>Ga0335072_10000291_pt1 | contig 106035 bp, 77 predicted proteins | sample Lox_Sample_21_FD_206725 | JGI IMG/M metagenome (GOLD analysis project Ga0335072, IMG submission 206725) | Soil microbial communities from Loxahatchee National Wildlife Refuge, Florida, United States - Lox_Sample_2.1 | ecosystem: Environmental > Terrestrial > Soil > Wetlands | place: USA...
GCCTCATAGCAATCCAGGCAACATATCGCCATTTTCACCCTCTCCAGGCCAAAGAGTGGCGCATAACATCACTCCCTAGTTCAACATGACACTGCTGCAAGATTCCAGCCTTGAAGTGATCCCAACATCAACTTCCCCGGCATGAGGAACGATGAGCTGCTACTTGGATTACTTCTCTGCTGTCTTAGGACTCTTACCCTCAACCTCGGGACTTTGAATGCTCCTGCAATAGCTACTCCGTCAGGAGAGGCGCAAGAAAGGCGCATTTCCCTTCCAACCACTCACTGTACTCTAGAAACTCTTGGCGATTTATGCCTAACTCTGTTGCAATGGCTACGTAATTCTCTAATAGCTTCGACTAGTTCTGGCGCTGCATCACATCATGCCACATCAGTGACGGCGGTAGGGTGCCAGGATTCCAAGACGTCCCGTTCCCACCCTAGACAGCCTTATTAACTCACCCCCGCCAAAGTACAAGGGCTGAGCCGGATACGAAGTCGTCGTATGTGCGCATCCCTGGACGCGCAACGGTACGTAAGGGTGGTCTGATCTTTCGCCTTGTTGGAGACCGAGTGTATACTTTTGCCTCGACTTGCGCAGCCGCTAATCCACAGATTATAAGAACGCCTCAAGCATCTGACAAGCAGTTATCCATCCAAAATGAAAGTCTCCGCAGGCAAAGCCATCACACCGGTTGTCCTCGTATAACCATTTGTACAAAGTTGCTCCTTTAGGTTCTTCCTGCTATCAGATTCTGCTTTCACGTTTTTAGCTGCGTTCCTTCGACATACCCACCACAACATGACTCGTCAGACAGACGCATCAGATATCCTACTCATCATTCTCGCAATCATTATTCCACCTGTCGCAGTCGTCATCCAACGCGGCTGCGGTGCCCAACTCGTCCTCAACATCATCCTCTGCCTTTTTGGCCATATTCCAGGCGCAATCCACGCCCTGTATCTCGTCCTGCATGACGAGGGCGAGCGAATAAGACAGTCACGGGCCCCATACCCCCAACAGACAAACGCGCAGGCTATGTATGGAGCGTATGGAGACAACAATATGCGACAACAGCCGTACGGGGAAAATACACGGGAACCGTACCACGATCAGCCAAGGGCAATGGCTCCGGAACCCATACTAGCTACCTACACGGACCAAAATTACATGAGGGGTGAGAAACAGGAGTATGCGTCGGTGGCAACTGGAGGGCTTCCACCGAAGGAGATTTAATGGAGATACATTGTCAAACTTTGCGGCGGACGGTTGAAGAATGTTTTAGTGCTTTGTTTGACCTGTTGTATCCTTTCTATGAAGATGCATTGGCCTGAAGAAAGGTTAATTAATGTGGCGGTTTATGAGTAACGTTATGAACGATACCTTCTTCGCCTACATCGACGAGCAATGAGCCAAAGTTGAGCATCTCCCCCCGACCTGTGCCCAGAATGTCGACAGTTACTCCTAGGGGCCTGGCAAGGAGACCTCGTCTTGTCCAATTCCTCCGTTGGGTATCTCACTTGGAACAATGCGCTCAAATCAGTGATCAGATTCTGTGGTCTCCCTCCCCCAGCAATTCAAGTTCCTCATCTGTCCAGTCGTTCCCACTCTCTTCAGTCTGTTCTTCATCCTCTATTCTCTTTGGAATGCCATTTCTCTCTCCGAAGCAACCAGCATACGCGGACATCCCGGTTATCCATAGAAACAGTCCCAAGGCCATAGCAGCATCCGTCTTGCCTTCAGTCTCTCTAGCCTGTCGTCTTCCCACCTCTGACTGTGGGTCCGCCGATCATCACATTTTCTTCCGTCAACGCAAATAAATCCTTTGTGCTTGCAGTAATACCCATCCTTAGACTTAAAGCCACGTCTCCCATCTTTCCCTGTCTGCGGCAATTGCGCTGGTATCCTCCGGTCCATACACTCACCTACGTCGTCACCACGATCTTCTGCGTGTTTGATACCTTCGCAGACGAAGTTTTTGGACTCGTAATGCCACTTGCCGGACCAGCTGTATTTGCAGTAGCCGTCAACGAGCAGGTGTAATGTTGCGACGGCTTTTATGGGGGTCACGTGCTGCTTTGAGCTGTTGGTTGTCGCGAATGCTGGTAAGCAAAGGCTGGGAGGTAGCAGAATTGAGAAGAGGACGAGGAAATTGCTCGTCATATCTATCAGGAATGATTTCGTTCTATGGGAATGCATCTGTTGGAGATTTATGGTGGCTGCCTTCAGAATATGTGAGTTCTAGGATTGCAGACAGGATTAGCACATGAAACTGAAGGAAAATAAAGAAACGAGAAGGTGAGTTAGAAGATGGGTGCTCAGGTCAGCGCGCTCGTCCCTGGTATCGTGGCGCAAAAAAGACAACTTCACCTCCACCACGTCATTCACAGACATATTACCCGTCATCTTTCAAATGGACCCCGGTAAATGCTCTAACAATCTCTGGCAGAGCCTTGTTGATGTCAGTGGCTGGGAGTCTGGAAGTGCACGGTAACAAGGGTCATTCCAAGGAGAGAAATAATTTCTCGTGGGTCAAACCAGCTTCATAGGTGTCATATTATACAACCCTGGATAGATGCCGATGCGGCAGTATGTACAATTGGTTGCAGGAGTCTATGACTTTTCGCCTAAATTCAGACTCGAGGTTCACAGGTCACTCGTAGAGCACACCTGAGGCCGAAAACAACGGATCTGCCATCCACTCTATGGCCCTCGCTCTTCAATCATGTGCTCTTCGCAGACACTAAATTCAGGTATGCTTCCAGGTCGAAGTTTTTGTCTTCTGGATTGGTGATAACTGTTAGGGGAGCACGTCAGCACCTTGCGATTTCCAAAAGGGCATGTTGCGCAGTTTCGAGCTGCTGCTCGCACTGTATCGCTGGAATAACTCACCACCACCGTCCGCCGTCTCCGTTTGTGGCATGTTCTTCTTTGCGAATTCAAGTTTCGCTTTCTGTATTAGAGACTCCTTGTGCTTGTATTCATTTTCCGCATGCGCCGCCCTCGCATTCGCGTTCAGTGTTCTCTGGTGGGAGAAGCCGTAAATGATGCCGAAAAATAGTGCAGAGTATCGCAGGACCTGGGCACAGTGAGTCCTCGACATAGGAGAACAACCATTGCAGGTTGAAGCACAAGGGTTTTGACTACGGTACTCACGTTGACTCCTTGCGAGGTTGACATGATAGGAATTTTGAGCCCCAAACGGGGAAGAAGCGGCAAGGGAGCTTGTCGACAACCTCAAGCCCGTGTGATTTGTCCCTCGCCAGGTACTGCTTAGACGTTGGAATGTCCAATTGGTCGATTGCGAGCTTCGGAGAGCTTTGTTGAACCGCAATTCACTGTAGCTTTCAACCCGGGCCGAACGATGCGATTTTCCGACATGAATTTAGCTTGTCACGTGATCTCAACCTCTTCCCCTACAGTGTGCAAGTGTCTAAATCCTAACAACGCATCTCTGCTCCTTTCATCGACGGCTCGACAAGGAAAGTTACATGTGAACGCTGTTGCTGTTCATTGTGCAATCTATTCACTATGATTCTGCTGGAACCAAATCAGCTTTACTCCGACGGGGCGAATCTTCGGCTGAAATACGCACGAAGCATGGGGCGATTGAAGCATGATTGGAAGCTCTGAAGGTTTTCCACTATTTCTTCAGGCAAGCCGAAGACATTGCGTTCGCCGTCTTTACTGGAGATCGACCTGCATTTTGAGACAACTCATAGCTGCGAAGATCAAAACCGCCCTGATCAACGCCTGCAGCCGATACAGCGCATGGCTAAGCTGGAAGAATTCTGAATAAATACGTGAAACCTGAGATGGCGACCCAAGCTCTCTAAGGGGCTGCATTCGTTGTCATAGACAAAGATGGTATGTCGGTCCTGACGTCCACTTTCATAATGTGCGCATGTCAGATTCATGCGTTGTTCGTCTATCATAGCATGCAATACACTGTACTTGAACGCTTCGAGAAAGCTCAACTTCGAGTCCGAATCACCACATTTTGATGCGGACTCCGTCTGCTGGATCACATCCATGACCAAGCTCTTGACAGCCGTTAGCGCCATGCAGCTCGTGGAGAAGGGAAATATTGGACTGGACGACGATTCGGGGAAAGTGACTCCACAATTGTCCGAAGATAGAGGTTCTGAACGGCTTTGGCGATGATGGAAAGCCCATCATGGAGAAGAAAACCAAGCCAATAACCTTGTGGTAGACTTCTAGAGCCTGCCTGGTGATATCTAGGCTGACCAGGCTACAATCATCTTCCTACACAATCTAGCGGTTTCGCTTAAGATACTGCCGACCCGACCTTACGAAATGGGCTGCCGCGAGCGGCCGGACGGAGAACTGTATGACGCACTCTCTTGAGGGTTCACTGCTCCCTTAAAATTCCAGCCAGGAGACGGTTGGGTTTATGGCGTGGGAATCGACTGAGTAGGTCACGTTGTTCAGACTATCTCCGGCCTCTCATTAGAGGACTACACGGGAAAGTATATCCTGAAGCCTCTCGGGATGTCGTCCACACCTTTCCATCTGCGCAAGCGACCAGATCTTATGCAGCGCCGGCACCTATTGGGTATCGAGCAGCACCTGGCTCGCCCCTCGGCGCAGATCCAACTCCCGTTCCCGACTCTCCGTCTATGCCGAGTGGAGGCTCTGGGCTATATTCGACAGCCAACGACTATGCCAAGGTGTTGGTCGCGTTGCTGAGTGGCGGCGGCGGTTTACTTAAACCGGAACCCGTTCAGCAGTTGAGAGATGCACAATTGCCTGACAACAAATATCTAATGGAACAGTTCTATGGTTCTTGGCACAACGCACTCTACCCTGAGTATCCCCTGGGTATGCTAGCCAGTTATGGGTTGGGGCGTTGCCCTGAATCTCGAGGACATACCCCAGAAGCGACGAAAGGGGAGCTTGATGTCGAGCGGGGTGGCAAATACGCATTGGGTGCGTCCTTCCAAATGCTAAGAATGTGAGAAGCGGAGTACTGACTAGTAGGGTGCAGTGGATCGATTGGGGATCTGGTATCGCAGCTACGTTGTTCTTGCAGGTGCTGCCACCGTTTGACAACATAGCGATCAGCATGTTTGACAAATTAGAAAGAGCCATCTACAAAGATTTGTTAGCCTGAAATGGTTAGGGAAAGCTGCCGTAGGAAACATAAACGGTAAAACCTCGCTCTCGTTCTGCGAGGCCTGCTTCGCATCCGTTGGATCTTTATTTCTGTAATCAGCAACAAAGGACTAGAATGCGTATTGAGACATCTCAATTTACGCAATGCTTTCACCATCACTGAACCCAAAGCCTTCGTTGGAACGTAAATCCTGAATGTAGGATTAAGCCCTCGACGCGATATATCGGTTTCCTTCTCGAAATCACGTGATCCGTATCCCAACTCCCGTCCGCCTGGTCAAGGCAATGACGCGCACAAACCTACCCCACGTGCATTGCATTGGAGACATTTCATTCTTGTTAGGGATCGGCGAGTATGTCGTCGCGTAGAGATGAGATCCTGGCAAAGAAAGCTCGGCTCGCAGAGCTCAAGCGACAACGCGAGGAGCGGCAGCAGCAGTTCGCTACCAGCCGACAGAGTTTAGGTGCGGAGGTCAGACATTGGCTTTTTCTTAGAAGAGCACCTTACTAACGTGCGTGATAGACACCACCACCTGGCAAGTCGGCAGAAGAACGCCGCGCCGAGATTGACAACCTCATCTCAAGTCTAGTTGACAGACCGCGGGATTCCACAGCAGGATCACCATCAAGAGGAAGTCGACCGAGCTCAGTCTTCGGGACCGGGCATGTCACACCCCAACATGGCGTCGGCGACGCAATCCCTCGACCTGAGATGCATTCAGTGTCCACACAGACCCTTTCGGCAGGGACCACCTCAACACGTTTTGAAGTTGCGCCTGAGCCATCAAGGACCCAGAAGGAATACATAACATACAGCAAGGCCGTTCAGACGGAGCCGTATGCGGATGCGTCCACTGGTCCACGAGATCAGTCCGAAGATGAGAGCACACTGCCGTCACGGAAACGGCTGAGCAGAAGGGAACAAGAACGAGATGAGGAAATTCGTGCCAACTTGCGAAAAGAGATCGAAGAGGAGCTTAGAGCAACCCAGAACGGAGCGTCTACTGAAAAGCCTGCTCCGGCGGCGCAACAGAGGTTCCCTCTCCGTACATTGACATCAGATGAGCTCAATGCCGTCACGAAATCAACCGATTTCGTCTCTTTTGTGGAACGCTCGTCCAAGGTCATTGAGCGGGCATTGGACGAAGAGTACGACCTCCTCGCTGACTACACCCTAGCGGACCGATTACACGACTCTGACGAGGATTCTACCCCTTACTCTCGCACGTCGAAAAAGTCGCATTCACTTCGCCAAACGCTCCAGCTCTACTCCGAGCGACACAGTCGCAAACGTATGATCTCAGACATCCAATTCTCACCCCATTTCCCTGAGCTTCTCCTCACATCCTACACCAAGAATTCTGCAGCACCAAACGAGCCTGCCGGCATTGTCCTTTTATGGAATACCCACGCCCCATCTCGTCCAGAATACACCTTCAACGCCGGAACAGACGTCCTCTCCGCCCGCTTTTCCCCCTTCCACCCAAACCTCATAATTGGGGGCTGTTACTCCGGCCAAGTCTGCCTCTGGGACACACGCAGCTCGGGTCGAACAGGCGCTCCGGTCCAGAAAACACCCATGTCCGGCTCCCACCTTGGTCACACTCATCCAATCTACAATATCAGCGTAATTGGGACTCCTAACGCACACAATATCCTCACCACCTCCACGGACGGCGTAGTCTGCTCCTGGAGCGTTGACATGCTTGCTCAGCCCCAAGAATATCTCGAACTGACAACTCCACCTCCGGGAAAGACTGAAGACCTTGCTCCAACCAGTCTCAGCTTCCCAGCCGCTGATCCAACCTTCTTTGTCGTTGGTACGGAAGAGGGTCCAATCTACCCTTGCCACAGGTACGACCGTGCAGGCGCTAAAGCCGGTGTCGACACTCGACTTGCATACCGAGGCCATACAGCAGCCGTCATGTCCACGCACTTTCACCCAGCCAAAGGGCCCGTCGATCTTGGAGACTTGATGCTAAGCAGCTCGCTGGATTGGTCTGTCAAGTTATGGCGCGTGAAGCCCGCCGCACAGAGCTCTGCGGCCACAGTCGGTGCAAGCCATACTTCTAGTCACATTATTGGTGCTCAAGCCGTGGCGCCAGTTCTCGACATTACGCGTGAAGACCTGGTCTATGATGCCAAATGGGCACCTCACAAACCTTCAGTGTTCGCTTGTGTAACCGGGGCCGGCGAGCTGGAGGTATTCGATTTGAACTTCGACATCGAGGTGCCTATCGTCAAGGCAAGTCCGTCAAGAGGAAAGGGTGGAACGCTATTGGCAAGAGGGCTGAACAAGTGCGCATGGGAGGAGAGGAGGGGCGGGTTGATCGCAACGGGAGGCTTGGATTCGGTGGTCAGCGTCTTTGAAGTTGGACGAGGATTGAGTGGTGCCGCCGGGGAGGCAAGTCCAGAAGAGTGGATGGGAGTGAGGCGATTGGTGGGAAGGATGGCAAAGGGTTCTTCTTGAGTCTTCATGAGTCTTCACACAGCACGTCGAACAACATTACGCTAAGAAAGTGGCATGGAACTGAAGGGCCGTCTCCACGGTCCCAGGCTGATGAGCCTACAGATAATAGCACCAAGCCGAGCGCCTTTTCAGCGATGTCTTTCACAGATGGGAGTATTTAGCAGAGGACTGTTCAATATCTTTTGGGCAGCTGCTGCGACATTGTTCATAAGGGCTATGCAGATGTTCAACGAGACAGGTGGGACATCAGCTGGAAATAAACGTAGACACGGATTAACGTTGCTCCCTTGTTGGAATTTGCCGGTGTTTTGCTTTCAAAGCAACAGAGTAATCACTCAGGTGCTGCTGCATATAAAGACTTCCAGGCCTTGCACTCATGCCATCCTTGCCTTACACCTTCGTCACTCCGCTCGCAATAGTCTCTCCAAAGCTACGAGCGCACCGAGGTCAGTGCCTGAAGCTAGCGTACGCTCGATGCCAAGAGCATTACGAAGGGCCTGCGGCTTGACTGAGTCGTGTCAATCACCTGCCATTTTCTGAATTTTGCTCTCCTCCGACCGTCCGGCGGCGTGGCTCGCCATTGGACAACACCAGAAGACGGGGCTTACTGGCCCTCTCGGCTGATCACAGATCGGCGCGTCGAGGTGCCGGCACATCATGCGAGAAATGAAACCTGAATGGCGTGACCTCGAGAGGCCAGCGCGATCTCGAAAAGCTGTGGCCCCTCTCACGCCTTCCCTAGATTGGTAGGTGTTGCAACTATGCACGGAAGCCGGTAAGGCCTACAATCCAGGCTTTTCAACGATCCTCGACTTTTATTCCCCCAGAAATTTTCCATTTCGGCCCTATCTTTTTGGGCTGGACTTCTTTGCAGATCAATCGACACTCTACATTCCCAATTGTTCACGTCCATTCTGAGTTGGCCACCGACAGATCCGCAAAGAGTTCGAAACTTAAAAGGGGACTACCCCAAGTTTCCCCCGCAGGATTGCTGCTCCAACCCGTTCTACGCTACCTGCTCAGTAGTCTATTCGCTAGTCCGACGGGCTAGAAGGTTGGAGACTTTCCTTGGTATTGGCCCGTGAGCCCCGAGTTATTTCCTTGCTGGGCCGTGCCTGGGACTGAATCAAAGATGCCGGTCGACTGCGGTCGAAGTCCGCGGTGTTTCGTAGTCTCCATCATGCACTTCAGACCAGCAGGTCTTTTAGTCTTGTCTAATTTGGTTCTGCCTCCGGTCGACCACAGAGGCTGGCCGCTGGGCGAAACTCGGCTCACCGGGTCAGGGGAACCCCCTCTCACCAGGAGAGGAGATGATGGCTCTGGAAAGGACTCTCCATACGCGTCAAATATATAGCCTGGCCCAGAACTGCCCGACCTTTGTTACCCTATGTTCCGTGCTGCTTCCTGCTTTCTGCTGCCAGTCTTGTGTTGTTACTCCTTCTCCATCTAGCTTTCATAACACCAGCAATAGGTCTTGATAGACAACAACAACAATAACAACAACAACACCGTTCCCGCGCCACGACGCGACAACCATGTCGAACTACACACCAGACGTAGAGAAGGATCACGCAGGCGGTGATGCCGTCAATGGTAACAAGAACAACACGGGCTATGACCTTCACCATGACCATCACGATGAGGACACTGCTCTCCGCAGACTCCGCACGGCAGGAAGTCTCTCCATTTCGCCGGAGCTGTTCGAGAAAATATACCTCTCGCCAAAGAACCGAGTGTCAAACAATATCCGTTCAACCTTTGGTAACCCCACACCACTGTAAGGTTGTAAATCCGGCCACTGAGGATCGATGCTGATGAAATTTCAGTGCGCTCGCCGGTTTCTTATTGGCTCTGACGCCCTTGTCCAATGTCCTCCTTGGCTGGAGAGGCTCTGGTGGCCTCGGTGCTGCTGAAGTGTATGTGAAATCCCCTCAACTCATTTGTGCCTCTTCAGCAAGTTACCAATCTGGTCATCTCTCCAGTCAACCCCACCTAGCATGAACTAGACTTTCTCTCCGCATTTTCTTTACGCATTCCGACTGACAATCACGCAGTGGTGCCTACTACTTCTTCGGTGGTCTGTTGATGATCATCGGCTCCGTCCTCGAATTCTTTCTCGGCAACACCTTCCCCTTCGTCGTCTTCGGATCTTTCGGTGCTTTTTGGCTCACCTTCGCTGCCACCCTCACACCGCAGTATAACGCGTCAATCGCCTACGACCCCGCTCACCCAGCTCAGTCTGCCTTTGACCCTGTGTTCGCTTCAACTTTCGCGTACTTCCAGCTCTATATGGGCCTCCTATGCTTCGTCTTCTTGATCTGCTCGCTGAGGACCAACATCGTCTTTTTCACCATCTTCTTGCTGCTCGTACCAGCCTTTACCTTGCTTGCCGGCGTTTTCTGGAAGATTGCCGAGGGCACACCCGAAGCTTTGCAGACGGCTCTCAGTGCTCAGCACGCGGCTGGTGGACTGGGGTTCACAGTCTCTCTTTTGGGATGGTATCTCCTCTTCGTCCAGCTGTTGGCCAGCGTTGACTTCCCATTGAACCTTCCTGTTGGCGATCTAAGCAGATTCATCAAGGGTGCGAGCGAAAAGGCCAAGGCTGGTTGAGCATACTACCAGATGCAGAAGTGACGGGGGGAACGGGTGGACACCTTTGTGGTTGGCTGGAGGGTAGGAGCATGATCAAGTAAAGCTACTCGAGCAAGATCGCAAAGGACGTATGAGACGGGACTGGCGGCCATTCAAAAGACATTGACTGGGGCCCAAAGCTGGAGCATCAAATCTTGCCAAGCTGGGACTGGCTTTTTTCGCAATCACATTCAGTTGGTTCCTATGCTAGCAACACCGTATATAATTCGCATTTTGATTCCGCCGTCATACCATCCGTCAATGTGCTGTGCAAAAGGTATAGAATAGCCTTGTTGGAGGAGCTTCAAAACCTCGTCACTTCAGACAGACTGTCGATTCCCATGGCATATTCGTGACCTTCGTCTGTACCGGGAACTTCCTGCGGCGTTCCGAGAACTGACCACAAGCCCCTGCGTAGCGCCAAAGTAGCTCACTTTTTCACCCGAAATTTAGTCTACTCTCCGCCGAACCGAGGCAAGCCCCCATTGGTTTTCGAAATTTTGTAGTGATGCGCTCTTTCATCAACCAGGCAGAAGTTAAGTTTTCCTTTTGCTCGGGAACAGGCAAGGTACTATTGGGCTATTGGTTCGGAGCAAATCCTAATTGTGTTGGTGTGCGTGGAAAAGTAGGGGGTTGAAACAGCGGTTTGCTGGGCTTATTCTGGAATCTGGACACACTTTCATAGTAGTAATGCACAGTTAAGGTTTTTTTTATCGCAGACTTGACTATAATTGTCGTACTTCTTTCAGCCTCATTTCCTTCTTTGAATAGATTATAGTGTTTTTACTTTCCTTAAAGTTCGAAGCCAATATCGCTTTCGTTTGTAAAGTGACCATCGTGTAATGAGACCTTGTTACACCGCGGCAAGGGGGGTGCGCCCGCTAGTCGAATGCGCTAAGCCCTCATATCTCTTGAGAAGAGGAGCAGAGCTCTCTCCCTCTCTTCCATCGTTGAATGTATCAACCTCGGGAGTGCGCCCTTGCCACCATCATCCTGCAGGCTATAGCCATGTGGTTCGCTCGCGCTAGACTAGGTAGATTGTCACGCCGCTAAGAACCCTGCGCCGCCTGAACAGAGCTTCCCCGGCAGTAGTGTCGGGGGCCTATCTTGCAGATCGTTGGTTTTGCGTACCCTTTAGAACGCTTCGTGTAGGTATACCCCTATTCGTTTGCTAGAAAAGGTCCCATGCATGGTTAGCTTTTTGGGGCGTGTTGGCAACCGTCAAGGCAAAGCGTTGGACAGACTCCATCGGCGAAACATCCCCTGGAGTCATATTCCTTATGCCTGTGCTCTTTGCATGGAGGAAGAGATACTGGACGAAAGTCATCCGTGCAAGTGTCTGCATTGAGCATGATTGGCTGCAAGGTTTGCGATTGGTGACCAGGCCCCCTCGGAGTTGATTGAGGAGCGATCAGACCATAGTTGAGGACGGACCATCGATAACGACGCGCGACAGAAAGTTATGACTGCATACCAGGCCGGCATAATGAGAATAGCTCCACAGCAAAAACGAGTGATATCTTTCCTCTCTCTGAGGAGACTTCAGACCCAACCCCTCCATTCCTTTTGCTATTTACTCAGCGGTCCGTCCTATTCTCGATATGCATGTGGCCACCTCCGATGCTACCCGACATGTTTCCTTCACAAACATTCCAAAGAGTTCTAAGTTCTTCTTAGGATTCAGTCATCCTGAAACAACGCGCAAAAAGACCTTTGTCCATATTTCCATTTACATGGCCGGACCAAAGAAGGAATGCTGAGATAATTAACAGAAAGCCTAGGAGAGCATCTTAAATCTGTGAGGATGTATGGTATTCGGCCATTGGAGAATAGTCTGTGCCAACAATTCTTCCGTTTCCCCTGTGTCTTCACTCTGTACATCTCCCACAAGCTTCATGTCCTCTGCACAGCCAGTCGAGAGAAAAAGCAGATAATTGGAGGGCATAAATGCAATGGCCTCAGGCGGTATCAAAGGTCTCTAGTGCAGGCCCGCCTACAGCCTCTACATCTGCGCGCCGAATTGCCTCAGTTTCGACTCGAGCAGCCGCCGCAATTGTGTTCCAATTTGAATGTCCGGGCCGCATTACCCATCGCGCACAGACGAGCAGCAGCCTCGAAAAAAATTGAGGACACGATATCAGGCAAGACAGGCGGTGTCAAATGCTGGCGAGTAGCCTGAATGGACATGAGATTGTTTCAATGCGAGGTCGGTTCCCACCGTCAATGCCCGAATTACGAATAGTATTGGACCTGGCACCCTGCAAGCCACGTTGATCTAATACTTCCACAGTTACTTGGTAGATCGGCCCTGGCATTCCGCGCCATGTGCAAGGTGGGTCATGTTATCGAGTGCCGCACTTTGACAGTAGCCTCCATTACCGTTGCCTGGCATGCCTGTCAGCAGAGTGAATGCCGTAATAAATGTGGGGCAAGTCACTTCGGACAGCCTTACCAGAATGCAAATGCTGCCTTTGACGAGCATCTAGCTTTTCGATCGCAATCACGACGCATTCCTCCTCATGCGCCTGCGCAGCTTCATTTCCCTCTCCTTTCCCCAGCCAACATTCGTAATCTCCTCCCGAGATTAAATGTTCCCACGGCCAAAATTAAGCTGCCCTCGCATTTCAGATCACGCCAGTCAAGTATCTGCATTGACGGAAGCAGTCATTTGCCCTTTGTCATCCTTTCACCTTTCTTGACTAGATGGCTCGTCCGCTTTCGGGAGATACGGAGTGATATCTCGAACAAAGACAAATTTGACGGTCTAGAACACAAGGATCCTCATGAATGATAACTTCTCTTATAGTCTCTTCTCAGCTGTAACGCAAAGTGCAGTCGAGCCTTTCGTTCCTACCTACTCCCCTTCAACCCCTCATCTCAACTGAGCAGAGATTTACATCCATGGCGCATGTCCAGTACTCTCGTCAAGTTGGTGTATGCCCAGAAGGCACTGCATTCTACAAATGCGCAGTTGGACCTTTTACTGGTTGCTGTTCTACTAACCCATGCGACACAGGTGTATGTGGAGACGTTGAACGTTGCGACACCAGCTTACCAGCACAAAGTCAAGACTCATCTCCAACAATGCCTGAGGAAAAGACTACTACTTTGACGGTCACTGTGTCCGAGATGATCGCTTCATTGACAGCGACGGTCACGATATCCGATGTAATCACATCGCTTATAACGGGACCAGCAGCTGCAACAACGTCGCAGGAAGCCACGAGCTTACCAACTTGGGGTAGTCTCACATCTGATATGACTACCAGTCCTTCTAGTGTGGAAACTCCTTCCGCTGGTAGCCATTTCTCAACAGGAAGTACGCTATCCGAAGCTTCAGTATCTTCCATTCGTGGCACGGAAGCCACTGCTACTACCGCTATCGCTAATTCTAGTAAGACATCCTCCTCGAGGATGACACAAACCTCATCAGCTATCCCATCCAGTTCTAAAGGTCAACACACCTCAGCCGTCGTGGGTGGTATCATGGGCGGCCTCTCTTTCCTCGTCCTCCTTGCCCTTCTCTTGCTGTGCTGCTGTTGCCGCAGGAGATCAAAATACAGCTTCAGTATGAAACGTAAGAGTAAGGAGGAGAAAGAGGAACAGGAGAGAGCCAAGCTGTTGCGGAGAGCAGAAGAGGTGGCGCTCGAGCGACAACTTTTCTCAAGCGCAGCGATCACGACAGGGGCACAAAGTCCTGTAAAAACGGGTGGGACCGCGGATGTTGAGTCGTCGCCATATCCCAGGAATAGCACCGCCATACCACCTCAGCGTTGGGTCTGAAATAAACTTCGACTCAGTGGCACTTATGAGCCCGCTTTTTTCTTAACCGCTGCATCCTTCGTTACTGCGCAGACTCATTCCTTGGTAGCTTGCGCGTTGCTTCGTTTCTGATCAGAGTTCCTTCTTAATGCAGATTGCTGACAACAACGATTGAGACACAGAACCAGCTTTTCCTTTCCCCTAACCCTAGTTTCACTGCACCACCACGAAGCCCAGGCTAGCAAATCCAATCTACATAACCTATACCAGCCTAGTCGGACCGACCCAGTGCTTCCAACAGGCCGTGCAACCCAGGCCCATGTCCTTAGGCCTGGCCTGGTAGGCTTGGTTGGCCTGCCATTGGTGCTTTCCAAATCGGGCAGTAGATGATCCATCTTGTGAAGGGGTCGGGTCGTGGAGGATAACATCAACAAAAACAACGACCAGTCCTGGGAGAGGAAGGGGACTTTGCCCACTGTCAATCCTAAACGACTAAGAGAGAGAAAAAGGAGGGAGATGATTGTTCTGCCCTGGCTGGGCTGTCTAGAGCTGTCTCCTATGTGCCAGTCTGTACAGGCTAGGGGGTGATATCCACCCCACCGCAATAGGCTAGAAGCGAGATTCTTTTTATGCTACTATACCCAGTAGAATACAAAAGTCGACGTCCTACTTTCCTCTGATCAAGCCTTTATCCCACCAAGCTTTTAGACACTCCGTAGCCTCTAGAGTATTGCCTGCTAGGGCATTTTCTCTCTAGGGTCAGGCACTTCTTTGCGCTGCTGAGGACTCTCCCGCATTCGGTGGACATTGCAAGAGTATCTAATGCCCACTAAGAGAGAGTAGAGTATAGCTATTCTCGGTCCTTCCACCGGACAATTGGATTTTGCACTTTCAAGGAAGTAACCTTATTGGGCGCGCCTCTACTGACGGGGTATCTGCTGACTTGGGCGACGACGTAGTGGTATTTTCGAACCCGGCTGGCACCATATCCCTATCTGCGAAAAGCCTCGGTGCCCATGGCAGTACTAAGATCGTCATCGACGTCCATTCCAGCGTACAAATCGTCCGAATCGGTCATATTGCGCTACAGAGATAGAAGATTTCAAGAGATGGAACAGAAAATTCTAATAAGGGGCGCAGCGGTTGCGGCCTATATCCATTATACCAGGACCTACACTGTTCCGGGTATTAGGGCGCGCCACACAGGCCAGCCTACCTCCCCGGGCTTGAGCCTGACCTGTTGGGACCACTGGACCGACCGGTGGCCGCTAAGTGAGCTGGATGCCCCAAAGGACTCAGGAAAGAGCGTCAACCCACGTATTTCTCCTTCGTATAAGGACCTAAGATTCTCAACTGTGTGTGTTCGTCCGACAACGCCATTCATATCGGAAATATTGTGCTGGTAGTAACCTTGAAATTGATTAGATCGTTAATCAGGCCCCCTCTTCATACCACCCCGGGATCAACTCATTCCTCGCTTTCCCCGCGCTACCGTCATTAAGGATCCGCCTCGCAGCCTCCCGCCCCACAACAGGCAATCTGCTCACACCCTTACCCTTCATTTCCTCCGGCACAAGTTTCGGGTCAAGCAGGCCTACCTGTACCAGCACGGCCGCTTGATCCCAATAAACATGCTCATGGTACAGCTTCCCGCCACGGACGCAGACAATGCTGACTACAATCACCTCGACTTCTTTGTTTGTCGCAGGAATTCCGGGCAGGATCCACGGCATGTCCTGCGAATGTTTGAAGGAGACGTGAAGCTCGTCGACGATCCTGTCGGCGCCAATTGTGCGGGAGAGGAGGCGCATGTGGAGTGAAGGTGGGCTAGAGGGTATGAAAAAGTCTTCGTAGAAGCGACGGAGCTCGGCCACGCCGATGCCGCCCGAGAGGGTGGGTGCATGGGTGACGTGTGGTGTTTTATTCGTGGTGAAAGTGTCGATAGTTCCAGAGGTGCTGCGGCTAAAGAATTTGCCTGACGGACAAGAGATAAGTCACACTGATCTAACAGCTCCGCCTCTCCCGGACAACGGAGGCAAAAGACTTACTCTGCACGTTCTCCTCCCACGCCTTTTCCAGGTTCACATCTTTCCTAAACGCGCGTCGGAGCACATCCAACGTCCGTGCCCACGCCAGCTCTGCCGATACTCTCTCATACTCGTCGAGGTCGTGCTCTGCGAAACCAGGCTCCGCATCGTCATATGTGTAGGTCGGATATCCTATCTTGAGCGTACCTCCGGTACCTATCCCTGGATCGATTCGCTTCGTCACCGTGCGTCGCTTGCCCTGGAGCCCAAGAACTTGCGGGGTGCGATTGACACCAACGGTAGAGCCGGCGAGGTGGACGAGAACACGAATTGCTAGTGGGAAACGGGTGCCAGGGTCCGGGATGGCAGTCGGATAGTAGGACACGAGTGCACACAACTTGTTGGTAGTAAGTCGACGATAGTGTTCGAGGCAAAAGGTTGCAGCATCTCCATAAGCTAAGAATTATCCAACAAAGGCCGATTAGTAAGTGTGGTAACCGTAGTGCTCTTTCGTAAGAAAAGTCATGGGCATGGTAAAGGACTGGGGAGGCGGTATATCTGGGCATTGACATTGACACGAAAGAAAACGAATCGGGCGAGGTTTACCTACCTATGATAGCAAACGTCTCCCCTATCCCAAGGCCGGCGCGGCTTAAACTGTCCAACGTGCTTCCGTATTCCTTACCTCCTTCTTTCAACGGCACATAGCCGACATCGAAACCTTCGTCCTGCCATTCCTGCAAAGTCACATCGTCAAAGTCGTCGCTCTCGGCCGTGATGTAAAGGCGCGGTGGATTGTGAGGGAAGTTATTGCTCAAGAAGCCGGTGGTGTTCGCGTTTGCTCCGAGTGTTGGCATGCTTATGACGTATCGCAGTGTTAAGGGGCGAATTTCAATCAATGCGGTGACCAAGGGATATTTTGGATTCTAGGGCAGTAGAAATTTATATTGCATTCCCTTCCATCTCTCCCCACCTCTACGATAGTTCACGAAGGTCGCCCTCCTAGCCAGCGGTTCAAGAAATGGCTCGATTGTTGATGATCAATGACGTAACCTTTGTTTCCCAAGCACGGAAAATACATCATAAGGACCCAACGGTGATAGGAGATGCCAGCTTGGCGCCAAGAAAAGAAGCTTGTTCGTTTCGAGCAAAAGTGGGACAGAGGAAGCCGAGGGGCTCAGGTATTAGGGCATGACACTCCGAGATTTTTACTGGGCCTCGTGCTCTACCCCCATCACGATGAACAACCCACCACCCTCGGTAGAACAAATGGGACCAAATAATGGTTGAAATAGTGGTTGTCGAACAGGCCCTAAAGTTACCTAGGTGTACGCTGGCCAAGGGACCGGAAAAAGCCCTTGCTTAGGCCTGTACCTTACACCACACCCCCCAGCAGCCATCTTGCGAATTTTCTGGGACTGCTTCCGATTTTGACTCACAAGTTGATCGCAAACCACCAGCGGACAATTAGCGACCATGGCGACCATTATTCTCGGGTCCCAATGGGGTAAGTCATTTTTCATCATCGTGGGACCAGCTTCACACTCAGACATGCGCTGCATTTGGCGGGGGCAGGGAGATCCATCTTTCTAAATCAAAGAGCTCTGGAACTTGAGAACTGTTTGTGAACCTGACTCACCTCTTGTATAGGAGACGAAGGGGTACGTTTGCGCTCAAGCTCGACTATTCTTAGGATGCCCTCGTCCGTAACGCTGACTACGTGTCCCCGCAACAACACAGAAGGGCAAATTGACAGACTACCTCCTCTCAACTAATTCGTTCGACATATGCGCACGGGCAGCAGGTGGACACAATGCTGGGCATTCGGTCAAGTGAGGGAAGCCATATGGACAACACATGGAGTGACGGCTAAGAGTGGCTTTTCTCTAGGGTGGGTGGTCAGACCTACAGCTTCCATCTCTTGCCATCGGGCTTGATGAACCCCAACACAGACAACCTCATAGGCTCGGGCGTTGTCTTCAACGTTGAAGCATTCTTCAAGGAACTAGCCCAGCTTGAATCCAAGGGTCTGCCTCGTGTTCATGAGCGTATCCATATCAGCTCCCGGTGTCACCTGAACTTCGCCCTCTATGCCACGGTCGATGGGCTTTCAGAAGGAGAGCTAGGGACGAACCAGATCGGAACGACCAAGAGAGGTATTGGCCCAGCGTACAGCACGAAAGCTGCGCGAGACGGTTTGAGGGTCATTGACCTGTACAACGAGTCTTTCGAACAAAAACTACGCTTGCTAGCAGAGGGCTATCGCAAGCGATATGGCGAGCTCCTCGAATACTCTGTCGAGGATGAAATCCAGAGATTCAGGATATACAAAGAACAGTTGCGTCCATACATCGTCGATGCTGTGGAATATATGAAAGTCGTGCGAGAGAACAAACGCTCAGTGCTCGTTGAGGGTTCTCAGGCCTTAAGTATGACGGGATGCCGTGCCGAGGGTAACGAAGACTCCGCTGATTGGCTTAGTGCTCGACCTGGACTTTGGTAGCTATCCATTCGTAACAGCGTCACACTGCTCCGTCGGCGGATGTATCCAAGGTCTCACGCTCAGCCCTTTCAACATCAAGTGAGTTCACCTTTCCCTAATATCATTAACAGGATGGAGAGACAACCTTGTGGTGCAATCTACGTATCCCGAGCGGCATTACTCACCTTAGAAACCACAGGAACGTTATCGGCGTCGTCAAGTCATATGTGAGTTTTGTCTCTATCATGATGACGTAAGTACTAAAATTTAGCCGTGAATGTGCTAACTATACCTTCCTTCACAGACGACACGAGTCGGTGGTGGACCTTTCCCCACAGAACAGGATGGAGACGTCGGCAAAACACTGCAAGAAATCGGTGGAGAAATCGTAGGCTATCAACGACACTCTTTCTGCATTTGGGAACACAAAACAACTAATGTTTCTCAGGGAGTTTCAACGGGCAGAAGGAGAAGATGTGGCTGGCTTGACCTCGTGGTCCTCAGATATTCCGCCGCGGTGAACCGTGAGTAGCATGCTCGAGTCCTGCTTCCCGTTTCTGGCAAAAATCACTAACGGAAGAACCGGCAGACTACACCTCCATTAACTTGACTAAGCGTGAGTGCTTTGGGTTTCGTCCTTGGCATGCTCCAGAAGCTGACTCCAAGTTTTTAGTTGACGTGCTGGATACGTTTCCAACAATTCGAGTGGCCGTAGCATATGTCACACCTGCCGGAGAAAAGCTCACGAGCTTCCCTGCAGACCTGAGCCTTGTGAGTGGTTCTTCTTGACGTCCTATGTTCCGTTGTTTTAATTCGTATCTCAGCTCGACAAATGCACCGTTGACTATGTTGACTTCCAAGGCTGGCAAAGCTCCACCAAAGGGGCACGGACATGGTCTGATCTCCCGTCGCAAGCGCAGAAGTATATCGAGTTCATCGAGTCATCCGTCGGTATCAAGGTGTGTTGCGCAAGGGCGTGCTCAAAACTATCTTGCATGCCTACTAAATTTCACAGGTTGCCTACATTGGAACTGGCCAAGATCGCGAGGACATGGTCTTCCGGGAGTAACGTTGCGGGGCCGCATTGGGCCTACCATTTTTTGGGCGGCACCGCATACGATTTTAGTTTTCAGGGCGATTACCGAGGTGGTCGCTACTCTATCGTCCTCGTTGTCAAGTATGGCAGGTTAGCTCGAGTCGAATAGCCATGCAATTTTAGTACCCGACCTCTTCAATAGACGGGGAGAAGGACAATATCTGCCATCACTTTTGAAATGCCCTTATTGAGCCTTTGGCCTACAGAGTCGTAGGACTCTCGCCCTCTTCGCGGCGGTTGCTGCCTGATGCCGGGATAAGGAATTCCGATCTGGTTCGCAGAAACACTGGTATTGTACGATCGCCGGCGCCCCAAAGAACGACATTGGGAATGTCAACCAGTGGGCACCAGTAGCTATCGCGGCTGATCTATTTCTTGCCATGACTCGCCCGTGCGAATACGGGTTAGGGCCTGTCTATTCTACCTGTATTTAGTCGAGCCCTTTGCCCTTGTAGGCACTCCAGGTTCATCTTCAGACATCAATAAGAATGGGCTGTCGATCACCGCTGGCCCCGTTGGCTAGGAGAACAGGCGTGGAAGCTCGACAGGCGTAGATGATGCTGGCTTGCACCATCTATGCCAGCCTAGTCCGAAAGAAAAGCTTGCGCCGCTGGATGCAGCACGAGCAATATCTAGGCAGTACTGACCACAGGGCTAGGAAGGATTCCTGTAACTCAGCAACGCAGAGGCAATAGGACAGGCGCTCAGAGAATGCAACAATGACAGTACCACAACAATAATGGTTCTCTTAACAGGTTCTCTAAGCTTTCTTTCATCTTTCACACTCTGCCCTGGCCGCTAGGTTGCGCCAGGAGCCTTCTCCGTACAGGCCAAGCATGATAACAGCGATATCGACTCGCCCTGCCGCCAAAAACCTCGCCCTTTGAACCCAAATGCAGTGCTAGATTTTGGAAAGTCAGCGCATGATTAGCCTCAGGGCTTTTGGTTGGATGACTGTACAGCTTTGAATGGTGGGAGGTGACAGACGAGTAATCTGATAATCGATAGGTAAGATGTCTAGGAGAACGTCACCGTTGTCGTCTCTGTTATGTGTGATTTACACAGTAATTTTTCATGGATGACAGATCACCATTTCTTGGTACTGCCTGATAGAGAGCGCAGATAGTTGAGTAACGGGCTTCACTTGCTACACAGGTGGTGCTCGTACTCATGAGGCTTGTTACCACTAGCTCTACTCTGATGAATCTTGACAACTCGAGGCAAGATCCAAGCTCTGCTTGACTTGACTTTTACAGGTCACTTGGACTGGTAAGTGAGTGAGGTGGTAGCAATGATACTCTATTCCTTCAGCTATAGGATATTATGCTATCGCTCAAACAAAAGCTCTTCTAGCTTGTACGCGCCTCGAATAGGCAAGTAACTTCCATTCCTCAAAGGATCGTTCTCTTGCAAAGACATCATTTGTCGTAAAGTGGCAGACCTGGTATCTGACGTAACCATAAAAATGCAACACGAAAACAGATGACGCTGAAGACATGATCCCCGCTGATGCAAAGAACGCTCAGAATTCAAACAATTAACCAGCCGTGAAAGTCGTTACGATATCGATCTCTTCCTGGTGCTTATTGTTGCCTTAGATCTTCTTAAAGCAGACGTCCAGCTTCGCCTCCCCGGTTCTGGATCGCACGCGCCTGTGTTAAAGAGCTGAAGATCGTCCTCCCGCCAACACTTATCAGCTCGACTTGTCCTAAACATCTATCATCTCTGCATCCTCAGCAAGGATCTCGTCTGCCGGGCCCCAATTCCCCTCGAAGACTGTTGCTCCTGCACGTCGCCGACTCTCAGCCCACTGTACGCCAACGGTTCGGAGGAGCTGGTTGGCAATCGGTCGATCTGCGGGATTAGGCGAGATCATCCATCGTACAATGTTGTCCAGGGCCTGATCGTCAGCTGCGTTGACCATAAATGCTGGAGGACGAACGAGTTCGCCGTTCCGAGCCATATGAGTTGATTTGCGATGGCTGGTCAAGCCCTCCTGACCGTGGCCAGCTTGGTCCTCTAGATGATGTGGTCCGACCTCGTCAAGGCCGTCAAAATCACCGCGTGGCGCGTCATCTGGGAGAGGGTTCCCTGAAGCATCGCGAGATATATTACTGGCTTCCGAGCTCCAGGTCAAGCTTGGCACGTCACTCATGTCGCCATTACGAAGCTTCTGCCATGATGAACCATTGTCTGGTAGCTCCACATTTCCAGCTGTCTCGAGCATGATAAGGCCGAGGGCAAAGATGTCAGCCGGCTTGTCGTATTGGCCCATCAAAATCTCAGGACCAATGTACTCCCGGTCTCCTTCGGCCTCGATACCGGCTCTTGCCGGCCATCTCGCAGCCATGCCGAAGTCTGCAATTTTCAACACTCCCTCGAAAGTAATCAGGATGTTCGCTGGTTTCAGGTCGAGATGGATGAAGCCTGAGTCGTGGATGTGCCGAAGACCCAAAGATAGCTCAAGCAGAATCTTCCAGATACGGAAATCGTCCAGTCTAGCCTTCAGCCCGATCTGCGCAAGGAAAACATCAAGAGCTCCTTCCTCACAAAATTCGGTTTGAATGTACAAGTGGCCTTTCTCTTCCCAGCTATCCACGAATGCAAGGATATGGTCGGAGTGTCCCAATGCTTTCAGCACGTCCACTTCATGGATTTTCCTTTGACGATCCTTTGCGCCTGCATATGGGTGGCGAGATTTCTTGACGGCCCATACCCTCTCCAGGAGTGAGCCCCGAGACGAGGATCTTGTGCTCGAGATCGAGAACATCTTATTGAAGGGAGAGGCCTCTGGTGGTTGTGCGACGCGGTACACTTGGGAAAATTCTCCCGTACCGACAAGCTCAACCCGCTCAAATCGGGAAACCAAGCTTTGGTCGACATCGGCACCGTTGGCAGCTGTAAGGTTCAGGCTTGGCCTGCTCGGGAAGGTTGGAAAGTACTCCCGCGGACCTGTCGGTGTAGCTGGAATAGCTGATGAGCTGCTCGAGATTGGACGATGGCGTTCTCGGTTGTGGCGCCCCGAAATCGAGAGACCGCTTGGATCGGGTGGGAAACTACCCTCTTGCGGAGTATGGGGGGAAGTTCGCGCGACCCTGTCTCGATGCGGACTGACTGGAGATAGACAAGCTAACTTAGTACGGCCAGATCGTGGGGAATGGAAAGGGGGAACAGCAAGGGCCGTCCTTGAAATTGGCGATGGGGAATTTAAACTCCTCAGCAATCGCCCTTGAGCAAATGCAGACGGCATAGAAACACCGTTCAGTGACGACTCGAGTCTCAGGCTAGCGGATGGAGAATCTTCCACAACGCTGTCACTGTCCTCGCCGACACTTCCTGGAGATGCACCAATAGGAGGCAACTTACTGCTTGTGAATCTTGTGGCTTGTGCAGATTTTGAACCTAGGTTGTCCGCGAATCGACTGGTCTTGAAGTGATGAGGCGGCGAAATCCGAAAGTCTGCAGCCTCCCCCTTCGTTATTCGCCTGCTCGGTGTTGGCGGGAGTTCTGATTCGTTCGTCGACTGGCTGTCGCCAATAGCCTGCGGAGACAAAGGCTGCGACCTCTCCTCTCCATCAATGCTTGCAAAGCTCGCCTTCCTGGCAAGCGTATGCCTGCTGACATTGTTGCCGAATATCCCTGAGCCCTTGGCAAATGGAAAGGGAGCAGGCTTGATCGCACTATGGTGAGAGTTGAACGGCGTAGAGGGTGCGCCGAAGGAGTGGCGAGACTGTGGGACTGGAGCTGCGGTATTTGTGGGAAATTGTGGCACAGCAGGGAAAACATTGAATTGCTTCTTGCAAGGCGTGTCTGGCATATGTGCCTTTGGCAACCCCCCATGTGGCTCATCGTTGTTTCTATTCTTTTTCGATATGAGTCCCGTCGACAAGAATGCAGCTGGCAAAGGTTTTGCGGACTTATAATTCGTCGGAGTTGCGAAAGAGCCCTGCAGCGATTCTTCAGAATGGTCATCTGAGCCAAATGCTCCCGTGGGCCTTGTCGCACCAACCGGAAGGGATTTGGAAAAATTGTAGTTCGACCTCGGCCTATCTGGTCGATGTACTGGCTCATGCGTCGGTGACTCGTCCATCATGCTCGAAGCAGATGACGACTGAGTCATAGTCCGTGAGAGTGGATGCGGGTGGTGCTGGGGTTGACTACCATGACTTGTGCCCTGCGAAGGTGCGACGGGATGGATTGAGGCACTCAATAGACTTCCCTGGCTGGAAAAGGGGCTGTCCCGAGTCATGGGAGGCAGGTGGTTGTCCAGCGACATGCGAAGCCCTTTCTTGAGATTTTCCAGCGCCGGAGTAGCAGCGACCGACGCTTCATCGGCATCTTGATAAGGCTTGCTGAGTGTAGGACGCTCGCTCTGCCGCTGTTGCAATGTTGACTTTCGTAACGATGAAGACCTTTTTGGGATGGTAGAATAGCGGCCAGCTGACATTGGTGAGCCATATCGTTGCCAGTCAATATCATCTTGTGAGCGTCGGCCTCGACCAAGATCCCCATCACCACCGAACTCCGTGTCAAAGATATTCAAATCTAATACCGGGCCATGGAGGCTTCGGCGCTTCGATGGGCTTCCAAACACTGCCTGTCCGACCGTCCCAGTGTCGTGGCTTCGTTTCATTGGACTGAGAGGCGCAACAGGACTAACGAAGCCACCGCTTCGCCTCTTCTCCATGCGGGTAGATGTGTCTCTAAGTGCGATGTCGTCTCCGAGCCTCTGCTCATTCTCTTTGTCTGTAGATATATGAGATGGCTCTACCGAAGACTCGCGGCCCGCCTCGGTAGAGCTTCGCTTCCTGAGCGGCATGGGCGAAGCATTCCCGCTGTCGCTCGAGTCAGTTAAGACCCGCTTGATGGGACTCCTAGGCGAAGTTCGGATCCGAGGTGCACCCTGTGTATGGTTGCTTCGGCGTGCTGCCGGCCTGTGTATTCGGGCACTCGGGGGAAAAGGCACCGCATGTGGAGAGATAATTGGAGGAGTTAGGTGTAGCGTATTGTCTGATATTGAGCGTAGTGAGGGAGACAACGGAGAGGGCGAGAAAGTTATTGATCCTGCAGAAGGAGACTGTGATCTCAGCATGTGATGCCGCAGATCAGTGCGCTTGGATGGAGACCTCGAAAGTGACCGCCTAATCTCGCAGATCGCCGATTGTGAGTCTATACGTCGAAGATGGGAGGGCGAGTGCATTTGCAAGCCGCCACCATCACGATGCGGCGAGAATGTCGACACCATGAGGTGCTGTCCGCACTAGGAAGTGAGCCACCATCGATTTTGTTTGTCTCACCACGAACCCCGCCTTTGTCAGCACCAGGATTGGAGCTGTTCAGAGCGCTGGCGAGCAGATGAAGTGGGCACAAGGTTTGCGCAAGGTCGATGTTATGGTGGCGAATATTGTTTTGCACCCGATTCTACGACAAACTGACAACTAATCGGAAGTAAGAAATCGTCTGGATTCGTGGATGCGATAAAGTTGCGCTTGTTGAGACTTTGGTGAAGTAATCGTTGGGAGAAGGAACTGATTAATGTTTAGAGTGCGGTCGTAGAGAACTGGTGATGATGGATTCTAAAATCGTAGTTGGGACGGTCGCTGCGGCGGGGCAAAAGTTGTTTGAGTAGTGAGAACTGTTGTTGAGGAGAGATGGAGAGCACGTGCCGGTCGCTGCACCGTAGGAAGAGAATGTTGGTGGTGTGTATGTCGTCGGAGATGCAGGTGCACCTGGTTCAAGTTGTGCAGGTGGCCCGTTTCTGCGATGGGATCGTGGATGTCGCGGTCCAAAAAGAATACGGCACGCGTTGTTGTCGTGTTGACTAGTCAGAGCTTAGTTCGGGTGGGGCGCTATGGATTTCGGGCGCCATCAACATCCGCGTCCCAATCATAACCCTGGCTTGCAAAAACCGCGGTGCTAAGTGTGACGCTAAATATTTCTCTCCTGGTTTTCTGGAACGGTCAAATCTGCAGGGATACCCACCAAATTGTAAAATCCATTGCACTCAGGAACCCCTTTAAGGCACGAAGAGTTTCAAATGTACTCTTTTGCGAGATTGTAGATCGCTATCATTGTTGGTGATTCGGACAGGTCGCAGAGGAAAATGTTACGACGCGTAAACAATCTACCTCGTTTTGTTTTGATGGGATCAGCAAAGGTGGCCAATTCTTTCAGCCTAAATCTAATCAGAATTGCACATTGGAACAGGACCCTGTGCAGAGTAGCCCTGTCGACGACGTCATCGAAAAGAGGTCATTGCTTGGTTGCCGTCTTTCTACGGCAAAGTCTATCGATAGGACTCTGGGGCCCGTCCACGTTATCCGAGCAATCAGGCTGACGTTGACACGATCTGCAATCCGAGTCGTCGACAGCATGAAGAACGTTGCTTGGACGGTACACAATGTCTCGCAGGAGCCTCAATCCGCCGCCCGGCCTCCGTTCGTAAGTTTCACGATCCTGCTTCAGGCCGCCCGCCGCCCGCCGCGCCTTCGCCTCTTGTAGCTTGTTGATCTGTTGTGAAGCTCCTTATCAAACCAGGTTGTTGATCCTCGCGAGATAGGCATTCCAGCCTGCCTCTTGATATGCTTTGACTGCTACGATCGGATCTGGTACCGCGTAGATGCCCCTCCCTGCGATGAGGAAATCTGAACCTCCTTTCACCGCATTGGTCGGTGTCTGATATTGCTGACCGAGTGCATCTCCCTTGCTAGACATGTTGACTCCTGTAGTGAAGACTATAAAATCCTCCTCGCGCTTCTTGGAGCCTGTGCGATCGCACTCCGGCGCCCGCTCACTCGCATTTCCGGACACGTAGCCTGACAGTTCCCTCGTCGCGACGAAGCCAATAACGCTCTGGCTATACTTCTGTGCTATCTGCACTGATGCCCTGGTGTACTCCCCAGTTGCTAACGAACCTTTGGAGGTCATCTCGGCAAGAATTAAGATTCCTCGCTCTGAAGACGCAGATGCTTGTGCAATTACCTCATCGAGTGCCTTAATGATGCCTTCTCCGGCCAGGACACTAGCATTGACGATGTGCGCCCAGTCGAATATACGTAGAGCACCCCCTTTGTACTGTTTTTGGACTGTATTGCCGATATCGACGAACTTTCGGTCTTCGAATATCAGAAAGTTGTGCTTATTTGATAGCTGGGTGAGACCATCAGTTGTAGCCTGGCTGAAGTCCGAGATGATATCGATATGTGTCTTGAGCACTGCGATGTAGGGCCCCAACGCTGTATCCGCTCAGTTAGCATCGCACCAGCCCAGCGAGTCTCGCGCCAATGAAGAGGGCCATCATACTGTCAGCAATGTCGAGAAGCTCTTCTGTGGTAGTCACATCTGCCGAGAGGGTGATATTTGTCTTCTTCGATTCAGCAATCTCAAATAGCCTTCTACTCAACTGATTAGGATGATCAGTAGCGCGTCCACCATATGCGTGATTGGTCCTCGACGTCATGATTGCAGGCGACAGGTTAGAGGTGGACCCCGGAAGCGGCGTACGAGATATTGCACGATGGAATTTCAAGGTACGAAAAAAGAAATTTATTGTACCGGTGTCCGTCCCCCCGGAGGCCGCTCTGTACCACGCAGAATAAGGGGTATTGCAAACCAGACTGTAATTCGCTTTATTACGACACTCTGCAAGAGAAGACGCCAATAGTGTAAATAACGTCTACTCGCTTAATCTATGTGGGAAAATGGATGCTTTTCCGAGGCTGAAGGCTATCTAACTCAGGAGGCCACGGATGGGCTTGTTGCCGCAAGGCCTTGTCCCCACTTTAAGCCTGATACTCCAAAGCTGCATTGCATCTCGTCATAGTGAGGTGTCTGGCTTGCATACTTGATGGGGAATTATGCGGAAAGATGCACTGGGCCCCCGGCAGACGCGGAGAAAAGCGTGCTTTTTGGGGCCAAGTCATTACGCCACTTTTTCACGGCTTGGCAATTTTCAGCATTTTGCCACGCCCCCCCGGCATCCGGCAATCCATTTCAGCCACAAATGCCATCCCTGCGCAGGTACAACACATCGCTGTTGAACAAACGTCTTGCCCCAAAGCTCAACATGTGAAGCCTCCCTTCCTCACAAGATGTCACTTACAGTGTCGCCATGGCGCTAGCTTTCGCTCGTCTCACGGAAATTCTGTATCAGACGCTCCTGATGACACTACACCATGAAGAACGCCGTCCATCCTTACACGCTCGGACAAATTGACGTACCTGTCTCGCAATTATTCAACGGATAGGTCACCCGAAGTGGGAGTGAGCGATCTGGGCAGACGCCAAAACATGTCTTCTACATCAGAACAGGCTGCACCTCCTGATGAGGGTTCCCGCTCATCGTGGAATGGAGCTGCTGCCTCTGAGACGATCAGCTCGTCGACGACCTCGACCAAAATCCCTCAAGTGGCCGAGGCACCACCCAATCAGCCGACAGAGTCCAAACTCCTCACCGAACCCCTCCTACATGCAAAGAGCCCTAGAAACTCCCGTCAAGGCTCTCCTATACGACCACAGACAAAACCCGCTGCACCAAATTCGACGCAGAGAAGTCGATCTAGAAAGAATAGTCAAGAACTCAGCCCGACTCGCTCCGCTACTCTGAGCAGTTCGTTCGCCTCAATGCCATCTGCTGCTGCTTTACAACGAGCATTATCTGCAAATAAGCCCTCGATGCAGTCACCCAGCGTGGACGGTGTACTTGAAGGTTCTCGAACTGACAAGCCAACGAGGTCTGGAGACAACTCACCACACTGGCCAATATCACCCAGGTTAAGATCTCCTCCACCCTCTTCGGCCAGCAGCCGTAGCCCTATTCCCATACTACGAAAACCGGAAAGCGATACCATCCTTTCCCCCACATCTTCGAAGCGACCTCCTGGTTCTGCGACAGTTGATGTTTCTGACTATTTTCAACTGAGAGAGACTGAAAGAGATGACGTCCCATCAAGAATAGGTATTCGGACTCCAGCCCGTGGCGCCAGTACCAATGCATCTGGACTTGAGACAGTGGTTGAGGGCAGCATCCCTAACACTCCCGCTATTGGACCGGTGCTAAATGCCCCGGGTGACCAATCTGTCGAGAGCAAGCAGCTCGACAGCAAAGATTCCGAAAATCCAACTAAGAGCGAATCATCTTCGACGAAGGACAACATCGGAAGTCATACTGAGCCTACTGGGCTTAATGACAGTGCTGAGAAGCGCGACGCGCTTTCCAAGACGGCCGCGCCTGCACTAACTCGGCCTGCCTCTAGTCTAGCAAAGAGGTCGTTCACCAATCTTGCTTCGACCAAGAACAGACCTGCCCCTGAATCAATGAGGAGCATGACAGTTGAGACCGAAACGGTGAGCTCCATTCCCCAGGTAGTACTTGGCGTCAATGGCGAGCGGGGAGCCTCAGGCAGAATGAACTCGAGCGCTAGTGTGCGACCCCGACCAAGCTCTGAGGCGATAAGGCCAAAGAAAGATAAGAAAAAGTCGACTAGAAAACTACCCTCTCATCACAGCGGGACGGTCTCTTCGAAAGCTGATATCTTCGAGGCCAGGGTCGCTAGTGCCATTGACGGGACCGACTCATCCGACTCAGAGGAAACTTTCGTTTACGAATCAAACCCAGCTGAACGTAATACACGCAATGGCCACCATTCGAGGACGCCTAGCGCGACTTCTCTTGCAAGCCAAATCGACCAGTACGGTAATCGGGGCAAGCTCAACGCCCGAGATGCAAGCCACGGTGCTGCCGCAAAGAAGAGCATGAAATTCACCAACAATGCCTATAACCACAACTTGGATGGCGAAAATGGGAATCATAGTAGCATACGCAGCAGCGTCAGGAACGGCGGTTCAACGCCTCGGCATCATCACATTGGACGACATGGTCGAGGGGGCCATGCATCACTTTTCGACGCCGACTCACCGTTCACGCAGGCGAACAAAGCCTCGTCGCCCCGGACATCTGTCGGCAATATGAACAAGTCATCTAAGCCCAATAGTCCTCGTACCGCTGGTGGACGATTGTCCGGCAGCCCAAAGAAAACGGATCTATATTCTTATGATCTCGAAGGTGAAGCTGCAGATGACGAACGAACTCCTCTTGTAGGCTCGGTTCGGGTCAATCGCAGTCGGCACACTCGCCGTCCATTCAGTAGTAGCAGCAGGCGTTCCGACTATCGCGCCCAGCAGGAGCGAAGCTGGTGCTCAAGCTACGGAGCATGCATTATAGTAACGCTGTTACTACTTGTGCTTTGCATTGGGGCTGGGACGTTTGTGGTGGCTTTGAACAGACCCCTTGTTGACGTTTCTGTCAGGCATATCCAAAATGTGCTTGCTTCAGAACAAGAGCTCATGCTCGATCTCGATGTGCGAGCGACAAACCCGAACTTGTTCGCAATCACCGTCAATGACCTAGATGTCAATGTCTTCGCAAAAAGCGAATATGCGGGTACTACCTCTGTATGCCAGGGGGGTCATGGACAATCGCATTTGACATGGATAGCCAGGCGAGAACAGTTTTTGGGCGGGAATGAGTCGGCCTATCATGTCGCTGAAGGAGTGGATAAGGGGACCGACCCCATCAAAGACCCCAAAGGTGATCTTCAAACAATGCTTCTGGGCGAGATTTTTGACTTTGACTCGCCACTTGTGTTTGAGCCTTCACCCTTCCGCCAAAGGTCAACCTCGTCTGTGGGCGAGGTCCGCCTCGCAAAGCCAGGCAACAAAACAGAAGAATGCGGCTCTGCTAGATGGGAACGCGTGCTTCAACACCCATTCGAATTGCACGTGCGAGGAGTCATCAAATACCAGTTGCCGATCAGTTCAAAAACCAGGTCGGCATCAATTGACAGCCAAGTAGAAGTTCTGCCCAAAAACGGCGCAGTTGGCGACGAACCAACACCAGAGCGAGCACGAAACTCAGCCAACATATCCTAAGATAACTAACCAAAATATACCACCGTGTACCACCGCGGCGGCGACGTCACGACGACTTGACGAATTTCATTTGTTTTTTTGAGCATCATTATGCCCAAGCGTTGTTCAATCGCAGTATACCCCACAAGGCGAAACGTGTTGGAAGGAGTACAATATCTTGCTATGGGCTGGTATCTGCAGTGGTGTTTGACCAAAGAAGGGTCTTCAGATTCACGGTGTCGAATTCGGCCCGTGAAGATGTGCCATAGCAATGGTACTTATACATGGATAGGCGCTTTAGGATAGACAAAGTGACTCTTGTTCAATAGTTTTGTGTACGATGAATTCACAGAATCATGGTTGCTGAGACTTAGCAGTTTTCGGGCGCGGCGATCAGAATCGTTTGTTTCATACAGACGATGATTAGGGCGTTCACTACAAAAATATTGAGCCTCACCCTAGGGTAGATTTTCGCATCTGCTGCTGCCCGAATGCTGTTAGCCTACAGCGCTATGAAAACAGTGCTATGCAAGGCTGAAAACGAGTGCAGACCCTCGACGGGCAAAATGAAGTATGACGTATCTGAGACTGTCACACCCAATGGAGTCGCTTGAATGTTGGCTGCATGCTATTTCATGCCCAACAACGAGACACAGGCATCGAAGAGAGTAAGAGACTGAGAGGACTTGAAGCGGTCAAGCCCAAAAGCGGTATTGTCGAAGAATCACGTTATACACATCTCTTTGCATTGTTGACGCCCGGAATCTATTGTTCCAGCCCTTTTCCTGGGCCAGCGCCCTAACCCAACAAGCCTCAGGCCCCCACTTCGCAATCCCAAAAGCCCACATTTCGCCCCTCACCTCTTCAGCTGACAACGCATTCACCTTGGCAAAACGCAAACCTACATCAACGCTGGCAGCAGACACATCTTTCCTCTTTCAACTACATTTGTGCCAAGTCCAGCAATTCAAGTATCTTCGAACTCATCCATCATAGCCGCTTTATCGACGGCTCCTCACTTGCATCTGCAAGCCGAAATCCTCAACCTTCTGCCTGCGCACGTCATCCCACAGCCTTATCGGCATCCACGCAAGCCGCACGCACGATGTCTACCGTTTACAGAGAGCGTGAGCGAGATCGATACGACGACTCGAGAACTTCGGTCTCTTCCTCACGACGAGATGGCACATATACGACAGTCAAGCGCTATCGCATTGGAGAAGACGATGGTCGATCAAGCGTTGATCGACGATTTCAAGTCAACAGGCCCGGCGAGCGGGTAGAGGAGACTCGCATTGTGCGACGAGAGCTCGACGTCGTCGACGAGCCTCGAAGACGTGATCCCGAACCTCGGTATTCCGAGACAGACCTCGTCATTCGCCGCGACCGAGAGGAAGAGCCTCGTCGGGACTTTGTATACGATCGTCTACGTGACGATAGAGATGATACTAAGGAGCTTGTCATCAGACGAACGACTACTCGTGATGAGCCTCGTGAGGAGGTACGCGACCTTCGCGTTGGGAGGTATGAGGTGGACCGTCGAGAGTTTCGCGAGCGAGACTATGAACTGCTATCTCCAGACCGCGATAGGTATCCCGATTTACAGCGGTATTCTCGCTCGACCGAGTACTTCTCTCAACCTCAACCCCCCCAAACCATCATCATCAAGCAAGAGCCTATTATCATTCGAGAAAGAGTGCGTGATGATGACTATGACATAGTCCGCCGGTCGGACGTCGAAGACCGCACCGTTGTCCGGAGAGAGCCTCCAAGAGGGGCCCCCAGAGAGGAAGAATACTTCTATGAAAAGAAGACAAAAGAGGTAGAAGCACCACGACGTGAGAAGAGCGAAGAATTCTACGAAAGACGTGATAGAGAGGTCAGCCCACACGATTCCGTCTCTCAAGTCGGCCGCCGAGATCGAAGCCGTGGTCGTGATCGCGACTACGAGAGCGACGACAGCATGGTCTATGTCCGCAAAGAGACCAGGGAGGAAGACTACTCACGTGATGAAAGTCCCCATCACCGCCGTCACATTGCAGAAGGTGTCCTCGCGGGAGTGGGCGCTGCCGAGCTGCTCCGACATCACAGGAATAAAGAAGGCCGGGAGACTTCTGGTACCCTTGGTCGTATTGGCACAGACATTGGTGCTGGTGTTATTGGAGCCGTTGGAGCAGAGGCGATCACGAGAGCTCGAAGTCGCTACCGAAGCAAAAGCCGCCGGGGTGACCGTTCTCGCTCCCGTTCTCGCTCCCGCTCCCGCTCCCGCTCGGGCTCGAGGGAGCATCGCAAATCTCGCCATCACAAGCATAGGAAAGAAAGCCGCAGCCGCAGTCGGTCAGACTCTCGCTCTAAACTCAAGACTCTCACTGGTCTTGGTTTAGCTGCTGCTGGTATAGCTGCAGCCGCTGCCTATGCGCAGAAAAAGAGCAACGAAAAGAACGAAGCAGAGGAGCGAGGACGCAGCCGCAGTCGATCTAGGCAGGGCAGGGATGACAGTACAGTTGACGTAGGGATACCAGATGACGCCCGTAACCCTAGCCATCGCAACAAGCGTGTTGCACAGGCTGGTCTGGGGGGCGCTGCGGTAGCAGGTCTGATCGAAGCAGCGCGATCCAGGTCCAAAGCTAAGAAGGGAGAGCGCTCTCGAAGCAGACTCCGTCAGGGATTGGAAGTCGCCGCGGCAGGCCTTGGCAGTGCCGCTATTGCCGGGATGTACGAACGAAGCAAAGGGAAGAAGGAAGCTGAAGCTGCTGAAAAGGAAAATAAACGACAAGAACGCCGTGCTGCTCGCGAAAGGTCGAGATCCACCAGCAGACATCCTGTGGGGCCATACTACGACGGTAGCCGAAATGTGGCCATGAATGAGGGCTTGATCGAGTATGGCGATAGCCCTATGTATGGGAACAACTATGGCCCCGATTATTATGGCCGCCCTGCCCAACAGGAGAACTACTATTCCGACGCCATGGTACCAGTAGCTACGGCGGCTGGCGCAGCTGGTGCAGCCTATGGTGCTCGTGAGGCAAGAGACAGAAGCCGAAGCCGAAGCCGGGACAGGAGGCCTTCAACCAGCTCAAGCCCGGAGCCTAATGAAAGGAGACGCCGTCGTCATCGTAAGGATAGAAGTCGCAGCGCTGGAAACGATGGTGCTACTGGTGCCGGAGCAGCTGCCGAAACAGAGCAGGAGAGAAAACAGCGCAAGCGAGAGGACAAAGCCCGCAAACGTAGGCCCGCTACCAACCCCCGATTGACTTTCATTCTCTAACTTGTGACAGGTGCTGCGGAAAATGCAGGACATGCAGGACATGATCCTTACGAAGATGTTTACGATCCGGCCCCACCGGCTCCCGCTCCTCCAGCCGCAGTACCTGGAGGCTACAGTGGTGAGCAAGGGTACTACCCGCCTAACCCTGGCTTCCCTCCACCACCCGGTGGAATGCCCAACCAGTACGCGGCACAGCCTCAATACGCTGCACCTGGCGGTCAATACGCTCCTCCACCCAATCCGACAGGGTACAATCCAACCACTTTCCCTCCGCCTCCAGGCAACGTTCCTCCACAAGGCCCTCCAGCGAATTACAATGAAACCTTTGCTTCCGGCGCGAACATGGATCCGTACGCGGCACGGACTCGCGAGGCAGATGAAAATGTGAGTGCTATGCCATCAAATGGCATCAATCCTTTTCCTGACCAGCAATCCGTTCCTCCGTATGGTACGTCGTGTATTTTTTAGGCACATTACAAAACCGAAGCTGACATGGTTGTTGCAGGTCTAGGCTCGACCGGTGGCCCACCTCCGCCGTCAGTGGCTGTCCATCCGCCCGCACCAACTCCCCCTCCGGCTGGTGCTTCTTACAATTCAAGCTATGTGCCCCCGGCAGAACGTTCGCAATCCCTACCAGGAGACCCCTCGCAGCTCCGATCAGAATCGACGTCACGACGGAAAAGCGTCAAATTCACCGATGGCATTGCAAACCATGGTGATAGTCTAGAGGTAGCGGCCGAAGCTCTCGCTAAAGCTGCAGAATAGTGTATTGACACTTCGAAACAGTCGCCCAACAAGCCTTCCCAGCCATCTGCTCCGGATGGCCGTCATCAACGCAGTGGTGAATTAAGCCGTGGCTATGACGCCGGTGACGACACTGATTCCACGCTAGACGAGTACCGACGTCGACAGCAAGGTCAGCCTTCCGTTCAAAGCCGGCCATTTCCTCCCTCCAACGGCAGTGCTGGTGAAGCATCCTCCAATCGACGTCGACATCATCGGCGTGCTCGTTCATACGACCCGTCATCTAGACCTAGCTCTTCGCACCCGCAACCAAGAGTGGATCGAAATACGACCGCTAGTCCTGCGTCTGACGAGACGGTGGAACTTCCTGAACGCTTTGACAAGTACGGGCGCAAGAAACCGGAGCCAGGAGGGGACGTGTTGACTGACAGGCTTGGGGCATTCCTGTCCGGGAAAGGGGCAGCTGTGAAACTGTTTGGCAACTTTGCTGATGGACTGCTGGGATGATCGCGTAGTGGGAGCGGGAGTGGGGAAGGCGAATGGGCAGCAGCAGACGGCGCAGGTGATGGCTGTTTTGGTCTGGGCATTCACCAAGAAAGAGACTTAGACATTGGACGTGAGATGATGACTTAACGACTTGGACGATGTTATTGGACCTCTTGGAGCAACACGGATTTTCTTTAGCAACCTTGACCTCTTGTTTCTTGGACCATTGAATAGCGATAGCGAATAATGTCAGCCAGAGCTCTGAATCTAGCATAGCATAGCATTAGGCGTGATGGGTCACTACAGCGCACAGCAGCATCCACCCCACGGGTAGAATCGTAGAATCCATCCCACGGCAGCCTACGAAAGGCGTTGCGGATCAAGCCATGCCGATTACGGCGCGGAGGCAATTTCAAAGCCATTCAGCCTTTTTCAGCAGGCACGAGAGCCGACCTTCAACGTCACCGTCGGTTAGCCTTTTCAACGTGGTCGTCGATCTCCCGTCTCTTCCCTGCTGTCCACAATTTCCCGCCCCCCCTCCCCCACCCCCTGGTGAAGATGTAAGCTGGCTCAAGAGCTTCGTGAGCCAACATGACTTCGGATCTTGACTCGTATCGTACACCTCCGACACGAGTAGCCCTCGGCGGCCACCAAGCAGACAGCTCGATGCTGTGAACTCCGCTTGCGGCGTGGTACCTGTGGGCCATATACCGTAACTTTGGCCCCATCTTGTTGATGTCACGACCAAAGAGGAAACCCTGTCGACCCCGCAAACGGGACCAACGGCTGTGTTAGGGCAAAGAGAAGCTTCTCCCCAATGGCGGTCACGTTCATAAGTTTTTACACATACGCACGCAGAGTCTCATCTCCGCCTGATGACGATGTTGATCGGCAGACCTGGTGCCCACCTCCCCACAACACACACATCCAGCATGAGCTTGAGAAAGCGCCCTCCCTCCGCTTGTTTCCCTCTTAAACGTGTCTCCCGGCTCCCTGCAAGCCTACTCTTTTCCTTTTGTTCAAGTATCCCATGATGCGTTCGTCTAATGCATTCGTAACTCTCGCACTGACCTGGCTGGCGGCCATCGCACATGCTGCTGACCTGAGCTACAATGGTCTCGCTATCACGCCACAGATGGGTTGGGTACGTACAAGTGGCTTGTAACAGCTCTCTATACATTCCCCAGCTAACTGGGTCGGTTTCAAGGACAATTGGAATGCCTTTGCCTGTGACGTCAATGAGGAACTCCTCTTGTCATCTGCAAAGAAGATTGTGGATTGGGGCCTTCGAGATCTTGGATACAACTACATTATCCTGGACGACTGCTGGGCAACGCATCGCGGCTCAAATGGTTCAATCATGCCGAATATGACGAGGTTCCCTAATGGTATGGCTGCCTTGGCGGTACAGCTGCATGGGATACAACTGAAGTTTGGCATGTATTCGAGTGCCGGTGAGGTAAGCCTACGGAACTGGGGTTTTGCGCGTTAGTGGCCTGCACATCTGACATCTTGCAGTTTACCTGTGCGGGCTATCCTGGTAGCCTGGGTCATGAGAAGGTCGACGCGCAGACGTTCGCGGACTGGGGCGTGGATTACCTCAAATATGACAACTGCTATAACCAAGGCCAGTCTGGTACTCCCCAGATCAGCTACAGCCGATACAAGGTCATGTCGGATGCTCTAAACGCCACCGGACGTCCTATCTTGTACTCACTGTGCAATTGGGGAGACGATAAGCCATGGGAGTGGGGAAGCTCAATTGCCAATTCGTGGCGAATGTCGGGAGATATCTACGACAAGTGAGTATGCATCATGAATTGGCGAAGGACGTCGAATGCTGACATTTGCTTTCATAAGCTTCGACCGCCCGGATCGCCGCTGCCCCTGCGACGACAACACCTACTACTGCGAACTGCCGGGTTTCCACTGCAATATGCTAAATATCGTGAATAAAGCCTCAAATTTCCCATCAAAAGCCCAACCCGGTGGGTGGAACGACCTTGATATGCTTGAAGTCGGCAATGGAGGCATGACCGATAACGAATACGTGGCGCACATGTCGCTTTGGGCGTTGATGAAATCACCACTCATCATGGGCAATAGCCTGGACAAGATCACGGCGCAAAGTCTATCAATTCTCATGAATCCTGCCGTCATTGCGATCAATCAAGACCCAGCGGGTAGCAGTGGCCAACGCGTATGGCGCTTTGACACAGATAAAGACAAATATGGCCGCGGGGAGATCTCTCTCTGGACTGGCAGCTTAGCCAATGGCGACCAAGTTGTTGCATTATTGAACGCGAGCCCTTCAGACATGATGATGAACGCCACCCTCGAAGACATCTTTATCGATGGCGGTTCGCAGTACTACAACCAGGCATGGGATGTGTACGACCTGTGGGCGAACCGAATGAGCAATGCAACTGCACAGGCGCTCATGAACGGAACGAGCATAAGAGACAGTACATTGAATGGAACACAGCCTTTGAGCAATTCGACTGGATATTACAATGCGACCCAGACGAGCTACGCTAAGGGTCTTGCGGCAAATGACACGAGGCTATTCGGCAGCATGATTGACACAGTTCAGGCGCAGGGTACGTTGAACGCGATGATTCCGAGTCATGGAATTGGGTTCTATCGGCTGAGGAAGAACCCGACGGTGACGAGGAAGAGGGATGAGCTGTAGGCTGGACCTCCCTCGGGAAAGGCAATGTTCTACTATGACAAATTTGTAGACATTCAGTGCAGATGATCAAATACCAAATTGACAAGGATAACAATATTTCCGACCATGTTATCTCCGTCTCACCATATTGTCCCCCTTCAGCCAGACACCAAAGACGCACAGATATCGCTCGTCATGCGCACGAACTGCTACAATGCAGGATCGTTTCACGCGTTCAACAAAGATGAGCGTCACGAATTCAATAAGGAGATGTTCCCCTTTAGCTACAGAAACTGAACAATGTGTTGAAGGCAGGCTCGAATCGTGCTCTGTCCCTACAGCGTCTCCACTCATTTAGGAGCCTGTCCTGATGGCGGATCTTGTCTTTCCATCCTGATCCACATTCTGGTTAACAGAATGCCCCGTTTCTATTGCAAAAGCCATAACCCTGGTTAACAGGATGTTCCTTTTCCCTTCATGACCAGATCCTGGTTGATAGGATCGTCATCTATCATCAATCATCAACGACGCAAAAAATATTGAGCATAACGCGTCTAGATTCTATGCGTTGAGCAAAGTCTAGCTTTTTCCAATCCGTAACTCCGATGATGCTGCGCAAGAAAGTCTACAGTTCGACATGATGAATGAGAAACCGCGAGACTTGCAAGGAAGCCGACCTAATATCGATAGCTAGAAGTCGCAAAGTCAGCCAAAAGTCCACATGCATCGAAGAGGGTAGAGAAGGGAGTTGGAGACGTACATATCGGATTTGAATGGACCTTCAACAGTTAAGCCCAGATACTCGGCTTGCACAGGTGTCAGTTTCGACAGCTTAGCGTTGACATGATCAAGGTGGAGCAGCGCGACTTGCTCGTCCAAGATCTTTGGCAGAACGTAGACACCGATCTCCTTCTTTCCAGTCTTGCCGAACTCGATATACTTCTTACCGAAGGCCTCGTCTTCTGCCTTGAACAGCATGATTTGAGCAAGCACTTGGTTGGCGAAAGAGCAGGACATGACGAAGGATGAATGACCAGTGGCACAGCCCAGATTCACAAGACGCCCTTCAGCAAGCAGAATAATGTGTCGTCCACTTGGCATCGTGAAACGATCGACTTGGGGCTTGATGTTCGTCACACTCTTGGCAGTCTTCTTGAGCCAGGCTACGTCAATCTCGATATCGAAGTGACCGATGTTGCAGACGATTGCGTCATTCTTCATCACCTCGAAATGCTTGCCGACAATGATGTCCCTGCAGCCGGTGGCGGTGACGAAGATCTGTCCCAGGGGGGCTGCCTCTTCCATTGTCGTCACCTGGTAACCGCTCACAGCAGCTTGAAGAGCATTGATGGGGTCCACCTCTATGACAATGACTCTAGCGCCCAAGGCATGCAGTGATTCTGCGCAACCCTTGCCGACATCACCGTACCCAGCCACCACGGCAACCTTGCCCGCAATCATGACATCCGTAGCTCGCTTTATGCCGTCAATGAGTGATTCTCGGCAGCCGTAAAGGTTATCGAATTTTGACTTGGTGACACTGTCATTGACATTGACAGCTGGGACGAGGAGTTGTTTGGCCTTCAGCATGCGATAGAGGTGGTGCACGCCAGTTGTAGTCTCTTCCGAAACTCCATAGCAGTCCTTCAGCATCTCCGGGTATTTCTTGTGTACGAGGGCAGTCAAGTCACCACCATCATCGAGAATGAGGTTGAGTGACTTCTTTGAAGGGAAAGCCGTAAGCTGTTGCTCTAAGCACCAATTGTATTCCTCCTCCGTCTCTCCTTTCCAGGCAAACACCGGTGTACCTCCAGCAGCGATGGCAGCGGCAGCATGATCTTGCGTCGAAAAGATGTTGCAGCTTGACCATGTGACTTCGGCTCCCAAAAATTTCAGCGTTTCGATGAGAACGGCGGTCTGGATGGTCATGTGCAGACAGCCTGCAATGCGTGCACCCTTAAGAGGCTGGTCATCGGCGTATTTTCTCCGGATAGCCATAAGACCTGGCATCTCAACCTCTGCAAGCTCGATCTCGCGGCGCCCGAAAGCGGCCAACGACATATCGGCGACTTTGTACTTTTGAGCTGGTGCTCCGTTCATGGTTGCGGTGTTGGGGGGGGATCGAGTCCAATGACTTTGGTCGATATAAGGGAGCTTCGCAATAGTTGTCTATCTAAGCAGGAGGAATTCGTAGGGTTTCGTTGAATAGAATCGGGAGACTGTGCAGCGTGCAAAGCAAATCACCAATTAGTACTTTGAATGTGAGAACTTTTTTGAGCGTTGCCAAGACTATCTGCGTCGCCTATCTTGAAACCTTAACAATCGTGACTTGCAATCATACCCGAAGCAAAACCGATGATAAGGACTGCAATGTCGCTAGCGATCTGATGCACTCCCTGGATATGTGCATCCTGATACATTTTGGATGTTGTTGAAGCGCCTGGATCACTTTCTGCACCGGGCACCGGGGGGAGTGATATCAGATGCAGCAGGAGCAGAGCACGGCAGTGGGGAATGCTCCGCCTGTCGCCAGGTCTTCCACACGTTGCAATTTTGGCCTTGTTGTACCGCCGACTGCAGAACACCTGCTTCCGTGATTTGTATTCATCGAAGTCTTACCCTGCTGCATCCTGTGTCATTCAGTATTTTGGATTATCCTGAAGTCGTGTCCCACTAATCCAATTTTTTAGGATTGCCAGGATAACAACGGGATGATCAATCCGGATAAGTACGTTTAGGCTCCTCAAATATCGCCTTTTTAATCACTATTTATGCTTGCTGCGTGACGGGATGTATTCGGCCATGCATGACACACCGCTGGATGAATCCGTCAGAGTTCAGAATGATCAAAGGGCACGTCCCAATTGCGTGATCAATTTCGTTGTTGGAACACGTTGAGCGAGTCAGAGCTACTTTCCCGAGTCTCAACGTTGATGCTAGTTGCTACGTTGAGTGCACCGTTATACAGCGGGAGCCTCCAACGACTCTTTCGCGGAATTTAAATGTCTTTAGCCCTACACCGACTTTCCTGCAAATTCACTTTCTCTTATCTCAGCTGCGTGCCTCTTATCTCAGTTTCTCCCCCTTCAAGTCCTCAAATTTGACCTCTCCTAATCGACCTCTTATCTATATTCGACCCTCGAAGACTTCACAGGCACTCAGAGCGATGGCAGCGGAAAAAACAACTCCAATCTCTCCTCCCGCTGGTTTCCAACACGAGGAAGCGCGGCGTGAACCTCGGGAACAGCAGCATGCGCTAGTCCAATTTGAAGAAGCTGGACGCAAGATCTCTGGCGGAAGCGTCGAACGGAGTGACGTGGCTCATATTTCATCCCTGCTTTCAGCCACTATACTCAAAGCCTCCCCCTACGCCGGACCAGAACACTTACTCCACTTGGACACTCTAGAAATCCAAAATCGTCTAATGGCTCTCGCACTAAGCTCCCTTTTGCCTGCAAGACCAGACTACGCCACAGCCGCCTACCAGGAAGCCTTCGACTGGGACCAGGTGGTCGCCCTCCTTGCTACCTTGGCCAGGGAACAGCGCATAAGCTGGAAGAAACAATCCTTCTATGTCGTGGAATTCCGCTCAAAATTGAAAGAGAACATCGACAATGACCGACTCTACCTGCTGGACAAGCAATCACATATGGAAGCAACCGCGAGTGGCGGACTGCTGAAATACTGGTATGGAATACCAGACTCTGAGAGGTATAACCTGGCTACTTGTAAGGGATATCCCGCGGCCCCTAGTGTTTCTGCACTGACCAGCCCCAGGTCTCTGGCGAAGCAAAGAAGATGCAGTCAAAGGCGGCCTTGGGCCTTGGCACAAACAAGCGCGAGCAATAATACCACAGATGTATCAGATGATCAACATCAAAGGGCTGAGTTTGACCATCTACGATGGCATTAACAGCTGGGCATTCTTAATGTGAGCGACATAGGCGGGAGCTGGGTGCGTTAGAAGCGGGGGCGTCTGGTATTGGGAGGTGTTCTGAGGTCACTTGGACTTTGTGCGTCCGCATTTGGGAAAAGAAACCTGGTGGCTGTGATTGGAGCACCACCCTAGTCCCATGTTCTTCGGAGCAAATCGAGAGGCAGAGAGTATCCAGACATAAAAAGAGCCCAATTCGAGTTCAGCTCTCGAAAGGCTGATCCCGACTAAACGTTGTTTCCGTTTCCTTCATTGGGAAACTTGCCCCAGCTAGATATCATGACTGGGCAATCGCACTGTCCCCCGGCGTAGAGCTACTGTAAGTAGGGCTTGACTCGCTGAACGCTTCTGACCACTCCACAACACTTGCAGCATTTCATACCAGGCTAAGTGACGCTTGCGACGACAGCTGCAGCCAACCCGTTCTCCTCTGCTCGGACCGTCACCTTCACAGTAACGCCAGACTTCGCAGAGAACGCCATTTTGATTAGCGCGGCAACTCGGCCGCCAACCACGGATTTGCCGTACAACTTCAACGTGTGGGTTGTGGTGGAGAGCGTGACATCTGTGCCCTCCAGAGGCTGCAACGATAGCGTTGATGCCAACTGTTCCGTAGCATCTAGATTCCTGTTAGCCAGGTCATCAATTCATTAAGAGATGAAGGAGCATACCTGATAGGCTTTTGATGTTCGCCAACTGTAACGTCTCACTGGCCTCTTCTCCATTCGCGCCCGTACCTTCCCAAACATGATCGAAACTGCCTGCAAAAGCTGGTATGACATAGTCTGCGCCCGAAAGGTCTAGGTCTTCGACCTGATACTCATCCTCATATCCACCCTCTTCTGCTTCGCCACTCGTCGGGTCTACCTCCTTTGTCGTAAATCTTAGAACATTCGTAAAGCTCGTGATCGGGAAAGCGTGCTCTCCGGTCAGTTTCTTGAACGCAACATAGACAATGCCCGGTTCGTTCGTCGCAAGCCGCGGCGCAGGAATGATGAACTCTTCTTCAAGGCTAGCCTCATCTTCTTCGGCTGGCGTCGCGACAACGGTTACCTCGTCCAGTACTGTGTTAGGAAGGGTGTTTTTGATGTCGTACTGTATGACAAAGTAGTCTTTAAAGACATGCTTCACAGCTGAGACTACATACTCAGTCTCGCTTTCTGTCAACGCGACAGTCTGGCTTGATTTAAGCACCGGGCCGAAAGCCTCGATTTCTGGTATGCGAGAGAAGATTTCGTTGTATTTTTGAGCATTTGCTGCTGCTGCTGCTAAGCCGTCCGCAGAGCCATTGGCAGCCGGCTTTGTTGGAATGGCCGACGGGGCTTTTAGTGTGGGCGTGGCTGTGGTGAGTTTCTTCGTCCGCTCCTCAGCAAGAGCCTGTTCGTGAGAGACGACCGGGACGGTCGAAATATCGAAAGCCTTGCTGAAAACTTGCTTGTCATCTGAGGTGACATACATGACCAGCTTGTGCTCGAAAGTCGACAGCGAGTACATCGAATCATTTTTGACGAACCGGGCAGCGATTTCATCATCCTCTTTCATCAAGCGAAGACTTAATGCCGCTCTGTCTCGAACTTCATCGTCTGTATCGTCAAGGCAGCGTGTGAGTAGGACATCGACACTTCGTTTGACTTCAGGATCCTTTTGGCCGACGCCAAATTTGGACAGTGCTGTGACGGCCGCAGCGCGCACAAGCGCGTTCTCCAGGACTACCCTGTTGTATATGTATCGAATATATTTGGTGGGCTGGGGCGTCTTCGGTCCCTCTACCCCCAGAAGATGCAATATGCGAACAGCAAGCTTAGTAAACTCACAATCTTCGATAAATTCACAGAGATGAGCGAGCGTTTCTTCCTTACTTCCAGGAACAAACTTAATCAAATCGAACATACTCTCGACCACTGCTCTCTTGAATTCATAACCACCCTCGTCTCGTAGAATGCCGCTAAGGAAGGTCAGCATGGCGGCCTGTTTGCTTGGAAATTTCAAGCACAGGGTCCGGCATGCTTCCACGACTGTGATTTTGAATTCGTCCGTAATCTCTGACATGAACCCAGAGATCTGTTTCATAAGACGGTCGACACTGGCTTCGTTGCCAGTCCGAAGCAGGGTGGTAATTGCGAGTGTTGCAATTGAACGGTTGCTGTTGGCTATTAAAGCTTCAATGTCTGGATTGCATGGATGCACGGCTTGCGGCTTGATTGAGGCAAAGGAATGAAGTATTCTGATAGCTGCGAATTTGGTGACGGCGCGTGGCGAGGTGAGGAAAAGTTGCAAGACGTGGATAGCCTGTGACGCCTCTGTGTCTGTAACGTCTCGCATGTTACAGATGGCCTTTGCGGCTTCAAAGTTGACCATTTCATGTTTGTGCCGGAGCCAGCCGTCCAACATTTGCATCATCGGCTTCCTCAGGCTTGGGTCTTCTTCTGCCAGCTTAGCAGCTAATCTTACTAGCATCATAACGCCTGCGGGACTCTTGATAGCGCCAGCGGCACCATATTGCTGGACCATCTTGACCAAGGCCATCCTGTCATGCGATCGGATCTGGTACAGTAGGCCGATCGCATGGTACTGGTTCATGTAGTGAGTGCTAGAGGTCGCTAGTGAGTGCTGGGTTCCAGTGGAAAACGAGAGAAACCCTCCGGATGCTTTCGAGGATGACGCAGCTTCTTGTGTTTCACTCTGCCATCTTCGCACGATATCCCGCGCAATTGGCAGTAGATGATACGAGGAAACCAGCGCAGCGGAGGAGACTGATGGTGACTTGTCGACGATTGTCGTCTTGATGAGGCGTTCAATACCTTGTACGGTCGTTGCCTACATCGTCAGTACTAGATATTGGCCTTTGGGGGAGCTCCTTACGTCTATTATTCGACAAAGGGCCCGAATCGCATTGGCGCGATATATATGTTCGCTTCCGAGATTGCCATCCTTCATGATAATGCTCGTAGACATGATAACATCCTCGGCAGTGTGTGCAAGCTCTTTCAAGATGAGGTAGACCATCTGCCGTAACGACGGATCTTTGTTCTGGAAAAGTTTGGATATGGCAAAGAAAAGTGTGGTGGCTTCGGTGGTTGGGAACTTCTCGCCAGTGAAGAGAAGCACGGCAATCTTCGTCAGGAGAGTTCGACATCTTCGCGGAGATATGGGTGACGAGTTGAACAACCGTGCTGTGGTATGTTAGTGTCGTTGCAGGTAAAGGAAAGGGTGAGGCAGCCGTTGTACCATCTTGGAAGACAGATGTGCGGTCCAGCTTGAAGCCGAGCTGGTCGGCGTCCTCATCCTTCTTTGCGTAACTCATTCTGCTGTTCAATCTGTCTATGGTAGTGACTGAATGGTTTGGATGCGAAGCTCAGCGTAGAAATGTCCCTGAGGACGCCCGAAGATGAGAATACGGCAACTTCGGTTGTAGGATTAACTATCACCGCACAATCATCGTGGAGGCAATGGTCTGGATTTCGTATAGTGTAGGTCTTCGTTGCGGAGCATGACGGTCACTCCTGCAGCTGCGTTGTTACCATAAATTGCCTGCCAATGTTCGGTGGTCGATGTGTTCTCCCACAAGTTGTGCGCGGCTGTGCCACAATATTCCAGCCACAATTTTGTGGCTCAAAATGACGCGCAATATTTTGGTCTCTGAGGTCACGGACTGGCCCATGAGGTGACGAACAGGCCAAACTTATGATCTTAATCTACGACCTCCGAGCAGTGTCCCGCCAATATGGACATGCCTATGAATGTCCCTGTCGACAATCCGAACGCGGACACAGAGTGGTACTAATTTCTGCTATTTCGTGGGAGGAAGCTAATGGATACACATCTAGGAACGATATTCTGCGAAAACACGGGATAATACCTGAGAAGCCTCCTGATCCAGAACCTGCCATACAAGAAGCTTTACTGAAAGCGCAACAACGGGCTCATGAGTCTAGACTTGAGGATAAAGATCTGGACGAACTGCATGACCTTGAAGACGAAGAAGACGAAGCATTCCTTGAGATATATCGCAAACAGCGCCTGGCAGAGTTAGCAAGCCTACAGAGGTCGAGCATCCACGGCCAAGTCTATCCGCTTCAGAAACCTGATTATGCCAAGGATGTGACAGAAGCAAGCTTCAAATACTTTGTTCTGGTGCATCTGAGCTCGTCTCTGGCGACCAATGTAGAGTCTAGAGTATTGACTGGGCTTTGGCGAGAAATGGCAACGAAGTATGGTGACATAAAGTTCTGCGAGATCCGCGCCGACTTGTGTATCGAAGGGTATCCAGAAAAGAATACGCCAACCATTCTTATCTATCGAGATGGGGATATCAAGAGGCAAATTGTCACACTGAGTGAGCTCAACGGTCCAAAAACGAGTCTAGGAAACCTTGAGAGGGTTTTGTGGGAGGTTGGTGCGATTGCAGAGAATGACGCGCGATTGAGACGGCGTGATGACGACAGACCAGAAGTCGGTAACAAGATCAAGGAAGATGAGGACGACGATGACTGGGATTGATCTTGCAGTGCGAAGCCAGCGCCACAAGTTTTGATAGCTGCTGAATCACGCCAGCGACTCATAGGCCTTGCTCAGAGAAAAGCGGGACAGAGCAGCATTCTTCCTCAGGGCTGCAATAGTGCCTCTACGCAGAATATTCATGATGTAGAGCAGCAAGATGTTGCAGGCAGTGGTCCCGACAGGCCGTACAACCCAGGCCTTAGGGGTTAGGCCTGGCCTGGCAGGCCTGCGTTGAGCGCCTCCCTAATTCGATAACAGGTGGTGAGATGTGACTTTCCCATTGGCTATACTCTGCAATGCACAATTACGCCGCTGTTGAGATACTCGGCCACCTCACTGCCGCTAAGCTGTTGAAGCTGTCGGCGTTACTCTTCCCTAGACATCATGTTGCCCTCTATTACAGTGGTTGCATTTCCAATATTTGTCAAGTTCTGGCGTGTCGAGCGCTCGGTATTCGGTCCTGTGGTCCCAGATCCTGGACACCTTTTGTCCAGAGCGCAAGGTAGCACTGCGCTCTACCCTCAGGAATCTCCGGTGCTCGAAGACCTCTATGGGTAGGACATCTGCCGAGGAACCCGAGTTGTTGTCGAAGCCAGGGGATACCATGTCCCTATCCGCAAGGGTTGCGGTGCCGGCCGTCATCGACCTGCATTGGACCATACAAGTCATCTGATGCTAAGATCTAGAGCACATAATGGAGTTTTCACCAGCAGCTCGTCAAAAAGCACCGCAAGACCTTCTACGGACCTGTTCTTGAATGTTGGCAGCCTTAGGCTTGAGCACCCTTTAGACATCGGCCCACGAACGATTTTCAGTTCAATCCGTCACCTCGCTGTGCAATCAAAGGGAGAGAATCGCAGCAGCCTCCGATCCACTGGCGAAGGCGCAGATTGTATATGGGATGTTTCGAGTGGAAGGATAGGCAAGTCTGGTCTGATCCAGAATACATTGACTCAGCTCCATGCAGTTTCTAACGTTGTCGAAAGACCATCGAAAACTGGACGGCCTTGGACAACAAGATGTGAATACCACCGAAATCACTCGGTGATGATAATCACTCTCCAGAGCACAATCCCAGCATCCGATTTGAAACGCAGGTACGCGGCCTGGGAGAAACGCCTAAGAGAGCTGGGCTTCGCCCATCCGTCTCCGCCATCAAGATTTGCAAAACGGCGATGTTGCTTGGAAAGTATGTCAGGCGAATTATGTGATATATGGTGATCCAATCATTGTCGGGTCTATCTCTCGCTGAAGAGGTTGTGCGAGCGCCTGGTATTCTTACGAGGGAAATGGTGTTACTGCAGAACTTCAACGGTGGTGGCAAAGTCTCCAGAGGCTATCCGAGACGGGACTTGGAATTGGATGTAATTCCGGAACAGCAACTTCAAGGGACGGCGCTTGACCTAAGCAAGGGGACGCCCTGAGAAGTCCCAGGCGAGAGTTGTAACTTTCATGGCTCCGACAGGGGGTGCCTCAGACATTCCGACGCCTGCTTACGTCAGTTCTGACTAAGCAGAAGTGGCCCTTGGGACGTTTCTTGCCTTGGACTAAAGCAACCTACTACTGCAGCTGCCACTTCGTTCACACCACAAATTGCACTAGGTTGCCTGGCCCTCCCCTACGCGATCCTGGTCGATTTTGACGCCGGTCGGAGATCTCTCGTCGTGGTTATCCGAGACTTCGTCGCCGACGCTGCTACAGGCTTGCCAATGTTGAACCGTCTCTGCGACTTGGACAGCGCCTTTGTCAGCTGTCACAGCATTCAAGGTCAATTCCAATCAGTATCGTTAGGCCTTGAGAAAGAATTCTTTAGCAAAGCGTCTGTTGGTTGTCTTTGTATGCCGGTACTGTAAGCCACTTAGTCTATCAAGGACTTACCAAGTTGCGGAAGCTTCTGCTATCTCCGAACTTCCAGGGCGGCAGGACCCCGGTAATTTCGCATAGGCTTCAAGACTTTAAAGTTCCTGGCATTCAAGGAGAGTCTTGCCATCACTACAGATCGCCTATTCCGTTCTGTCCGAGACCCTGCTTTCGCCCTCGAAATCACTATCATTGCTTCGTGGTTGGGCTCCTTAGAGGCAGCCTCGATATCTGACCTGATCCTATGACTCATGCGTTGGCATTGCGAGAGCACGATAACAAACGATGACAGTACACCAGTGTAAGGGTATGGTCAGGACAAACCATTACTGTATCGGACCCACTCCTACATCGAGTTCATTCCTAATCAAGCATGTGAACAATCAAACGCTAGGCTGCAAAGCTCATCACCCTAGTCTTGCATGATCGACTACTATCGGGCAAATAAAGTCTTCCATCTCCTTATCGAAGCCACCCACTCTTCGATTTCCCAGAAACGCCAACTCCAATTGCCCATCCATCCTTCTGAGACAATTCCATTACTCATCAGCACGGACCTAGAAATCGAGTGGCTAAATCAAAGTGCACATGCACAGATCCCCCGCCTGCTGCTACTGAAGAGAAACCTTCCTAGGGAAGGTGGTGAAGATCCACATTAACCCTATCGCGGACCCGATCATAATTACTTCGCTTACTGGTCATGAGATCTTCTGCACTCACGGGTTCTCCAAAAGGACTCGTTGATCGGCGTAAAAGACTTTACTGTACTTTCTCAACTCTGACCGTGAACCTAGAGCAGTATCGCTCCCGCCTAATGCCGCTGTTATCCTAGCGTTGAGAGCGTGCTTGTTTTGGGTGTCGTCCAATGGCACTATCAATTGGGAGAACTGGAATATGGCTCTGGCACTGGTCTGCTCTAAGTTGCCAGGAAACTTCATGAAACATCTCCAATATGGGGTCATCGAGTCCCTCTACACCGGCAGATTTACCTCGTCTGTGCCTGGGGGTAAATAGCACCAAGCTGACGGACACTAACCCCTGAGTCCATTACCTTCTCGTTTAGCAGCTCAGAAAGATTCCCGCATGTTCACATTGTTCAGATGGCAAGGCATAAAGGAATGAACACATGAACAGCGTCTCTTGGATGAACTGCTACCAGCGGAGTTAGTGATTCATTTCCGATATTACAGTATTGGTGAGATGGTTCCGCAAGGGGGAATCTAAGGAGCATTCCATCGTGGAGGGCGATATGCTGGCGTTGAATGGCTTGTCTTTTGTGGGGGGGGGGAGAATACAGTGGGAATGGCCCTGTCAGATAAGGGCAGACATTCCTCCGGCTTCAGTAAAGAAGTAACATTTACTCCAGAGATTGAGTGATTTAGCCGCCTACGGGTACCAAGGTTTTCCAGCGCTAATGCAAGAAGAACTGGGACCGATTAGTCTCGGATGCTAGCTTCAGGTTTCGCCAGCGTAAGTTCGTTGATCTGCAGCTCAGAGATCGCCTATCGCTGACTGTTGCAGCAATCTCGCCGTCACAGACAGTGACCTAATCGAGTTGGGCCCACGCATCGCTTAACCACGGCGGCACGCTCCGGACCACACTCATCTGTCGGGGTAGCCCGCAGGTGTAGACATTAATGCCTGCCACCTAGTCAAATCAGGTCTTCGGCATCCTCGATGACATTTTGTTGCCCGGAATATTTGCCGTCCCTAGAGTCAGTCTACATTCGAGCCTCTGGACAAGATTCTTAGGGCTCACCTTCGGCTTTTGTTTCTGGAACAGCTTTAGACCATTCTAAGGGCAGGTCAGTACTGTCATTGTGCGAAGAAATCTCAACAAGATGGTCGAGCCCTTACTAGGCAGCCCTGCGTCCATTGTTCTTCTACCTTAGACACTTACCAAGGCAGTGCTCCCAATAAGCAAGCCCAAAAGGCCTGGTCTGATAAAGCCTGGTACCTAGCCTGGTGGTCTGTGCATGTGATTGCAGTCTGACAGAGTATGCACTAAGTCTATATGAGTGGCACTATATAGTCGGATTTGTGGTCCGATATCGAATTTCCGATGTCCTACTGGGGCGCTTCCCTAATCACCGTTCTTAGTCAGCAATGGGGCAGGGCCAACCTGCAACCTAGATTGCCAACTCCTATTGGTGTACTTTCTCACTTTGTGTACTGCCTGTCGAAACAACGCGTCATCCTTCCAAGCGATGGATCAGTTGAGCGAACCAATAGCCAGGCCCGTACTGGCTCGACAATTGAAAGTCCAAAGTCGTTGCTAAAGAAGCGGAACAGGCGGATGAAGCTTATTTGTTCACACGAAGGCCAATATCGTCATGATGACGTCGAGCAAAGGTTGCTCCCTACATCGCTTTTCAGATACCCGGGAGCGAAGGGCACAATCTCAGAAACAAAAGGTACGCAACGACGTTAATGGCCCAGACTCAGAGAGGGATAGCTGCTTGATCAACTTGAACTGCACTGCTGCGGCAGAGAGTAGTAAAGAGATATACGCCAAGCATGCATGAAAGAGAGGGCTTGTTAACCTGGCAACCTCTGTCATAACCACAGTCGCCGATTTCTGTTCCCATTACATGCAGCCAATGCCCCATTCCCTGGCGACCATGCTCTGTCAATTTTTGCAAGCCACCATCAAAACACATACAGCAGCGATTGCTTAGTTGCACTGTGGATTCGAGCAAAAGCGGACGTGTCACGTATATCGCCTGAAGAGTAAGCAACACTAGCGGACATCGAGATTATAGATTCATTGATATTCCGGCTACACATAGAACGTGTTGCGAGTATGCCGCGATCGGTTAGTAATTCGTACGCCCGTATAGTACAGCTGTGTTGCCTGAAGGGCTAGTACTGCCTGGAGGAGCCAATTGCTGCCTAGAATGGCTTTGCATACTTAAGTCGCTCGTTGTATCTGAGTACGACAGAAGGAGCAGTACTTCCGCACCCAATTCCATGCATCTCTGTCTGCTGCGCGCAACAGAAGGATCCCGTTGTAGTCTTAAACTCATCCTAGATGTACCGAAAACGGTATACCTGTACAATATCAGAGACGGTGTCGAAGCTCAGAGACCTTTTTGCTTGAAGCAATTGCTATTCGGGAGATCTCGAAATCCAATAGCCCAAATAATCCAAACAATACTCACCCTTCATACGCAATGCTTAGATCTTCCTGTCTAACACGCAATCTTATCTCCCCTATTTGCCATCCAATGGAACCTGAGAAGAGCCAAAGAACCAGTGTCCGCTGTCCCCAAGAATCGGTGTAAAAGGCGGATCGTGGGTGGGGGATGAGCCCATCTGCGGGATCGGTGACGTGCTACAGAGCTGCCTGGAGAACTCGCGATCAAATTCAGAGCACAAAGCTATTCAATAGTGTGAAGGGGCTGGTTCGGGATGACAACAAAAGGGCAAAGAGTTTGGCCGTAACCCCCTGATTTGGTACAGGCCGCGCGTGCGGAGAAAGAAGAGAACTTGATTGCCATCTGTCTGGCGGATTGTGCTGGCTACTTAAATAGTCTGCTTCACGCCACCACACCAGCCCACTCTATGCCACCACAATATCCTATTGCATGAAAGTGCCTGCGTGAAAGACATTGCTGTTTTGGTCGCGAGGAGCAGGCGCTCACTTCTCGTCCACAGCCTCCACAATATTCAGACTCACATGGAATTGACGTCCGCACGCCATCACCGCCAGACACCGTTCGACTAGAAGGGTTCAAAGTGAGGTGCATTAGCAACGTGAAGGGTATACCACACCTGGGCCCTTGGTTTCCTCGGCATTTGTCTCACCATTTGAGAAAGTCCCAAAGTCAAAGCGCAGAGCCCAACAAAAGAAATAGTACGTCTCGTCTGTTCTTGCAACACTACTGGCTGAGCCTACTTGATCTGGTAGGGCAATCTCGCTGAATCATCCTAGGATAGCAACAGAGCAAAGGGAGGTAGGTCTTTGGCCATGTTCGAAACTGCTAATTGGGTGCTCTTTCATTTCGATATCAAAGCTGTAACTGTAACGTTGGCACCAGCCATGACATGTTTGACACACGCCTTCTCCTTTCCATCCAAGATTCGCAGCCGATGCCAAGCTGATTGTGATTGGCAACCATGCGAACCGGGGTCCTCCGTCATTTTCCATCGAGCTATTGCTTATTGGTGAACGTCGACGGATTTCCATTGAGAGACCAAAACATATCATGACGCATTATCGGGCTATACAGTTCCTGGCAGATTCAATACGGCGACCTTTGTTGCAAGTGGAATTGCCTATGGATCATTGCAAGGCATTCATGGAGCCTGACTTGCGATCGTGTGATGCTCCACACCTTGTTCGTCAGACCTTGGCTTTGGAGGTAGACAAATGCGGTTCTTGGTGTGGAACCTGGCAGTCAAGCTTATTCAGCGATTCCCATTTCAAGATTGGTAATGTAAGGATGGGATGTCCTTTTCGGGAAGGTTAGAGTGAGATGACGGTGAAGCTAGACCAGAGTAAGGTAAATGTGGCTGCAATGTAGACAGATGACTGAGGATTACTAGTCTGTTTCCCAGTACTCCTCCTCCAAACTTCAGTCTTCCAACAATTCGTGGATTGTCTGCTTTGGAATATGTGACGGGGAGAACAATTGCAACGGCCAGTGAACCAATCATACGTCGCCCCGGATTTTGAAAAGAGTCGCGCCAAGCACTTGATTAATCCTAAATCGGGGTAAGCAACCGCTCATGAGGAACTAGAACTTAAGGTAAGCAGCCAATGAATGATACCCCAAAGCATTGGCTCCGCTTGTAGGGAAGAGGTTCCAACTGACCAGCAAGGTGTCATTGGTCCTCGTCGACAAGCACTCTAGATTTGGAACGCCGCGCGACTCATGTAACATGTGGCCCACGCTAGAGTATGACAAGGTGGAAATTGTCTGGGGGCCTCGAACATAAACCACGCGACGGAGAACGCGGCGCGGCTTCGAGAACCATGCTGAAGAAATGAGACTTAGAGTTGAAAACAGCCCCGTTCCGCCGTTTGAACGCAGCAATAATGACATAAGTACTTGCTTTTTAACAGGAACACGTCTCGTCTACTGGGCCACGAACAGTTCTCGTTAGTGGAGGCTCCTACATTACGTAAGCATTCGCTAACTGGCGAGGCCGGGGGTGGTAACAGTGATGGCCAAGTCAGTTCCACGAGCGCTCTCTTGCCCGCGGCATTTGCCAACGCTTATCTTGCACTGAGTTTGCCGCCACCATTTCCAGGCAGGCTGCGAGATGGCGCTCTTCTGCGAAATTTTTTGGAAAGGTCAAACAGGAATGGTGGCCACAGTTCTGCGACCAGCCAAGGAGAATAAGTTAAACATCCCCTATCATAACAAACTCAAAACAAGAACTTGAAGGCCTCCTGGTAGGCGATGACGACACTAATTCGATCTCCCAGTGCGCATCAGAATTGTGCTTGGCGCTTGAAGGGGTTCCGCTTGGTGCCTATCTCCAACAATGGGATGTGTCTTTGCCTCTCAAGATTGGCTGCGGGCGAAATGGGGATGGAGCTGACGGCCCGATATCCCCAATGACAAGAATGATAAGTGACTATGCTTCATTCGGCGCGGTGGAAAAGGTTCTCCAGCATCAAACTGAACATTGTCGTCGAGGGCCTTTCAGCCTTTTGTGCTACTCAGAATTGCACCATCCCCGCATTGATCAAACTTTGATTTGGCGTGACAATAGATTTTTGGCGCCAGGTCTATTGCAGGTCATGTCTCGAAGAAATGCCGAGAGCGCGTGGCTGGTGGTGGCGGAAGTTTGGCATGAGAAAATGGGTTCATCCCAGGTTCTGAGCAACAGCGCATGCTCGCTAAGGTTCTTGGGTGAACAAGAAGCAATGTCCTTCACGATGGTTCAGACCACCAAGCGTTCTGTTCGAGGGTTGGCGTCATATGAGCTCATCTCTTCCTCCTGCAACTGCACTCTCCTTTATTGCCATTCTAATATCACGTTCCTCAAACACAGGTCCCTGCCCGTCGCATCGAGCTAGCTTCTTCAATCTTTCGCAGACATCCCCTACATCGACGAGTCCCTTCTGGAACAACTCATGTTGTTGTATGTAATCCCAGGTGGCGCCAGCTGCGAGTAATCTTTCGCCCGAGTCTACGGACACGGTGATTCGTTGCGACGCAATGTATTTCTTATCCCGGTAATATGATGGAGAGCCCTTGTTATCAGAGAGATCTAGTCTCGAGTAGAAATCTCTGGGCGTGTAGTGCAGCGGACCAGTCGATGTTATTTCATCAGAGTCGTCCGCGTAAGGGTGTGCGCCAACACAGCCTCCACTAGAAGTGGCACGCAAGATTTCGTTTTCAGTCGCTATCTTTGCGAGTTCTCTTTTTAGGCGCTCGTTTTCACTGTTGAGAGATGTGGATTGGTGCTCGAGAGTAGTCAGCTTGGCTTCGAGGTCTTTCACGTGCCGCTCTTTGCGTTCTCGGAAAGCGCGCTGGCTGAAAGCAAGAATATTAGTCGCAGAGAACACTCACGTGGATATGAGAATGCAAAAGCACACATAAGACTTACGCAGCTCTATTTTGTGCCTTCCGGCGACTCTGGGCAGGTGTCAAGCTCTCTTTCTCTTCACTACTGCTCCTGTTCCTTTGCTGGTCCTCGTGTGAGAGATCAGCTGCAATTGGCTGCAGACCATTTCCATTTGCATCCGGTATTGATACGGTTGACTCTTTTCGGGGTGACTTCGTGGGTGAATGTGAGAGGCTGTTGCGGTGTTGCGTGCCGAAAGAGGTAGGATCGTAGCGGAAGTTCTGCTGAAATGCGGCAAAGGCAGCATCCATGCCAGAGGCAGGAAAGTGGTTGGGTGGATCATCACTTATGCGGACTGGCGATAGTACTGGTCTGCTGTAGTCGCTAGGCGGCGGTGTATTGCTCTGGCCAGATGTTGGAGGCAGACCAAAAAAATGATATGGTTGTGGACCTGCGCTGAAGTATGAATAATCCATAGCCCACTTTTCCTTCTCCTCAGTACGTAAAACCCAACCAGAAAGTATGGCGTTCCTTTGTGTGGGAGTAGAATAAGGGTCACTCGTAAAACAAAGACAAGAGTTGTGGCCTCAGAGTTCGCTCCAAGGAAGCTGCACAGGCTTTGGGGGGGTTTGGCGGTGCGAGGAGGTATCGTGGGAATGGAGGGGCAGTCCACTGTGATTGCTCTGCTATGTTCCACGTGGCTGAGCAGCGGCAGCGCTTTCGAAGGATGGTGGATAGCCGGTCACTCAGTAATAACTGTGGAGTTGATGTTGTGCGGACACTATTCTCGATCGTCGGCGGTATTATGCTGAACTCAGGGCCGAATATGATCGAATTCATTGCCATGGTGAGGCGCTGAGGCTGTCGGGCCAGCTCCATGCAGACGGGACGCCCCCCCACTCCCCAGTATCTCGTCAAAGCATGCCGGGTGACTACTCATCGAATACAAGCTAATGCAGCACTGACACATTTAGGCCGTACCGGGAACCAACGGACACAGGGCTCCCGTAACAACGCTCCACCGCCCTTACGTTACCCTTACCGCTGGAACTGGTCCGTTAAGCCTTGCCAAATCTAATGGGGGGAAACTGCATCGGCGGTCATCGAATAATACAGGGTTTGCAATTCGAGCCATACCAGCCCGTATTGAAGATTCCGAGATGGACTGGGTAAAAGTTATCCCAGTCTCTGCTTCGAATCAATTGCCTGACTGCTTAGTCATGATCTAGAACTGGAAAAGAATCGTCGGCCGCTCGTTGGTTGTGAGCCATTCTAAAGCTCCACACAGCATTACATCACGCATCTCTGCTACCGTGGGAGGGTAGATGTCTGTTTGGAATGTGGTTGCGACTGGCAGGGGATTGGGCAGTTTGTCTGTCATGTCACTCGCAAAAATTGCTCCGGAAGAACTCGCGAATGGAGTGGTTTATGCACCTCCACTTGGCTGCTGATTCACGGACAATTGCAGACATGGGCACATCCTTTCTAGAACGCTTCATCCTTGGTCATTCTTCACAAGATCCCACAGCTTCAGGGTTCTATCTGAGCCCGAGCCTTTCCGCCCGCCACTACATTGCATGGCTCAAGGCGAATGGTCCGCTTCGGCAAATGGATGTTGCCATGGCCAGAGTTTGTCTCCCAAACGTCGTTCCGCAAGGCCTTGAATCTCGCCCCGGGCGCATAGGATAACACCTCAGGATATCTTCCAATAGTGTTAGATATAGGATTCACACAGCAACTTCAATAGAAGGGTTTGAGCCTGGAGGCTTGCGTTCGCATGATTTGAAAAAGACCTGTGCCAACGGGGACGAACATGGCGCCACAGACGTAGTTGCACTCCTTGATAGCGCTTAGGACCCAAATCAGTCCAGTGGCTCTTCCTGTACCGAGTAATTTAATAGCCTCTGGTTGGGCAGGCCATGACTAGTACATTCCTTGGGTTAGCAATTTTAGAAAACGTGGTTGCTAAGCGGATTCGCGCCCCGATAATATGTTGCCCGGGTGCTAGGGTTTTGTAATCTACTTATTTGGCTTGTTGGGGTTGATTGGCACTTGAGATGAAGCTGACCCTATTCACATCCCCCCTTCTCATTAAAAGGTGATCCATCGGAGTGTACTGAGCTTCGTAAATGTTTTGCGGAGAAGTTGCTTGACTACACAATACCGGCGGTAATCGGTTCCTCCTGAGTCCTGGACAATCTGCCACTCAAACTTGGCAGTCGATCGGCCTCTCGCAGTCGTAGGATGGCTCGCTCGATTCCACCCAAGAGCTCGGCACTAGGACTGCGACATACGTGATCTGTTCGATGCGTTCATATTGTCCGGCTCTCTTGGCCCAACCATCCAGTCCTCCATTGCCAGCCACTCGCTCCAAGCTTTCTCTGCGGCATTGATCTCGACATCTGTAGATCGTTGCAGTGGGCGCAGGAATGGCACTGTCTCTAGCGGGAGCATATCATAGTCTCGCTTCACTGACGCCCACCCGCCACTCTTAGCGGCAAACAGATAATTGCGTCTCTCTACCTCATGCATGGGGCCAATGCCAGTGGGCCAATCGTCGCCAAAAAAGCCATGTAGTACCCCAGAATAGTCCATACCGGTAACTATTAGTCGTCTGATGAAGGGTATCAGCGACACCGGCGGCGGCACGGAAGGTCCAGAAGCAGTCGACTGCGTTCCCCGTGCACTTTGGCCTCGACTAATTTCAGCCGCATGTCCGGCACTGGTAGACCCATAAACAGGATTAAGCGATCTTTGGAACGGCAGAAGTATGTTGACGAATGAAGCTAAGGCTTGAACAGGTCCGCTGTGCTGGGCGTGGTCTAGGAAGTACCGTTGGCAACTTTGGTATTTCGGATACCAGTCGAACACGTCAAAGTGGGGACCGTCCTGCCCGGAGCCCGAGTCGGCAGAGTTGTGCAGTCCGGCAAATGGCCTTTCGTGTGAATGCATACGATGGTCGAATTGTGTGCTCTCGCTTGAAGGCGATGACGGCATGCTAAATTCGATGGCAAAATGTCAGAACAGTGCATCCAGGGAGCTAGAGAGATGCTGTAAGCAAAAGCTAGCTGATCGAGCGGCGGAAACGAACATTAACAGTCAATCGAGGCCTGTGATTGCCCGAATCTTCCATTAAATGCATAAATGTTGCTCTGATAGTCGATCGAGGGCGGCAAAACTTCGTCCAGCTGCTGGGGTAAAGAAATGTTGCACTACCAGTTGCCTCCAATTATCACAGACAGCTCGGCAGGCAGTCTGAACGGGTGTCCGGCGCCCTTCGATGGCCTTATTTATTGCGTAGCAGCCTGCGGACAGTGAGCTTGCTAGAAATTCAGTTTGCAGAGGCCGAGGTAGCAGACTCGGAGTGACGGTGAGGGTGTTGTTGTACAGAGCACTTTTTCACTTCGGACATTCTCCGTTCATCGGAGGCTGGGCTATCCCTGTCTTTCCTCGAATCACCTCCCTCGATCACTAGTTCAGGTTTCGTCATTGGCAAGCATCACACTGTCGTATTCGGAAAAACGAGGTTAATAATGAGCTGAATCAGGACAGATTGGCCTCATCCAATATGTATGGGCCTCAGGATTGTCAGTTCGTTCAATATGGGGAGGGGCGAGACCCTGGTCCTTTGGTGAAATTTTGGCCTTAACAGGTGGACGCTAGCAGCAGACACCGAGAACCGAGTCCGAGGAGCAATGATTCCATAGTAGTGACGGAAGTAGGGACTCCGGACAAAGCTCAATAAACCATTGCTATTGCCTAAGAAAGAAATCTTACGATGGCGGGCTATGATAACCTGTCTTTATCAAGCCGCCTAAAGCTCAATAATGGCTTTTCCAACCCCCCGAATACATCTTGGTGTTTATCTGACAAGTGGTCAAGAAATCATACGCGCTGTAAGATAGGCCCTCGAAGCCGGCTACAGGGGTTTTGACAGTACTCAAAATGTATCGCAATGAGCGCGAGGTTGGGAACTCGATCCTGTCTTGGCTCTCTGGTGAGAAGAGCAATCTCGAAAAACCGGAACGAGAAGATGTCTTCTCCACCTCGTTCTGCCAGAAGAACGGTGTTGTGTGGAGCGTATGGGCCGCTCGCTCGAGCACTGCGCATGAAACATCCAACTATCGTTTCACTTTCGAAGAAATACCCCTGCACGCCCGCACAGCTGATGATCAAGTGGAGCCTGCAGCACGGTCATTCCACTGCCAAAAGCGTCGCGAAGGAAAGAATAGAAGCAAACGGGCAAATTTCACATTTTGAGATTGATGATGCTGATATGAAGACGATGGATGGACTGGACGAATACCTGGTCACGGATTGGGAACCAGTCGACGCAGAAAGTGCCTGTAACTAGTCCTGTAAATCGCACTTCGTTTCAGTCTGTTCCCTGGAGCTTGCCGACATTACGTCGCGTCAACTTCCAAAGAATGAAGCAACGGATTGAAACCCACTGACTAATGCCCGCAGGCTTTGGAATATGAAAAATTTGGCCATCTTGAACAAGGTCATGTGCTGTGTAGACTTTTCGAGATTTTGCGGCTCAAAAAGTTTAATTGTGCACGAGCCCGCCGAGATCGTCGTCAATTGCGGCAACGCAGATCCTCTATTACTTTTCACATTCCTCGGGAAAGGAACCTCACAGTCGAAGATAAAACAGTAATGACGGCCCAGATGTTGAAGTCCTGGCATGAGTTGTTTGGCCAAGTAGTTTTCGCATGGTGTCAGCTGGCTGTCCAATCTTGCCGGTGATACTTTGTGATTCGGAGCGGGGCACCTTTGCACTTTCGTTCATAAAGATGGAACTGCCCTCGAAACCCAGCGACAATGTCGACGACAAGGTGCGCCGCTTACTTGACCCCAAGTCGTTCGCAAAGCAGAAAAGTAAGACCCCAAGCCAGCACCTGTCATACCGAGTCTTTCCGTTAGTTAGGACGCAACTGTTTTGCTTCGTACATCTATTCACTGCGCTTATTTCTTTTCGAGTCACTAACAAACTCTCCATTTAAGCAGGCACGCAAAGGTCGGGTAAACTTGACCTTGACCGTGTATCGATGGCCTCTCGAAACCCGTATCCGTCCCCACCGTCCAGTGTTCTTCCTTCTCGATCTCTTCCAGCCTACGCTCCCCAACAGCTACTGAATCCTAGGATTGACCCAAGGTCTCCTCAGAAGTCTTCCCCGATCAGTAGACCAAATTCATCATACTTCTCACTTGGTGACAAGAGAAGTCAAGTGTTACATAACATGAAGGAAGATGCCTCGTTTGATCGAAAGCGCTCATTGCCGTTGGAAGGTATGAGTCGCAATTCGATGTTGGAGAGTCTTCACAATGTCGAAAGAAGGGTGGATCAGCCACAGAAGAAGTTGAAGACATTTTCGGACGATCTGCAGAGTGGCAACAAATCTAAAACGTCCTATGCGCACCGGGGTAATGGCATCATTGGAGAGTACATGAGACCGGACTCAGGTTCTGCTGTACCTAACGAGCCGAGTATCCCCAACGCTGTTGATCTCACAATAGGTAAGCAGGAAGCCCATTTCACTATGCATCCGGCGCACTGCTTTGCACACAGGCCCTTGCAGCCGCTAGAATCACAGGTTGCTGGGTACCATTTTCCGATCCGGTGCATAGTTTCCAGACTAACTTCACTCTAGACGACGACGAAGATGACGATGTGGTCTTCACTGGCCAAAACGACCTTAGCACACAAGAAGTCTGCTATGGTCACCTCGTGGCAACCGTTGCTGCTCACCTTGTACCCAAGCCCAAGATCAAATCCGTCTTTGCTATGAAAGATGAATGGCCTTCTATCAGATGTACCCTGGAGCGAGAGCCAGGCAAAGACAAAAGGATTAAGGTCATAGATCCGTTTGGCATGTACTTTGGCAATGTCGACGCTGAGCTTTCGGAAGTTCTGGCTCCAGCCATGGACGGATTCGCAAATATTCGAACCCAACCTCGTGTGCTGAATCGTCGAAAAAAGAAGGATTCCTGGCCGGGCCAACCGTGCTCGGAGCTAATTAAGATGATCATTAACATCTACGGTCCACGGAAGAATACTACGGCAATTGGACGTCACTTTGGTAATGCGAATATCTTTTTCAAATCACCGATGGTACCAGACCCCGGCGTCCCAATCTGCAATCCTCACGAGAGGGCGTTGCCAGCACCCCTAAGGATGACGGACCGTGGAGCCCGCCCTCGCATAGATTCTGCCGGTCGTACAATCGAGGAATCCAATCAAGATGTCATCAAGCTTTTCGACCACTTTGCCAGTGACGCGGCTTCTTTGCCATTGACAGAAGCGCCTCCCACTGTCCTCACACCTCTTCTTGAACACCAAAAGCAGGCGCTTACATTCCTTCTAAAGCACGAAAAGCCTCGTACCTTTGGGCCTGCAGAGGCCGAAAACTCTTCCTTGTGGCGGCTCGCGAAATCAACAAAGGGCGAAACCGTGTACAAAGAGGTCGTCACAGGTATTACAACCAGGGCAGAACCGGCGGAGGTCTACGGTGGTCTCCTGGCAGACGTTATGGGCCTGGGAAAGACAATTGAGGCTCTGGCTCTGATAGCAGCAACAATGGACGAGGCTGACAAATTCGGAAGGGAAAAGTTGGTCCGGAATGGGGAGGAAGACTCCTTGTTCCGCAGCCATACCAAGGCAACGCTACTGGTGTCTCCACTAAGCGCAGTCAAAAACTGGGAAGACCAGATGGTGGAGCACCTAGAACCTGGTGTGTTCAAATACTGCGTCTATCATGGGCCGAACCGAACCGCAAACGCTTTCGAACTCTCCACATACGACATTGTCATTACAACTTATGGAACGGTATCGTCTGAGTTCTCCGGTCGAGGATCTAAGGGAACGGTCAGCCCCCTACGTCAACTGAAATGGTTCCGAGTGATCCTCGACGAAGCGCACACAATCAGAGAATCTCGGGCTGCACAATCACAGGCCATTTTCAACTTATGGGCTCAACGGCGCTGGTGTATGACTGGAACGCCCATACAGAACCGTATCGACGATCTGGGCTCACTCACGAGGTTTCTCCGTCTCTACCCTTATGACACGGCCGCCGGTTTTGCTCAGTATATTAGGGCTCCCGCCCAGTCCGGAGACGCAGACTTTCTCAAGACTCTACGGGTCTTTGTTGATTCGTTCACCCTTAGACGGCTGAAGGATCGGGTCGACCTGCCCAAACGTCGAGACTTGGAGGTGCAATTGGACTTTTCCCCAGAAGAACAAAGGCTGCACGACTTTTTCAAGGCACGTGCACATGTGCACATGGAAGAGTTGACAGAAAAGTCGAAAGAGAGGAAGATCTCGGGCGGCATTCAACATCACGTTCTGCGTGGTATAATGACCCTAAGGCTCATAAGTGCGCATGGCCGAGAGCTTCTCAAGGAGAAAGACTTGCAGACATTGAAGGGTATTAGCGCCACTGAGGCTATTGATGTCGACGAGGAAACCAAATTACCCACATTGACCAAACGAGCTGCATACGAGCATCTCCAGATGATGGCCGAAGCTGACCTCGACAACTGCCGCCAATGTGACAAAAAGCTGGCTGGGGATTCCCCTCAAGTGGAGGCCGATGATGGTGTCGATGGGACACACTGCTACGTTCTGCCCTGTTATGATGTGCTCTGCCACGACTGCTTTCATCCATATAAGGAGTCGTTCGATGGCCAATTCGACGCCTCGCCAGTCACTTGCCCTTTCTGTCATATGACCATGGCGTGTCAGTATGTCCCCATAAGTAGCCAGGGAGCTGAATCACTAGATGTCGTGCCTGACGATGCTCCACCGGCGGCAGAGCCCGAGGCTGGTTTTTATGGCGGACCTCATACCAAAACAAAGGAGCTCCTGAAGGACATCCAGCACATGAAACAAGATAGCAGGAGCTTTACCGAGAAGGGTGAGCCGCCGTTGAAATGCGTCGTCTTTTCCGAATTTACCTCGCATTTGAATCTCATTCAACGAGCCCTGGGCGACAACAACCACCAGTATGTGCGCATAGACGGGACAATGAACCTCAGCAAACGACGCAAGGTCCTTGATGCATTCAACAACGACGATAGCGTCACCGTCTTACTCGCGTCAATCAAAGCTGCGGGCCAAGGGCTCAACCTCACTGCTGCATCGAGGGCATTCATCATGGAACCAATGTGGAACCCGGCGGCTGAAGAGCAGGCGGTCGACAGGATCTACCGAATCGGCCAGAAGCGCGAAGTCATCATCAAACGGTATCATATGGCAAGGAGTATCGAACTGAAGATCATAGAGCTGAAGAAGAAGAAACAGGCGTTGGCTGATATTAGTATGAATCGAAACCACAAGCAGCTTAACAAAGAGGAGATCCGGAAGCAACACATGAAGGACATTTTATCGTTATTCAAATAGTGAATGGGCATTTGACGAGACCTGCTAACCTTGACTGGAAGAAGCTATCCTGGGCCACGACAGGCTCCGGAGTATCATTTGGCGCTCGAGTGGAGGAGTTTCATGGCAACGGCGGTGCTATCATGCGGTAATCTGTGGCATGGCTAGGTTCGTTGTTCAGTGGCGTTTTCGTGTCTTTTAGCATCATGATACCCCCAGGCTGGAAACGGCCTCTGCATGGGATTTATGGTGGACCTCGAGTCATTCTAAAGCTTAGCAAATCTATGACGAGACATTGTTGAATCTGAATCCCTGTGACTGTCATTTTTATAACAATTTCGTACATGACGGAGATGTTGGGGCTTGGCCCGGCTCTCGCTTTCCAACCTTACTAAACCCCAACACCTTAGAACCCGCTGGAACAGGGCAGAGGTCGGCTTGGCAGACATCGTTTTATTGAGCCCTGCCAGTGCCTTATCTTCAACCGTTTACCCGAAGCAGCCTAGCGAATGCTAATCTATCGTCGCCATCGAGCTTCGGCTCCTTCTCCCGGGACTTTTACTTTTGCAGACATCCCACCCCGCAAAACATACTACTAAGTCGCCTTGTTGCACTACGTTGCAGCAACGCTCGGTCACCTGGTGTTTGAGCAATAGAGCGAGGAGGTGCATGCTGACGGGCAACACCAGCGCAAAGCACCGACGCTTGAACGACCGTCCTGCAGAAATTCTTTGATGTAATCTTGTGCCGCCCGAACATTCTTCTGTTTACGAGGTCTCAGGAACTGATCCCAATCGAGTCCGTGCTCCGTCGACCGCCAAAAGCGTCGACCAAGATGCTGTTAAACGTGACGCTGATATCCACTCGCAGGAGCTCACGAATTAGCATAGGCTGCCGCGCAACTCGAGGATAAACAACAGGGCAAATCACAAACGTCTTGGGTCATCTTGAGCCGTCTAATAGTGAAGAGTTGCAAAGGGAGTCATTGCCGCCAGAGATGTTGTCTCCGGCGACAACCGCACAGCGCACTTCAATTCCGCTGCGATCCATCCTGAATGTGGATGACGGACATGACTCTACAGAGAAGCTTCAGCCAAGGACGCCGCCACCGGAAGCCAAGCCAGTCGTGGTTGACAAGACTGTCGTCCAACACTCCCAATTCCTGTTCGTCAACACCCACAATCCCTCAAGCCGAAATCCCAGATTGCGACAAGACCAGAAACTCATCAATGCTCACGTTCAGCACGCCAGCCATCGCCAGCGCCAGGCAGCATCAATAGCCCGTTTGAAACGCGTGTACCGGCTTTGCTCGCAATGTGCAGGATCCACCTCGCGAAGCCAAGTCATGGCTCCGAAGTACCTGTCAAGTCCATCGAGCTCCGCATCACAATCTTTGCCCACTATCGCCAATGTCAGTGATGAACCACTGCAACGGCCACTGCGAAGAGGTTTACTTACCGCTCATGTTTGCGCCCAATGTGGTACGAGCCTTCAATCCACTGAAGCTCCTCGCAAGGATCATGATTCTGGCGAAAGGACTTTTAAAACGGCCTCCTCAATCACTGCTGCTATAGCTTCTTCTGAAGCCAACGCCTCTCAGCTTACACTTTTTGTGGTTGATCAGCCAACTTCATTCCTGGATTCAGACATGCTGGATCCTTTCGCAACATCGGCGGTGTCGTTGAACGTGGAAATGAATGGGGCGATGCTTCACTGTGAGTCCACTTTCAGCATTTTCTAATGCGCTTCCTTAGGATACATCGGAGAAGGAAGGTCCCGGCGTCGTCGTACCGTATTGCTTGTACCCAGTTCGCGATTCCTACTCCTGGTTGGATGAATAGGGCGGGTGCGCCGATATGTGAAAGCAGCCGAAGTGATTAGGGGTGATGTCGCCTGCTATATCTCGTTGAGATTGTGCTCCGAGTGTACTGACATTGTGAAGTCGTGCATGTGATAATAGGAGGCGCGTACCCCGTTCGCAGCCAGGCAGTGGCACAAACGGAATTCTCTGTTCCAATCTTCTTTGCTGAACCAGCGGTTATGTTTGCCATGTTGGCAATAAGTTCGGCAGACCTTCAAGCACGTACTGGACACATATCGAACGAGTGGATTCAAAGTAAATCTACCAAAGGAGAGCTTTCCCGCGGAAAGGTGCCAGCCTTCATGGACTACAAATTCAAGGCAATGAAGGCACTCAACGAGAAAATTGCTTCGGCCGCAAAATCAGCTGAAGTTGTGGCCATAATAGTATTGATGTCGCTCTCAATACTAGAGGTACGAGCACAATTGATTTCCCGACGCCAATCGAGATTGAGCGTTTGTGATTGCTGCTAATTCAGGCAGTCTATCACTGGCAATCAGAGTGAATTATCGAGATATGCCGCCGAGCTACAGAAGTTGCTAACGCTGAGGGGAGGATATCACGGACTCCCTACTGGCATCGTTTCGGCCGCCATACCGTAAGCCTTTCCCTGGAAAGTCCGTCTGCTTTCACGCCAGGAGTGGCTTACCGTTTCCCCAACAGAATTAGCTACACGTCTGCAACAATCACACGATCGTTTCCCATCTTGCCCCCGCCGTCTCCTCTGGTTGCGGCTTCTGCATCGACTTATGACAGAATTACTTCTAGTACAGATCCACAGCTCAAACACATGGGCACAGGACTCTTGGATCCAGGCGTCGCCAGCCTGTTCGATGAATTGTTAGTGCAAGCATTTCGTGATTTGCGCGAAGTAACTCTTTACCGCGAGTTCTTTCATACCCGGGAGTGCGTCCTGCCTGAAATCGAGGTCGAATACTTCAACGTCAAAGCCTACGAGACACTCTACCGCGTTCTCTCTATGCCATTTCAGTTTCCGAGGGCGACATCTCCGCAGCAAGAACCGTGTCGCCTTGCACTGTTGGTTTTCTGGCATGCCAACTGGGCCATCCACCTTCCCGACTCTGGCCTTTTCCGATCATTAACGACCCAGCTCAAATCAGCACTAGAACAATCCAATCTCCAGTCCCTTTGGCACCCACATGACATGCTCCTCATCTGGGTCATGTGTCTGGGAGCTTACATCTCGGCGGGCCAAAGGGAGCACTCTTGGTTCATAACGTACCTAGCCCGGTCGGCACGACAACGAGAGTTGAAGTGCTCTAAAGAATTGAAGGCGGTCTTGCAGCGCTTCTTTTACATCGACCGCATCTATCGCAAAGGCGTTGAAGATATATGGGACGAGGTTAGCATCTTGATGGATGCGTTGTGAAGCGGGCGACGGCTAGCGAGGAACCGATCCTCGACAAAACACAATCAAGCCTGTGCAGATTAGAGAAGATCCGATCGCCTCACTCAGCTGATAAAGAGCAAAGGCATGCGCATTGGTCGTCATAAAGGGATGCATACGCACACTGGCGGGGGAGGTCGCCCCTCTCTAGAAGGACTCGACGACAGCCAATAGTCATTCGTTACGACGGGGAGCAGATTAGCTGTCTAAATTGCTCATCATCGGACCATTTTAGGGCGGCCGAAATGGCACGTGGACAGCCAGAGAAAGACCAAAATGAGGGTTTTGCAGGAGCCACTAGTTAAATCGATAAATGAGTACTTTCGAAAGGGCTTCTTTATAGGATGGCCCGGGATATGGTTTTGTATGGTGATGTGACGTGCCAAAAGAAACGTGAAAATTATAGGTCGTACGTAAGATATCGAGGTATTGGCTTTGGCAACGATAACTTTCCCTATCCTAGTTGATTCTAAGCTAGAACAGCGAGCAACAGCAAGAGAATAAGACCGATAATAGATTCAGAACTGTGATTGGCGGCTCCGGTTGTTGCCAGAACGTTGACCAGCGAAACAGCTTTTCACCCACTCAGAGCAATTTTGCTTCCCTCGGGTTCAAGAAGTGGTATATATCTGGCATAACCATGAACCTCTTCGGCCCACCTAAACCGCCTGCTCGGGCTCCCCTGCCACCACTGGGCGCGGAGAAGGGAAGGGCCAAGAGTTACCCGGCATCGGCTGCAATGACGGTCATAAATGTTTAGCGGCTTCAACATCAGATTGCACGATCAAGGCCAAACTCCTGTTCGCCCCCCCCCCTCCCGGCAGTGGCTTCCAACTCCATGCTTGCAAGCCCTCTTCCAAAGCTTTTAATTCCCCCTCCATTGCTTGGACCTTGGGAAATCATCGGTCCAAATCCTAACATGTTTCCCATAAGTTAGCCTCCGACCTATCACATCCACCACCGACAACCTTGCTCTCTTGCAGCCCACCCTCTTTCGTAATCCGCCAACATGGTCATTACTGACAACCACGAATATCTCTGCGAGGAGGAGAAACGTCTCAAGCAAGATCGCGAACGAAAGAAGTACTGGAAGAGGTGGGGCCCGTATGTTGCAGAGCGGCAGTGGGCGACTGTTCGAGAAGACTACTCCGACAATGGTGATGCCTGGAGTCATTTTTCACATGACCATGCAAGATCAAGAGCATATAGATGGGGTGAAGATGGCATAGCCGGTGTCTGCGATACTCATGGACTGCAGAATATTGCCTTCGCCTTCTGGAATGAGCAAGATGAGTTTCTAAAAGAGAGGCTGTTTGGCTTGAGCAACCCCCAGGGCAACCACGGCGAGAGCATCAAGGAGGCACATTTTCACTTGGACAATACTCCTACACATTGTATGTTGGCCCAATATTTCTTCAGGGCTCATTGGCTGACGCGGCATTTTAGCCTACATGAAGTTCCTGTACAAACTCCCCCAACGCCGTTTCCCCTACAAAGAGCTTATTGAGGAAAACGCGAAACGTGAGAGGGACGAGCGAGAATACAACATAGTTGACACGGACGCATTCAAGGATGACCGATATTTCGACATCTTTATCGAGACAGCCAAGGAGACCAACGACGAAGAGGAGCTGCTGTTCCGCGTCACGGCTTACAACCGTGGCCCTGAGCCTGCGCCTCTACATATCATCCCCCACATGTGGTTTAGGAATACCTGGTCCTGGGGTCACGAAGCACCCAACAAGAAACCCTCGATACGGATTGTTGGTCCCATGACTGCTCAATCTAAGCATCATAAGCTAGGTACCCGCTTCTTCCAGCTATCCCCATCTCCAGGGTGTGGTCCGGACGCCGATGACATCCAGCCCCAACTGATGTTTACCGAAAATGAAACCAACCTTCAGGCCTTGTATGGAGGCCAGAATAAGCAGCCATATGTCAAAGATGCCTTCCATCGATGGATAGTGGACGAAGAGAAGGGTGCGATAAATCCAAGATGTCATGGTACAAAGTGCGCGGCTTGGTATGCTTTCAATACCGGTGACGGAGTCCCACCAGGAGAATGTGCAGTCGTACGGTTCCGGATGTCTCGCAGATTCGACGGCTACCTGAACGAAGAATTATTGGACGATATCATCGAGCAACGAAGGGCCGAGGCTGATGAGTTCTTTTGGCGAATAAGCCCTTTGCCTATGAATGGCGATCTGCGAAACATCCAGCGACAGGCTTTATCCGGCATGCTATGGACGAAACAGCATTATCACTTCATATGGGATCAATGGGCTAATGGCGACCCTGGCCAGCCACCACCTCCGGAAGGACGAAAAGCTGTTCGCAACACGAATTGGAAACATATGTATCTAGATGACGTCCTTTCGATGCCTGATTCGTGGGAATATCCCTTCTTCGCAGCATGGGATACCGCGTTCCATTGCATACCACTTGCAATGATCGACCCGGACTTCGCCAAGAGGCAACTTGATATCCTTACTAGAGAATGGTACATGCATCCTAACGGGCAGTTACCTGCCTACGAATGGAACTTTAGCGACGTCAACCCGCCGGTCCATGCGTGGTCCGTATTCCGAACCTTCAAGATTGAGCGCAAGATGTATGGAAGACAAGACCTTGACTTTCTAGAGCGCGTCTTTCAGAAGCTGTTACTGAATTTCACATGGTGGGTCAACCGCAAGGATTTCGACGGCAAGAACATCTTCGAGGGTGGGTTCCTTGGCTTGGATAACATTGGTCTCTTCAATCGCTCAGAGCCGCTGCCTACAGGTGGTGTCCTCGAACAAGCAGACAGCACAGGCTGGATGGCGTTCTACTGTTTAAACATGCTCAATATATCCCTTGAGCTTGCCAAACATAGGCGAATATATGAAGACATTGCGTCAAAGTTCTTTGAGCACTTTCTCCTGATCTCGGATGCGATGACTTTCCGCGCTGGTGGCCAAGAAAAGAGTTTGTGGAACGAGGAGGACGGCTTCTACTACGATGCCATTTCCTGGGGCGGACCATGGTCACAGCAATTACCTGTTCGGTCGCTCGTTGGTCTCATTCCACTCTATGCTGTTATGACACTCGAGCCGGAGCTCATTAACAAATTTCCAAGCTTCAAGCGCCGCCTCAACTGGTTCATTGAGAACCGCCATGAAGTGGCTGAACGAAATATGGCTTCAATGCGGAAACGTGGCAAAGATGAGCGGCTACTACTATCCCTCGTGAGCAAGGATCGACTCGAGAAGATCCTCAAGAGAATGCTTGACGAGACGGAGTTCTTGTCTGCGCACGGCATAAGAAGTCTTTCGAAGCATCACGAACAGCATCCCTACAGCATGAACGTCAATGGACAAGAATTTAAGGTCGGCTACGTACCTGGAGACTCAGACAGTGGCCTCTTTGGCGGAAACTCCAACTGGCGTGGTCCAATATGGCTCTGCGTCAACTTCCTGCTTGTGGAGAGTCTCTTGCGATTTTACATGTTCTACGGCGATTCTTTGCAAATAGAATGCCCGACGCGTTCTGGAGACTATATGCACCTCGGACATGTTGCAGAAGAGCTGCAGCACCGACTACAACATCTATTCACCCAAAACGACGAAGGAAGGAGAGCTGTCAATGCTGGCAACGACATGCTCGACTTTGATCCCCATTGGAAGGACTACTTGTGGTTCTATGAGTTCTTTGATGGCGATACTGGCCGCGGTCTAGGCGCAACGCACCAGTGCGGATGGACCGGACTGATTGCGAAGATGATTCATGATACTGGGATCAATTGTCGTCTACCACAAACCCCTCGTACACCGTCTACGGCCGCAGCACATTATTTTGACGATATCATGAACCGCGGCCCACGCCGTAAGTCGTCACTACATTCAACGCCCAGTCCGGGGGCTCGGCCGTCACGTATGCGCCGCTCGTCAACGAGCCGGTCAATCGGGAATCGTGCCTCCGGCGCACCTCACGCCACATACAGGGAAAACGGAAACAATGACGTTGCAGGCGATTTCGACGGCGTACCTGCAAACAGTGTGATCAGTGATGGAGATGCCGATGCATTTGGTGATGAGACGCCGCTGGAAAAAGAGCGGAAAAAGAGTATTGCTGACAGTCATGTGGAGAAATACGTGGCGGAGCAGTTGACAAGGATCAAGACAGATGAAAGCGTGGCAGTGTATGAGGATGAGTTTGAGGCGCAGCTGGATTGATCAAGAGAATCGGAATGGGCAACGTTTTCCAAGCGACCTCGCCGGGGAGTGTTGGGTTCAAATTTGGAAAAGGATCGACCGTATGGGTGAGCGACAGTCTTGTCCATGCCATTCTTAATCAAAGCACACTAAGTGTTGCATTGTGCCCCAGCCATGGCATTTCCACACCCCGTGGCCTACGTATTCACAAATGCAACATTGGTTCTCTGGTTGTTCTCAAGATGGTTATTGCATTTATCTGAGACCGAAGCATAGGAACCATCGCTACCGGGGAGTTTTCTCTTCAAAGGCAAGTGCAGAGCAAGCGGAGTCTTTTCCCGACCCTTTACTTGCCTAGCACAACCTCGTACTGTGCATCGTATAGAGGAGACTGCATTTGGTAGGTGCTGGTAGAGAAACACAGGGCAAGCAAAGGAAATGGTGTTTTCTGTGTTAAATCAGCTCTTCCGAATCAAACGCATTGCACACTAGGTTACGCGGGGTATGTGGGCATGGGGTGGGACGCAAAGTGCAAACATCCTTGGTTTGAGCGATGAGAACGGGTACACGGGAGACGACGCTGGGGCCGCGGTATTCACCGTGTCGCAGTTGCAGTGTGTGACGTAAAGAGTGGACGGAGAGTGGCAGTTACAAGTTGGGAGCGAAGACGGGACGATATCTTTTCCTCCCCCAAGGCAGCTTTTTTGAAAGGCTCCTTACTTGGTTCCCATTTCAAGACGCATTCGGCAGGCCATTTGAATCTAGCCGTGCTGATAAGAGTAAGAAGTCACGGTATTCGGGTTAGTTTTATGAGGGAGGTGGACGATTAGGACAGAATGAGGCCAGCGTCTTCGAAGCGATCCTAGTTTCGCAAGCTGCTGTAAAACAGACAGGAAATGTAGGTATGTACACAGCGACTTCAAGGGGTCCCCTGCCGAATCGCGAGAGCGTCTAGACCATATCCGTGAGCATCTTGTTCAACTTGGTGATCTTGGACGAGACGCTGTAGTCGATGGTGCGGTCGCCGATCTCGACAATTAGGCCGCCGAGGATGTGTGGGCTGATCTGTTGGATTGGAATGAATTGGTGAGCTTTTGTTATGACCCCATGCAATGTTGAGAAGTAGGCGGGAAAGCACTTTCTCGTGCAACCTGCGAACGTACCTTTGTAACGACTTTCATCTTCTTGCCCTGACTGTATTGGGACTTCGACACAGCCGTCTCGATTCGCTTGATAAGCTTGTCGTCCAGTTTCTAAGTAGAGGAAAAAAGATCAGTCGAATGAAAACGAGGTCTTGGTTCTCCAAGTTTGGAGGCATAAATCTCTGTCTTACCGCAGCGCTCGTGATGGTCAATTCGATCTCCCCTCTATGTGCGCTCATAAGTTTCTCGAAGTTGTCACACACATTTTCCAGTATTCCCAGTCGATTGTTCTCGGCCAGTGTATTCAGGAAGTTTTTCACTGTGCCGCCTTTATCCGCACCGCCGGTGTGCTTTTCCAGCTCGGCAACAATCTGAGACTTGTCGCCCTCGGTCAGGGTTGGGGCGCGAAGTATGGTTGGTAGTTTGGGGTCGGATTTGAGGATTTGATTGAGCGAAGTCAGAGCTTTGGATACAGAGTCAAGTGCACTCGTCTTTGCCGCGGCGGTGTACTACAGAGAGGTTGAGTGTTAGCTTGCGAAACACTGCGTCGGAAAGGTCTAGCACTGCAGTTTCCCACAGCCCGCGGACGCCTAGGTCTTCGCAAAACGAGCACTTTGATTTCCTGCATGATGTAGATTCGGGTTTGCATACCAAAGCACTTGCATATGTTCCATCAACACCAAAAAGAGCCACTGGTGGTTTCGTGTCGACTGCAGCGGGCGCTGCATAGCCTCTCAAAGCTGTTTTCGAAGCTGTTCTCCTGGCAGCAGCGATAGCTGGTCGAGCCAGCCGCGAGGACATCATGATGAACATGAGATCCCTAGGAAATTTGCTCCACGATTCTTTCGAGACAACGTGAAGGAGAAGATGTGAGCAATTGGGAATCTGCCGGTTGAAGTTCAAGCTTCGGGATTGAAGCTACCAGACCCGACCTCTGTGTCACGTGACTAAAGCCGTGGTCGTTGCTAGAGCGTTCAACAAAACGTAATTCTGCAAAGAGAGGGTGGAAGCTGGGATGTCGGCAGCTCCGTTTTACGAATTTCGGGTTCTAGGACGAGTGATGGAGAGAATTTAGATATTCTTAGGATGTGTTTTTGGCCTGTCAGATTCGAAGTCACAGCAGCGACAGGCTAAAAGGATTGTCCTCTCGTCAAATGCAGCGATCCCAAGGCAGTGGGTGGGTCACGTATCAAGAGGTGAAACAGGTCGGCATTCAATTTCTGTATTGGTGAAGAAGTCACTCATCGCTTGCTGTACGGCCAACGACATGTAGCCCGAGGACTGCACCGCAATCCCAAACAAGTACAGCGCAAGGCGACAGTTAACGATGATAGTCCCAATCCTTTGTTCCAGCTTTTTCTTCGTTGACATCGACCAAAGCAATATCCCGCCATATTTTTGCCTCGAAATCTGCTGGCTTCAACACGAGATCGTCACGGTCGTCACTTACGAGAAATCTTAGGAGCTGATTGTCTAACTTGCGTCTTAGGTCAGCACTGAGTTTTGTGGCAACATATAACATTCTCGATAACAGCCAGGTTCTTTCAGGACACTCCAGACCAAAGTTTTCAAAATCGACGATGAGGACCCACAGCACCCTTGCAAGAGATGCGTCTGGGCCCATAGCTTGAGCGACAAGCTTTTTTCCGAGGAGGTCGACGTATTGAAGGCGACTTGGGGAGTGGCATAGGTCGTCAGAAGCTGCACAAAGATAGATTAGCACGGCTGATCGTTCGGTCACGACCGAGTGTTCTCGCTTGGCTAGCATGCTACCAATGAGTGTTCCTGGCTCCACCAGATGAGCCATGAACGAAACTTGGTGGCGGGAGAGGCTCCGATAGAATGCACACAGCTCGCAGACATAAAGTTCGAGATGAGATGCGCAGTGATATGAGCTTTCGAGATAACGCGATAGAGGAGTCAATCCGAGCGATATCTCCCCCGCACATACGATATCGAACCTGCAGGCTGCATTAGATGTAGACGGGTCTAGTCGGTGTATAACAGACCAGTGAATATAGAAAGTGACCGCGCAGTCTTTCATGGCAACCCACCCGCCTCGTTGTTGAACCATTCCGCGAAGACCTCGGATGTGACTCCTCAATCGTGTGCGTATTTCTTGCAAACGGTCCTGTACTTTGTCAGCTCCTACGAACAATTCGTTTCATGGACGTACCTGTGGCCAGATCTCAACGTCGACAGCAATCATCCCGAGGACTGCCGTTATTGAGCAGTCATCGGCTTGCGTGTCCACACATGAGATGCGTTCGTTCAGGTCGCGACAAAGAGCAAGTTCGCTCTGAAGTGCTTCTTGATTTGGCAAATTGCCGGCGAGTCTTGACAGATGACTCGAAGCATAGTAAAGGGCAGTACTGCCACAAATTGCTTGACCCATGAATCTTGGAGCATAGATATCTCTCAGCGGGTGGAATCGAGTGCGCATAGTGTCAATATTGAAAAGGTGTGCCGTAATTCCTGTCAGGACTCGCACTTGTCAGTCTGCTTGCTTTCAAGCCTATTCCAAGAGCTCATACAGTAGTGGTATAGATATGCTTGCCGCTCTGTCAAATCCGGCCAAAGGCTTTTAGAAGCTTTCGGCTCCCTGGATATGCGGGGCCCCTTGCGATGCTCTAGCAACGCAATCGCCAGTGGTGGGCACCCAACGGCTGAGCAAAGGTGGCATGTTCCTGGCTCCGAGGAACATTTCTTTCGCGGGGACACTTTGCATAAGTCCGCCTGGGACGGGGTGTCCGGCGCACCGCCAACTTTGGCTTGTGATATTTCTCGACTGGATTCATCCGAAGCGATCTTAGCGAGCTCACAAGAACCACTCTCAATTCTGCCGCTCGAACTAGCTCTGCCCTTATTTTGCGGTCTCGGCACTAGACTATTCTCTTTCCGCTTCTTCAGATGACGCTTCAAAACATGCGCCCTTATTTGACCAGAATATGTCTTACCGACGCCGGACAAGAAAATGAACGACGTACACTCCGGGTCTCTGGCAGCCATGACCGGCTACCTAGACTCACGGCTGCAATCGTCAAAGGCCAAGGAATGCCGCAAGTGGGTGCCTGCTTCGCAAGTGAAGAGGATGTATCCGAGGATGAGTCCGACGATGAAGGGGGCGCGCACTGAGCCTTCAAGGCGGGTCTGAAAGAGCCAAACAGCATCTTTGATGCATCTTCGCAAGTTGCAAGCCGCTCTCAGACGGGTCGATAGTCACATTCGTACAGCTGCTGTGCAGGAGTCGGCGCATGGCAGAGCCTAGCGAACATTGTTGCATAAGCCATCAGCCTGCGCTCCCAAGAATGCCTGTACACCTTACCCCATTTGGGCAGTCGTCGGGCACTAATGTACAAACGCTTCCAAGTAGAGACCGAGGATATTCTAATTACGAGTATTTCGCCCGTAGGAACGTCAAAGTACTGCAATTGAGCAGCCGTGAAGTCATTCTAGGGGCGTAGAAAGGCGGGGGCATTTTCTGAACTTCGGATTCGTGATAAAGTCTTTTGGCAGTTAGAGATCTGAAGTGGGCTGAACAAAACGGAATGGTATAATTACACGTAGTCCCGAAATGTGGTCTTCTCATTGGGTCTCTGCTCTTCCTGCACCTGTCGTTCTGCTCAAAGACGACTTGCATGCTAGTCCTGGGCGCGTCCTTCCGCTTGCCCAGCGCGTTCGTCTCCCTAGCGGCAGCTTCTCTCTGAGCCTTTGTAACTCAATATTACTTCCGGCGGCCATGGTTCTCAGCTCTGAGGGAAAGCTACTGGGGCAAGGAAATGACCGCTGTGATCGTTGCACACTGAATTGATTTGACTAGAGATGTGCTGGACAAATTAGAACGTCAGTCTCCGAACGAGCAATGCGCCACCCTGGCATCACGGCGGAGCTGAGGCAATCAAGCAGAAGCTACATGATCTCAACTAGGCGATGCTGAGACATAGGGACGAGCGAGCGCGGCGGAGAGCGGACCGATAAAAGAAATTTCTCAACCAGTAGATCTTGCCTTTAGCACTGAGAAAGGCACATCGCACGGCTACGGAAACTATCTAGCAAAGCCCTAATTACACCGAAAACCCAAGTCATTAAATGCCATTGAGCCTAAATGATCTTCCTTTTCGTGCTCTCATTAGCCCAAACGGAAAGCGGTGCTCGGGCATAATGTGTATCCGATGGGAAGGGCCTGACGACATCTTCCATGTTCCTCAAGGTGTACCGACCATTCTACAGAGCTAAAAGCCACGAACTTGCAACCCACGTAAAGAAAGGGGCAGGTGAAGACCAAGCGGTGCCCGACAATTCCATCAGGAAGGAGCTTGCTCTTGCGGCTTTCCTCATCTAGGTGAGAGACTGGCGACTTTAGCCGCTGTGTGATTTTAGTCTCCGGGAATCTTGGTGGGGCACTGGTCATGTCTAAGTCGTCCACTTCTTTTCCTGGATCTAGGTCCGCGATATTGTTGACGGCAGTAAGCTCTTGGGCCTCCTCAGAGACTTCCGGGAGAACCGGTGTGTCTGGAACAGCTCCGGCGGCGACAAGGTTCTTCGAGGTACGGGACGTTGCGCGGCAACGACACTGTGGAAGGGCATCAGCGCAAGCCAGTGGCCTTGTGTCAATTCACTCACTTTCTTCTTACTAGCCTTGTGCCTTGAACATGCTCCGCCAGTTCGCCTGAGGTGACGTGCCGCATCTTTAGCTGCTTGAGACTTTCGGTTTCTCTGCCGTTGCGCCATGGCTCTCATTGAGGAGTCGAAGACGAGAACGCTACTATCTATGGCTTGTGGCGTGAAAGTAACGGATCTTGGATCTGCTAACCTCGACGACACGCTTCCAGTGTACTCCAAGCCACTCGGTAGTGTCGTAGCCATCTGACTGCGATTAGTTTGGTCCGCAGGCAAAGCGCTGCATCCTGACTCCGACAGATGTGGCTGCAAGAACCCCTCTTCATTCAGCATTGGTTCGTATCCTTGTTCGCGCGGATCCGACGTGAATCCAAACGATACCGGCATCTGGTCGTATTCTTGATCACCTAGATCAGGTAGCACGCCACGAGATTCCGCCCCCCGACCATGTTCTCTGTTACCTGCATCCGTGGAAACTCCGAAAGATTCTAGCATAACGTCATATTTTCGCAGCCCCGAATGGATTAGACCTCCATAAGAAACTGGCTTTCGACCATGTTCTTGGTGTTGGGGGTTTGCAAATCCTCCGTGAATTTGGGGCAACCGGCCACGATCTGCATCAAAGACATCAGAAAAGGTCCGGTGGGAGTAAGGCAGCGCCATATCTGGGCTGTCACATAAATCATAAAAAGGGCTGTCAACATTGCTAGGTTCAGAAAGAGACCCAGCGGTCTCAAGTGCGATTTGCCGATGGGCCTGGGTTCCCACGTTCTTGAAATCAAATGTTGTGGCCACGTTGGCAGACGTAACAGGTGAGAGCATCCTGTCCTCTTGCGTGGATTACGCTCGAGTCCGCGGCATGAAATGAGATCAGACTCCAAGGGAAATCGTAACGTAGTTGATGCAAATCCTTGATATGAATCACGGCAGGTCGAGTGCTTAAAAGAAGCTTCCCTGCAGGGTTACTCACGAGACATATTGCAATTGGCCTACAGGGTCAATGCGAGAGTCGTGAGTCGCCGATGGTGGCTGCCCTTCCAGCCTTATTGGGTAAGCCTAAAAGTACGGAGTACTTGCCGACAGGGGCATATTGAAGAAAAATCGGCAATAACCAGAGGATTGGAACAGCCAGTTAGAGGAACTCTTCTGAGCTCGGACAGATGTTGGCGATGTTGGAGGCAAGGATATAAAGCAAAGAAAGCCACCGACCGTGGCCAAAATGATTTCCGAAAGATTGTTTCCCAGCTATACGACAACGAAACTTGGAATCCTTTAGATAGGCACGGGATGGTCGAATCCTCAGGAGATGCCTTCTTCCTTGGACTGCGGCCACAAGTGAGATTCAGCAGGATCACTCCAAGGCTCCAGATATCATTGGGTGACGAGGCATAGCATGTACGATGATTGCTGACATTCTGAAAGATGAGTTAGAAGTGTAGGGGGAGGGTGGAAGACCCAAGGGCAAATTACCCAGAGACATGTAAAATGTTGAGCCACATCCGAAGTTGGAAGTATACGAGTCTGATTTGGCCAGTCCAAATTCCGCAAGCTTTGCAGTGTGGCCACCGTCCACAACCCAAAATGTTATCAGGCTTCGGGTCCCGGTGATAGATCCTAATGGAGATATTACTCAACGGTATCCAGAATCTGTAAGAAGGCGTGCTTGGCAAGTGCGTCCTTTCCAACAATATGGCCTCATTCAGTGATATTGGTGAACAAGTCGCACTCAGGAAAGAACACAATTTCAACAAACGAAAAATTGGCCTTGTCCAAGATCCGTACTTAGAGAGACCCGAATGGGATGTTGACTAGCCAGACGACGTAATTGAATGTTCTCGTTGTTGGAGTTTCCTCTGTCGGGTGTGAGTCCAGCCTTGTTCAGGGCCTCCGTTGCGGATTTTTGCGTATTCTTGTGGATATTGATGGTCTTGCAGACTACACCGTGTGCCCCTACTCGTGTCCAGATTCGGTCCTGATGAAGAAACCACTGGCAGTCGGAATCCTGAGAAGATGTGTTTCGCAGAGTAGTAACCATAAAGTCTGAATGAGGGGGGATTGCGTGGAAATGTAGAATTTCACTCGCGAGGCTATCCCAATCCTGCTTCAAGAACCCCGCCATGCAAGGGTCGGAGACCATATTGGGCAAAATAAAGCTAAGCCAAACGTGGTCGCCGCCAGCACGGGGGGTTGTTTTGCTTGCCGCCTTTCCGAGTACTCTTGGGCAAAACCTGATGGTAGGCTTTATTTGGTGACTAAGCTCCGCTCCCGTTGGCGCTCCAGCTGCTCCTAGCCACTTGCGGGACGGGACGCTCCCTGCTCATCGCCGAGCCCTCCAATAAATGCTCGGCAGATTCGTCGTCGGCCGTGCTCACGGGGACAAGTTTAGCCCAGTGTGCGAAAAAGGTATTTCAGTATTCTACACGGTCTTTACAGAGTCCCAACTCAGTCCCTTTTTGCTCCCTGATGCTCTCCCTCCTCTTTCCACCCAATCATGTGGTGGCCCAGCCCATTGGCCCGTGGGCTTATAAGCGGGCTGGGCCAAATCGAAAAGTCCATCTGGTGCCGCTTATTGCGATCACTGAATGCTCCGCCTTTTCGTTGCCCATTGAGTTGGAGACGCCACCAGGATGGAATCGAGATCAGTCCTGTAAATCAAAATTGTTGAATCAGCTCAACATAGTTGCGCTCCGTAACCTCCGACCGTTCGGATTCGGCCTCAGATTCCCTTTCACGAAAAACCCGGTTGTCCTACCCACATAACTGCCTATCGACCTCAACCACTCTACGCGCTTCCCAATCCACTCCAAGCTCTTCCCAATCCAATCTACGCGCTTCCCAATCCACGAACTCGCTGCGTGGGCGGCCAAGTCGACCGCATTAGAAGCCGCGCCCAAAAATCCCACACCGTACTTATATTTTTCGATCGTTGTCCACGGGAGCGATCTTGCTGCTTCTTCATCGTCGAGCCCGAAGATACTTTGGAGGATCCGGTTGGCCGTTTGTTCGCAGTTGTTGCTGCTTATATCATATACAGGGTGGGCGGCGAAGTCTTCTTTTACTGTAATGTACAACCAAACACAGCGGGATCAGCAGAAGTATGAGGAAGACGTGTCTAGACATGTAGGGTTGGAGGTATGACATGTATAAAAAGCACTCACAGATCTCTTCAATTCTCTCGATTCCTACCTTCGTCGTTCCAATTCTCGTGAATTTACTTCCCCTCGTAACCTCTTCTGACAACTTCACAATCTGTGGTGTCACTTGGGTCTCCCTCCTCCGCTGCCACGTATGGACGAAAAACATTCTCCCCGTAGGCCTATCTCCTTCCTGATTCCCCTGCGCAATAACCACACGCCTGTGGAAATGACCCACAAAAATCTTCTGACGCGTGTCAAGAGTTGGTTCGTCCTCGATGTAAACCGTTTTAATCCGTCCCTCACCCATGTACTTGTTTCGTTGATCCTCTGCGATGGTGGGGAATCTTCCAAGGGGTACCACGGGCGCGGCGGGCGCGGCGGGCGCGCTATGTCGACGCCCATTTCGGCCATCCGGATCGTTCAAACAGACCGGATTGCAACGAACATAGACGTATACGTCCGTCCCGTCCACCAAACCAGACGGATCGCAGCTAATCCACCGCGCCACCGCAGCGGCGTAGTAGCGCGCCCCGTAGTAGTACATGCCACTCTCCTCGTCGCGCTCCTTGGCGGTATAGGCATACCGCTTCGGGACCTCGACGCCCGACCGCACTGCCTTGTACGACGTGCTCCCGTACGGAGTGTACTCCTCGTACGTCAGGACGCGTCCCCGGTCGTCGAGCTCGAGGCTGATGGACTGCAGGTGGTTCGAGAACTGGTAGCGCACCAACTGCCTCGGCACCAGAGTCTCGTGCCCCTTGGTTCGCGTCTCCACCAGAGCGACCAAATTGTCGCCGTCTTTGATCTCCAGCGTCTCGCGCTCCAGCGTCGTCTGTCCCATCCCGTCAAAGCGCCTAAACACCTCGATGCCGACATACAGCCGCTCTTTGAGCCGGACTGGCTCTTGGCCATCGGCCGCGTGTCGCTCCGTGACCTTGCGGACCCGTTGGCCGGCCGAGTCATACACGTAGTACGTCGTCTCCGGGACTCCGTTGCCGTTGACTATCGCCTGCCTTGCCGTGGCCTGCAGCTGGTCTTTGTAATCCCACCGCATCACTGGCACCCCTGGCATCGACGTTATGCAGCCGTGGCGGCCGGCATCGTCGTCATAGCCGTACTCTTCGGTTACGGAGCCGACGGCCGTACGCGAGAGGCGATTGCTCCGCTTCTCGGCCTCCAAAAGACTCGGCTCTTCGTAGCCGTAGTGCCGTGTCCACGACTGGTGGTCGCTGCTGCTCTCATGCCGCATCGTCAGGATGTTGCCGACCTCGTCGTATGCGTATCGCTGCCGGTATCGGCTGATGGCCCTGCCGTCGTGCGGGTGCTCTACGGACTTGAAGATCTTTCCTATGAGATGTGGCTTCGGGGACGAGCCGGCGTGTTCGCGGCCGGACACTTCGATGAGGCGGTAGAGCGGGTCGTACGTGTACTCTGTGGTGGGATCGACGCGCTTGTTTTGATAGAAGATGGTCTGCTGCGCGTTGTCTCGGATGCTCGTGATGTTCCCTACTGCGTCGTGGGTGTAGTGTAGATTCTGAAGGTAGCATCCTGGCCATGCCGACTGGGGCGGGTCTGGGCAGTCTTCTGGAAACAATTTCGACGGACGCCGGGTTATCAAATCAGTCAGTGCAAACGTGAGCGGGTCGTATGTATAGGCAGTTACTGTGCCGTTTCCGTGTTCAACGCGGGTCCACTGTTCTTTTGCGTTATATTCAATGTTGCGGATGAACGTTGTCCACTCTTCAGCCCCACGAACGCGCGCGGTCATGGTTCGGAGCACGCCGGCTTCGTTGTAATGACTCCGAACAACAGAGTTGTCAGGTCTGATGGTCTCCACCTGGCGATTCAAGGCATCAAAGGTCCCCTGTGTCGTAAACGCGGGCTCCTCCAAAGCGACTTCGCCGTTCCAATCCAAAGTCGTCTTGTAGATCCTGGCAACTCGGCGAGTTGCGCAGAGCAAGTTGCCTTTGAAATCGTACATGTCTTGAGTCACCGTGCCAGCCTGGTCGCAAACCATGACCAGTCTCTGTCGGGCATTGCGGGCTTCCGGGCTGGGTAGGCTCTCGCCGTATACAGCCTTCTCCACGGCAAGTTCATCCCCCGATTCGGTCTGCAAGATCGTCGTAACAGGATGCCGCAGCTGATCGTAGACCTTGTGGAGCCGATTCATGCGCGAGTCCCAAGTGTACAGCGTCCCTCCGCCAACGTCGGTGAGAAACCACCTTTCCGCCGATTCCATGCTTTTCTCGTGGAGAGTGTTGCCAGCCATGTCATAGTCGTAGTGAGTGACCACACGCCCTTTGGCGTCAACCACGTTGCGTTGGTGACCCTGGATGTCATAAACGACGCGTGTCTTGTATAAGCCATGGTCTCCGTTATTCTGAACTGAGAGAAATTCTCTACCCAATGGGTCAAAATGGGTCAACTGGGGCGTGTCTGCATGCAATGCCGCCTTTCTGGCTGCAGCTTGCTCTGCAGGGCCCAGGGCTCCTGAGTCGCGCTCCTCAAACCAAGTTGGCAGGCAGGCTTCGTCGGGAAGAAGGTGGACGAAGGGACCAATGTCGATATCTGTTTTTGGATTCCAGAGCACTGTGTCGTTGCAGTCGTACTGTCTGGATTGCCAAGGGGTAATAACTCCTTTCTGCCAGGAATGATCAGGCGCCATGGTGGCAACAACACGTCCAAGAGGATCATAGATGATCGTCGATGACACTCCGACTTTGTTGTAGGGAACGAATTCATGGGTGTCGTCGTAGAATGGCTCGTATTGTCGTACAGGACCATCTTTGTTGTTGAAGACGGTCCACCCGCTCGTTATCCAGACGTCCCTCATCTCGTCCATTGGGTCAGATTGGAACTTGTTCTGTATGTTTCGACTGAAGCCATCGATGTAGGAGAAATGGATTTGGATCTTCAACTTCCCATTTGTGGCCTGACTGACGTGCGTCTCGCGAGTTATGGTCGCAACAAAGGTGGGCCTCTTCTTGGTCACGTCCGATTCGAGCCAGAAGCGGTTATAGTCGTAGACTGTCCGCGTGGTTGCGTTTCCAAGTAACTCTTTTGCCACCGGGCCCTTCGGATTGAGAAGGAATTCTCGCACTTGCTCAGGAGTTGCTAATTTAAACCCGTCTAGCGAGTCTCCAAGCGTCTCATCCTCCTTTCCCATCACAGCAGAGGCAACGACGGTTCCTAGCTCGTCATACGCATAGGCGGACCTGTTGCCATTGGCATCATACACGAGTTTCGGCTGTAAAAGACGGTAGTCGTAATGACAACGAGATGTGTTTCCCAGGGCATCGACGGTTCGAATGGCAAACAGGTAGTGGCGGTCGCAGTCGACATGGTGTGCGTTGCCAAATTGGTCCACCTCTCGACGCACTGTGAAGAAGCCCTTCCTCGCTTCTGTTAATTCCAGCTCCGGAGTGACGGCCTGAGGATGAAAATAATCTCGCGGGGATTGGATCCACCAACATCCATCCGCGTCTAGATCGACATACTTTCCCATTTCTCCCAGGATCTCTGCTGGGTCTGGGATGAGGTTTTCTGTCGAACCAGCTGGAGTGTCCCTTCGGAAAACTTCGAGCATTCCAGGAGTCATTGCCAGATTGAAGGTTTGCCTAGCAACTGTCATCGACTCGATCTCTTCCAAGGGGAGAAGTCTGGCCAAGTCATTGCTCCTGAAACGGACTCGAGATTTTCCCAACAAGCGCCTCTTTTTCTCCTTGCAATCTGTTGACTCGTATGGAATCTCACCAAGTCTTTCAATGACACCATTCTCAAACTCTGTCATTCTGAAGCGGTCAAAGCCATCGAAATGAAACCCGGAGATCTCATATGGGCGCGCCTCGCAAGATGACGGAAGTCGATAGTCATCTAGACCGTCGATCTTGTTCGTGTAGTCGTTCTCATAGTACGTCATCAGCGACCTCTGCTGAACCAGGGCTTCCTCTCCGGTTAACGGGCTGGACCGCCGCCCATAGGCGATATCTAGATGCTTGAGCACGTTGCCATAGCGGTCCACCTCGAGCGTCATTCCGTGTGTTACGCGGGGATCGGAAGGATCGCGTTCGAGGGAGAACTGGACCGACTCTCGTCCGAATACTGTGAAGACGGAGTGGGCATGGCTATCTTGCGGTTGAAGCATCCGGACAGTATAGTTGGATTCGCTGATGGTGTAAGGAATGTGGGCCTTGTCTGTGCTATCCTCTGCGTACAATTCAGAGCGGATGGGGCTGCCCTTGAGAGCGCGATACGACTCCCTGGTCATGCAATAGTCGAGGCCTTGCGGCATCGCAGACTCCATGAGCAATCTCTCTGAATGACTCCGACCTGTCTTGTAATCCCCATGTATGTCGAAGAATTCAGACGCAAGAGAAGATTCGCCTTTGCTCAGGAAGGCGCCAGTATGAAACCAGGACTTGGAATGTGTCGGAGGGAGGTGCCACGATGCGTCAATATTAGTAGCCGGTGTCTTGGACATGATGTCGAAGTCCTCGGTATCCCATTGATCAACCATTGCGAATCCTCGAAACTCGCGTTCATACCCGTCATAGTATCCGTGGTGATACGCATAGCGAGAGACGGACCGAGTGTGACTGATTTGGTCGTGGACCTCGACCTTTTCAACAACCTGGACAGGGAAAGGGAGTCGGGTGATCCAGTCCCTTCCGTCTGCTTTATCTTGGAGATAGAACTTTGTCGAAGGTGCGTAGTGAATGCGTGTTTCTGCGCCGCAGTTGTTACTCTGGCTCACGAGCAGATGGGGCTTGCAACCGCCCGTGAAGTCGATGTACTTCATTGAAGTCTGTGACTGCTCAGGTAACCGGCTTGACCATACAAGACAACTAGTTCCGTTGCCAAAAAGGTCGATTGCGTTGATCATAGACAGTCTGTCTACCGGAGGGAGAACGGAGAGACGCTTTTGCTGACTGAATCCGTTCCCAGACTCGTTAAGATAAACATCAATACCGTGTACGCCGACATACACTAGGTCATTGGTGCCTGAGCCGTCAATGTCGGTAATCAGGATGCTCTGCTGATTGAATTCGTCTCTTATGTCGAACCATGGACAGTTGTCCATGAGAATCTTTGGCCCGAATTGACCGTAGCCGAGATTGGGCCAGTAACAAACTTCTCCATTGCGGATGCGGACAAGATCTGTCAGCCCATCGCCAGACATATCAGCCAGATGTACAAACTGTTCGGGATCCCTCCAGAGCAAGGCTGGAAGGTTCTCGTTGTCGAGTGAGACGGTTGTCCTTGACCATTCCCCATAGCCGATTTCTCCCAGCGAAGGATACCAGACGAAAGCCGAGTCATCGGACATCAATATGTCAGGCAGTCCGTCCCCAGTCAGATCGATGAACTTGAAAGCCGTCTCTCCGAGAATATTAGGGATCGATTCAAAGTTGCGAAAGCTATCCCACTCGATGGTTGAATTGAGATTCCGGCTGAAGAAACCCCATGTTGGTCTAGCCATCCAAACCAGGTCCGCTATTCCATCTCCTTGTACATCTGTGAAGAAGGCATTCGTATTTCCCGGAGAAATGGAGGGTATCGAACACACCTTCTCCATCGGGCCAAAGGACGGAGACACGCGTATCGTTTTGTCTTCCACAACGTGAGGGTAGGCACTTAGGTTCCGCTTGTAGAACCACCCGTCATCTCGTGCCACAAGCACACCGGGAATGCCTTCGCCATCCAAGTCCAGCCATTGAAACAAGGAGCCATCGACACCGCCAGACATGTTGACCAAGCTTGCGGGGTCAATATCCTGGATGCGAAGCTCGTCTAGAGCTTTGTCTGTGGGGAACTTGGAGTATTCGAAAGTCATAGGGGGCAAGCATTTGCTAGAAAGACAACCATTCTCGTCGATGATATATCCCTTATGATCAACGCTCTTCAGATACGTCAGAGACGGATGCTCTTCGTACTTGAACGACCAGGATCCCACGGGATAGTGGTCTACACCCAACTCGGCGGGAAAGTGGTGGAACATTATGATCCGCCGGCAGAGACGATAGGTGCGTATCTCGAACCCAGACCGATACGAAGAGAATGGATCTTTCCGACAAAGCCAGGGATTCTCGCTGTGGGGCTGTGGATGTTTCTTGTTGATGTCGCCGTAGTCAAACACCACGCTGAACATCCAGTCCTTGTCGTCGAGCTCAAAAGCAGAGAAGGCCTTCCAGTCCATATCCCGATTGGGCGTCCTGTTCCCGTATTGAACGAGCTTCAGGTAGCGGTTTGCGGAGCGGCTCTGCTCCATGCGATGTCGCTCATGCGGTTCGTTTGTTGCAACGCCCGCAGAGTCTTCTGCCTTGTACTTGAAGATCATGGCATTGCCTTTGCAGTCGTACTGTTCGGACAGCAGCCAGGAGAAGGTGCATTGCTCACCATCTTCAGAGCCGGACCCGGGATTGAATATGCGTGAGTTGTCGTCCCTTCCGTAGATGGCTGTGAGATTGTCGGGGCTCAGGACGCGCCAGTGAATCTGTCCCTTGCCCGGTGCCTTCATCTTTGTCCACCGTTCAATGCGCATGAAAGACCCTTCGATCCGAGGAGCATAGCGACGAATAAGAAACCCATCGCGGCTTTCCGTATGGATGACTGGGTCGCCCGTTTCCGGGTCGTATACGACTTTACCATCATCTGTCCTCTGGAAGACGGGGACTAAGTCTTCCACACCAGCCAGTAGAAAGACGTCTGACTCCTCTGCATCGAGGTACTGTGGCAGCCCCATTGACGTTTTCCTCACGATGCAGGGTGCAGAGAGTTCCCACCCCAGTCCGAAGGGGCCGTTCCCGGTACCGGTATTGTAGCTGAGGGAGAGACCGGGCCCAAAGCCATCACGACCCGCGGTTGTCGCGAGGGGAACACTCAAGGATCCCGAGCCACTGGCGGCGTTCACCTTGAACTTCTCTCCGGAACCTGTGATTGAGCCACCCCCTTTCGGCAATGAGATGGACGGGAGTGAGCCAAACTGCGGAGCAGCACTGCTAGAAGACGACGCAGTCTGCGTCTGCTCAAGCCCGGTGGCCCGAGGACTCGCCCCAAGTAAAGGCTTCGTGGAGAACATGTCGTCGTTGTTTATTGTGAGAGACTGTGCAAGAACGATCGGTCACACCCTACCAGTCTCCTAGAGAGGTTGGCGGAAAGAAGAGTCCATATCCATATCCATGTCCATGTCCATGTCCATGTCCATGTCCCATGTCGGAGACTTTAATCGACCCTCGATCCGCGTGGTGTTGGCGTGACCGCATTTTGGCAAGGCAAATCAAGAAACGATGTCCACGGCGTGCATATCGTCTCGTGGCCAATCTAGAATCACCCCAGCTGCAACTCCCTTGAGAACTAGTATGCATGAGTTGCAAAATGTTTTCGTCTTCAGCCAGCCATCATCGCGCTCCACATGCTAACCCCGCTCGAGCTAACGGGAAAAGACCCACTAGATAATGGAATTCTCCTCTCGTCTAGTCTGACCCAGTAGTTGCATTGCCAATGGAACACCGGTGCTAGCGCAGGGCTCCATCATGGCGCGAAGGCGCAAGCTGAACTGCTAGCCGCATGTTTTATTCAGCTGGCACAGGGCCGTGATAGGCGTTATGGACGCGCCACATTTGTCCTTACCGGCTTTCTGTTTATATTTATACATATCCTCACACACCTCTTCACCTTCCCTCTTGACCCACAAAGGCTATTTGACCCTCGAATATGTTGGTGGAAGCTCGGCATTCCTAGAAAAGAGCGACTTGACCAAAGCAACCCTGCAGCAGCCACTCAGCTTCAGCTGGATTGAGAGCTCAAATGGCTGATCACATTCGGTTACTACTCTACAGTTGAAGAACACTACAAACGCACTTTGAGTCTGCAGTAGTCGGCAGAACCGGCGGCTGAAAGTTCAAAGTTCACATTGCAATCCCCTGCGCGGCATCGCTTTCTGGTCCTGACTTGGGGTCTCCTTTGTGCTCTACAGCTATCACAAATCTCTGTCCAGAAAACCTCGCATCCTAGTATTCTCCTCCACCTAACAATCCAGCTTACTTGTTGCTTCAAGTAGATATCCAGAGTCGACTCTGGACTCAACCAAGCACCAAAGATGACTGACTCCACCTTGGAACTGGTCGTTATCGGGATCACGCCAGTACAGCCTACCGATGAGTCGACTTTCAGTCAGGCATTGGGAAAGCTTTCCATCACTGCCTATGATGTTTCTGTGGAGAACACGTCCGTTGGTGTACCGGTTGGCAAGGCGAGCGGGTTGCAACCCGTTCCTGAGCTGAACACCATTCTGCCTCTCTCTTCCACCCCAAAAGATGGAAGTGGTAATACCCCTACACTTGAGAATTCGATATTCCAAAATTGGTCACAACAGAAGGATTCTAAAGGCGAACCCATTGGTGATATTATACCTCAGTCTGTTGGCACGGCTCTCGTTGTGATCAACCCCCAACTAGGACGTAGTTCATTGAACCTCCGCCTGGAGTACTGCCTAGACAATGCCCTGGTTGAAAGCACATTCGAATACAACGCCAGCGTTCTTACGATGGCAGTGACCTCGCAGCAGACGGACTACATGAATAAATCGCCCGCAACCTACTTCTCCATGCCTCTCCAGGAGCCGGCTGCTCAAGCGGTAACACTCAACTCTGACGGCTCGCCTCCAGACTTCGACAAACTCGTTGCTGCCATCGACAACGCGCTGAGCCAGGACATGTCCAAAGACGACAAATACAGGAAGCCCCTAGCCAAGCGAGACGATCCGTTGACAGCAGCCCAGAGCGCGGAGATCGCTTCGGTGATCGCGTGGAACCGAGCACTATACCCGGTGCCGCAGCCGAGTGCGGATATCAACAGCATGTACACCACCACAAGCGACACCAAGCCTAACTCAGATACCGACAACGCCAGAAGACAGTTTGAAAGCGATCTCCAGACCTACCACACCACCCATGACGGCCAAGCGACCCAGCTCGCAAATTACGTCTTCGCCGCGTCCGCGGCGGTGAAATGCGAGGCTATGAGCAGCGGCACTTGTGTCACGCCCTACCTAGCCGGAATCACATTTCCCATAGAGACGGGAGACGATTCCTCCAGCGCGACGGGAGAAGATTCCTCAGGCGCGACGGGAGACGATTCCTCCGGCGCGACTGCGTTTACACACGCCTCAGTTGTGCTACAGTACACGGACAGCGTCCCGGCGGCGGAACCTCGCTTCACGGTTCCGGCCGCGTACTTCTATGCTCTGGGCGCCAAGTATTCGGTGCAAATCACTGTGGACCAGCGGTTCAGCGCCGCCATCAACTCGACGGAGAACCAACTGCAGACCGACTTTCAGCAGAGCATTGATGCGGGGAGCCTGGCTCAGAAAGTGGCTCCTATCATTAAGAAGGATGACAGTCAGACATCCAAGACTACCAGTGGCGGGTCGGGAGCGACAAGTAAAGGGGACTCGGCGGCTCCATGCACAGACCCTAAGTCGGACCCTGTGGTCAAAATCAATTCATACCAAGCTGCGCGGAGGCTGGTTGCCTTGGGCGCAACTGTTGGCACAGTGGTGGACCTGAGTATCATTACCGGCAGCTCAGCAACAGATAGCTCGACTACCGGGGACGGCTCTTCTACCAAAGGAAGTTATACTGCCAAAGGAGGTTCTACTACCAAAGGAGGTTCTACTACCAAAGGAGGTTCTACTACCAAAGGAGGTTCTACTACCAAAGGAGGTTCTACTACCAAAGGAGGTTCTACTACCGGAGGCGGCTCTACTACCGGAGGAGGTTCTACTACCGGAGGAGGTTCTACTACTGGAGGCGGTTCTACTACTGGAGGCGGTTCTACTACTGGAGGCGGTTCTACTACTGGAGGCGGTTCTACTACTGGAGGCGGTTCTACTACCGGAGGTGGCTCTACTACCAAAGGAGGTTATACTACTGGAGGAGGTTCTACTACCGGAGGAAGTCCTGCTAATGGAGGAGGTTCTACTAATGGAGGAGGTTCTACTACCGGAGGAACTCCTACTACTGGAGGAGGTTCTACTACTGGAGACGGTTCTACTACTGGAGGAGGTTCTACTGCCGGAGGTGGTTCTACTACTGGAGGTGGCTCTACTACTGGAGGTGGCTCTACTACTGGAGGCGGTTCTACTACTGGAGGAAGTTCTACTACTGGAGGAGGTTCTACTACTGGAGGAGATTATACTACTGGAGGAGGTTCTGCTACCGGAGGAAGTCCTACTAATGGAGGAAGTTCTACTGCTGGAGGAAGTTCTACTACTGGAAGCGGTTCTACTACTGGAGGAAGTTCTACTACTGGAGGAGGTTCTACTACCGGAGGCGGTTCTACTACCGGAGGAAAAGGCAGTGATGGCAACGGTGGTAGTACAACTCCAGTGGACGACCTGCTCAGCGAGTGGCTAAACTACGATGGCACGACGGCCGACATGGACCAAAGCTTCTGGTCAGGGCCCTCGGGGGCAATATCGAAATTTGCAGATAACTATCTTGACCTGTTGCTCCAAGCCATCACTCAGGGTGGCACGAAACTCGCCAATGCGATCAAGTCCCAAATGAAAATCGCTTCAGCTAAGGACCTAGCTTCCAAAAAAGCAACCGATTGGCAGAATTTCTTCGCCGGCAGCCAAAACTCGGAACTGCTCCCAGATTTTACGCTCCCCGGCAACGTCAAGCAGCGCACCAGCGTGTTCATCCAGCTCCTACAGAAATTCTTCACTGTGACTGACTATGTCCTCCCGCCCCCGTCGGGAGGCGGGGGCCAGACCTCGGGCTTCGACCTGCCGGCTGGAGATGTGCTGCAGAAGTTCTTCACCAAGTATGCATGTCTGTTCCCCCACTCGACTTTCAGCTTTGCAGCCTTGCCTGATAAGTCGGCGCTGGATAAGACCATCAAAGCGGTCCTTCCAACCGACGAGGAGGGCCGGAAGTGGCTGAGAGGTGCGATCGATACGATTGCTTTCCTAGTGAATGTCACGTCTATCAACCCGTCGAATGAGACTCTCATCACGGCGCAATTCCAGTTCTCCTTGATAGAGGCCCTTTATGCCCGGGGCTTCACGCGGCTAGAGCAGATTCAGAACCTTACCCAGGACCAGTTCTATGCCGCACTCGTGGGGACGGTGGCCTGCGCGAAGGCATCACTCATATACAACAAAGCATTCCCACCCAACGCCACCCAGCTGATGGCTTCGGTCAATGAAGCCGACGCCTTTGCTCCGGTTAACGCAGACCAAACCTTGGTGAACTGCCTCCCGCCTCCAAACCTCTCCCCCTTGGGCCAGACGGCCTACCTCCACGACCTCCTCGCCCTGCCCCTAGGCGACACAACGCTAGGCCAGCTCATTGCCACCCGCAGAGGACCTCTGCAGACCCTTCACCCAACTACTGCAAACCTCGCCTCCATACTGCCCTGCATCGATCTTGTCAACGAGAGCCTCGAGGCTCTGGGGAGCAGCCTACAGGTAAGCAAACCGCACGGCGCTGTCTACAACACCAGCGACGCCGCCATCTTAGCCCGGAACCTGGACGTCGAACCCAAAAATGCAGCGGGACTCCTCGATGCGGTTCCGGAGTATTCATCTCCCGCCAAGCCGGCGAGCCCAGGTGTTTACGCCGAGCTGGCCAAGTGCTTCACGGACGCGGGGCTGCCATACTCGCAAGGCCTGGACGTGTGCTCTTCCAACCTCTCTGTCCTGGGCACGACGCGGTTCGACACCATGCGGCATTTCAGGCGTGACGTCACAGAGCTGGCTATGGATGCGGCTCTGGAGCCCGGGAATTTCCAGAAGCATCTTTGGCGGTATCCTGTAAGGCTGGAGATTGCGCTTGCGTATCTGAACATCTCGCCTGAGGAGTATTCGATGCTGTTTTGTAGTACGCAGCCTGACGCCAAATTCCTAGAGTCTGTTCTGGGGTTGAAGGCTGAGGCGCTGCAGAATAACTTCTTCACGGTGAAGAGATTCTTGGAGTTCACGGGGCTGACGTACGGAGAGTTTCTCCAGTTTCATCGGTGCGGTTATGTACCGTTTAAAGCTGCGCAGTCCGGAGTGAATGACAAGGCGGACAGTTGCTTCCCGCAGCCCGGCATGAACGACCTGGGGCGTTTGCATGTTCACTTCGATGCGTCCGACGCCGAGATTCCTTTTACACTACGTAAGGCTTTTGTCTTTATTCGTCTTTGGCGGTGTCTGTGTCGCTCGAACCCATCCAAGACTGGATTCGGAGGACTGAAGGAAGTGTGTACCATGCTGGGTCTGTTCAAACACAATACGGTCAACCGCGATTTTCTTCGACAACTGGCAGCTCTGTTGATGCTACAGAACCACTTCCACATCCCCATCGAAGAGCTTACTTCCTTACATCACCATTCTCGGCCGAGGAATGGTTCATGCTTCGCGATTTGGAGTGAGAAAGGACCAGGGTCTGCTGAATGGGATCTGGCTGTAGAGCTTTTACTTGAGAAGATCCAAGAATACGCCTTAGAACGATACAGGTGTCGGTCCCGCGAAGTGGGCTTTCGCAAGGACTTGAAGGACAATCTGCACCAGCTGTCACTTCTCGCCGGGTTCACTGACACGGATAAGTGGCATGCACAACCCACAAGCACCATCCGATTCGCAGAAGTCCTTGCAAAGGTCTATGCGTCCGATTTCACTGTTGGAGAGGTCATCTTCCTTTTCACGACGGAGGAGCATGCCCCGGGAAGCGACCCTTTCCCAATGCCGGACGCTCTGGAGTCCATCATCTCGCCGCTTAATATCCCAGACAATGATGACGACTATAATATCTGGGCTTTGCGCGAGAAGCTCATCGGCGTTGACATTGATGAAGGAAGCCAGATTGTCTGGGACTGGTCCGGGATCCAATCCGCCCTCATCGGTATGGGATACGAGCCTTGTGTAAAGAATGATCCCGTGACGGCTTTGGGAGAGCACTTCTTCCACGGTGCTCTCGAGGAGTCTGGACATCCCGTCGGTCACCGGTGTCGTCGATTCGAGGTAGCATTGCCTGCATCAGACACCACGGTGTCTCTATGGGGCGCCGACCAACGCGGCCCATTCCAATACGACACCGAAGGTTCATGTCTGTGGACTGAGCTGCCCCTGTGCGAGGAGGCGGTCCTCGACAAGCTGAAAAGCACCAGGCAACTGAACGAGAAGGAGATCAATGCAGTCCAGGAACTGTACTTCGCACCGCGGGCTACACTGGCCCCCTTTGCGTTCATCTTTGACAACTTTCCAGCCGCATTGAACAGGCTCATTCATGAACCGTCGGATAAAGCCCGATTCGAGTTCTTCCAGAAGCAATTTGCCCTGTTCCACCGTCGCTGCGAGATCATTGCCGACCACTTAGCGAGCCATGTCGCCACTGCTTCGGGTAACAAAGCTTTCGATCGTCGGAAAGTAGCATGGCAGGTCCTCCGGCGCATCTCTGCGGACGAAAATCGTCCACGGGTTCAGCCCTGGGAAACCGATTCAGGGGCATCTCCGGACGCGTACACATGGGATCGACACTTGTCCGGGAGTTCGTTCAGCGCTCTCCTTGGGCTTACAGGCACAGGATTGCTGGGCGAGTATGAAATTCAGCATGGGAGCGGAAGCAAGAAGGTTTGGCGTGAAACCACGGGCGATCTGACCTTCTTCGGAGACGAGCAGGACAAGGCCAACGTGCCCGTCCCGACCATCTTGCCGCCTCTCAATCTCGAGCCGGAGGCGAGACAGAAGCATGCTATTGAGGTGGTCAACGGGTTCGCGCTGCGAGACAGCGACGAACGCTGTCTGGGTGGAGCACAGCCTTTCCGCGTCTGTTGGAGCGGTGCGCTCCTTGTTGATGCTTCTGGGGAGTACACCTTCCATGTGGGAAGTCCACGTCCAGGAGGTGAGAGTCCTCATTTCGATGGTACGAAACATCAACGCTGGCTAGTAGTTCTCCGGCGGGGCCAAAAGTCGTGGACCATCATCAACCACGCTTGGGATGCCCCTGCGGCGCCGCCGGCTATTTCACACCCGTTCGTACTCCAACGTGGAGTCTGGCACATTGAGATCTGGTTCGAGCAGCGACAACCTCTCACTGCCAGCCATCATCCACTTCACACAGGGTTTCAGGCCAAGTACAAAGGCCCTGATACCGGGGACACCCTGTCTGTCATGCCGGTTAGGAAGCTCTTCCGAGACTCGAAACAAGAGACTCTAGCCCATGGCCTAGAACTCAAGTCTTCCGCCTCGGCGTATCTCAATAAGCACTACTACAGCACCCTCCGCGACATCCGCCGAACCTATCAACGCGCCTTCAAAGCTATCCTCCTCGTTTCCCGCTACCACCTCTCCGCCGAGCCCCACCACCACGACCAGTACGGCGAGTCCGAGCTGGAATTCCTGCTGCGGCACCCCGCGTCCTTCCTCGGCACCTCGTACTACCGCGTTTCAGGCCCAAAGCCTGCATTCCTGACGCACCACGCTTTCTTCGACCTCAACCTCCTCCCCGTTTCGGACCCATACCATAGCCCTGTCACGAACAGAGCGAGCGAGGGAGACGCGCGAAGCTGCCCCAGCAAGAAAAGGGAAGCGGCCCTGTTCGACTGGTGGGAGCGCCTTCACGACTACACGCACCTGCGCACCTGGGTCCGCGACGTGCGCAGCAGACACGCCTGGATGCTCTTCTACGAAGCGGCAGAGCAAGCGCCCAAGGCGGACAAGTTGCTGCGGTATCTGAGCATCAGCGTCGAGCTAGCATCTGCCGTGCTGACTTATTTCGACGACCCAAGCAAGTCCTTTGCGGTCGACACACCCGACCTGACAGATGAGCGCTGGACGATCCGCGTCTGGCGCGCAGGCATGTGGCTCGACGAGCTGAAGAGGCGCTTCTGGACACCGTGCTTGGGGACGGCGCTGCCGTGGCTGTGGGCTTCGGATGATCCGAATGCGGTGATTGGGGGGATGTCGGGGAATAAGAACTTGACGCGGTTTGTGCAGCGGAGTCACTTTGAGCAGGCCGCTCCTGCGTTGGAGGGGATACAAGAACTGAACAATGGATTGCGACTGAGAGCTCGGAAGGCGCTTCTTGCCTATCTTTGCGGTGGTGATCGTGTAGCTTTGCCGTTTAGTTCAAGCTCCTGGGCCAAGGTCCCTCGGGACCTCAGTGATCTCCTCCTTCAGGATGTTGGAGTTGAGATCCACGAGAAGACCACACGGATCGAAGACGCGATATCGACGGCCCAGAGCTTTGTTCAGCGGGTTCGACTTGGTCTCGAGCCTCAAATTCAACCGGCTTCCAATTTCATCGAGGTTTGGGATGCCAAGTATTCCACGTTCAAAACATGGAAGCCATCCAAGCTTCGTGAGTTGTACCCTGAGAACCGGATCTACTGGGACGAGCTTCGCAGCGCCCGGAAGTCGGACTCGTTTCGCTCTCTGGAGAAGGCCCTACGTGGGGGTGTTCTAACGATTCCAAAGCAGAGCAGCTCGATGCCGTGGTCTGACACAATGACAACACAACTGCCTAAAGATAGCCCTCTCACGGATCTTCAATCTCTCGAACACGTCTCACTGACGACATCTGGGTCCTCCCTGCTTGGCTATCCTGAATACAGCGGCCAGCTATCACTGATAGCCCCCTTGCTACCGAGCAATGACTACGACCAAACGTATAGCACCCAAGTTACATACAAGACTACTGTAACCAACGGCACAACTCCGGCTGCTCAGCCCCTGCAAAAAGAACCGCTTCCTCTTTGGATGAAGGCTGCTGTCGACATGGGCGTGAGTTTCATTCAAGTAGCCGCCGCGACCGGGCCAGTTGCCATCACGCCTACTCGTGATTCGGCCCGATGGTGCAACACCTGCGAGAAAATACACGCCCCACACATCGATGAATTCTACTTCTGGCTCACGCCGGCACGGTACTTCAACAGCCGCGATGCACTAAAAAACCTAGATTTCGGAGCAACGCCGCCCGATCCATCCTGCTCCTGGGATCCGACACAAAGGAAGCTGAAGGACCTGCTCAAGTGGGGACCCAGACCGATATTCTATCTGAGCTGGTGCAGAGTTCACTGCGGACGCTTCGATGCTAGCCGGCAGTCGGATGCAGGGACTGCCCCTGGCGGTACCGGCACCGGAACGCCAAGCCTGGCGTTTGTGGGCCGCAAGGCTGACAGTTTGCTCTTCAGCGTCGACGGAGTGGAGACTTTCATCTACGACGTGTCAAGGGACTACACGTCGTCCCTGACGGACGCTGTGATGAACGATGTTGAGAGCGTCCCTGATGGCACTACGGTTCCGTCGGATACGATTGACACGAGCCAATTCGCCGCCCCGTTGACGGCGTTTCCTTTCTTCATCCATTTTGAGCCCGGAGCACCCGTCATTCCCATATCCAATTTGAGCACATCTGTCAGTGTTGCATCTGCCTTGAGCTCCCACGGCCACTATCAAGAGGCGTTGAAGTGGTACGAACTAGCCTTCGATTCACCTCGCAGCCCGCTCTTGCGGAACAACTCTTGGGAGCAGTCGAGTACTTCGACACCTGCGGTCACTCGAGGCAGGGCTGTTCTCTTAGAATATCTCGAGGCGTTGCAACAATGGGGAGAAACACTTTCAGGCCAACCTGGTGCCGAGTCCTGCCGAGAGGCTCTGGTCATCTTCAATCTTATCGATAAAATCATGGGGTGCCATCCTGCCATGGTAGTGCCCAAGGACACAACTTCTGCTTCCATGACCATCGAGAACTTCGCCCCGTCAGCTATACCACTGAATCCTCGTCTTATGGCTTTGTATGACGGGGTGGCGGAAAGTTTGGCTCAACTGCGCCAAGGAGATGGTCTTACTATATCAACTTACAGCACTACTCTTCATCTACCTCACAGACGACATCCGTATCGGTTCAGCTACCTATTACAGAAAGCTATGGAATTGGCGGATGCGGCGCGCTCGTTAGGGTCAGCACTGCTCTCTGCTCTGGAGAGAGGTGACTCAGAGTACCTATCGTCAGTCCAGACAAACCACGAGAGGCAACTTCTCAACCTAAGTCTCCCAGGGAAGAAAGAACAGTTCCGAGCCGCCGACTGGGACGTGCAAGCCCTAGAAAACAGCCTGAAAAAGGGCCTGTGTGACCTGAACTACTACTTGACCCTGATCCGCAATGGCTACAACGCGGGCGAGACTGGCTTCCTCAACTCGACACAGCTCGGGCTGGCCGAGGGCACCGCCGCCGAAGGCACCATGGCCGCAGGGGAAGGCGTCTCCTCCATCCCCGACGTCTACGCCGGCGGCGCCGGTGTAGCGGGCTCGCCCCTCGAGTTCCAGAAGGTCACGGGCGGCAGCTCGTTGGCCTCGGCACTGAGCTTCGCGTCCAACATCCTGAAGTGGCAGGCCGAGAGCATGAACACCATTGCCAACATGCAGCTAACGCAGTCCGGGTGGGCGCGGCGGCTTGACGAGTGGACACACACCGTGGATATGGACACCATCGACCTGAAGGCGCTCGAGTGCCAGAAACTGGCGGCAGACCGGCGTCGCGACATAGCGCTGTACGAGCTCAACGCGACGGTGCGCCAGATCGAGCACGCGGCTGAAGTCGCCGACTTCACGCGCGACAAGGCCTCCGGCTTCGACACGTACCTGTTCTTGCAGCGCGAGACGGCCTTGCTGTACCGCCAGACGTTCGGCCTGGCGCTGGCGGCGGCGCGCGATGCCCAGGATATGCTGCGCTACGAGCTGCGGGACCCGGTGCATACCGAGATGGACTTTGTGGAGCAGCATAGCTGCGCCTGGCAGAACCTGCGCGACGGCCTGCTGGCTGGTGACAAGCTGGCCCTGGCCCTGCGTGCCATGGACCGCGCGTACACCGAGAGCAATGTGCGCGAGTACGAGCTAACCAAGCAGCTGTCGCTGAGCATGCAATTCCCGGCGGCGTTCCTGCAGCTTAAGGCGACGGGGAGCGCCGAGTTTGCCATGCCGGAGTGGATGTTCGACCTCGACTACCCGGGCATGTACATGCGGCGTATCCGCAGCGTGAGTCTCAGCATCCCATGCGTGGTAGGGCCGTACACAGGCATCCACGCGCGGCTGGAGCTGCTGGGGAGCAGCATCCGGGTGTCGCCGGACCTGTCATGTTCCGCTACACAATCCCACACCTCCGGGGCATCGGATGCGGCCGCCTACGAATGCCAGTCCTTCGCGTCGGACACGCGCTTCGCCCACCTGTACGGCACGCGCGAAGCCATCGCGACGTCGAGCGGGCTCAGCGACGCGGGCGTCTTCGAGCTCAATTTCCGCGACGAGCGGTACCTGCCGTTCGAGTTCGCGGGCGCTGTCAGCCGGTGGCGCCTCGAGCTGCCACCGGACAACAATGCCTTCGACCTCGCGACGCTGACCGACGTGGTCGTCACGCTTAACTTCACGGCGCGAGAGGGCGGCAACGTGCTGCGGCGGGCGGCTAGCCTGGCGACGCGGGCCCGGCTGCCGGGCGACGGGTATCGGCTGTTTGATGTGCAGCATGAATTTGCGGATGTGTGGGCTATGCTGAAGCAGAGTATTCGATTCCGGGGGGACGCTGGCGTTGATGGGGCAAGGAAAGGGGCTGGGCCGCCGGTGCTGCCGCTTCACTTTCACAGGAACATGTTTCCTTTCCTCACCGGGCGGCGGGCTTTGAGTGTCGTGAAGTTGCAGCTCTTCATACAAGCTGAAGAACCGCGGCCCAATGGTGCGCACATCCGGGTGCAGTATCACGCTTCAAGATACAGTCACGAAGAGGATGGGGATGAGTACCATTACGGCAGCAGCACGCGTGAATTTGACTGTGTTGTGCATGCCGAGTGGCCCGGGCTCTATCATGGCGTCATCGACGTGGAGATGGAGGTGCCTCCAACGGGCAGGAGAGAGAGCAAGGCATGTGGAACGCTGAGGTTTCCTTCGGACATGTTTGACATTCGTGAGGCTTATGTTTTATGCCAGTATAAGGTGCGTGAAGTAGCTTAGAGCGCAGGACAGATGGTTGTTGATGGATATCAAAGCGCGATCTTCACTCTCTACGTAAGTTTTGTTGATCTTCCGCATACGCTGTTGAGCCTTGAGATTTCTATGTTCCTCCTCTCTTCCATAATTGAAATCCAGCCTTGCTAGTACTAATAGTCGTTATCATCACCAAATTGCACGGTTCCTTCTGAGGCCACGTGGATAGAAGTATGCCTGACGAAGTTGCCAGTTATTCGACTCGTCGCAAACATATTACAAACCAATTTTCTGCACAAAATGGAAGCAATTGCTGTCTTCGGAGGTGCATCAGCGATTTTGAGCATTGAAGTGGAATTCGGGAAGAAGGTGAAAGGCTCCACAGATTGATCAAAACAGCCCCATCCCATCGTCAAATTTGTGGTATTCTCGAGATCTTGTCTGATGAAGACTGTAGGCACCCGCTACCTCATAGAAGTACAGTGAGTCCTACGAGAACCTGCTACCTCTCACGAGGACCTGTTGCCTGCCACGAGTACCTTGCTTTCCTCCTACGAGAACATACTGCCTAACCTTGTCTCCTCAACTTCGCGACCTGTTCGATGAAATACCTGAGTTAATGGATACTTTGGGGAATGGGTTCAAGGTCCACTGATTCGAAGCCAACGATGGAGTCTTACATGAGGACGACAGGTAGTTCTAACTGATGAGGTGGGAACTGATAGCAACCCAAGTAATCACCTGGGGTGGCGATCTCTTCTTGGCCATCCTTCCTTCCGAACTGGCTGTGAGCTGCGGGAAGATGCTTGGAGTGAATTTAGCCTCAGAGACATCATCGTCGCCGGTGAGATCAACCACCTGCTTTAAAGGGGCCAAGATCTATCTCCCGGAGGGGATATCGTCGGAATCAAAGATTTCTCCATCCTCTGAGAAACTCGGCCGCGCAAGACCGTCCACGGTTCTGACGGGACGTTGGCTCTGACACCTCAATCCCGCTCCTGCGAGCTAGGCCGGATCGTCTAACACACAAGGATCCATTACACTCATGACATTTGTATTTGGAATTGGTAGGATTCGTTCAATACTTGTGTTGACTTACACCGGACCCAACCTGTCACCATGAAGCCCCAGATTCATCAGCCCAACCTGCTCCGCGCAAGAACAATCTGATATGTCCTAATTTGTCCGTCGGTCTAATTTGTCCTTCTTCTCATCCCAACCTTCAGTTCCAATGGCTTCCTCAAGAATCCTTCTCGTGTTTCCAATGGCCCTGACTGCTGCATCTCGAACTCGAAGTTTCGGAATACCGTAGCCACAATGCATGTCATCTCCATCTCAGCCACGTTCCTACCTACACATGACCGCGGCCCATAACTGAAGGGGATGAAGGCGTTTTTTTGTCTGTCCGTGATCTTATCCCATCGCTCGGGGACGAACTCGTCTGCGTCAGGGCCCCAGATGTCCTTGGAATGGTGGAGGGAGTAGGATGGCACAGAAAGCGCTGTACCCGGAGGGAAGGTATAGCCCAGGATCTCAACAGGCGCGGGAGCTGGATTCTCCGGGCTAGCCATGGGCGTCAATCTCGGTAGGCCAAGCGAAGAAGTGCTGTGGATGCGCATTGTCTCTTGAATGACGTTGCTCACGTAGCGTAAGTCTTTGACCTGTTCATACTTGGGCACGCCCTCCCCAATCGCAGCGTCTAGTTCTTTCTGCAGCTTCTCGACGACACCGGGTGTGGTGAGACACCAGTAGAGGAGCGCGCAAGACGTGTTGGAAGTGGTATCGCTGCCTGCAATGAGTTGAGTCAAAGCTTCCGCTGTCAGCTCTGCCCGGCCCAGCTTCTCTCCATGTTCGTCCTTGCCCTCCATCAACCGAGCGAGGAGATCGACGCGGTCTGTGTTTGGGTTCTCCAAGCGTTGACTCACACGCGCCACGGCAATTCCTGCCAAGTTCTCCACAGCCTCAACGCCCTTACTGAAGAAGGGGTCGGGAAGGTATTTTGCATATGGCTTCAGTTGCGGATAACACCCAAGTGTGCCAGAGACCTCGCCACGGCGGTTAAGAACCTCGACAGCAGGTGCAAAGGTAACAGGGCCGTCAGGCGTCTTCCTAATCTCGGCCATGTCTTTGCCGTTCTCCAGCATGCCGAACGGCGCTCCGAATGCGAGGTCTCCGATAATGTCAAAGGCCAAGTAGTTGAACCAGTGCAAGGCGTCGATTGATGCAAAATCCGTCTTGGGGTTCTTCTCGTTCTTGCTCATTTCGCTCCATCTCTTCACGAACATCTCCAAATTCGCGTGGATATATTGCTCGAATTGGCCGATGGACTTGGCACTGAAAGTATGGGACACCATCTTGCGTTTCCGTGTATGCGCCGCTCTGTCGCGCGTGTTGAATAGACCACGCTGGATGGAGACGAAGGCATCGTAATATTCGCTACAAGACGTTATGGTCTACTGGTACATTCTTTTGATAGAAACTCACCTTTTCAGAAAGCCGTTGCCATGACCATAGATGATTTGAATCGCATCCGGATCTGCGATGGAGACGTGATTCGGCTGAATTCGGACGACCTTTCCCAGCTTCTTGTGCGCTTGGTCAACAGCTTGGTAGCGGCACCCATGTCGGCATTGCCACATCAGCCATAGATTCGTAAATGCAGCGATACCTCCTATCCCTGCGGCTGGGACCTTTCGTAGACTCCAATTTCGGAAATAGGGCAACAAATAATAGAAAATCGGGACCACCAGCAAGATGGCTGGGCTGAAAAGGAAATCGAAAAACATGCTCACTACGAGAGGACAGACAGACAGACAGACTTTTCAATGCGGATGATAGTTAGAGTCCCTTCACATGCTTATGACAACTCTGTGGGCCTTAGTAGAAACAGGGAGGGGGAGGAGCCGACATAAATATATATCCAACTCCTCCCCTGCGGCCTTTGACGATTAATGTCGGCCGATCTTGCCAGGACGGCACATGCGGTGAGCTCGGGACTACAGCACGGGAGAGGCGTTTCACACAAAAGGCAATTAGCTGCGGAGGCATGATGCAACAGGGGCCCTGTTGGGGGGGGGGCGCTTTTGGAGGAGAATGACTCGCTTGCCCCGCATTTAGCTACGATTTCTCGGTCTCCGTAACTAGGGACTTTGCGCCCTGCGGGAGGCCTAGAATCCTGTAATCCCTCACGGCGAGAAAGGCGACCTAGGGAGTTGGCGACCACTCATAAAGCCGCATGATGCCCCGAGGGCCGAAAGAGCCGGTCGGCAGCTTCCAACGGGATGTGCATAAAAGGCGAATGTCCGCAACTGTCAACTCTGTGGGCTTGCTTTTGATCAGTGCACATGTCATGTCGCGGTATGACTGCCTTCTAGGCCGCCGGCGGCTTTCAGTTCGCCCAACGTGCCGCTCTGCAAGGCCTCCCTGTTGTGTGTCTCTTAATGCACCATTTCCTCGTTCAGAAGCTCCTGCTGCACCATCAGTATATTGACCATGCACGATTTAACGCCTTCCCAGAACTCAACGCACCGGAAAGCTTTCACTAATCGCTGCAGCACACTTCTCGACGTCCTCAACAAGCCCTTGCACACCATGGTCCCAAGTCCGGAGTTCACTACCAGCAGTACCGGCCTTCACGCCGTCTTGGCCTTCGAATATAACGACCCCTTCGATCTGGTCAATCACCCCTTTGAGTCTGCCTTCCTGTAGCATTTTTGCCGCATACGCTTCAGCCTTTTCTGCCGCTGTTCCGTCTTTACTGTCTGAAAGTCCGAGGATAGCACCAAGTGCAGCCGTGGAGATGTTTTCGTAGAGCCTACTAGCTGCAAGTAGGTTGTGCTCGTTGACTGCTTTGGTCAATACCGTGCTGCCATCAGCAGTTTGTGCCAACTGATGCGGTTGCAAAGAGGAAGCGAAAGCGTCAACCTCTGCCGGCGATAGAAGCCTGTCCAGAAACATCTTCTCTAGAATGCCATATTCCTCTGTCTCCATGCTTCTCTCGTCCTTGTAGAGCTTCCCTAAAATCCTGCTTCGAGCTGGTCCAGCGCCAGCCAAAATAGCTGTCTTGATTGCCGCAGACAACGCCTGTAGCCGGTCCTCCTCGGCCACTGTGGGGGATAGGGAGACATTAAAGTACTCAGTGGAAGCGTCCAAGAACTTTCTTCTGGAATCTAGGATTCGTGCTTGTGACAGCTGATAGTAAAGCTTGAGGTCTGGCTTTTGTTTGAAAATTTGAGTGGCTGAAGGTAGGTTTTTGATCTTATTGAGAGCTGTCTCTGCCGAGACAGTATCGTCGTCCTCGAGATAGAGCCGAACAATCCTTGTCCACATTTGTACCTTTTCGTCGTCGGCTATCTGTCGCTGTGTTGTCTCAAGATGGATACCTTGAAGGGCCTTGGCAGCTGCCGAATAATCTTCTTGGGCCTCGTATCCTGTTGCGAGGACTTCTCGAACGGAAGCGTCTTGTTCCTCGAATGATGCTGACTGTGATTGCAACGCCCCAACAATGTGAGAGCCGACTGTAACCTTGGTATCCGGAGATAAAGAATTGAGCGACTGGATGATGGTTGTCAGAAGAGGGCGAGTGTGCATAATGCCAAGAGAAGATGAGAGGAGAGAGTCGGAGTAGGCCACAAGATCTGCCGCCAGCTGTGACTCAGGCGAAGGGATTGAGGAAACGATGCGAGACAGAAGGTCGCCGTAACCCTTAACCTTGGCCGACTGCGGTCCATCTGCGATATATGCAAGCGTGGCTGCTACCTCACGCGAAGCCATATTGAAAGGCAGGCTTTGTTGAATAAAGCGTTGCTGAGGAGCGAATGATATCAAACTTGAGCCCTCAGCCTAATCTGGCAATGTACCTTGCGCCAAAGAAGCTTGAAATGGTTGCTAAAACTCTTCGAACTAGGACGCAATAACCAGGCGGTGAGAAGTGGAGCGTCTAATTCAGAAGATACCCGATTTTGGATGAACTGAGGCTCTTTTGGCGGGATGGGAACAAGGTCTTGGCACTTTCGCCCTAACCCGCACCGTGCCGCTTTCACACTCCTCCACCTCGCGAGGAAGGTGAGCAGCTCGCGTCTTGCGTAACCATGAGATTGGCTCCTGGCCGGGCCTTGAAATATCGAACACTACCCACAAACTGTCAGAGCCCGTCAGGAACGTTGTGTATTTACAGGGGCTTAAGGGAATGCTGACCGTGTCTAGATGTCTACTGAGCTTACAATTCAAGGAAGGGCTGGAGTCTTGCGAAAGAAACATTTTGCTGAGTCCATATTGATAATTCTTGACTTCCTCTCGTCATCGCAGAAAGAGTGGCGTCATTTTCCTACTAAACAATGGAAAGTATCTCGCACTGCTCTGCAACAAAAGCTTCACCATTCATCACCCCATGAACATAGCTTTCACCAATAAGCTGGAAACCGTCAGGGTGATGCCGCAACACTAGCGGGACACTTCCGCCTTTACAGAGAGCAATCGCGTCTCCCACACAAGAGCCCTCTGGCACGAGAGCTAACAGTCCCGTCAGCGTCCTCGCCATCCTTCTCAATTCTACGCTGGAACATTGATCAAGAAATGGGTCCTCCCAGCCATAGGAAGGTTTCGTAAGCAGCATCACGTAGGCAAGTAGCGAGAAACTGGAGAACGCCATGATAGAACCCACCACCGTAACTTCCAAGACCTCGTACCAGGGGCGAAAGGCCAAAGAAAGGATTCTGAAGATTAGGTAGGCCCAGAATGTCTGAACAAGTCTGGTCATGGGGGTGGTGGTGTGGACTCCCCGCTTACAAAATCGGGTAAACAGGTCGGTGACGTAGTCAGGAGAAAAATTCGAGTCCCAGCCACACGTAACGGTAGTGATGAACTTTTGCATGAATGTCGAGTCTCCATGGCGGAACTGGTGCTCCCAACTTATGAGCGTACGAAGTCGATGCGAATCTGAAAACGTGACGATGTACCCGAGATAAAACCACGGGCTTTTATGGGCTCTTTCTGTGTTGCATTCAGAGCCAAGTTCTAAAATTTCGTCGACAATATGACCATGTAGGTGGAGGACCCGGCGAAAAGTCTCTTGGCTAGGAAAAGGGTCTTGTCAGGGCTTTGGTTGACTTTGCGTTGGAGGCCGTTGGAATAACTTACCTCTCATTTGTTACCGTAAACTCATGTGTCGTGTTTCCAGCACTGGAGTGATTGTTGCTCAAACGTGCGCTTAAGGGCGTTGCGATACTCGTTGTATCGCTCCAGTCTGGAACCCATGATGGAAGACCATGCCTTTTCCATCTCATTCGGGACGGAGAATATCGTATTGCACCGAACAAATCTAGGTGCCTCTGGTGCTTCAAGATGGCTTCCGCGATTTGAATGTAAACTTGCTTCACAGCTAGATTATAATCTAGGGTGATTTCGTATGTCTCACTGCCCTCAACCTCCTCCAAAAGGCCCAGGAGCGCATAAATTTTGTCCTTAGGGTCTGTGCTATTGTTGCCTCGAAAGAGTGACGCAAAAGATAGGAGATCTTTGTCTATCTTCATTGTCCCATTTGTGACCTTAGCAAATGACCACGACGGGTCCGCTGTCCCGTTTTGGATCGCGTTTGGCATCAAAGCTCTCACCATGAGAATGTTTGACAGGTTCCGAACATTCTTTCCTTCGGACCAAAAGCTGACAATACCAGCGACCAGCGCAAGGTCACTGAACGAGATGGTGTCGTCTCCACAGGCGACGACCAGGCTCCGGCTCAGCGCAACCTCCTGCACGATCCAGATGCGCGTGAAGTACGGTCTCCGGAGGAGGATCATGAAGGTCAGGATATACACAGGGTATAAGAATAATTCTACGCCTCTCTGGAGCCACGATGTCGAGGGCGGTTGAGGAGTTGTGCGGCGAAGCATGATGTCGGCCAAGGTGGACGTCATCTTGAATCCCTGGCGGGAGAAGAAGCTGCCGTCGCCCAGCCAGGTTACCGTTTGGGCGGACTGGCTGTAGATTTCTCTCATGCGCTGCAATTGGCGGTTGCGCTCGTCAATGCTACTCTGGTCGATGCAGATGGCGTCGATCCAGAACACCTTCTTCGAGTGCTCGTCTCGCAGGTGAAGGAGTGCCGAGTAGAGATTCCGAGTGACGCTGAGGCGGAATCCATTGCATTGAATGCATTTTGGGTTCCGAGGGTTTCCCCACATGTATGAGAGGGTTGTGTAGTTGGGCTTTTCGCTGTGACCCCTTTCGCGCGGCAGGAACTTCCGCTCTAGCTCGCAAGCAATGAAATCCTTCCGTCTCCCGGGAAGAAGAGTGACTAGTCGGATATCCTCGGAACCGAGAGGAACCGATTGATATAGCTCGTTTGAGGACATACTTGATTACACGAGTGAAATTGCCATAACGCGGCCAGCTTCCCTGACATCCTTATGACGGATTCATGATTGACGTCTACCGTGAATAGTGACCGTCAAAGAATAGGTGCTCTAGATACAAGAAAGCAGGTGTGCGACCGCGGTGCACAAATGCCTACCGACCATCCCAGACAGACGGAGGATATGTGTGTTTGAGAAGAGAACGTGGTCGTGCAGTCCCGGTCAAGTCCGGATATTGCTATCTTTATGTGTGAGTTGTTGCGTACTTGGTGGTCGGCGGGGTTGCCAATCCCATTAAGTCCCCTTTGGAACTTTTTTTTTACCACTAAAGTCTAGGTATCTTGTGAAAAGGTGGCAGAAAACGGCATCCTTTCCACCACACCCCAAATGCGGCGAGCGATAGGGACCTTTATCTCTTAGCGCCAAAACTCGTATTTTGCAAACTCGGATCTCGACAAATCGCATGAGGATGCTTATGATTTATTTG
>Ga0335072_10000292_pt1 | contig 105895 bp, 91 predicted proteins | sample Lox_Sample_21_FD_206725 | JGI IMG/M metagenome (GOLD analysis project Ga0335072, IMG submission 206725) | Soil microbial communities from Loxahatchee National Wildlife Refuge, Florida, United States - Lox_Sample_2.1 | ecosystem: Environmental > Terrestrial > Soil > Wetlands | place: USA...
CCATCTCTCAAGCGCAGCTCGACCAGGTCTCGCTGCGCTTGAATCAACGCCCGAGAAAGACTTTAGGTTTTCAGACTCCCGCGAGTAGACTTCAGGCAAGTGTTGCTTCGACCGCCTGAGCTGGCAAGTGAAGTCGGATCCATCTCCCAGCATAGGCAATTTGAGGTCGTCTCTCTCCCGCGCATTATTCTTGTCTTCCAGGTTCTTGGCATCTCCAATAGTCCTCAGGTGCGCCCTTTCGTACACTGTCATCTTCGTTTCGGGATCTTCGACGCTTCGCGCTGCGCCGGTTACAACTTCCTGCAAATCCTGCGTCCCGCCAGCCTCCAGAAATCCTCTCTCGTTCGAGTCTGAATTGACATACGCCACCGCGTGCTTTTGTAGCTCGGCTACATGCGTTTCCACCCATTCGGTCGAACCCAAAAGCCCCGGTTCTTCACCATCCCAGGCGCAATAGATGATGGTTCGCTTCGGAGTCCACCCTTGCTTGTGAAGCTCCCCTAGCATTCGCGCTTCCTCGAGGAGCGCCGCTTGTCCGGATATCGGGTCCTCCGCGCCGTTCACCCAGGCGTCATGATGATTTCCGCGGAGCACCCATTGCCCGGAGTCATCCGACCCATGGAGAGTCGCGATGACATCGTAAATCGGTTTGATTTTCCAGTTGGACGTCACCTTCAGATGGACCACGGCAGGTCCCGGCCCAACGTGATATGTGATTGGCAGAGCTCCGCGCCAATCTTCCGGCGCCACGGGACCCTCAAGCGCAGAAAGCAGAGGCTGTGCATCTGCGTAGGAGATGGGGAGTACCGGGATTTTTGTGATGGTCTTCGCGTCTTTGATCGGGAGCCGCTTTGCGTCCGGGGTTGCACCCACTCCCGGTGTGAGAGGATCGCCGGGATAAGCCGTATCCATCACACTCCCTCGTTGCACTCCCTCGCTGGGTCTCCATCCTCCATTCGGATACGAATCCCCCTGAAAATATCCGTCGCCACTGGGGTCCGAATAAATGATGCATCCCACGGCGCCGTGCTCAGCCGCCACCTTCGGCTTGATTCCCCTCCAGCCGTGACCGTAACGGGCGATCACGATCGCTCCTTTCACCGAGATTCCCATCCGGTCGAGCTGTTCGTAGTCCACGCGGTTCCCGTAGTTCACGTACACGAGCCGTGAAGTCACGTCCCCGTCCGCGGAATAAGCGTTGTAGGTTGGGAGTTGCTCGGCCGTCTGATCCGATGTTGGGTCCACGGCGATGGGCGGTTCCTGCAGCTTGGCACGAAACTTCGTCGGCTCCAGCAATTCCACTAAGCGCTCCTTCGGCGTCGGAAACAGCACGTCGAAAGTCTCGATGTGCGCGTCGAATCCCCAATCCTTGAAGCGTGCCAAAATCCATTCGGCGTTGTCTTTGTCGTATGGAGATCCGACATGGTGGGGCCGAGCGCTCAGCCGCTTCACCGACTCACGAATGTTCTCCGCGGCGATGCCGTCGCGAAATTTCTTTTCCCAACTCATTTCGACGGCGGAGGACTGGCGGCTAAATCCCTCAATTTGCGCCGGGGAAGGCGTTTCTTGTCCCAGGCTCGGCATCGGCACGGCCAACTGCGTCGATAGAAGAACGGAGAAAAAGATCGCGCGCATTTTCATCGCCTGAAACTCCTCAATTTGTAGTGTTTGAATGAAATTCAACGAATCACAAAGGCAAGCTGTATCGCGACCTGAGCCATCCCGCGCAAGTCCCGCTGGCCGCATCCCTTCTACGTCAGGATTGCTCTGGGCGCGTCCCTTGAATTTCAGAATGGAATCTGATTTAAATCCAGGTTTCCCCCGGAAAGAATAATCCCCACTCGCTTCCCCTGCACGTGGATTTTTCGGAGCAGCGCCGGCGCAGCCGCCACCGCCCCCGACGGCTCGACGATCAGCTTCATCCTCTCCCAAATCAGCCGCATTGTTCCGGCAATATCTTCTTCCGCCGCCAACGCGATTTCGTCCACATGCGCGCGCAAAATGGAAAATGTCAGCGGGCACAGTGTCGCTCGCAAGCCGTCCGCCATCGTCTGCCGAGGCGACGCCGGCTCGATCTTTCCGGAGGCGAGGGAGCGGTGCGCGTCATCCGCATTGTACGGCTCCGCCCCCACCACCCGTATCACCTGCCGCAATCCCTTCGCTGCGAGCGCCGTTCCGCTCAGTAATCCACCGCCGCTCACGGGGGCCAAAATCACATCGAGGTCCGGCACATCCTCCAACAACTCGAGGGCAGCCGTCCCCTGGCCAGAGATCACTCTTGGATCGTTGTACGGATGCACCAAGTGCGCTCCCGTTTTGCCGGTGATTTCTGCCGCCATCGCTTCTCGCGCGCCGACATTCGGTTCACACTCCGTTATCTCCCCTCCGTAGGCTCGCACGGCATCCTTCTTTGCCTGGGACGAGTTCGAAGGCATCACGATGTATGCCCGGATTCCTCTCGCTCTGGCCGCCATTGACAACGCGGCCGCGTGGTTTCCCGACGAGTGGGCGACGACTCCGTTCCGCGCTTGCTCTTTCGTGAGTGATTCAACGGCGTTCGTTGCTCCGCGAATCTTGAAAGAGCCTGTCTTTTGCAGGTTCTCGCACTTGAAAAAGAGTTTGGCATCCGCAATCTCATTGAGCGACTCGCTCGTCAACACAGGCGTGCGATGAATGCGGGACGCGATTCTGGACCGAGCTTCCTGGATCGTCCGAAGTGTGGGGGTGACGGTTTCTGGCTGGTCCTTCATGGTTCCTCTTCTGTTGCATTATGGCACAGCGCTTTTCCTTTGTTGGCGCCTCGCCTGTCCGTTCTCTTACATTAAAATCGTTGACTCAAATATCCGCGGATGCGATTCTCTCTTCCCCTTCCTCGTTTTCCTGCAACATCCCTAGACCTGTCGGCCGGAGGAAACACCATGAAATCCGATGAGCGACGTATGTCGCCCCGCAAAGTATTTTCCACCCCAGTGCGCTTTCGTATCCTCAGCGACGAGATCGCTTCCTCGATCGGAGTGAGAGAGGTGGGTTCTCGGTCGGCGCGCGAGACGCATGCCACGCTCGCATCTTTGGAGCAGTACGAAGGGGAGACAGTGGACATTTCGGAGCGCGGACTCTGTTTTGTTACCAACGAGAAAATGGCAGTAGGCGAGCCCTTGGAGATGCACTTCACCCTTCCGCGCGAGCTCACCGGGCGCAGAACCGAAGACGTGCGCTGCAACAGCCGTGTCGTTCACGTGGACCCAGACTCGTCGAACGGATTCTGGAGGATCGGCGCCTATGTGGAGAGCTACCGGCCAGTCTATTCTGTCCAACCTTGGGACAACTGATCGAGGGCGGGCAACGAGCCCGCCGCTCGCGGCCCTATTTCGAGCCAGCCGGATTCACGGTGAACGTTACCTTGGCGGCCGCCGTATTGTCGTAGCCGTCCGCAACCTGCACCGCTACCGTGTGCTCTCCGGCTTTTAACCCGGACAAGACAATCTGGTAGTTTTCTTTCTGTGAGTCCGACAACTGCCCAACCGGAAACAATACTTTCCAGTCTTGCGCATCCACGCTGTACTGCGCGCGAGACACGGCAACGGCAGAGGTCGTGGCCGTGAAGGATATCTTCGTATCGTTGCCCGTTGTCCCGGCGCGCAGGTCCGCAATCTGCGGTGGCATGTTCGCGATCACGAATCGGTCGCTCTCGCGCTCCCCCGTCAGGGCCTGGTCAGGCGGATTGGACGGCTCGTCTGAAGCTACCACCTTCAGGTAGTAAGCGCCGTCCGGCATCATCGTAGAGTCCCAGGAATAGAATTTTTGCGAAATCTTATCCTTCAACAGCCGCCAGTTCTGCTCACCCTCGCCCCGGTAGTAGATCGAGTAGACCAGATCATCGTCATTGTCGTCGTGGGCGCTCCACAGCACGCTTTGATATCCGTGCTCGGTGAATCCTTGCGGCGGCACGTCCACTTTTATGCCTCGGCCGCCCTGGTCTGCATTCTGCTGCACGATAAACGCAGAAGCAAAATTCACATCCGCATCGCGTCGCTGCGGCATACGGAGCTGCACTTGCTGCGGAGTTCCCGGCACTCCGCCTTGCCCGGCAAAGCCTTGCACCCGGATGTTCGGGTCCTGCACCACTATATCGTCCACTTCTGGAGCGACGTTCTTTGGGAGATAGGCAATGTTCACCCATGTGACCGATGGCGTCCCGCCGTTGTCCGTATCCAAAAAAACCGCCTTCCATTGAATGAACCTGGCTGGCGGGCATTCCACCGTCTCCCCGCCGGAAGTCTTGTACGGTCCTGCCCACGGACTCCAATTTTTCTCGGGACTCGACGTGTTCCCCGACCGCGCATAGAAGGCGACTTTTCCCTGCATCGCGCCGCCTTCGCCCCACCACGTCAGCTTGCCCCAGCGCGAGAAAATCCGCGCATCGTAAGTCTGCGATTCGAAGCTCCCGCCGCTTTCATATCCCGGACCGAGTGAAAAAATCTTTCCCGGGTTGGCTGTGGCGACAAAGACCCTTCCATCCGCCACTCGCGCCAGGCCCATCACTTGCGAGGACTCGGTTTTCGCCACCGTGGAATATACATTGTTCCCTTCCAGTTCTACGATCGTCCCTTTGTTTCCCGTCCCCAGAAGCAATTTCCCTTTTGCCGAAAATCCCATCGAGAAAACAAGATCTTCGCGCGAAATCCATAGCGTCTCGGGAGAACCATCGGGCCCGATTTTCACCACTTCGGATCCTCCCGTGGTAGACGGAAAGAATGGGAAATTGCCGGTGAGTCCTGCGGTTTGGGCTTGAATCGCCGCCGATTGCGCTCCCGACTGTGCCGTGGCCACGGCTGCCGCGGCTTGCGCGGCCATCACCTGGAGGTTCGTGATGGCCTGGGCTGCGGCGCCTGTCCTTTGCTTTTCTCCAATCGCTCCCGCGTAGATATTTCCGGCATCATCCGTTAGCAGGGAAGTGACTTCCTTCTTGTTTGTTTCGTAGAGCACGAAAGAAGCGCCTGCTTCCGGCGTGGCTTCCCTGGTCTTTCGCTTCACTTCAAGGCGCAAAATCAGGCCGTTGGGATCCGTTCCGACCAGCAGGTTTCCCTTGGAGTCGAAGGCCAGCGATCGCGCGTGCCGCTCGTCGCTCTGGTAGAAAAGCTGCCCTTTGCCGTCTGGCCCAACTACAAAAATTTTTCCCTGGTCGCCTGTGGCGATGAAAACCGCTCCTTGAGGATCCACGGCGATCGCCCAGATGTATTTCGCTTTTGGCTCGAAAAGGACGCTTTTTTGTCCCGACGGAGTGACTTTGTAGACTTTTCCGTCCGGGGAAGTGCCAACATAAAGATTGTCTTTGGCGTCAAACGCAATCGCTTGGGCCGCGAGCTCGGAAGATTCAAAGACCTTGATCGGCTTTGACGGATCGTCCAGGCGCATGACTTGCGCGTTCGATCCTCCTGCGGCATACAAACGCCCCTTCGAATCTGTTCCGAGCGTCCACACATAGGCCAGATTCGGGTCGGAGTAGAGGGAGAACTTCGGCGCCGGCATGATTTTCCCATCGCTGCGCAGCGCCACTCCCTTCGCCGTCCCCAGGTCGAAGTCCGAATACTCGCTTTGTCGCCAGTTGCGCGTATGTTCGGCGCCGGCGGGGCCGGGATACAATAAACCCGCGGCCATCACTACCACGGCGATCTCTCGGCATCTCATTCTTCCCAATCTCCTTTGCTTCGACACGCTATTTCACCGTGATGGACAGCCGTCTCTCCCCTGAGACCACCTGGTTCAATCCCACCGACCATTCCCCTACCCGCGATTGATACAAGACGCGAGCGCCGCCGGGATTCTGCCTTTGGTCGAAAATATTGATTGCCGAGGGTGGAGCGTTTGGCATCTCCTTGTCTTCCACCAAAAGTGTCGGCGTCGGCTGCAACAGCGTCACATAAAGGCCGTTGTTCTGCCGGTTGCGATTCAGCAACTGAATCTGTTCTTCGAGGCCGGAGAGCTGTCCCTGAGAGCTCGCCGTGAGATATTCCGTCATTCGGTTCAGCGTTTCGGCGTCGCTCACCAGGAGTTCCAGCGTGCCCTTAGCCGCTTGCGGCGGAATCGTAACCGGGATTTCGCGGATAAAGGGCTCTCCGCGGTAGGGTCGCAGCAGGACTTTCACGCCCACTTTTTCTCCCGGGTATGCCTCGCTCTTGTCCACCCATGCGTTGTCGATCGTGGCGGACCTCCGGTCAGGCATCGCCGTCACTTTCACCTGTACTTTTTCGATTTCGGGCGTTTCGTACGGGTTGCCGTAGATGGTTAAGAACGAATTTTGGACGGACATTGCGAGCAGATACCCCGTCGGTACCGGCACATCCGTCGGCGCGAACAAATCCGCAAGCTTCACTTGCGAATGCCCCTTGATGTCGATCGACCCGTCCATTTGAAGCGTCATACCTTCGCCCGAGGCCGTATTACTCGATACTCCGTTGAACACGCTCAGGGCCACCAGCACCGGCGTCAGCAGCCGGTTTTCAATCACTTCAAAGTGAAATCTATTGTCCGCGTCCGGTGTTTTGTATTCTACGTCGACGGGAATCATCGGCGGCCCGGCTCCCAGCTTGCCTTCGATTGCCGTCGTGTGATCTCCCGTAAGTGTTCCGATGGTCGCGCCCGTCGTGATGATTTTCGTCGAAGCCATGGCGGAAGCCAGCGTCATCACCACGTGCGCCCGCGTAATCGGCATCTGCACGGCGCCAAATCCGAAGATCGGATGCCCGCAGGCCAGAATTCGCCCATTCTGCACGGTCGTCACGGTGCACCCCGGCGCCAAGGACAGGTCCCCGCGGATCAATTCGATTCCTACCATATCGCCCGGCTTGATCTGCTTATCTTCCGGCGAGGGTGCCGCGGTTCCTCCGGCCATCAGCGACATTCCCCATCCGGATAGCTCCTTGTCAAACATCGCCATCGTTTCCGGATAGAGGCCCGTGGCGATCAGCGGGGTTTCGATGGGAACCAGAAACTCTCCCTCGCCCGCGCTTGTGGCCTGCGCGAACTCCTCCGGCAGCGGGATCTTCTTCCCTGAAGCGACTGGGAATCCGTCATTTATCGCCTCGTTCTTTGCCGCTGAATCGTCTGGTGAATTTTTTTGCACGTCGTACATGCTGGCAATCGGCGTCACTCCCCCGATCGCTTCTCGCGTGAACACACCGAGCTTCAACGACAACGCCCCCGCCAATTTTCCGTCGAAATACACGGGGCTTCCGCTCATTCCCGCCACGACGCCGGTCTTTTCCACTTCGTCTCCAAGCAGCCGCACAAGGATGACGTCTTGCTTTGGCCCGAGCGCGTTGTGCAGAACTCCGATGACCTCCAGATCTATCTTGTCAATCTGGTCACCTTGAAAAATTGTGTATACTTCGCCCTTCATTCCCGGCTTCACTTCGTCGAGAGGAAACGTGGCGGGAATTTCGCCGGCGGGCGCTTGCTGTGCCGGCAGACGAGAGGGCCATCCAACAACGGCCAGCGCTATGAGGATGACAGCCAGAATGGCTGGGAACTGCTTCCGGGGTGTCAAGACCATGGGAGAAACATCATAACGGCCCAGTCCCCCCGAAGCAAATCACCCAAAGTAGGAGTTTCCATCTTCACGTTTTTGAGGCTTTTTGACGCTTCTCCTGCCGCGGCAAACGCTTTTCAGGGGTTACCGAGTTCCCGTGCTAGAATTTTTTGATGAGCAAGAGAGTCGTATCCCCCGGCGGACACGTCTCCGGGATGGCCGAACTTCCCGGTGACAAATCCATTTCCCACCGGTACGCGATTCTTTCGGCTTTGGCCCGGGGCACGAGCGAAATTGCTCATTATGCCTCCTCCGCCGATTGTCAAAGCACGCTCCATTGCCTTCGTGGCCTCGGGATCGAAATCAGCGTCACCAAAGAAGCCGTAAAGATCTCGGGCCGGGGGCTGCACGGCCTTCAGGAACCCAGGCGCACACTCGACGCCGAGAATTCAGGCACGACGATCCGAATGCTTTCCGGCGTTCTGGCCGGGCAGGCGTTCATCTCCACGATCACGGGAGATTCCTCGCTCCGCCGCCGCCCCATGAGGCGCGTCATCGACCCGCTGGCGAAAATGGGCGCTGAAATCCGATCCGAGAATGGGGGAATGGCGCCGCTTGTGATTCGCGGCGGGCAGCTTCGCGCTATAGATTACTCCCCGCCGACTCCCAGCGCGCAGGTGAAATCGGCGATTCTCCTGGCGGGGCTTTACGCGGATGGTCCGTCGTCCGTCATGGAAGCCGTCCGCACGCGGGATCACACGGAGCTGGCGCTAAGGGAGTTCGGGGCTCGCGTGGATACGGCCAAGACAACGGTCCGCATTTACCCCGAGCCGAAGCTTGAGCCGCGACAACTGAATGTTCCGGGCGATCTTTCCTCGGCGGTTTTCTTGACAGCCGCCGCCATGATTCTGCCAGAATCGACGCTGGTGCTGCACAACGTCGGCCTGAATCCGACCCGCGCCCGCGTTCTCGATTTTCTCGTCTCCATCGGCGCCTCTATTCATCCTACGGCGGTGCAGATGCGCAACGGTGAGCTGGTCGGCGACTTGTCCGTTCGCCATGCCCGGCTCTCCGGAGGCGCCATTGCAGGCGCGCAAGTCGCGGAAATGATTGACGAGCTGCCGATGCTTGCGGCTCTCGGTCCGTTCACGGAGCAGGGAATCGAGATTCACGATGCGCAGGAGCTCCGCGTAAAGGAGAGCGATCGCATCGCTACACTCGCCGAAGGCTTGCGGCGGATGGGCGCAACTGTCGAGGAATTTTCAGACGGTCTGTGCGTAGCGGGCCGCAGTGCTGGAAAACTGAAAGGCGCGACGATTGAGCCCCACGGCGACCACCGCATCGCGATGGCGCTCGCCGTGGCCGCCCTGGGAGCCGATGGAGACACCACGATTCGCGACGCGGGATGCGTCGGCGTTTCTTTCCCTGAGTTTTTCGAAGCTCTGGACCGGTTGCGCGGCGCAAAAGATTGATCCTTCCGTCCTTTCCGGAATCTTAACGACAACCAGATTGTATTGCCACCGTTTGTAGCCCATGCGCCATCTAACTGAGTGGCACTTTCAGGGTGAAACATGCGAGCAATTTTTTTGGCCGGATTCTCGGTTCTATTCGCGACGTCCGCATTTGCGCAGCTGAAGAAAGCTCCCAATTTCACCAGCGATGCCGTCTGGATTGATACCGGCCCGTCCGGCGCCAAGGTTCCACACTCCATAAAAGGCTACCGGGGGCACGTCCTGCTCGTCGATTTCTGGGAGTATACGTGCATTAACTGCATCCGCGACTTTGCGGTGCTCAAGAGCTGGTATGCCAAATATCACTCGTACGGCTTTGATATTGTCGGTGTCCACTATGGGGAATTCGCCATCGGCTTCAGCGTGGCGAATGTCCGCGAAGCCGCCAAACGCTTTCGATTGCCCTGGCCGATTGTCGCCGACGTGCATGGATCGATTTGGAATGCCTATCATTCGGACGTATGGCCCAATCGCTACCTGGTCGATCAGAATGGTGACATTGTTTTGCACGTGGAAGGCGAGACAGGTAATCGCGCTCTGGAAGAAAAGATTCGCCAGCTTCTCGAGCCCTCTCATCCCGAGGTCAGTAAAATTCCGCTCGATCCTCCCGAAGATACCTTTGCCCCGGAGTGCGGCATTCCGACTCAGGAAACTTACGTAGGGGATTGGTTCGGGCGCGGGGCTTTGGAGAATTCACAGGGGTATCGTGACGGCTCTGTCGTCGATTTCCATCCAGTCCGAAAGCCCGACGATGGCGGGGTGATTCTCTCCGGCAAATGGCGCACCGAACACGGCGGGGTCATTTCGGACTCCACGCGGGGAATCGCGGAGCTTCGCTACCATGCGCGGTCCGTCTATTCAGTCTTGAGCGTCACAGATTCAAAAAAGCCGGTTCGCGTATATCTCTTGCAGGATGGCAAGCCTGTTCCCAGGATTGACGCCGGCGTGGATGTCCGGTTTGATTCCGAGGGGTCGTACATCGAGGTGGGCGAGCCGCGGATGTATTACCTGATTAAGAATGCCGCGTTCGGTTCTCATTTGCTCGAGTTGCAGCCGAACGCACCGGGCTTGACCTTGCACTCCTTCACATACGGCAACAATTGCCAGCAGAATTTCCAACAACTGTGACGCGCCGCCCGGGCACATTCCGTTTTCGAAATTAGGACGATTTTCGGAGCTGGATGGTGCCGTAGCTGGTGGCGACGGTGATCCGCGGGCCGCCCTGCCCCACGGTTCCCGCCAGTTTTCCGCTCTGCTCCCCGTTTTCGAGATGTAATCCGGCGCCGGCGAAGTCGCTGGCCACGTCTCCCGACGCCGCGACGGCGGAAATCTCAAAGCCAGCGCCCGCTGGCAAAGAGAGAGTGACGTCGCCGGTCCCGTTGGCAATGTTGATCGGCTTTTCGGGCGCTTGATCGTAACGGACTCCGACATCGCCGTGTGTATTGGAAACGTCGAGTGGGCCGGAGACGTTTTCGATCTCGACGTCCTTATCTTTCGTCGCCACGCGCAGCGGGCCGTTCACGTCGCTGATTTTCAAGCTCTCGGGATCCGCCTCCATGCGCCCCGTCAATTTCGCGAGCACCAGATTCGTCCGGGTCTCGGCGTATTCCACGTTTCCGGCGACGTTGCGGACCACTACCGTTCCCATGAAACTGCCGGCCAGGGTGGCGTTCCCCGAAATGTCGTTCACATCTACATCATCGCCGCGGCCGTTCAGCGTGACGTTCCCTTTGATATCCGAGACGTGTGCGTCGCCGTTCGCCACGGTCGCCGATATTTCTCCCTCGCATTCGTGCACGTCCACGTCGCCGGAAGCGGTTTGAGCGATGACGCCACCCGAAGTGCCGGAGACACGCACGCTGCCGAGTTCGGTCTGCACGGCTATGGGGATTTCAGCAGGCACTTGGACGTCAAGGTTGAGGCGCACAAGAGGGTCCCCGGAACCTTGTCCCGCCGGGCGGATCACATAATTTAGGCCGTCGTGGTCCACCTGCAAGCTCACGCCGCCCAGCCGCGCTTGGGCGGCCTTTTCGCTTGAGCCACCGGCTTGCTCGTCGGCGGAGACGCGAAGTTCGTTACCCGAGACTCCGTGAACGGTGATGCTGCCGGTGGCGATTGAGATGCGGACGTGCGATCCGGGCGGGAGAACCACGGGAGGAAGCGATTCGCTCTGCTCCGCCTGCGTCTGAAACATGTCCGTCTTTGCCGCCCATCCGGGCCGGAACCTGGGCAGCCACTCGAGAGCCGCCATTCCCGCCAGCACCACAACCAGCAAGGCCAGAAGTGCTGCTTCGCTTCCCGTCAACAGCGGCGGACGTTCCTCGCCGGATTTTCCCGTGGCAAAATGATCGATTAATTTGGCCGCGCCCCAGACGATCAAGAGCACGGGCCAATACCGTTGCAAAATGTGGCCAACGCCAAGTTGCGGGTCGAAGCGCTGCAGAAGGAAGAGCGCGCCGAGCAGGACCAGCAGGAGTCCCGTAAAAATCGATCCGCGTTGTGGGCGGCCGTCGCTCACGCGCCTTTCACCGTTCGATATGTCCCTGCTTGGACGCAAGCGCCTGGGCCACCATGATGATGCCGGGGACGATGAGGAGCAGGGGCCAGAGATAACCGAAATCGAAGCGAGAATATTCGCCGATCAGAAAAATCAAGCCGACCGTAATCAACATCAACGGTCCCATCAATCCGCGCATCCGGCAGGATGCGCAAGAGCAGCGCGGATTGCCCGGATCTGCCATGTAGGTCCTCCTAAGACGATTTCCTCATTCGAACCCAAAGCATGTAGCCACCCAATACGATGAGTCCCGCAGGCCATGCCTTGGAAAACCACTCCGCCTGCAACAAACCAAAATTCGCCAGCAAAAACAGCACGCCAAGCCCAATGAGCACGAAAGCTCCCACCGGCTTTCCGCCCGTGCTCGTTTCGGGAACGAGAGACCCGGGCTCGGCGAGCCCCTCGCGCCGGGCGCGAGCCACATGGTGCGCCTCGATCGGCATGTAAAAATAGAAGCATCCGAGGGCAATGGCCAAGAAGACGTAATAGCCGGCGCTCGGCAGGTCCGAACTCAACCCCGCGATCAGCCCCCCGAAAATCAGGACGTGAATCAACGCCTTCAGATATTGTCCGTTATAGACCGCGCCAAGGCCGGGAATGAATCCAAGAAGCGCCGCGACGCCGGGATTGGGCGATCCGGGAGCGGCTGGCGCGGGGAGCGCAGCCGGATCCGCGATTGCCGAAGTTCCCGCTTGCGCCGGAACGCTTCCAGAAGGCGCGGCGAGGAATTTCCCCAGGCAGTCCTCGCAATAGAGTGCGCTGCGGACCTCCCGCGTGCATTGCGGGCACATCGGCTTGCCGCAATTGCGGCAAAATCCTGTCGCCTGCTGATCGGCATGCACGGCACAGTTCATTTTGAGCTCCTTGTCCAGGTGTCTCCCATGACCGGAGACGGCGACAACTCGGCTACTAGCGCATCCGTGCGAATCTGGCTGCGGTCGCGTCGCCTTTCGGATTGCGACTTCTGCTGCGGATTCGTTTCCTGCGGCTGCTGCTCCGGGAGCGACGGCGGCTGTAAGGGAGGCTCGGCTTCCGGCTGAGGCTGCAGGCGCGACTCAATCTCGTAAACCACGCGCAGGTCGCTGACGAACCGCGCCGTGTGCGCATAGACCAGATGAGCTTGCCGGTTGGCGTTATTCAGGACCGACACGGGACTCAACTCCGTATGGCGCAAGCGCGCAAACTTGAGGCCCGAAATTTGAAGCGCGATTAAGGCTATGGCCGCGAGCGTTACCGCGCCCATGGCGAGGCGAGGTTGCCAAAAGGCCGGAATCCACCGCGTCCACCCTTCCCGCGGGGAGGATTGCTTGCGCGGTCCAAGCGTGGCGTCGAGGATTTTCCGAGTCAACCCGGCGGGTTCGGGAACCATTTCGAGGGATTCCATCCCGCGGACGAGCGCCTGAACATTTTCGACCAGCTCCTGGCAGTTTCGGCAGCCAGCCGAGTGCGTGGAGAACGCTTGTGCTTCATCGGGCGTTAGCCTGCCCTCGAGCCAATCGCTTAATCTCTCCTCGATTTGTGAGCAATTCCAAACCACATTCATCTCCCTGCGATCCCCGCCGAAATCCTTGAAGCGATGACGCTGGAACCTGTGCTTCGACTACGGGCCCTCAATGCGGCCGCACTCCCATTTCTTTAAGTACGCGAGCCAATTCGATCCTTCCCCGGTTGATGCGCGATTTTACGGTTCCCTCGGGCACCTGCAAAACCGCGCGAATTTCCTCGTACTCGAGCTGCTGCAGATCGCGCAGGATCACCGCCTCGCGCAGCTCCGGCGAAAGCCTTCCCAGAGCCGTTTGCAATTGCGCGCTCAACTCGGACGCCAGCGCAAGACGGTCGGGAGTCCGGGCCGTGGAGTGCTTTTCCTCGAGCTGCGGCATGGCATCCTCGATGGAGTCCGTCACCCGGTCGCGCTTGGTCCGGCGATAGTGATCCACCAGCAAATTGCGCGTAACGCTTGAAAGCCACGTCGGGAACGCTCCTTCCGCCGCACGGTAACTGGGAAGCGTCCGGTAAATTCGCAGGAACACTTCCTGGCTTAGGTCCTCGGCTTCGGCCGGATTTCCCGTAAAGCGATAGCAAAGGTTGAAAACGCGACGCGTGTGCCTCTTGACCAACTCTTCCCAAGCCGGTCCCTCGCCACGAAGACATTGCTGCACCAGTTGGGCGTCGGGATCCAATCGCGCTCAGCCTCGCCGCTCCCATGTATCTCCAGCCTCGTCCATAGGAACGCATTTCTGGGTGAAAAAGTTCCCTGAAGTGTCCGTTAGCGGACACGCATCGCGTTTTCGGCTCGCGCGCGCCCTTGGACGTAAGCGCCGCCCCGTCCTCACGCCTGGCCCCACAGCGACTGGTAACAGTCGGGTGCTCCATACTCGTGGTTGCGTGGCCTACGCCGGGCATCTTAGCCGCCTTCCGAATGCAAATACAAGCGATGCGGTGCGAGGGGCGGAAGGGGCTGCCCGGGCGGGGCGCTGTACGCGCCCTCAGTGTGAAAGTCGCCTCCTCTTGTGCGCCAAGGAGCGCTTTCCACAAGCAGCGCTGTCCCGGCCGATGGACAGGGCGAGGAGCGAAGCTTGACAGCGCTGGAAACATACTGGTACGGTCGCAAATCAATGGTGCGATCATGGAAAAAGTATTTTTTTGTGGGCTTAGGGCTGGCCACGCTGGCGTACTTCATCTATAAATCCCGAAATTCGATCACACTGGCGGGGTTTTCCTGGAAAGAAGTGGGCGTTTCGCTGCGCGAGGCGAACCCGGGGTTGCTGTTGGGGGCATTTGGCATCATCTACCTGTGCTACGCGGTGCGAACACTGCGCTGGATGCGATTTTCGCGTTGGATCGGCCAGTCGAAATTCGGAAGCGTCTATTCGTCCACGCTTATGGGATTTTCGTGCGTATTTCTGCTCGGGCGCGCGGGGGAGCCGATCCGTCCGGTGCTGATCGCTCAGAAAGATTCGCTGCCCGTCTCGGGAATGTTCGGCGTGTACATCCTCGAGCGGATTTTCGATATGGGCGCCACGGCGATGCTGGCAGGTTTTGGGCTGCTGTTTTTCCGCCACGCGTCGCTGGACACACCGGAAAGCGCACGGCTGCTGGGACTGGCGCGGACCGCGGGAGCCGGGTTGCTGATTGGGTTTGCGGTCGCGATCTGTTTTCTGGTTTATTTTCGCTATCACGGTGGGGAGTGGCTGTCGCGGCGGCTGAAAGAGCCGGCCTGGAAGCAAGGCTGGAGGCACCGGCTGGCGGCGCTACTGGAAGGATTTTCGGATGGATTGAGAGGAATCCGGACCTGGGGCGACTTGAGCGCCGTGGTGGGGTATTCGGCGCTCCACTGGTTTGGGGTGGCGATTTGCTATTTCATGGCGCTGCGCGCGTTCGGCGGCGATTTTTCTCGCCTCGGGTTTTTGGCGTGTGTCGTGGTATTGGCGTTCACGCTCGTAGGCTCGGCGCTGCAATTGCCGGCAGTTGGCGGTGGAGCGCAGGCAGCAACGTTTGTGGTGCTAACGCTGTTTTTGGGAGTGGCTAAAGGACCGGCAGCCGTGGCGGCCATCGTGACGTGGATCGTTTCGTTTGCTTCGTGCTCCTTTGTGGGGATTCCTCTGTTGTTGCGAGAAGGGTGGTCGATGGGCGAATTGCGACGTATGGCGGCGGCGGAGGAAAAGGCCGCGGAGGCGGCGGAAGCGGCGGCTTGGGAGGGAAGCAGCGCCGGCAAGGGAGACGCAGCGCCGTGAAGTGCCCGTTCTGCGTAAACCTGGACGACAAGGTGATCGATTCGCGCGAGGCGCGCACGGGAGATTTGATCCGCCGGCGCCGTGAGTGCCTGAAGTGCGGGCGGCGGTTTACAACGTACGAGCGGATTGACGAAATTCCCTACATGGTGATTAAAAAAGACGGAAGGCGGGAGAAATTCGACCGGCAGAAAATTCTGGTGGGCTTGTTGAAAGCGTGCGAGAAGAGGCCGGTGGCGGTGAACAAACTCGAGACGATCGTGGATGAGGCGGAGGCGTTTGTCAGCGAAGCGCCGGACCGGGAGCGGACGACGTCGGAAATCGGTGAGCTGCTGATGAACAAATTGAAAAAGCTCGACAAGGTGGCGTACGTGCGGTTCGCATCCGTCTACTTGGATTTCAAGGACGTGAAAGAGTTCATGAACGAGCTGAAGGGTTTGCTCGTGGACCGCGCGAAGAAGTGAGTCTCCTTTTTTCCCGTTTAAAAACTTCAAAACTGAAAATTGAATGTGCGGAACTCTTGGTGCGATGAAGCTCGGGCGCAGTTTCCTGCAGCCCGGCGCTTCGAGTGGAATGGGTGGCGGATTTACTGCTGCCAGACGCCGGCGGCAAACGATTTGATCGTCCGGAAGCCGAGATTTTCATAAAGCTGGACCGCGCCCGAATTGGCGGCGGTAACAGTGAGAGAAAGAGATTTGAAGCCACGGCGAAGCAGAGATTGGATGGACTGCTCCATCAGCTGGCGGCCGATGCCATGGCCCTGGTAGCCGGGTTTGACGCAGACTTGAGTCGTGTGGCCGACGCCGGCGTCCACCGTGGATGTAAGGATCATGCCGACCGGAGGTTCGCCGTCGGCTGGACGCGCGAGGAAGGAAGCTTCGGGGAGGAATTGGCCGCAGCCGGGAAGCAGAACGATGTTGCGAAGGAAGCGCATGCCGCCGGGCTCGGTGCGGTATTGGTCATTGATTTCCGAATCGACGTGGCCGGCGTAGGCGAGCTGGATTAGTCGGGCCGCGGATTCGAGATGGCGGTCGGACCAGGACTCAACCCGCATGCCGTTGGAAAGTGTCTGGCCGGATAGCCTGGCGTCCGCCAATCGCAGCAGCATGAATTGACGCGTGTAGAGACGGAAAAACCGGGAAAGGAAGGAAGGGTCGAGCTGGGTCCCGAACGGCATGAGTTGGGCTTCGATGCGATGGAGATGGGGCGTCGAGCGGAGCAGGGTGAACATTTCCTGAAGCAGGCGCTGATTGACCGGAGCCTGATCGAATTGAGATGAGACGAAAAGGCCGCCAATGAGCCCCTTAAAATCTTCGAGGACAAAATAGCCGTAGCCGGCGGGCTGGTCGTTGATTACGGCCATGCTGCCGCCGAGCGAGCGTGAATCGATGAATTTGCGGATGAGGTCGACGGAGGGGCGATAGTCCCAAAAGAGCTCGTCTTGCCAGCGGCGAGCTTCTTCCTGAAAGAGAGGCTCAAGAGTCTTCGAATGCACTTGCCGGAGATCAAGAATCTGCATGAAGCGAGATGTCACTCCCCGGACGCCATTATAGACTCGGGCACGCGGTAGACCCAAATTGCCGGAATGATTAACCCGGCAGGCGGGGCGAGTTCGCCGAGTTGTGTTACCATTCTTTTTGGCGAGGCGCTGAAAGGGGTGCGCCCGCACCGAGTGGATGGCCGTCCTCTCAGAGCTTCGCTATCCGACAACACGAATCGCGAAGGTCCTCTCCGCCTTCCTGGCGCTGGCGTTGTTTGCGGTGGTGTCGGTGGCAACAATCTCGGGGTTCCTTCTGTACCAGATTCTTCGCCCGCCTCGAAGTCCCGTTACCTTTGACTTGAACGTCATGATGGGCCAGCCGTCGGATTTCGGCTTCTCCGTGCCGGATGGACCGGATCGCACTGGGCTTTTTTTTCCGGGCCTGCGCGGCGCTCCCACGATCGTGATATGCCATGGGTACATGTCGCAACGCGCCGATTTGTTGACGCTGGCGTCCGCGTTACAGGACCACGAATACAACGTTTTCCTTTTTGACTTCGCCGGGCACGGCTCAACACCGGGGTTGACGTCATTGGGATACAAAGAGACCGGCGAATTGAGCGCCGCCTTGCAAGCGCTGGCCGGGCGGAACGACGTGGACCCCAAGCATTTCGGGCTTTGGGGGGTGGATATGGGAGGGTACGTCGCACTGGAGGTGGCGACCTCGGATCCGCGCGTTGCGGCTTTTGCCGTGGACAACGCTTACGCCGATCCGAAGCAGATGTTGAATTTGCAGGTGGCGCACTCCGGATTGTCCATTGTTCCCTATGTCGTGCAACTCACCGATTTTGGGTTTCGCATGTTGAACTACCAATTCCGCAATGAGCCCCCGGTGACGGGGAAATTGATCCACACCAAAGGCGTCCCTAAGCTGTTTATCCTTTCGGACGAGCGTCCGGGGTTGGCGCAATACTCGCTCGACCTCTTCCTTCGGGCGCCTGAGCCGAAGCAGATGCAGCGGGACCGGTTAAGCTACTCAGATATGACCGACGAGGACCGGCACGCGTATGAGAACCAGATTGTTACTTTTTTCCTTCAGAATATGCCCGCGTCGGCTGCGCCGTAGTTAACGAGTGCCGCTGCGAGGCGCCGGCAACACCGGCACGAAAAGGATTCCTCTGTAGGATTCTTCGAGCGTCCCGCCGAACCTGCCTTGCTGTTTTATTTTTTCGAATCCTTGCGGTGTGGTCAACAAGAGGACCGCATCAGGGTCCTGCGGCGACCACTCTGGAAGTTCCCGGTGAAAATAAAAAGCCAGTCCGAAATTCCAGCTTCGCGGGAGCTGATAGGTGAAGATGTGGCCTGGATACAGGTTGTCGCGCAGAAATTCAGCATGTCGCCGTGCGGAGAGATAGGGATCGAGAGCGGGAAGCAGAGATTGATTGACTACGATCACACACGCCACAGCAACGAATACTGAGGTCAAGAAGACAAAGCGTCGCGCCCGAAGGCCCAACAAAATGATCGATGCTCCGCCTAGAAAGGCGAGTATCGCCAGCGTTTGAAGCGGACCTCGCAGTTCAGTCCGCATTGGTGAGGGAAGTCGGTGAAGCCACACGAGGGCACCGGTGGCGGGAGCCATCCAGGTGAGGCCCAGCGTGGCGGTTAATCGGGAAAATATACGACTCGCGGAAGATTCGCCTCTTTGCAATCGGAACCAGGTTACGCCCAGAAAAAGGGCCGCGGGGGGAACAGCGGGGAGAATGTAGCTTGGCAGTTTTGACTCGGAAAAGCTGAAGAAAAGGATGGGAAACACGGTCCAGCAGGCGAAGAAGAAGCCGGGGGATTCTTCCCATGATTTTTGGCGCCACATTTCGAGACCCGCTCGCGCCGCCGGCCAGAGAAAAACGGTCCAAGGCAAGAGGGCGAGGAGAAAGATCGGAATGAAAAACCACACCGGCTGGCGGTGCATGAAAACCGGAGTGAGATAGCGCTCGAAATTGTGCTGCAGGATGAAAATGCGAAGAAACTGCGGATTGCGGATGGAGCAGACGACGTACCAGGGAAGCGCGACGATGCAGAACGCTCCAATGGCCAGCGGATGAGCCAGCCGAATTGCGGCGCGCCATCGGTGGGTGCTCATGGCCCAGAGCGCGATTGCACCGCCAGCCAGGATCAGGGCCGCAGGACCCTTCGCAAGCACTCCCGCGCCTAGAAACGCTCCCCACAAGAGCAGCGGACGCAAATCGGTTTGGGAAGCCGGGCCATTCGATGGGCTTGCGCATGTGAGAAAACCTCTGCCGTTGAGAACTGCCGCGGCGCAGGCCATCGCCAATGCGATGGATGAACAGAAGAGCATGTCGGGAGTGGCGGCGCGGGAGAATCCAATTGCCGCGACCGTCGTGGAAAACAGAAGCGGCGCAATCAAAGCAGGACCGCGAATGAAGTCCTTCCGTGGATCGAAAAATTTCCACGCAAGCCAGGAAATGCCGATGGTTGCGGCGAGAGCGGCGCAAGCAGACGGCAGCCGGGCGGCCCATTCCGGCGAAAGATTCAGCCGAAATCCGGCGGCCGCAGCCCAATAGTAAAGAATCGGTTTTTCAAACCACGGCTGGCCGTAGAGTCGGGGTGTGACCCAATCGCCCGACTCGGACATGGCCCGGGCAATCCAGGCGTAACGAGACTCGTCGGGGCCGATCAAGCCAATCGCCCCAAGATTTCCGAAGAGGCATATGAAAATGGCCACGGCCGACGCGCTGACCGCGGCCAGGTTCTGTTGGCGAATTTTTGCGGACGATTCGCTCAAGGCCGTCGAGTTTACCACTCCTTTTTCAACTCACATGCCTGTCAAAGCAGGCTGGCGCGGGCCGCGACGCCTCTAGCATAATGGCTGGCAATGCGAGAGTGGCTGGAGTTTGCCGTTGCATGGGTGGGGCTGAAGGGAATGGGATTGCTGCCGCGGCGAGCGGCGAGAGCCGCCGGAGCAGGCTTCGTCCAAGTCGCTTATTGGATGCGGCCCCCTCTGCAAAAGGTAAGCGAGTTCAATCTTCGTTTGGCATTTCCGGAGTGGAGCGAGGAGGAACGAAAGAAGGTCATCCGCGGGATGATCCGGCAAATCGGATGGATGGCGGGAGAGTTTTCACAATTTCCCAAATACACGCGGGAGAGTATTCAGAAGATTGTGTCCGTGGATGGATGTGAGAATTTTGACGCGGCGAGAAGGCGGGGCAAGGGTGTTTTATTCCTCACCGGACACATGAGTGCGTGGGAACTGGCGCCGTTTGCCCACGCCCTCTACGGCAACCCACTTCATTTTCTGGTACGCCCCCTGACGAACTCGCGCGTCGACGCCCTGATCAACGGCTACCGCTGCCTTTCGGGAAATCAGCCGATTGAGAAGAATCGTTCGGCCCGCGCCGTCCTGAAAGTTCTAAGCGAAGGCGGCACGGTGGGAATTCTCGCGGACCACAACTCCTCATTGGGGGAAGGAGTATTCGTCAGTTTTTTCGGTATGGCGGCGTGTACCACTTCCGGATTGGCGCGTATTGCCCTGCGAACGGAGGCCGCTGTCGTGCCCGGATTTCTGGCCTGGGATGCTGCCCATAAAATTTACCGGCTGCAGTTTGAACCGGCCGTCGAGCTGGTACGAACAAGCGACGAGGAATCGGATGTGTTAGCGAACACCGCAAAGTTCACGGCAGTAATCGAAGAACGTGTCCGCAAATACCCGGATCAATGGGTGTGGGCGCACAAGCGATGGAAAACGAGGCCGCCGGGCGAGAAGCCGCTCTACCCTTTTTAGCTGACGTAGCCGGGCGGACATGGTGAAGACGATGCGAACAGCTGGAGAGTTGGCCGAATATCTGGGAGCGAAATTTTCAGGAGACCCGGAAATCGGTGTCTCGGGAATCGCCAGCCCTGAAAACGCGAAAGCCGACGACCTGATTTACGTGGACGCACCACGATTTGCGGAAAAGGCCGCCCGCTCGCGAGCCCGCTGCGTGGTGGTGCAGCCAGGCATGGAAATTAAGGGAAAGACGCTCCTTGAGGTGAAGGACGCGAAGCTGGCGTTTGCCAAAGCAGCCGGATGGCTGGCGGCTCGCACCAAGGTACCGGCAGAGATTCACGCCACAGCCTGCGTGGCGAAGTCGGCACGCCTGGCGCCCGATGTGTCCGTTGGCCCATTTTCCGTGATTGAGGAGAGCGCGGAAATCGGGGCCGGAACCATCCTCGGAGCGTATTGTTACATCGGCAAGGGGGCGGGAATTGGCGCCGATTGCCGCCTGCACCCGAGAGTGACGATCTACGAAGGCGTCAGGATTGGGGACCGAACTGAGGTCCATGCGGGGAGTATTTTGGGCGCCCCCGGCTTCGGCTACGTTTTCGGGGAGGGGAGGTATTGGAAATTCCCACAAACAGGAGGATTGGAAATCGGAGATGACGTCGAAATCGGGGCCAATACGACCGTTGATAGGGGATCCTTGGAGGTGACGCGATTAGGGGAAGGAGTCAAAGTGGACAACCTGGTCCAAATCGCGCACAACGTGCAGGTGGGCGAGCACACCGTCATAGCGTCTCAAACTGGGATTTCAGGGAGCAGCGTCGTGGGAAAGAGGGTAATGGTCGGCGGACAAGTGGGTATCGCGGATCATTGTGAGATTGAGGATGGAGCGATTCTCGGCGCTCAGGCGGGAATACCCACGGGCAAAAAGATTCGAAGCGGCCAAACAGTCTGGGGCACGCCGGCGCGGCCTTTGGAGAGGTTCAAAGAGCAGTACGCGTGGTTCGGGAGACTGCCGGAATTGGCCAATCGTCTACGTCAATTGGAAAGGAGAATTTCAGGCGAACGGGATTAGAAATGAATCCTCGGCGCGGAATTGCTCGAATTTGAGTTTGCTCTCTCTCGTGAAATCCCAAAATACTTCATCTAACGTGCATCTCGGTTCCCAGTAGGTGCAAAAGAGTGTCACGCAACGAAACCCCTGGAAGTAACATCCAAGAGGTCGGGCCGAAGAGTTTTTAGTTGACCAATTGGCCAAACCTAAAGATAATGCTAATGTTAGGGTATATATTGGAACTTGTAGGGGGCCCGGAAGAGTGGTCCGACTTCAACTGCCTGGAAATTCGGCTCCTTGAGGCGAATAGATTGGGCGTTGCTAAGCCTAAATGGCTACCTTCCAAAAATCAGGGACCAAAGGGCCAAAATGCCGCATCCTGGGGCTGCATAGCCGGGAGTTCCTTCCGAACAGTACGAGTGACCCGAAGCACAGCGTATAGCACCTGAGGTCTGTGCGAGTGTTTGGGGGATTCAGCCGGTGAAGTACTTTAAATTTTCATGGGCATGTGGGATGGGAGAGGGATGACGCCAGAACCAAGGCTGAAGGTGCAGGGGATTGGAGCGGGCGCCGCGACGGTAACGGCCGAAGACTTCGGTACCGTGGTTGACCGGGCCCTGGGACGCGCCACCGAATGGCTCTTATCCGCGCAGGCGCAAGAAGGCTACTGGTGGGGCGAACTTGAAGCCGATACCACATTGGAATCGGATTACATTCTTTACCTGCACCTGCTGGGGAATCTAGGGTCGGAAAAAGTCACCAAGTTGGCGAATTACATTCGCCGTCACCAGATGTCCGACGGCGGGTGGAATATTTACCACGACGGCCCGTCGGAATTGAACGCGACGGTGAAAGCCTATGTGGCGCTGCGACTGGCCGGGGACGATGCCGACGAGCCTCATTTACGAAAGGCGAAAGAAAAGATTCTCGAGTTGGGGGGGCTGGAAGCTGCGAATTCCTATACCCGATTTTACCTGGCGATGGTTGGTGCGATTGATTGGAGCCACGCGCCTTCGATCCCTCCCGAACTCGTTCTCCTCCCCACTTGGTTCCCCGTCAATCTGATTGAAATGTCTTCCTGGACGCGGGCGATCGTGGTGCCGCTTTCCATCATCTACGCGAGGAAGCCCGATTGGCGCCTGCCCGATGGCGTCTCCGTGACGGATCTGTTTAAGGATCCGGCAGCCAAGCCGCCGTCGCTGACGTGGAGCGGAAAGCTGTTTACCTGGCGGACGTTCTTCCTGGCGGCAGACAAGCTCATCAAAATGTACGACCGGCTGCCGAGAAATCCTCTGCGGAAGTTGGCGGTGGAGCGGGCGCGGCAATGGGTCTTCGAGCGGATGGAGCGTAGCGAAGGGCTCGGGGCGATTTATCCGGGAATGATGAACACGATTTGCGCTCTGCTGGCCGATGGAAAAGCGCCCAGCGATCCGCTGGTGGCGCGTGAGATTAAATTCTTCGAGCGGTACGAGATTCACGAAGGCGATACGCTGCGGATTCAGCCTTGCATCTCTCCGGTGTGGGACACGGCCATCGCCATGGTGTCGTTGGAAGAGGCGGGGATTGATGCGGCGCACCCGGCCCTGGTCGCCGCCGAACGCTGGCTCGTGGACAAGCAGATTCTCGGTCCTGGCGACTGGCAGGTGAAAAACAAGAAGGCAGATCCAGGCGGCTGGGCATTCGAATTCCGAAACGACTTCTACCCGGATGTGGACGACACGGCGTTTGTCTTGATGGCGCTGAGTCGCGTAGCGGATCCGGAAGAAGAGCGGTTAAGAGCGGCGGTGCGGCGCGGGCTGGCTTGGCTGGTGAGCATGCAGAACAGCGACGGCGGCTGGGGCGCGTTTGACCACGAAAACAATCTCGAATTCCTGAACAACATTCCGTTCGCGGACCACAATGCGATGCTGGACCCCTCGACGGCGGACGTGACCGCAAGAGCGATCGAATGCTTGGGACAGATGGGATGGAACGCCTCGCATCCTGTTCTTGAGCGCGCGCGCGCGTTTCTCCGGCACGATCAGACGCCCGAGGGTTCCTGGTTTGGGCGCTGGGGAGTGAATTTCATTTACGGGACGAGTGGCGTTCTCCGTGCGCTCGAGACTTTAGGGCTGAGTCGCCATCCCGATTGCATGAGGGCGGCGGAGTGGCTGATATCGGTGCAGAACGAAGACGGTGGATTCGGCGAATCGGTCGAATCGTATTACGACTCGTCGGCGAGAGGGCGCGGTAAGAGCACCGCGTCGCAGACGGCATGGGGATTAATCGGGCTGCTGGCTACCGTGGGATTGGAAGATCCGGCTACGGAGCGCGCTGCGGCCTGGCTTGCGAAGCACCAGAACGAGGAGGGAACTTGGGACGAGCCCGAGTTTACGGGCACGGGATTTCCTTGCGTGTTCTATTTGAGGTACCACCTGTACCGGCACTCATTCCCGCTCTATGCCCTGGCGCGATATCAAAATCTGCGCAAGGGCGCGCGGACGTTCGTGGCCGTGAAAATATCCGCGCAAGAACTGCAGCAGAACGACGGTCGCTGGGCTTAAGGCAGGCAGGAGAACTCCTGACAATATGACAACGTTGGTCACCGGCGCGACAGGATTCGTCGGGAGCCACATCGCCAGGGAGGTGGCGAGAACGGGCGAGCGGGTGCGTGTATTGGTGCGCCCCACAAGCCGGCGGGATGCGCTGGAAGGTGTTGAAGTGGAATGCGTCGAAGGCGACCTGCGCGACGCCGTTTCGCTTGGCCGCGCGATGCAGGGCGTCGATCGCGTTTTTCACGCTGCCGCGGATTACAGGTTGTGGACGCGCCGGCCCGAAGATCTGTACGAGAGCAACGTGGTGGGAACTCGGATGCTGCTCGAAACGGCGCAGCGCGCCGGCGTGAAACGAATCGTTTACACCAGCACGGTGGCGACGATCGCCGTACCCCGCGGAAGCGAATTGCCAAATGAAGAAACTCGCGCCGAATTGCGCGAGATGATCGGCAATTACAAGCGATCGAAGTTCATGGCGGAGGAGGAGGCCAAGAAGGCGGCAGCGGCCGGAATCCCCGTCGTGATTGTAAATCCAACTGCGCCGATCGGTCCCGGCGATTGGAAGCCCACCCCCACAGGAAAAATTGTGGTGGATTTTTTGAATGGCAAAATGCCGGCCTACGTCGATACGGGTTTGAACGTCGTCGCCGTCGAGGATGTGGCGGCGGGACACCTGCTGGCCGCGGAGAGAGGAAGAATCGGCGAACGCTATATCCTCGGCGCACGCAACATGACGCTGAAGCAGATTTTAGACGCGCTCGCGGCCATTACGGGAAAGGCGGCCCCGCGCGTTCGGCTGCCGCACGCCGTGGCCATGGCGGCGGGATACGCGGATCATGTCTTTTCACGGCTGGCGGGCAGAGAGCCGCAGATTCCCGTGGAGGGCGTCAAAATGTCGCGCCACCGGATGTTTGTGTCGAGCGATAAGGCCGCGCGGGAGCTGGGTTACGCACCGGGTCCGGTTGAGAAAGCACTCGAACGAGCTGTGCAGTGGTACTCGGCCCATGGCTACATCCCGATCAGAAAATCCGAGAGCGCAGGCCATGCCATCGGAAGCGCGGCGGCTTAAGAGGAGACTTTGCGATTTCTCGTAACATTTGCTCTGGCCAACGAGTTCGCTCCCTGGCGGACGGCGGAGAAGTTTGAGGAGCAAGGGCCTGACTCTCCGGGAGACATCTTCCGCGCGGAAATCGGCGGCGCGGAAATTACGGTGCTTTTGACGGGAGTGGGGCCAAGGCGAGCGAGCCGGGCCGTCACCCGCCTTCTCCGCGAGGGAGAGCGGTTCGACGCATTGGTGAGTTCGGGCCTGGCGGGAAGCTTGCGAACGGGCATTGAGGTCGGGCAAGTTGTCGCAGGCCGGGGGGTGACCTGCGAGCCGCTGCAACCGAATGCTCGAGGCGGTAGTTTGGCTGCGAGCCGGCCGCTGATTGAGTTCGCCGACTCTTGCAGTGCCTTGCTCGTGGACCGGTTTTACACGGCTGGGCACGTGGTGGCCAGCGCAGAAGAAAAACGGGTGCTCGGCGAATTGGCGGACGTTGTGGAGATGGAAAGCTTCGACGTGTTGCTGGCGGGCAAGGAGGAAGGCATTCCCGGCATCGGCATTCGGGCCATCAGCGACCGTTCTGATGAGGATTTGCCGCTGGACATGACGGCGCTTCTCGACGAAGACGGCCGCGTGAGTTACGCGCGTGTAGTGGGGCAAGCGATGATGCACCCGCAAGCCGTCCCCGGCCTGATGAAGCTGGGCCAGCAAAGCAAACGCGCGGCGGAAGAGTTGGCGGGATTTCTCAGTCGGTACGTGGAGCACATTGCGGTGAGGATGAACGCCCTCGAAGAAGGCGGGCCGGCGGGTACGCGAAGGGCGGCAATCGCGCGATGAGCCATTCGACTGCACCGACGATCTCAACAGACGCACATCCGAAAGCGGCGGGCATGATGCGCGCGGGCGTCTATCGCGGTAAGGGTCGGGTTGTTGTGGAGCACGTCCCCGTACCGAAAATCGGCGAAGGGGAAGTGCTGTTTCGGGTAGCGGCGTGCGGGATTTGCGGTACGGACATCAAGAAGATTCATCACGGTTTCGTCAACCCGCCGCAGATTCTGGGGCATGAGTTGGCGGGCACGGTGGTGGAAGTAGGGCGAGGGGTGGAGAAATTCAAGCCGGGCGACCGCGTCGTCAGTTTTCACCACGTTCCGTGCGGGAGCTGCTTTTATTGCGAGCGGAAGCTTTTCTCGCAGTGTGCGGGCTACAAGAAGACCGGGCTGACGGCCGGGTTCGACCCGAACGGCGGAGGATTTGCGGAGTACGTGCGGGCAATGCCCTGGATAGTCGAGCGAGGAATGCTGGCGCTGCCGTCGGATGTGACTTTCGAAGATGCAACATTCGTTGAGCCGGTCAACACATGTCTGAAGGCGGTCCGCAAAGCCCGCGTGGCGCCCGGCGAAACCGTCCTTGTGATGGGACAAGGGCCGATTGGAATGCTCCTCATGATGCTGGCCAGGCTGGAGGGCGCCGAGATTTATACGAGCGACCCAATGGCAGGCCGCCGGGCAGCCAGCGTGCGATTTGGCGCGAAAGAATCGTTCGATCCCGCGGAAGGAAGTCTGCTGCAGAAAATCGGGCAACGAACGGGGGGGAGAGGCGCCGACGCCGTGTTACTCGCCGTGCCCAACCCGTTATTGGTCGCCGAAGGGTTGGCTTTGACACGCCCTGGCGGACGCGTGCTACTGTTTGCTCATAACGATCCCGTCATGCGTTTGGAGTTTCCTGCGGCGGCTGTAGGGGTGGAGGAAAAAGAGATTCTGGGGAGCTATAGCGCTTCCGTCGAGGAGCAGGGAGAGTCGGCCGCGCTTGTCTTCGAGCGGCGCCTCCCGGTTCGGGAAATGGTTTCGCATCGGTTTCCGCTCGAGCGGATCGGTGAAGCCTTGGAAATGGCGGCCCGCCCGGCGGATAATACATTGAAAGTGGTGATACATCACGAATGAGAAGCGAACGCAACGGACACATGACTGCGGCCGTCCTGTACGGCCAAGAAGATCTGAAAATTGAGCGCGTGGACATTCCCATCCTCGCGGACGATGAAGTGCTGGTCCGCGTCGAAGTCGCCCTCACTTGCGGGACGGACCTGAAAGTTTGGAAGCGCGGATACCATGCACGGATGATTCAGCCGCCGTCGCTGTTCGGGCACGAGCTGGCGGGTGTCATCGAGGAAAAAGGGCGTTCGGTGAATCATGGGCTACACAAGGGAATGCGAGTCCTCCCATCAAACTCCGCTCCTTGCAACACTTGCTTCTATTGCCTCAAAGGCCAGCCGAATCTGTGTGAAGATCTTCTATTCAACAACGGCGCTTACGCCGAATATATTCGCATTCCCGGCCGGATCGTCCGTCAGAATATGATCGAAATTCCCGAGGGCGTGCCCTTCACCGATGCGGCCATGGCCGAGCCTCTGGCATGCGTCCTTCGCGGCATCCATGAGACGAACGTCAATCCGGATGACACGGTCGTGGTCATCGGCTGCGGGCCAATCGGGCTGAAATTCATCCGAGTTCTTTCGGGCCGCGGGGTTCGTGTAATCGCTATTGGCAAGCGCCTGAGCCAGGTCAGGGCGGCTGAGAGGCTGGGAGCGATTGCGGCGTTCGACGTCGAGGAAATTGAGGACCCGGTCGGTCTGGTCAAGCAATTGACCGACGGCGGGCGTGGCGCCGATGCCGTGATCGAAGCTGTTGGCCAAGCCAAGACCTGGGAATGGGCGTTGCAACTCGTGCGCAAAGGCGGGACCGTCAACCTCTTCGGCGGTTGCCCGCGGGGTTCGGAAGTGAAGATCGATCCGGCGGCGCTGCACTATTCCGAAGTAACAATCAAGTCCACGTTTCATCACGCGCCCCGGTTCATTCGCGAGGCCCTGGAGACGATTGCGCGCGGCGAAATCCGGGCGAGTGATTTCATCACCGGCGAAGTGCCGCTGACGGATTTGCCCAAGGTGTTCGAACATATGAAGCATCGGAATGGCGAGCTGAAGACCGCCATTATCCCCTGACGGTTTGCGCCTGATGCGGGCTTCGCGCGCGGGCGGAGCCGAGATACGCGAATGAGTTTTCACCGGCGATACGACGCGGTCGCCGAAGACTTTCCCGGCAAATAAGTGCGCGGGCTAATTTTTCCGCCTTGCCAAGAGCTCTATGCTCGCTACGCCTGAATTGCTTATCGCGACGAATCTGCCTCCGGAGGGGTGCACGCCGGAAGAGGCGCAGCGCTACACGCGCTGGCTGGCGACGCACCACTACGAGAATTTCAATGTCGTCTCGTGGCTTTTGCCCCGCCGTCTTCACCAGCATTTTTACAATGTCTACGCGTATTGCCGCTGGTCCGACGATCTAGGCGATGAAGTGGCCGACCGGGGCCGGGCGCTTGAACTGCTCGACGCTTGGGAAGCGGAGCTGTTGCGCGTTTGCACGGACGGTGATTCGCAGGCGCATCCTGTGCTGATCGCTCTGCGCGAGACAATCCTCGCAAAGGATATTCCGCTCGACCTGTTTCGCAACTTGCTCAAGGCATTCCGCCAGGACCAGGTGGTTCAGCGGTATCCGACGTGGGGCGGTGTGCTCGATTACTGCGTCTACTCCGCGAACCCCGTGGGGCGCATTGTGCTTTATGTGTGCGGTTACCGCGACGATGAGCGGCACCGGTTGTCGGACTTCACCTGCACCGCACTGCAATTGGCGAATTTCTGGCAAGATGTTTCGCGCGACTTGGAGAAGGGGCGAATCTACATTCCTCTCGAAGAACTCGAGAAGCATGGCTTGACGGACGCGGACATCGTCGAGCGCCGCTTCGATGAGCGATACGCCGAATTGATGAAGGCTCTTATCGCGCGGACCCGCCAACTGTTCCATGCGGGAATGGCGCTTCCACAGACTGTAGAACCATTTCTGCGAGTGGACCTCGAGATGTTCACCCGGGGTGGATTGGCGATATTGGACGCGATCGAACGCCAAGGATACAACACTCTCGAACGGCGCCCGGCGCTTACGAAGTGGACGCAAGCAAAACTGCTGGGAAGAACATTGGTCCGAACGGTGGTCGTGCGCGGGTCGCGCCCCGCTCGAATCGCGCCAACCTCAGCGTTCGGTTCGGATGACGAAGCTGCCCGCGGCCCCGAATCGCCCTATGGCGCTGAGTCTTCGCGCCCGTCGCTGCCGTCCTACGCGGAGGGAGTCCGGGAATCCTACGCTGAGTGCAACCGCATTGCGCGCGGGGCGAAGAGCAGTTTTTACCTGGCCTTTTTCGGCCTGCCGAAGGCGAAACGAAGAGCGCTCTGCGCGCTCTATGCGTTCATGCGGCTGGTGGACGACGTCTCCGACGAGAATGGCGATATTGATGCGAAGCGGCGCGGGCTGGTGCGCTGGAGGAGACTCTTGGACGAAGCGATTGCGGGAAATACCGGCGCCCATCCGATTCTTCCCGCCCTGGCCGACACCATCGCTCGATTCAAGATTCCCACGCGCTACTTTCACGACTTGATTCTCGGCGCAGAAATGGATTTGACGATTCCTTCCTATGCTACGTTCGAACAGTTATCGGAATACTGCTACCGCGTGGCGGGAACCGTGGGGCTCACATGCCTGCACGTATTCGGTTTTTGCGACCCGCGAGCCCTCGAGCTGGCGGAGCGTCTCGGGCTGGCGTTTCAATTGACGAATATCTTGCGCGACGTTCGCGCGGACCGCGAAATTGGCCGGGTTTATCTTCCACAGTATGATCTGGTGCGTTTTGGAGTCGCTGGAGATGAATTGCGCGGACCTCATTCGGAAAAGCTGCGGGAGTTGCTGCAATTCGAGGCCGATCGAGCGTGGCATTACTACGAAGAAGGCGCCGAATTGTTGAGTCTTGTAGACGCGGACAGCCGGGCGACGCTTTGGGCTCTGATCCGGACATACAGTTCCCTGCTGGCGCGAATCGAAGAGCGGGGGTTCGACGTCTTCTCCGGCCGCGTTTCACTTTCCAGCGGAGAAAAAGTTCAATACCTGCTCGTCGCGGGAATGGGCGGATGGTGGAAAAGGGATGCCCTCGCAAAACGTACTGGTGATCGGCGGCGGGTTGGCGGGGCTGAGCTCCGCCGTCGCGCTGGCTGAAGCCGGGTTCCGCGTCCACCTCTTGGAGAAGCGGCCGCATCTGGGCGGGCGAGCCACTTCCTACACGTTGCCGGACGGGAGCGAAGTGGACAATTGCCAGCACGTCACGCTGGGTTGCTGCACCAATCTGGCGGATTTCTACCGGCGGGCGGGAGCGACCGACATGGTCCGGTTCTACGACCGGCTGATCTTCGCCGATAAAAGGGGAAGAAGGTCGACGATCGAATCGTCCTGGTTGCCGCCGCCGCTCCACATGGCTCCTTCGTTCATGTTTTTCCGGGCTTTGAGCTTTGCGGACAAGCGGTGCATCGGCGCGGCGCTTCTAGCCGTGGCAAAATCGGGAGGAAAGCCGTCCGGCGCCGAGGGCATTTCGATGCTCGATTGGCTGCACCGGATGAAGCAGACGCCGGGCGCCATCGAGCGTTACTGGCGCGTAGTTCTGGTTAGCGCCCTTGATGAAGAGCTGGCGCGCATGGACGCGCTCTACGGAATCGAAGTGTTCTGGAAGGCTTTCCTCGCCAGCCGCAGCGGGTATCGTGTGGGAATCCCCACCGTGCCCTTGGCGGATCTCTACGAGGGATGCAAGCAAGCGGTTGAAAAGCGAGGCGGGGTAGTGCGATTGCGGTCGGGCGTCCGGGAGATTCGCCTCGAGGCGGGCGCTTTTGCCGGCGCAGTGCAGGAGGATGGATCGATTGTGCCTGCCGATGCGTGTGTCGCGGCTGTACCCCAAGACGCGCTCCTGAATCTGCTGCCGAAACAGATGGCGGAGCCTGGACACGTTCTCGAGGGGTTGCCGCGCCTGGAGAATTCGCCGATCACGAGCGCCCATTTTTGGTTTGACCGTCCGGTTATGACGGAACCCTTTCTGACCCTCTTGGACCACACGACGCAATGGGTATTCAACAAGAGCCTGCTATTGGAAACCGGGGCAGCGCGCAACGGCGGTGCGGCTCGACCTGCTCAAAAGGATGGACAGTACCTGCAACTGGTGATCAGCGCGTCGTACGACCTGGTCCCGCGGTCGCGCCAGGAAATCATCGAGATGTGCCGAAAGGAATTGGCGGAGGTCCTGCCGGCGACCAAGGACGCAGAACTAGTAAAAGCCACCGTAATCAAGGAAGTAAATGCGACGTTTTCTCCGGCCCCGGGCGTGGACCGCTGGCGTCCGGCGCAGGATATCGGCGTGCGGAATTTCTTTCTGGCGGGGGATTGGACCCGCACGGGATGGCCCGCGACGATGGAGGGAGCTGTTCGCAGCGGCTATTTGGCCGCGGAAGCGGTCGCGGCGGCGGCCGGAAAAAGCGAGAAATTCCTGCAGCCGGACCTGCCATTCGAAGGTCTATGCAGGAGTTGGGCCAGGCGGGCAGCCAGGAGAAGCAAAGAAAAATGACCGCAGAGTTGTGAAGCTGCGATTGGGACGCCGTCACGAGCATTTCAATTTAGGGTAGCCGGGGGTAATTAGGCGTATGATGTGACATCCCCCTGGAGGACAGCATGGAGCGGAAGTATAGGCAGAGGGGCTACGAAGATCGTGACGCCCGCGAGAAGAAGCGCGAGCGGACCGATCGTCCCAATGGAGAGCCGCGCCCGAAACAGCAGGATTTGCTCGGGCCGCGGACGCCACGAATGGTGGGAACAGTGATGAGGGCGCGCTGCTCAAATTGCGGCGCGGTCCTGGCGCCGGGGTTTGACGCGAATGGAACGTGCCCCCGGTGCCAGTCGGAACTCCACTGTTGCAAGCAGTGCGTGCACTTCGACACGGGCAAGCAATTCGAATGCACGCAGCCCATCCCGGAGCGAATCGCGAAAAAGGACGCCAAGAACGATTGCAAATTTTTCGAATTCCGGATGACGGTGGAAAAGGACACTTCGCCCGTCACGTACGCCAGCAAAGCGCCGGCGGCCGAGACCACGAGTCCTTCCCGCCCGAATGATGCGCGCAAGGCGTTTGAAGACCTCTTCAAGAAGTAGCTTTTTTCCTCAAAAATGAGTGCGGGGATTGTCTCCGGGCTGCGGGTGTGTCAAAGGCCCACACCACGCGGGGGTACTCTTCAGCGTCTGCACCCCCAATCAGTCCGTGGATAACGGGAATAGCGTCGGCTCTTTCTCCGGCTCGCTGGCGATGGAGTTAAGTTGAGGGTAATGGGAGCGGAGCGGTTCGGGGACTTTCACCTTGTTCTTTGTCAGAAGGTGAATGAGTTGAAGGGCGTTGACGATGGCCTTCCCCTGGTAATGATTGTTTGTGACTACGAAAGTGGCCTGTGTGTGGTCCTCGATCCGCCGGATCCGCTCGGCCCACGGTTCAAGCTCTTCTTCCGAATAAAGGTAATTGTAGCGCTCTTCGGGAGGGCTCGCGGGGTCGTCGGAAAACCACGTATCGTAACGTCGCCCGTGCAACCGCACGTAGCCGGTCGGGGAAGTTGTGACGCTGGCCGGCTTCACAGAACGCCCGATCAACGGCTGATCGATATTGCACAGGCCAACGCTGCGTTTGTGGAGCAATTCGTAGAACTCGCTTTTGGACCAGGAAGAATGTCGGATTTCGACTATCAGAGGGTAAGCCTTGAATGCGTCGAGCATCTTTTCCAGCCGCGCCGTGTTTTCAGCCGTGCGATGGAAGGAAAATGGAAATTGCAGCAGCACGGCGCCCAATTTTCCGGCTTCGTGGAGGATATCGAATCCTTCGCGAGCCGATTTTTCATCGGCAGCAGTAGTCCCGCCCTCGTGCGTGAATTTCTGCCAAAGCTTGGCCGTGAATCGAAATCGTGGATTGAAAGAAACACGTTCGATCCATTGAGCCGCCAGCGAAGGCCGCAACGGCTGGTAAAATGATGTGTTGATTTCGATGGTGTCGAAGAATTCGGCGAGGTATGCCGCTTCGTGAAATCCACGGGGCCGCCGCGAAGGATAGACGATGCCGTTCCAATCGTCGTAGGACCATCCGGCAGGCCCGACCAAAATTTGTCCCCTCTTGGGTCGTTCTGCCATGGAATTCAACCGCCCAAGGTCCTCCCCGGTGCACTTCGTTCGCCGTACCTGCAGACTATGACGCATACGGGGCGCGTGTCAATTTGCGGGCCTAAACGGGTCGCTTTTTTTGAATGCCTGGACATCCGGTTGCAACCTCCGCAGCGCGGCGGTATCCTGAGTACGCTTCAATGCCAGTGCTCCCTCCGCTTGGCAGGACAAGGTTGACCATGGTGCTCGAATGAAAACCGCATACAGCAACATGCACGGCGATTATCGCGAATCCGTTGAAAAGGAAGCGCAACACCATATCGAAAAATTGAATCGCTTGTTGAAGAATTATCAGCCGGACGCCATTCTGCTTCATGCCTCGCTCGAAAAGCAGCCGCGAACTTCCGAGTTTGAAGTGAAGCTGAATTTGACTTTGCCGACGGGAATGCTGCGGGGCAGCGGCCTGGGCCCCGATGTCCGGTCGGGTACGAAGGCGGCGTTCGCGGAAATCGAGCTGCAAGTGAAAAAGCATCAGCAAAAAGTGCGAAAAGACTACGTGTGGAAACGTAAACGTGGACGCGCGGCACCCCGGCTGAGCGACCTCTCCCCTGCGGATTAAAGTTGACCGGAAGTGTCGCGTCGCTCGTTTCTCTGGGCGGCGACAAAATCGTCTGGAATTGTTGGTGGTCTCAATAAGCAAAAAGCCCAAAGCTCTCTGTGTTTGAACGCTCGAGTTGACGTGATCCGCAGGACGAAGCGCGCCAGGCCTCGCGCTGCAGAATACTCTGTTGCCCCCATTCTGCCCGCACGATAAAATCATATTGCACTTAGACCTGCCAAATCACCAAAGCGAAAACATGGTTTGTGCCGGTTTGTCTTCCCCCAGGGGCGTAGCTCAGTGGTAGAGCAGCGGCCTTTTAAGCCGAAGGTCGTGGGTTCGATCCCCACCGCCCCTACCAACCTCAAATCAACGAGATACAATTGGTTCTGCATGGCCGCACCTTGCCACAGTGCGATTCCCGAGACTGAGCGAAATCACGCATCGTTCCGCAAAGAGTCTGATGCGAATCCTCGGGCCGCTTGGAATTGCGAGGAACCAGCTTCGTCAAGCGACATCTCTCGGCGATGTTCAATTGAATGCACTTGTCGGAAGGAGGCGTAAACCATGCCCGCGAACGCAAATGAAGTAATTCGGAAACTGAGTCTAGCCGAGCGCAAGAAGGTCGAGGACCGCGCGGCTGAAATAATCGCAGAGGAAAAGAGTTTGCGTGGGCGCCGAAAGGTCCGCAGGATTACGCCGGCGCGACCGCGTGTTCCCTAGCGTGCTGCGACGAGAATCTGCGGGTGTAAGCCCAACGCCTCGGCGTAGCTGATCAGCGTTTCCAAGCTGAACTTCGAGATTTTTCCCGTCATTAAATCGCTGACCCTTGGCTGCGGCTCGTCCAATCGCTCTTGCAAGTCCGCTTGTGTGTATCCGCGCTTTTTGATCGTCTTCACGATCTGCGAGTGCAGCTCCGACTTCATCTTCAGTGAGGCTGCTTCTTCGGGGGAGAAACCGATTTGCTCGAACACGTTACTTTTCATGCTTGGCCTCTTTCTTCCGCCTCGCGACCTCTTGCCTTAGAAGCTGGAGTCGCTTTCCGGCGGTTTCAATCTCTTTCGGCGGCGTTTGATTGGTCTTTTTCGTAAAGCAGTGCAACACGTAAATCAGGCCCCCTATCGGAATGTAAAGGACTCTGTACCAATGTTCGGAATCGCGGTCCCGAAGCTCGAAGACGCCCGGCAAAACGGCACCCATCGGAGCGAAATCCAAAGGCTCCTCACCTTCGTCGAGACGCTGCAAATCGTTCCCGAGGTTCTGGCGCGCATCTTTGGAAAAGCGGCGGATCACGTCTTGCGAATCCCCAAGCCAACGAATGCGCGTTTCCGAACCTGGGCTAGTCACAGCTAATTGTATATAAGAACTTATATATAGGTCAAGGGTTGATCGGGATTGGGTGGCACTCTCCCTGAAGTTCCCGATTACGCGACGGTCGTGCTCTCGGACTTATCCGAGGACGACCCGCCACGCAAATCACCTCGGAAGCACCTGCACGCTCAAGTCTAATGCTCCGCTGTTTCCGATGCTGGTAATAGATAGGAGCCTCTAATACGGTTTGTGCGCCTTAGTGAAATAATCAATGGCGTTGACGCGGGATTTCAAAGAGACTATCGGGGCGCGAGTTCAACGCGACCCTGGTTTTCGTCTAGCGCTGCTGCGCGAAGGGATCGAAACCCTTCTCTCCGGTGACGTTGAAGCCGGAAAGATCATCCTTTGCGATTTCATCAACGCAACGGTTGGCTTTCCCAAACTGAGCGAGATCACCCATCGTTCGGCCAAGAGTCTGATGCGGACGCTCGGACCGCGCGGCAATCCTCAAGCGCGGAATCTTTTTGAGATCGTGAAGTACTTGCACAAAACCGAGGGCGTGCAGTTTGAAGTCCGCCCAGAGCGCACCGCCTCGCGACCGAAGCCGACGCAATAGCTAGATGAGCGCCACTATATTGGGGTGAATGCTATCCGCTAGCTTTGGCTCGGTGGGGAAGTCAGAGGGAGGCTACATTCACTCGCCGGCATTAGCGCGGGTCCCGTGTTAATTCGCGGAGAGCTGCGTATTTAATGACATGGATCAAGGCTTACGATAGTAGCAAACCTCCACTCGATGACCGTTTTTTTCGAATCTCTCCCTCAGAGGCTCCACGTGACAATGTCCACAAATAACCAAGATGCTCTGAGCTGTCTCGGCCTCTTTCTTTATGTTCTGAACGAAAAAGCACTCACGGGTCTCGTCTTCTAGAATCCGAAGGTACTTCCGCATCAATGTGCCGTCATCGTCGTAGTCAGTTTCGAACGGGCGAGCTTGAAGTGCGTCGAAGATCCCTGCCGCTCGTTCCTCATCATCTGTCATATCAATGCATGCCCGCTTGATTTTCGGAGTGTGCTGATCGGCTAACCGCTTGGCAATAGTCTCCACTCCGTGCTTAGATTCTTCGCCGATAAACTCGACTTTGCGCGATTCGATAGTGTTCGTAAGCAGGCCCTCAAGTCCGTCTTTTACCCGTTGCAGTTCCGCAGAATCGGCGCTGTTCTTAGTCGGTTGCTGGTCGTGGAGAACGCCAATGATCAAAGCCTTCATATGCTTGACATCTTTCAACGCTTGACTAGCGCCTCTACCCATTCTGTCGGTAATGCGAAGTTGAGGTTCTGGCCCTCTTTCATCGAAAATGTCGTGATTCCAATCAAATGCCCTTGGGCATCGATGAGCCCTCCACCGCTCGAACCGGGAGATACTGGGGCCGAGGTTTGAATGACATGCGCTCCATCAAAATCGCGGAGACCGGATATAACGCCCTCCGACAGCGTTAATTCCAATCCTTCGGGCGCGCCTATCGCGTAGACGCGCTCTCCGACAGCAAGGCTGGAAGAAGTACGCATGGCAACAGGCACCGCGCCGAAAACGGGGGCCTTTAGCTCGCATAGGTCGTGCGCGGCGTCAATCCCCGCGAGGGTGGCAGGCCAAACCTCGCGACCATGGCTGATCGTCCAGGCGATACCTTGTTCGATGACGTGCTTGTTGGTGACTATCTGGCCGGGGCCGACCATCACGCCACTCCCAGTCGCCACAACAGTGCCGCGCGCGTCAAGCGCCTCAACAACGAAGACCGATGGTGACAGTCGCTGAAACACCTCCTGGGCTGACTCTGGCGTTGGCGCAGCAGGACTTGCCGGTGGCCTCAGACTCGCGTTCGGCGGAAGCGCCTCTCCGTGCTCCCCGGCAGAGCCTAGAGGGAAAGCAGATGCTTTGCCGCCACAAAGTTCGACAGCATGGCGAAACGCCTCGGCAAATTGCCGAGCATACGCCGCATCATCTACCGACCACTCGGAATTATTGCTCTTCCCGATTATGTTCCCAGAGTACGTCAGAGCTTCGACATCGTTGCGCGCGGAAAACTTTACCTGCACGCCGTCTTCACCAATCATCGGGTCATTTAACACGCTGATCGATTGCGGGTCTATATCGCCGAGGCTGAAAGTTTCATGCAAGCCGTGATCACCTTTTCGGGTGCTAATCGTGGTTGTAGAGATTTGGCAACCGCTATAAGCGAACGTTTCGCGGAATGATATCTCTGTACCAACGTCTTCGCAGTTCGCCGAGCACTTGCTGGACGTCAGTCCATGGCCGCCGAAGCCATCGCTACTAGGATTATAGGTGTGAGACATCCACGACAGCGTGTCCGATAAAGGAGGGCTCTGCTGTGCCTTCTTGCAGGCGGCGAGAGCCAGGACCAGTGCGAGTGCACATGCGAGTATTCGTTCCCGCGTTTTCATTTCAACCATATTCGGCTCAAACAAACCCTCAGTCATCGCCGCAACGGTCTGTAGTGTACAACTGATTAAGGCCGACTCTGGCCGCAGAGCTTGTGTTGAATCTTGCTGAGCGATAGGCTGGCGGCGATTCGGAGGTGGTCCATGTCAAAGAAAGCGAAAGGAAAGCCGTGGCATGCGAAAGAAGGAACGGTTCATCACGATAATTCTATGTGCACCGAAGGGAGGAAAATTTCACAGCGGATTGAGGGCACAGGACAAAAGCCTCATTGCGCCGAATGCGGCAGGCTGAATAACTTGCCTTAATACCAATAGGAGGGGGAGTGCCAGTACAACCGTTGGACCAATCGACGAAAAAGGCATTTCTGACAGAGGACTTGTACGACGCTCTCAGGTGGTTGTTCGTCAGCGCCGTGGCTTGGGCTGCCTCTCAAAACCAACCGCACCGCTGCGGCAATCAGGATGTGCTCGCAATGTTCTCTAGCTTGGTACAAGCTCGGGCTCTCTACGAGTTTTTCTATGCTAACGGAAGACAACACGATGATGCACGGGCCTGCGATTTCACATCGGATCCCATGTGGCGCCCGCCAGAAACCAACCTCTATCGAGCCTACATGGCATCGCACAAGCCCGCGAACAAGCGTGCTTTTCACCTCGTCTACAATCGTTCCGTGCGCAGTGGCGGTTCTGGACTGGATGGAGCCGATCACCTGAAGAACCAAGTCCTCGAATTTGCCAAGGACATTCGTAGCCTTATAGAGCAATTCATAAATGCCGCTGATGCTGATTTTCGTGACAACATCCGTCAGGCTTTAGACAAGGCGCTTCGAGAAGCTAAACTCACGTCGGACCTATATGGCATCCCGAACCCACTATAAATCGTGTACCCGGCGTGTACCCCGGTTGGGCGAATATGCGGTTTTTGGCGTTTGTACCGTCTAATGGAATGAATAACTTACGAATTTTCAGCGTCGCTTTTAGTCCGATCCCCACCGCCCCTACCAACCGTCCTACTAGTCGGCAGGCGCTTAGCAAAATCGCGCGGGGGCAAATAGCCCCGATGATCCGGTTTGTGCCTGAATTCTCAGCGCCACGATTGCCCACCGAATTTTGGACCGTACCCGCGGATCATTTTGCCCGTGAAAATCACTCGAATCAATCTGCGGTCATTTCTCAATTGATGGCCGTGCACGCTTCGCTCCTATCGAATGGAGGCTCGAAATCACGCGGTTCCGACGGCTCGCGCCGCATGGAATGCTTACACCCCTCCGGTATCCTTGGATACCGAAGGGGGATGAGACGTGCAGATCAGGCAGTCGCGTTGCGGCTCTTGATTACGGGGAAATCCACGTCGGTCTTGAGGACTTCGTTAAAGTAGTTGGTCCACACGTTGAGGGCGACATGCTGGATGATCTCGATGATCTGGGCGTCGCTGTATCCGGCCGCTTTGACCGAACGCAGATCGTCTTCGTTGATTTGGCCGCGTTCCCGTGCGATTTTAGCCGCGAATCGCACGGCGACATCGGCCTTGGGGTCGTTCGACGTGCCGTTCCGGTTCGCCACGATTTCGGCCTCGTCGAGTTTGGCCAGGTTCTTGCCGAGATAGGTATGCGCCGAAAGGCAATAACTACAGCCATTGATTTCGGCAACCGCGAGCGCTATTCGCTCTCGGGTCGGAGCCGGAAGCTCTCCTTTGCTCAGCGCCCCGAACATGCCCAGATAACCTTCCAGGGCGGCCGGGCTTACGGCGATGAGGCGGAACATATTGGGAGTTGAACCCAGCATCTTTTTCACCCCCTCCAGCAGGGGCTGTGAAGCCTTTGGGGCATCTTCAATCGAAGCCGGTGTTGGAATGCGTGACATCGAGTTCTCCTTTCTGACGTTGACGATCGGTTGCGAAGTTACCGAACGGGATGGTTGTTGATCGGTTCTACTTCACTATTTGGAGACCTGCTTCGCAAAGAAGGCGATAGGCAGGCCGACAAACAAAGCGTGTCCGATGAGACCGTTGATTAGCGCCGCGGCCGGAATCGGACTTGGACCGATCGCGCTAAGAGGCACAACGATCAAATTCATAAAAAGATAGACGACGGCGCCGTATATCAATCCCGACGCGGCCCACCCCTGGCGCAATACAAGCAGCTTCTGGCTGGCGAGAACGTAGACAGTCGCAACCGCTCCTGCGATAACGAAATGCAGCAGCATTCCCAGCCCGGCGGTTGCCAAACCGCCCTCGTACGCCGACGTCCCCAGCACGCCGCTGGCGATGTATTGCAGCACCTGTACGGGATTTAGATGTTTGGCCAGAAAGAAAAAAACAACTCCGTCGGTTGCGTCTAGCAGGCCGCTCGCGAGCGTGCCGTATGCAATCGCCTTTGTCGGCGTAAACGTTCCGACCGCGCTGGCGCTTTGTGAAATGGCGTTCATGAGAGCCCCCTCTCTTGGATAGGCGCAGAATTTGGACGATTCCGCTTCCCGATGGAGTCGGAAGCACTTTCGAGATCGGCCTACTCTCCGCGGCTCGGGATAGCCCGTGGCGGCCACCGCTCTTGCGCTTCGCGATTCTAATTGTTAAGAGCGTTCTGAACGCGGAGTGGGTGCACGGTTTGTTTTTCTGATTGTTATCGCAATTACTGATAGGAGGAACCCTTCGCATCAGTTGGGGTCGGCCTACGCCGGAATCTCGCAAGCCTTCATCGGCGGCCAAAAGAAGAGGTTCTTCGCCGCCTAGGTGGTGGATTCCTGCCCAGGCCGTTCTATGTTGGGTCGGCTCTTTCGGAGAAGGTTCAGAAGAGCGTCCCGGAGTGCATCGGGGTCATTCTGCCGCCACGCCAGGACCACATCAACCTGGCATTTCTTGTCGCGTAGCGTCTTGAAAGATATGCCGTTTGAGCGAAGGTGCTGTACGCACGCGGGGACCAGCGCAACACCTTCGCTCGCTTCGACCATCGTTAGGACCGTCTGCCAAACTCGCGGGGTATCCACAATCTTCGGCGAGAATTTTGCTCTCTTGCACATGGTAATGATCGAATCGAACAACTCCGGAGCCGCTTCGCGTGTGTGAAGAATTATTCGTTCGGTGGAAAGCTGCGAGAGCTGAACCGTATGGCTTCCTTCCAGCGAGTGGCCGCGTGGCAGCACCGCCACGACAGGCTCGCTGAAATAGATTTCGCTGCGCAGCGTTTTCCGAAACTCCGCCGGAATTCTGCGGGTAAAGCCGATGTCGATCTGCCGGTTAGCCAGCGCGGCCGGCTGCAGCGCCGGCTCGATGTCTTTGAGAGAGAGCATGACTCCCGGCTCGCGCCGTCTAAATTCACGGATCAGGCGCGGCAGGAAGGCGGAAGTCGCCGGTCCGCAAAGGCCAATCGTGAGCTTTCCGTACTGGCCTTGCGACGCGCGCGTGACAAGCTCCACCGCGCGTTCGGCGCGCGACAAGATCTCCTGTGCCTCGCGCAGAAATACCGCGCCCTCTGGCGTCAAAGCGACTTCACGTTGATTCCGCCGGAGAAGAGTTACGCCTAGTTCGCGTTCCAGATCTCTTACCTGGCCGCTCACCCCCGACTGGGAAACATTCAGGCGGCGCGCCGCCGAGGTAAAGCTGTTCTCCTCCGCAACAGCGCAGAAATATCGCAAGTGTCGCAGTTCCATATAGGCGCCCTCATCACCGTGTCTGATAACTGCGAGCAGAACAAACGTTGCAGTTTCTGCCGCCACCCCGACTCTAATGTACCAAGAATCATCTTGGAGATGGGCATGACCGTGCTTTACCGCGGAATGGATCGCGCTGCGCTCGATGTGGCGTATAACAACACAAAAGCCGTCGCTAATTTTCAGGATTTGTTAGCCGGATTCCGGGCCCGTAGCGCTCATTTTTATGAAACGACTCCGTGCGACCGGGATTTGCCGTACGGCGCTTATCCCCGCGAGCGGTTTGACTTGGCACGGGGGCGCGGAGCGGATTCACCAACGGTGGTCTATCTCCACGGCGGATACTGGCAGACGCTCGACAAAGAGGACTTCGCCTTCGTTGCCCAGGGACCGCTCGAACTCGGTTATAACGTGGTCCTCGCCGAGTATGCGCTTGCGCCGCAATTCACAATGACGCAGATCGCGCAGGAAGTTGGCCGGCTTTTGGATCATTTGGCGGCAAACCGGGGTGAGCTCAAATTGGGTCGCGGCCCTGTTTGTCTCGTCGGGCATTCGGCGGGCGGCCACTTGAGCCTTGTGCATCGTTCGCATCCCCTGCTGTCCCACACGATGGCCATCAGTCCCTTGGTTGACCTCGAGCCTATCAGTCTCTCCTGGTTGAATGCGAAATTGAACCTCACTCCGATGGAGATCCACCTGTACAGCCCATTGCTGCACATTGGCAAGGGCACGCCGACTACAATTGCCGCCGGGTTGGTGGAGCTACCCGAGCTGATACGCCAAGCCAGCGAATATGCGGCGGCAGCCGCGGAGTCAGGCGAGGATGTTGAGTATGTCGCGATCGAGAAACGCAACCACTTCACGATATTGGAAGAATTGGCTGGCGCGTCAGGCGCCTTGACACAGGTGCTGGGTCGTAGCTTTTCGTCGTGACCCTCGATTCGCCGATCGACACAGTTGTCAACGCCCCAGTGAGGACGCAATTGTCCTGCTAGGACAAGTGAATTTGCGGACTCCGATCGTGCAAAACGCGTGACCTCGAGAAATACAAGACTGCGTGTGTCGAGTTACCTGAAACCTGCGCGCTTATATTCTCGCTTCTTGTTCGATCCCCACCGCCCCCACCAAAATTTACTGCTTCCTATCGGTTAGATTGTTGAGAATTTTCCTTTGGAGCAGCGGCGTGGACAGGAGTCGCGCTCCGGCGAACGCCAGCGGCTCCAAAGGTGTGCGTTTTTGTCGTGCCGGCTGCACGATGCAGAGACGAGCGGAATCCCTGCCGCCCTCGCAACGGCCCGCGGCAGTCAGTTCAACCTTACCTTCGGGCTTTTTGTGCTTCACCGCCGGCATGCGCGGCCTAAGTGCTTCCTAGGACTTGTCTGGCAGCCTTCGGGCGATCTTAGCGAAGCCGCCGCACGAAGTGAAGTTCGACACCAGACAGTGGCGCGCCGACTTCATGCATCGCCCCACCTACGGCGAGTGATCCGAGATCAATCGCAACCAGTCCAGTGCGCCGCTCGGGCCGCGCAATTTTAAAAGCGTCGAGAACCCTGCCAGGATTATCGGTTAGCCGGGACCTCAGATGCTTGCGCTGATTGATCTGCCGAAGAGCTTCGTCTGGTAGGACTTGCAGCTCAGCGGAGGCGCCCCAACCTGTATCGTCATGATTTCGGCGCCGAATTCACCCGAAGTTTCGCCGCCATCTTCACCAGCTCTGCAAGGGAATCGGCTTTCATTTTCTGCATGACTTTGCCTCGGTGAGCTTTCACCGTAATCTCGCTGATGCCAAGATCCCCCCCCACCTGCTTGTTCAATCGCCCGGAGACGACCAGCCCCATCACCTCTCGTTCGCGTGGCGAAAGCGAGGAGTAACGATCGCGTAGCGATTTGAGTTCAGCCTGCTGGTCGAGAGTGACCCGGCTGCGCCCGAGCGCCTGGCGCACCGCTTCGAGCAAAACGTCATCCGCGAATGGTTTTGTCAGGAACTCGACCGCGCCTGCTTTCATCGCCTGGACTGTTTTCGGAACATCGCCGTAACCTGTAATGAAAATAATCGGCATCTCCGGGTGCTCAGCCGCTACACGCTTCTGCAGTTCCAGGCCATTCAGGCCCGGCATGGAAATATCGAGCACCAGGCAGTGCGGGGCGGAAACGGTTGGATACTCGAGGAACGCTTGAGCTGTGGCGAAGAGTTCCGGATGCCACCCAGCCGCGCCAATCAAGAGTTCCAGCGATTCACGAACCGAAACGTCATCATCCACGATGAATACGATTGACTTCGCGGCAGGCCCGGACGACACGGTTGAGCGCCCCATTTCACGCTTGATAGCGTTTGCCAGCGCCATAGTATATCTCCAATAACGCGTGACTCAACTTCAGGCCTCTCCCATTGCTTTGCTCAGCGCCTCCCGCAACGCGGTGTCGCTGAATGGCTTGAGAAGTATGTCCGCTGCCCCCTGCTCAAGCGCGCGCTTGCGAACACTCTCGTCTTTTTGAGCGGTGATGAAGATGATCGGAATCTTATACCCGCGGCTCTTGAGCTCTTTTTGCAATTCCAGCCCGCTCATTCCCGGCATGACAATATCGAGTACCAAGCATGTGGTCTGGTCAATGCTACCGGATGCAAGGAATTGGTCGGCAGTGGCGAAAGCAAGGACCGAAAAGCCAAATTCCTTCAGCAAGTCAGGGAGTGACTCGCGAACGGACTCGTCGTCATCAATGACTACAACTACCAGAGGTGAATGGATGTCAGTTACTCCGGCCGAGCCTTCATACCTCCCCTAGAATGTGCGTGAATTTGGTGCGCGTCTATTAGACTTAGGTATTGGTACTGAACGGAATCGAAAACAAAAACGTCGCGCCGGGCCCCTCATTCCGGATTGCCCATAGCCGGCCTTGATGATTTTCAATAATGGACCGGCTGACGGAGAGGCCGACTCCCATGCCGTCCCCCTTCGTCGTAAAGAAGGCTCCAAACAACTTCTGCTCGATCTCGGGGTCGATGCCCACTCCTGAATCCTTGACGCTCAGGCAAACGCCGTCTTTGTCGCTTGCCGTCTTGACCAGCAAGTCCTTTGGGCGATCATTAACGGCGCTCATCGCGTCCGAACCGTTTCGGATCAAATTCAGAATGACTTGTTGAATCTGAATCCGGTCTCCTAAGACGGTCGGCAGGTCGGCGGCCAACTCCGCCTGTAGAACGACCTTATCTCGCTGCAGCTCGCTGACGGATAGAGTCAGGACTTCTTTGGCTGCCTCATTCAAATCGAACAACTCAAATACCGAACTCTTTTTGTTGAAAAGCGCGCGCAGGCGCGTGATCACCTCGGACGCACGGTTACCGTCGCGAATCGTCCTTCTCGCCGTTTCGCGCGCACCTTCCACATTGGGAGGATTGGCGTCCAGCATTCGAAGGCACGTACTGGCATTGGTGACGATCCCCGAAAGCGGCTGATTGACCTCGTGCGCGATGGACGCCGTCAACGTGCTCAATGTCGTTACCCGCGTGATATGGGCAAGCTCGGATCTCGTCTCGTTGAGGGCTTCTTCGGCCAAGCGGCGCTCCGTGATATCTTCGGAAAGCGCCATCAGAAACCCCGGCAACTGCTCCGTGCCCGGGACGACGGAAACGCTGTTTCGCACCCAAACCGTAGTGCCGGTTTTTCGCCGGTACCTCTTCTCGAGCTGAAATTGCCGCCGTTTTCCCTCGAACAGTTCTTGGATCAACGCCAGAGTTAGGTCCCGGTCCTCATCGATGGTAATGTCGAGAAACCTGAGCTGGCCGAGTTCGTCTTCCGTGTATCCCAGCATCTTCTGGTAAACCGGATTCGTGGCGATAAAGTGTCCGTTCAGATCCGTCAAAGCGACACCGATTGCCGAGTTTTCGAACACCGATCGCCAGCGCTCCTCGCTCCGCGCCAGTCTCGCGTGCGTCTCAAGCAATGCCTCTTCGTTTCGCTTGCGCTCCGAAATGTCGCGCAGAAACCCCGTGAAGGATGGTGGTCCGTCCTGCGGGATGCGCGTGATTGCTATTTCGACGGGGATTTCCCTCCCGTCGGCGCGCAGGGCTGTCATCTCGACACGCCGGCCGAGCACTCGCGTTTCGCCCGTGGCCAGATGGCGGGCGAATCCGGCCCTGTGTTGTTCGCGAAGTGACGGTGGAATGATTACGTCGGCCAGATGCTTGCCCACCACATCTTTTCGGCCGTGGCCAAAGGTTCGTTCGGCCGCCGGATTGAACTCGGTGATACAGCCTTCGTGGTCTATGGCCACAATACAATCAAGCGAAGAGTTCAGGATGGCCGCTTTGTGGGCTTCACTGCGCTTCAAGTCGACTTCTTCCTTGAGAAGCTTTTGTTCCACTGCCTTCCGTTCAGCGATCTCCCTCTTCAGCTCCTCGTTGATAGCCGCAAGTTCGGCCGTCCGTTGCGCGACCCGCTGGTCGAGGTCGCTCGTCAGCCGCTTCTGTTCGCTCAGGAGTCGCGCTTCTTGAAGGCCAATCGACGCTTGGTTGGCCGCGACGTTTAAAACGAGCTTCTCGGCCTGCTCCGGAAAGCCCAATCGGCCCGATCCAGCTACGATCAAGCCGGTATCTCCGTGCATACCCAGCCGCAGCGGTACGACGTGAATATCGCCGCCTCCCGAAGGGCTCCGCAATGCCGGACCCCATTTTTGCGGGTCATCTCCCAGCTGACGGAAGAGCATCTGGCCGATGTCCGGCGGTTGCCGCGGCGCTTCCCAGGATTCGGCCACCTGGGCGATCTCGATGGGGCCTGCGCCACCTGGATCCCGCCACTGCGCGTAGACGAAATCCAGACCAAGCATGCTCAGGAGGGCGCCCAGCAGGGTATGAACAATCTGCGTTGACTCGGCGCCCGCCCACATCGCGGGCAGCGCGAAGATGCCGACCAGATCGTTTATGCAGTTTCTCAGCCGGCGTATTTCTTCGGCAGGATCCTCGGTGCGTGCGGTCATACTAGCCCGCCGATGCGGTTGACTTTGTCCGCCTCGCTCGCCGTTCGCGCACCTGGTGCAGGAATTCTTCCGGCGGCGTGTAAAATGGATTCTGTTGCAGAAGGCCGCCAATGATTACCATGGGGTGCGTCCTCATGATATCGATCACCGTGTCCCCGCCAAACTTCGATAGATGATAGGTGCAAATGACGGCATCTTCGTGACGATTCCAGATCTGGTTCACTCGCGATTCGAATTCAACCACGTCGTCGGAATACGAACCCTGTTCTACGACCCAGTCCATCCGGCAGACAATGCGGCTAAGCGGATATGCTCCGGGGGCGTTGCCGCTCGCCAACTGCTCGAAAACTTCGAGCATCCGGTCCTGATCGAAGCGGCCGTCCCGAATGTACGCTTCGACGTTCGTTCGAAGTTCGAATTGCCCCTTTTGTCGGGCGGTCTCGGTATCGATCCCCGCCGAGGCCAGCCGCTGCAGATGGTTCTGCTCTTGCCCGGGGTTCACGACGTGAACTGCCTTGTCTCCGCGCCCAAAACCATCTTGGATGAACGGAAACAACACTCGGTACTCTTCTTCCTCGCTGTTGAAGAAAGCACAAACGTGGCGTGATTCGGCGAGTTGAGAACCGGCAAACGGAATGGGGGCCGTATTCTTCATCATTCGTTTCTCCTGTGGAGCTCCGATTGATTGTCGTGCAAGTGTACCTTCTGTGGCTCGATGGAGTTTCCAATCCCAGCCGTCGCGATGTTAGCGGCCCAAAGGATGTTGGAGTGCGGTGTCGATTGAATTGGTTGTTCCGGGACGACGGGCTCCGCCCTTGAAGGTGTTCAGACAGCCGGCGATCCCCTAGGGCTCTCCGCCGAAACCTTTCTTTGCGTCCTGGCCTAGGCGACATTCTAATACTTTCCCGGCGCCTGCGTGCAGGTGAGATTTTTCAGGGCTTGCCGGCGTCCCGGACCGACCCCGGCATTCTCCCTGAAGCGATGGATCGTGTGTTCGCGCCCGCCCACCCGGGAGAACGCCGCGCATCCCACCGACGAATTGTGCGGACAAGTGTGAACTCTGCTTGCCGAGCCGGCCGAAACGGAGACCTCGACGGCATCATCTTTTGACTGGCTTGCCTTCAGACCCTTGGCTGAATTGCTGCGGAGTGCTCGGCCACAATCCGCAAACCGAAAACATGCGTGTTTGCATTGAATTCAGCAATGTGACCCATCGGCATGGAATCGCTTTCGATGAGTGAGGGTTTTCGCGCAGTGCTGGCTTTCGTCGAGAGGACAAAACAGTTGGGGATTCGAAGCAACTGTGCCGGGAATCTGTGGACGGGCCGCGAGTCGTTACACCTGCCGAGATTCGATTTGCTGCTCAGCGATACGCATCCAAGCGATGGAACCGGCATCCCCGTCGTCGTGCTTGCTCGCTTGCAACTCGACAGCTGCTTTTGTCTGCACGCTCCGCCCGCAGGTAGACGCGCGGGAATGGGCAATCCTCTCGGTTTTCGTCATGGAATATTCCCGTGCGCTGCGGATGGCTCGGTTCACGGAGCCTGTGCGTTGGCCGAAGGCGTTGCCGGAATCTGCATCGGTATCAGAAAATTGCTGGCGAGCGCGTATTCGTAAAGGAGACCCACCGGCTGTCGTAGCCGCAGTTGCTCCGCCGAAACCCACCCGTCCGTTTCAGTCCATTCCCAATCGGTCGAATCCGTTTTAATGGTTTGTCGCAGGTCCTGCGACGTCATCGGATACGCATAGATGCGAACATTTTCGGCGAACAGCCGCGACAACGCTTCCAGAAATCTTCCCGCAAGCTTGATGTACCGGTCTTCGAACACGCGGATTAGAAGTGACAAGCCCACGACGAATCGGACATGTTCCCCGGTGTAGCGGTTCACGTATTCGGTCATCGTGTAGAGTTCCTGCTCGCGAAACAGCAATACGTCGCCGCCACGTGCCCGAAGCGCGTCGATGCGTTCCAGCAATTCTTCGTTTGCAGGCGGCGGATCGCCGGGCACTGGCGAAGTGGCGGGAAGACAGAAAAAACCGGCCGGAGCGAGCGTCTGTTCGGCGGTTTCTCCGCGGAGCTGCTCGATTGCTGCCGCCAGCATTCGTTCGTGAATTGTCGCGTGATGAGGATCCAAATGTTCGAAAGACCCCGGCGCGAGCACCACCGCTTTCTTGTGGAGGACTTCCATAGGCGGCAAAGGGGAGCCGTTCGACGGAAAACAGACGGCTTGGGCGAGTTCCGCGCGAACAGCTTCTAGCAGAAGCGCGCGTTGCTCCCACGATTGAAATGCTCGGCCGTGAACGTCCACGTAGTCGATTTCGATGCGTTTCTCGACATCCTGCGCAACATTCTCGAGAAAAGACTCTTTGCTCTGAAGCTGGTACAGGGCGGCGTAAATGAGATTTACGCCTAGAACGCCGATGGCCTCCTGTTGGAGGACGTTGGAAGGATCTCGCATATTGATATGCAGGAGCACATCGTTCGGCTCGCCCTCGGGCTGCTCCTGGAAACGCATTGCCACCCACCCATGCGCCAGGTTTGTTCCGGCATAATTGCGAGCGGAAATCGTGTCGACAAAACAGAAGAATCGAGTTTGCGATCCCCGCGTTTTGGCTAATTGGCTGAGAAGCTGGGCCCATTCGCTTTGCAACATGGCGTCCAGCCGTTCTCTGGACACATAGCGGGAGCCGCGGCCATAAAGGTCGTCGCTCACTTCTTTGTCGTACGCTGAAATCGATTTGGCGACGGTGCCGGAAGCGCCGCCAACAACCAAAAACCACCGCACCACTTCCTGGCCGGCGCCAATTTCGGCGAAGGAACCGAAAGTAGTCGGGTCCAGGTTGACGTTGAGGGCTTTTTGATGGGTGTCGAGTTTTTCGGCGGCCGCCATGGTCAACTATTATCCGTCAAAGCGCTGTGAAAACGATTATCCATTCATTACCGTACGCGGCTCGCCGCGAAATCCGGAAGCCTGCAGAGCCAATTCACTTCCGTCCCGGCGCCTGTTGGACGCACTGGACGATCATTTCACAAACGTAGGAATCACCCACCTCTGTGCTGAACATCGCGTTGTAGAGGTGATAGCCCGGCCAGTCCAGCTTGAGGTATTTCTTGACGAATGCGGCGCGATCTCTGTCCGTCGTGTCGACTTGTTCGATTGCCTCGCGCTCGGGCGTGCCGCCGCCTATCAATCTGTGGATCTTGAAATCGCGGGAGGCATAGAGGAACGTGCGGAAGACATCTTTGCGATTGCGGAGAAAATATTGCGACCCACGGCCTACGATGACGCACGGACCTGCCGCAAGCGCTTGGTTGACGGCAGCCTCCGAAACGGACGCGATGCGGCGAGCGTCGAGCAGTGCCAGGCGGTTCGTGGGGGGCAACCCTCCTTCGAACGCCCCGCGAAGGAACGATAGGAATATCCGGTAAATTGCCGGATCTCTTCTCCATCCGATTTTCTTCACCACTTCGGGAGAACATTTCGTCACGCGCGCGATTTCCTGTGTCAATCGGTCATCCCACAGGTTCCACCCAAGTCGTTTGGCCAGCAGGCTGGCAATCTCGGATCCACCGCACCCAAATTCGCGCTCAATGGCGATTGCTTGAATCATTTCATCCGCCCTTATCCGGCCGCCACGCTTCCGCTCGCTGCTGGATCGTTCTTTTTCAAGAAAAACGCGAGAATGAACATGAGCGAGCAGAACGCGCCCAGGATCCAAAATGTGTCCATGTAAGACATTGCGTGTGCCTGTTGATTCACCAAGTCGTAAAACCTCGCGATGGCCTGTTTGTCGGCGTCCGTGGCGCCAAGTCCGGAATGCGCGATTTCCGAGCCCAGCGTATGGAACGCGGAGCGAAACGCTGGGGTATCCGGAGTGACATGGCCGACAAGGATTTCCTGGTGATATTGAGACCGGCGCACGATCAGAGTCGTTACCAAAGACGTCCCAATGCTCCCGCCGATGTTGCGCATGAAATTGATGATTCCGGAGACGCTATTGCCTTTTTCTGGTGGGACGCCGATATACCCGGCAGCCGTGATGGGGACAAAAAGAAATCCTATTCCCACGACTTGCGTGATGCGCAGCCAAGTTGCAAAACGGAAGCTGATGAATAAATCGGTCTTGTGGGCTGAGTAAAATAGGCCGATGGCGAGACACAGCCATCCTGCTGCAATCAAGTATCTGGCCTGAATTTTGGACGTGAGCCGGCCCGTGATCGGCATCATTGTGAGCAAGACGAGGCCGCCTCCGGACAAGACAAGGCCGGCGAGCTCGGCGGTGTAACCCATCAACGTCTGCAGAAATTCGGGAATTAAAACCAGCGTGCTGAAAAGCATAAACCCCATCATGAACATCATCAGGTTGGCCGCGGCGAAGTTGAAGCTCTTAAACATGTGGACGTCTATGATCGGCTCTTTTCGGGACCATTCCCAGATGACCAGCGTGATGAGGCAAACCGTTGCTGTTATCGCCAGGGTGGTGATGAAATGCGACCCGAGCCAGTCGTCTTCCTGCCCCTTATCCAGAAGCACCTGGAGCGATCCAACTCCAAGCGTCAACATGGAAATTCCGATGTAGTCGACGTGTATTCCCCCTTTTTTGATTCGGCGGAGGAACGGCGGATCTTCGACGAGTGTATAGGTCAAGTAAAGGGCCAGGAGCACCACAGGCAAGGTGATGAAAAAAATCCATCGCCAGGAATAGCTGTCTGTGATCCAGCCTCCCAGCATCGGTCCGACTGTCGGAGCGAGAACCGCCGAGATGCCGTACAGTGCGAAGGCGACCCCCCTCTTTTCAGGAGGAAACGAATCGTTCAGAATCGCTTGCGCCATCGGCTGGAGTCCGCCTCCACCCACTCCTTGTATAGCTCGGAATAGCAGCAAGACAGGCAGGCTCGGCGCGAGTCCGCACAGCAGGGAGCTCAGCGTGAAAATAAAAAGCGAGAACATGAAATACCGCTTGCGGCCGACGATTTCGGCGAGCCATCCGCTGATGGGCAGGACGATGGCGTTCGCTGCCAGATACGAGGTAAGCACCCACGTGCTGTCGTCGTAGCTTGCCCCCAGTCCTCCCGCGATGTACGGCAAGGCAACGTTGGCGACGCTCGTATCGAGAACTTCGACAAACGCCGCCATCGAAACGGTGGCGCCGATCGCCCAGGGGTTCACCCTGGGGCGCCACACGACCTGCTCTGAAGGGAGGGTCAGGGCCTCGGAACTCATCGCAAATACACTTTCGCTTCGACGTTCATCCCTGGCCGAAGCTGATGGTCGCGATTTTCGCCCGGTTCGAGAACAATCTTCACCGGAACGCGCTGGACGATTTTTACGTAGTTTCCTGTGGCATTTTCGGGCGGCAGCAAGCTAAAGAGGGGTCCCGTGGCTCCCGCGATGCTGTCCACATGGCCCCTGTAGGTGCGGCCGTTCGAATCCAAATGGATTTCAGCTCTCTGTCCTGCACGCATATATTTCAGCTGGGTTTCCTTGAAATTCGCAGTAATCCATACCTGATCCAGAGGCACCACGGTCAGCAGTTGCTCGCCGGGGTCTACATTCAATCCCACGACGACTTTTTTCGTCACCTCGCCGGTGACGGGGGCAGGGATCTTCGTGTACCCCAGATTCAACTCGGCCTGTTCAACCGCGGCTCTTTTCTGGCGTATGTCCGCAATGGCGGCAAGGGCCTTGGCTCGCGTCGAGGCAACTCGCTGTGGTCCGGCTTGTGCGTCTTCGTATCGCGCCTCGGCCTCAATGAGACGGCTGTGCGCTTCCTGAACCGCCTGTCTTGCAGCGGCCTCGTTCGCTTCCGCCGCCGTAATGGCAGCGACGTCCGTGGCGGCGGCTGCAAACGCATGGTCGTACACCTGCTCGGGTACTTCATCTCTTGCGAGCAACATGCGATACCGTGTGACGTCATCCTGCGCCTTTACATTTTCCGCCTGCGCTTCCAAAACGCGGGCGTGAGCCGCCGCGGCCTCTTTTTCCGCTGCGTCGATGGCTGCCTGCGCATTCTGAATGTCCGAGGACGTGAATTTCAGTTGGCTCGACGCATCGACCGAAGATATCGGCACGTCGATATTCAGGCTTTCCGCGGCGGCGTCTGAGTTGTCCAATGCGGCCTGGGCCCTTGCCAACGCCACTTCATAGTCTTTTGGATCGATCTCCACCAGTGTGGAGCCTTGCTCGACCCATTGGTTGTCCCTTACGTTGACCTTCTGTACGTATCCGGAAATCCGGGCGCTCACGGGATAAAGATGCACGTCCACCTGGGCGTCGTCGGTGGATTCGAACCCGGAAAAATACCGCCACAGGAAAAAGCCGCCGATGATTACGATGACGAGCGAACCAAGCAGGATCAATCGCTTGTGCGACCGCCTCTTGGGATACGACGGAATTGGCGCCTCGCCTCCTCCGGAACCTGTCGCTGGCTCGCTCTGCCCAGGCGGAGTAACATGCGGTGGATTCGATGCTTGGTTTTGTTCAGCCATACTTACTCTCCTTTCAGGTACTCGTCGAACCGCGACTCCGCCACACCGGTCGCTCTCGCCAGCGATATTTTTGCGACGTTATAGCTGTAAAGGCTGGCGATATACGCGTCGTTGGCATCCGCGAGGGATTCCTGCGCTTGAACCACTTCGATGTTGTCTGTCACTCCGGAGGCGAAGCGATCGCGTGATTGCTGTAGGGTCTCCGTGGCGAGCTGAACGGTATGGCCCTCCACGGACACTTCTTGGGCGGTATCTTGTAAGTCGAGGAAAGCGTCCCGAACTTGTTGGTCGATGCCGGCGCGCAAATCTTCCAGTTGTTGCTTGGCCCTTGTCAGGGCGGAATCCGCCACGAGGTTGTCACCGTGGATCTTGCCCCCCAGAAAAATCGGGACTCGCAGCACCGCGGCCGCATTCACGGTTCCATGGCTCGACGCCAGATTTGTCCCGGTGTCTCCGTAGTCCGCAACGATCGAAAGTGTTGGATAACGTTCGGCGGAAGCGGCCTTCTTCTGCAATTCAGCCGAACGCACTTGCTCCATTAGACTCTTATAATCGGGGCGGGAAGCGTAGGCCTGTTCCAAAGATTCCTCGAGGGTTGAAGTAGTGAGCGGACGATAGGCAACGTCCGTCGTCGTACTGAACGCCTGACCCGCAGGAAGCCCGATCGCCCGCGCCAGAACTAATTTCTGCTTGGCCAGATTATTGCGAGCCACAATCAGCTTCTGTTCTCGGGCCTGAAGCTCGACGTCGGCCCTCAATACATCCACAGCTGCCGCAAGCCCGGCTTTATGCTGGTCGGTCGTTTGATCGAACAGGACTTTTGCAGTGTCGCGTTGAGCCGTGGCGGACTCAACTTGTGCCTGATCCGCAATGACCCGCAAATATGTTGACACCACGACGAGAACAATCAGCTCGCGGGCGTTCTTGTAACTGTATTGGGCAGATTGCAACTGCGCTGCGGAAGACCGTGCACGCTCGATCGATTCCCAATCGAAGGCCGATTGATCAAGGTAACCGCGTATGTCGACCACCCCGAAGGGGCCAATCACATGTGGAACGCCGGGGAAGTCGAGGCCGATGTCGGCCTTCAGATCATTCTGGCGGACGCCGTAACTCGAAGCGGTGGTCAGATTTGGCAGGAGTGCGCTAAGGGCCCGCCACCGTTCGCCTCGCGCTCCGGAGAGGGCATCGCCTGAGAGCAGTCCTCCGAGGTTTTGCCGCAAACCCCGAGCTACCGCGTCTTCCAATGAAAGTGGCAATGCCGTCGGGCTGGCCGTGCCCTCGGGGACTCCTCCCAAATAAGGACTCTGCGATTGAAAGTCTTCGGCAGATCCGGCCTGGGCGTCAACGCTTGCCGCCCCATAGGATGCGGTCAGCTGGCTCGATGCAGCCGATTCAGATTGTCCGTAGGCCGGGGTTCCGGTAAAGAGTGCAAGACAAAACGCGATCGGCCCAAACCAAAAAATTGCTCGGGCAGCGGTCAAAATTCTTGGCGAAGTATGAAAGTTCACGGATATCTCCCGAACGCGAAGCCGGACCATTCTTTTCACATCGTCGAGCGATCCCAAATGCTCTCCCGCGACATCGAGTCCATTCAGCCCGGCAAGACCGATGCTTTGCGCGGTGTCACCAGGTCGAACTCCGCGCCGAAACGTCCGACAAAGTGGGCCAGCCACATGATCAAAAGCACCCTGTCGGGATTCACAGGTGTCCGTTAATCGGCTTGCGGGATGGTCCCAAAACGTTTCGGAGCCGCGGGCCGATTGATTCCAAGTCGTTTAAACGCGGCCCTTAGTTCGGCGCGGGAAGCCTCCACCAATTTCCGGTTTCTCCCTCCCTGCCGGGCGCCTTGTATTCCTCGAAACTCATTGCCGGCGCTAATTTCAAAAGGCAGTCGTCGGGCGTCTCGGGAATTGGCCAAAACTATGACAACAGAAGCGCTTGGCTCAGACAATCAGACGAAAGTATTGGCGATACTTTGGTATCGGTTGACCATGACGCGGATTTTTGTGCCGGGCGGTTTGAACGGAGAGGTTGTCCGTTTCCGTGGGAGGCTTGGAATGTGATCAAGCGCTGAGGGCTGCAGCACTATGCGGCGCTGCCCGACTCGACACCGGGCTACCGGCTTCGGGCGCCCGAAGCATTTGCACTCACTTCTTTGCCCTTGCCAATCTCCCGATTGACACGAGTTCTCTCGTCGTTATGGCGGCGTTTCAGGCTACCTCAGCGGAGGGCATTACACTTTTTGCCGAATGCGTAAGATCAGATTTTGTACGCTGCGCGCAAGCTGCGCCACTTCTCCTTCTCCTTGAATGTCGAAATTAATCTCCTCATCGCCCGCCGACGCTTGATCGACCGCCTCTTTCAAGCTCACGAGCGGCTTGGCGACTTGACGAGGCAAAATGAAGCTGATCCAAACGCTCAATAAGAAGGTGATCGCGGAAACGATTCCGAGCGCCCACTCGGCTTGATTGATTAAGCGCCGCGCCTGATGGTGGTCATCCTCGACGCGCTTCCAATTTCGCGCTTCCAGCTCCGACGCAAGCTGCAGGATCTCCTGGCTCGAGCTTTGAAGATCGCTCGTGACCTGCCGCAGGGCGGGGTCGCCCTCCTGCACGGTCGTCGAAATCTGAGAATCGAACGACCCGACCCGAGCCCGGAGTTCGTCGACCAGCTCGCTGCGTCGCCTGTATCTCGCTTGCCTCAGTAGGTCGTCCAGATCCTTCTCATAAGCGCGCACGACGGCTTGAATCCGCTCGTTCGCCGTCCCTCCCGGTCGCCCCAAAGTTTCAACCGCGGCCGCGAATCTCTGCTGATAAAGGTCGAGATCATCCAGCGCCTTTTGCGTCATGGCTTGCTCGTCGGGTTCGAGATTGTGAATCTCGCTGAACGTCTGTCGCGTCCTGGTCACCGCTTCTCGATTGACCTGCAGGTACGAGGAATCATGTAGCAAGAGATAATTTCTTTCTGCGCGCCGAGCTTCCAGCATCTCGATCGACGCCTGCTCCGCCAGCGTCGCCGCCTGCGCGTCAATGCTGACGATTCGGTCCACAATCCAGCTCATCCTGTACAAGTAATAGACGGCCAGAAAAATCACGGGAACCAGGATCAATCTCACGATCGCAAGGCTGTACGCCACTCTGCGCCGCAACGAATTGCCTGGAGCGAGAATTCTGAAAGATTTTCGGATCCTCGTAGCCATCGATAGACTTTGCCTCTCGCTTCGTCAGTCGGTCGGCCAAGTCCTCCGAGCTGCTAATCGGGAGAAACAGAGGTCGCGGAGGGCAGCGGCGCTTGCAATCGCCCGTTGCCGCGGTTTTGAGGATGCGCAAAGCACAGTCGATCCCCAAAACTCTCTAAGGTCTCTCAAATCCGCTCCGCCCTTCGACGTTACCCCCACCCGGGAACACAATTCATGGCTCGCAATGCCGGGGACATTCTAATGCGGAATCCATTTTGGCGCGCTGAAAGTCCGCGACAGGCCGGCGGGAACGATTAGCGTCACCCGTACGCTAGGCTTCAATTCTGCGGGGTTAAGGGAGGCGCAAGAACGGCCGCCTTTGTCCGCCCGCGCGCGCATCGCACCGCGACAAGTTTGCCTCGTATTTATGAAACAGCGGCTCCCGCGCGCGCATCTTATATGCAGGAGATTATGAATGCGAAAAGCGACTCTGCCGCTCGTTCTGGCTTTGGCAGTTGCGGTAATTGTTCTTGCCGGCTGGCCGGCAAATTCTTCACCGGTGACCCAGGCTTCCTCGATCACTGTTCCGATCAGCACGGTCGTCACGGTCCTCGGTCCTGACTACTCCGCCCCGCCCGCGATTTCCAAGAACGACATCATCGTTTACGCCCAAAAAAAACGCCAGGATGTGACTTCGTGGACTCCCGCCCAAGGCGCCAATGCGGGCCTTCAACTCGCGATTCTGATCGACAATAACGACAGTCCTACGGCGATCGGCCAGCATTTCGGGGAGATCAAGGACTTCATCAATTCTCAACCCGACACGACCCAGGTGGGCCTCTTTTACGCCGTGGCGGGTTCGGCCCGGGCTGCGGCGCCGTTCAGCGCGGACCACAGTGCCGTCGCTCAAAAGCTGCGACTGCCCCTTGGCCGCGTCTCTGGCCAGTCTCCGAGCATTTATCTTTCCCTAAGCGATCTCGTGACTCATTGGCCCACGGGATCGGCTCGCCGCGAGGTCTTGATGATCGCGAGCGGAGTTGATCGCCTTCACCCCGGCGTGCAGAGCCCTTATGTGGACGAGGCCGTGAACAAGATCCAAAAATCCGGAGTGATTGTTCACACACTATATTCCGGCGGCCTTCGACTCGCCAACACGACCCTTCTTCAGAGTATTGCGTGGCAGAACCTCCAGCTGGTCGCTGGCGGTTCCGGGGGACAGGAATTCTTTCAAGGGTTTGAGACCCCGGTAGACTTCACTCCACTCTTTCGCGAGCTCGACACTACCTTGAAAAACCAATATTTGCTCACCTTCAACACGCCCCAGAGCAACAAGAAGAAGGGCGAGTTTCGGTCGATTCAAATCCGGACTGAGCTTCCTAAGGTGAACCTATCTTATGCTTCGCGCGTCTACGTCCAGGGGCCTTGAAGTTCTGCTCGGGGCAAGCTGTCCGCTCCGAAAGCCATCTCGAGCCGTTCCAACATTAAAAGTCCGGCCACCAGGAACACGATTACTCCCTCCGGCGACTTTCTCCTTGGAACGCTCATCAGGAACCTCCTCGACTCGATTGCGTGGTAACGACCGTGTTCGATTTTGGCTATGCGGCGAAGGAGCGCAAGACCTGCAAGTAATGAAGAAGATCGTCGCGGGAAAGGACTCCGACGACGGAATTCCCCTGAACGACGGGTAATTGATTTACTCCGTCTCGCCCCATTTTCTCGAGCGCAGACCACAGCACAGCATCGGGACGAGTCGTGGCAAGTTTTTCGAGAGGGACCATGATCTGCGCCGCTGTGGTGTCCGCCCACGCCGCTCGCGGAACCGATCGAATGCCTCCCAGAGTCACCATGCCGGCTGTGCCGCCGGAATCCCGTACGATGAAATAGCGATTTCCCCCCGGCAGGACGTGATTGTCCACCAGTTCTTGCAGCGTGACGCTACCCGCAATTTCAGGAAAATCGCGCTTCATCGCATCGATGACCTTGTGCTCTCCCAGCAGATGTTTCAGCACTTCCTGCTGCAGTTGACTCCCGGCCGCGCTCTCGAGGAACCATCCAATGAACGCAATCCACAGACCACCGATGAAATTTCCGCTCAGCGCTTCCCAGACTCCGATGAAAATCAGGAAAAATCCGAAAAAGCGCCCCGTTACTCCGGCGATTGCTGTCGCCCTCTGGTACTTGCCGGTGATCCGCCAAACTAAGGCGCGAAAAACGCGGCCTCCGTCCAGTGGAAATCCCGGAATCAAATTGAATACGCCGAGGATCAAATTCAACAGCGCCAGGTACTTTGCCAGCGCGTAAAGCGGCTGGGACCAAGCTAACAGCTGTTCCAGCTCCCAGAACAATGCTGCGAGCGCGAAACTGACCACCGGGCCCACCACCGCGATCCAAAATTCCACCGCCGCGCTTGGCGGTTCCGCGGCAATCTGCGAGACGCCTCCGAAAAGGAATAGGGTGATGCGGGGCACGGAAAGGCCGAACCGCTTGGCAACCACGGAATGCCCCAATTCATGAATCAGCACGCTCACGAAGAGCATCACCGCCGTGATGAGGCCCATAAGCCAATATTCACCCTTGCTCCAGCCCCTGAACTCCACGGGGTAATAGCTGACGGCCAAGATCCATGTGAGCAGGCCGACGATGAGGAACCACGAATAGTCGAGGTCAATTGTGATGCCGAAAAGTCGCCCGATGGGGATTCTATGTCGGAACATTTCCAGTGCCCGGGAATAAAAGTATGAGTGTCAGCTCGCTCTCCCGGATGCGGAGAGCGGAACCCGGCCTCGCTAAATTTTAGAAATTACGACGAGCTGGACTCAATTGACTCTTGGTGGGAGGATCTCGTATATCGTTGGTTGTAGACGCTGCTGCAAGGAAAATATCTCACCGTCGTACCGAAGCTTTGTTGGGTACGAAACTCATGCACTCTTGGGAAGGCGCACGATTCCGCGCTGCAGAGCCTTTGTGATCGCCGCCATCCGGCCGTCAACGGCAAGCCTCTCGAAAATGTGGCTCATGTGAACTTTGACAGTTCCTTCCGTTATATTCAGAAGCGCCCCTACTTCCTTGTTGGTCTTCCCCTCCACGACCAATCCGAGTATCTGGACCTGTCGCCCTGATAAATCCGGCGATTGGATGCGCGCCGCGAGTTTTGCCGCCGGTACGGGCGCCAAAAACGTTTCGCCTTGGTGCACAGCTCGAATGCACGCGCGCAATTCCATGCGAGTACAATCCTTCAGAAGGAAACCCTTCGCTCCCGCCCGGACGACCTCATAAATCTCTTCGTCGCGATCGAAGGCGGATAGCAGTATGACTCCCGTTCGCGCGCATCGTTGTCGAATGGCAGAAACTCCCTCGGCCGCGTTCATCCCCGGCATGCGCACATCCAGCAATGCAATCTCGGGGTCGCGAGATGTGATTGTTCGGATCGCGTCCGGCCAATCGCGGGCTTCTCCGATAACCTTCATGGTCGGATCGTTGTCTATGATTGCTCTCAGCCCTTCCCGCACGACGGTGTGATCGTCAGCGATGACTACCCGAATGACTTCCTTCTCTTGCATGGCTGATCTCCTCCTTTCCGCGCTTGGATATGGGGATAAAGGCAACCACTTGGGTCCCCTGTCCGACTCGGCTATAGAGCCACAGAAGTCCTCCCATATTTTGCGCGCGCTCCCGCATGCTGATCAATCCGAACCCTTCTTCCGTCGTTGGGTCTCCCACGGCGAATCCGCAGCCGTCATCTTCGACGCATAATTCGATTTGATCGTCGCCACCTCGAATCGCAATCCTCAATTCCGACGCGTCCGCGTGTCGAACGACATTCTGCACCGCCTCCCGAATGATTCGAAGAATCTCCCCTTCGGTTTCCGCGGAGCTAAGACCTTGAATTCCCTCGACGACGCAACTGGTCCGGAGTGTTGTGTTCTCAGTCAAGCGTTCGACGAGACGCTGCACGCCCTCGCTCAAGTCCGCTCGTTCGGGCTCCGACTCGCGAAGGTTCTGAAGCAACGACCTCGCCTCGGCAAGGCTCTCTCGGCCGATTCGGAGCGCTCGATCCGAGAACTCTTGTGCCCTCGGACACTCGCTCAAAAATTCTCCCGCTGCTTCCAAATTCACGATCATCCCAGCGAATCCTTGCGCCAGCGTGTCATGAAGTTCACACGCGATTCGGGTGCGTTCGCGCGATGCGCCCTCCTGCCTCAATCTTTCTGCCGAGGATTGCCGCGAGTGTTTTTCCGCGATGAAGGAAGCCCAGCCATAGGCGGCCAGGCCGGCGAACAACCCAACTATCACATCGTTGATTCTCGTGGAGTTCGGATTTGTGGCGAGGCGCCCGAATTCAACGCCCAGAAGATAGCTTACGATGCCAACGGCCAATCCAATCGCGCTCGCCGCGAGAATGCGTACAATCCGCTCGCGCATAAAATCACCCCCTGCTGGGAGTGAGTGAATCTGCAAAATTTCATTCCCGTAATTACACTACTCTCCGAATTTGGTGAAGGTCAAGACGCAGAATAAACTTTCTCTGCGGCAATAAATCGCGACGTGGCAATTTCTTCCGTTGCGCGTTTGGATTCGCGCGCTGAAGTACAGAAGCGGCAGATTTGCTCCCGGTTTCCGGCCGGACTTCTTACGTGCGATCGCGGCACTTTGTCCATCTCGAGTTGCCGTGGCATTCCACTTAAGTGATATGGCCGGGCTTGCTGTTTGTTGAATTGTCGTCCTCCATTCGTGAGAGATAGTGTGGTACTAGGCGGGCGAAAGCTGTGCGGCGTGCTTGCGGAGGGCCTGGCGACTCTTGTTGCGGCCTCATCGGCATTGGCCGGGTTTTTGCCGGCAAAAAAACTACTCGGAGGAGAAAGCGACTATGACTGCGCAATCAGCAACTGCGATGCAAACCACGAAAGGCTCGGTTCCGGTGAGGCCGAGCCCCGGAATTCTCTTCGATCAATTCAACGACATTTACAATTCGATCGCTCAAAGAGCCTTTGAAATGTTTGAGGGCACCGGCCGTTGGCCCGGCCGCGACTTGGAACATTGGCTTCGCGCCGAAGAACAAATCCTTCACCCGGTTCACATGGACATCAGGGAAGCGGATGGAAGCATTATCGTGCGGGCGGAAGTGCCGGGCTTCAGCACAAGAGAGCTGGAAATTGCCGTTGAGCCACGCTTCCTGCGTATCGCCGGCAAGCGTGAAGGTAGGGAAGAGGAGGCCAAAGGGAAGTCGGTTCGATGCGACTGGTGCGCCGACCAAATCCTTCGCATTGTCGATTTGCCGGTGGACGTGGACACTTCTAAGGTAAATGCAAGTCTGAAGGACGGCATCCTGACGATCGAACTCGCAAAGGCTCCGCACGCCAAGACGGTTCACATCGAACCGAGGGCCACGTAATTTCCGGCGCGGAAGTTCGCCCGGCCAAATTCTTGCTTCTTCGCCCTTTCCACCTGCAATGTCGCGGAAAGGGCGAAGATTGCCTTCGGGCGATTCAGTCGAAGCTGCCCGTGACGCCCTGGAATCCGTGCGCGGCCTGCTTGAACAGCCAGCTCAAGACGCGAGTTGTGCTGTAGCAATACGCCAGGTTGTAACCAAGCGTTGAAAAGCAGTGCAGCTCGCACGATTTCTTCATTTCGTTGAGCTGCGGGAGCTCGAACTTCGGCTTTTCGATTGTGCCCCAGTCGTAGGTAGCGTTGTACATGGGGAAGCAAGGCGCCAGCGTCCCGTCGGTGCGAACGATCAGCCAATTCTGGCCCGCACGGCATCCCCAGTGTTCGCTCTTCCCGCGCATGAATTCTTTCATGTTTTTCAGGCGAGGGACCGAGTCCACCATTTTGTAGCCTTGTTGGTTCTTCTCCATCAGCCAGTCGAGCGTTTCATCGACCTGCGGGAAGTCCGCCGGACGAATGTAAGTGTCGTTGCCGTGCAGATGCTTGAAGTGATCCTGCTCCATCATCGGCGTTTCGTTGATGTGGTAGGTCGTGGCAATCCCGTTATCGTGTGCGATCTGCGTGAGCTCCCGGACGTCGTCCAGGTTCGTCCGGCAGATGTTTATGTTGAAGAATACCGTGTACCCGTAGCGATATTGCCTTCGGACCAGATAATCGAAGTAGGACCGAACGTGATTGAGAGCCTTGGGCAGGCCGGGTTTTTCGTTGATCGTGTCCACGGCAAAATTTATCGTCGCGATTCCCGCGTCGGCCAGGCGGTCGATTACGTCGGGCCGAAGCAGCCGGGCATTCGTGGCCAGGTAAACCCAGAAGTCCTTCTTGGCCGCGTAATAAATTACTTTGTGAACGAAATCCGGGCGAAGCAGCGGCTCGCCTCCCGTCGGGGCCAGAACCCGGCACGGTGTGTCGCTCAGCCAGTCAATCGCCCGCCGGGCAGTGTCCTCGGTCATGCCCTTCACTCGATTGTCGTAGGACCAGCAATAATGACAATCCAGATTGCATTTCCATTCGGTGAAGAGGTACGCAATGATCGGTTGAAAATCTCCGGCGCGGACTCGCGATTTCAGGTAGGGGAAAAGCCAGCCGCGCATGTTGTCCAAAATCTTCGCCGCACCCCAGTGGCGCTTCCCCGTCTTCAGGACGGTTTCGTGGGCGGCGATGTCTTCCGCGTCAATGTCATGCATTAGCTCCGGGTGTTGGGGAAACTCCGGAACGGGCAGAATCTTGCCTTCGGTCTCTGGCTTCGTGGGCCGCTGCGCATGCTGCCTCAACAGGTTCTGGACAGGCACATCTAAACGGCTGGGGGGTACAAATGAACTTGAGAACTCCTGGTTGCTTGCGTCCGGCATGTATCCTCCTTGTTATCTGGAAGTTGCATGTCACACCCTGGTTTGGCACCTGAAAGCAAGGCTCGCCCCCGATATTTTAGGACCCTAGGGACTCTCCTCTGACTCGAACGTGAACTAACCGTCCGGCCCCCGGAGGAGATTTGGACTTCCTACACATAGATGCACCAAGACCGGCCCAGGACGCAACCGGAATTCGCGAATGCAATGATTTTTTTCAACTTACGGGCGCGTCTCCTTTTTCGGCCCAGAGAAGGGCAGACACGCGGCGCTCCAAATCCCGGGCAATGTCTTCAGCCTCCTCATCGGGAGTATATGAGACGGGCGCGCCGATCGAAACGCGAACTTTTCCAGGCTGATGGAGAATCCTGTCCTTAATTTTCATATCGAACAGGCCGTCCAAACGAATCGGGATGACGGGCAGGTTGAGCTGCTTTGCGAGGAGTCCAATCCCCGCCCGGAACGGCTGCAACTCCCCATCGGTCGTCGTCTTGCCCTCCGGGAAAATCAGGACGCTCCAGCCCCGATCCGCAAGGTCGCCCGCAAATACAAAGCTCCGGCGAAACCCGGACTCCCGGGGAAGCGGAAACACATTGAAGAGAGAAAAAACCAGGAAATAGCTCAACCGCTCGGAGACGCGTTCGAAGAATTTCATCTCTTTTGGCGGCCGCATCATCGTCTCAATGCGTTCGCCCCGCATGGCCGTCGCCAGGCGATGCCGCAATTTCATGGGCAGTGCCGCCAGGATCCAGCCGATGTCCACGTACGTAACGTGGTTCGAAATCACGAGGGCCGGGCCCTTAAGCCCCCTCAGATTTTCTCGGCCTCGCACGCGGGGAGAAGCCAGCAGATAGGTCGCGGGCCAAACGAGAAGGTAGTAGATGAATATTCGAAATGCCGTCACGGGCCGGCTCTGAGGCCAGCGTGGGTACGTCATTTCGACGAGAGCCTTGGGGGGATTCCGGAGAAGGTCTTCGAGCTGTCCCATGGTCGCCACATCGGCAAATTTCGCTTCGCTCAAGTCCACTTGATAACGCTCCTCGAGGGCGCTTAACAGCTCAACGCGATCGAGTGAGCTCATGTTCAGCCGGTATTCCAGCGCGTCGGATGACGTCAGAGTTTGCACCGGCTGTCCCGTAATTCGGGCGACAAGGTCTGCCAGCGTGCCCCCGTCCTTCGGCGCCGGGGCGCCGTGAAATTTCTCCTCGACGGCGGCGCGAATGCGGGGCAAAAGAGGTTTTTGCGTCGGCGTGCGCGGAAAATCGAGTTCCGGCCAGATGAGCCAGCGGCGAATCCTCTGATATTCGGCAAGTGAGGCGTTCGCAGCGGCAACGGCGGATGCGGCATCCTTCTCCCGGTCGTTCAGCAATAGAACGGCGCAGGGTTCGGCATTACCGTCGCGATCGAGGCCGATCACAACCGCGTCTTTCACGCCCGCCTGTGCGCGGAGTTCCCGCTCGAGGTCTTCCGGATAGATGTTCATTCCGGCGGCAGTGACGATGACGTTTTTCATTCGGCCTTTGAAGTAGAGCCGCCCTTCCTGATCCACTTCCGCCAAATCGCCAGTATGAAACCACCCGTCCTCTTCCGTGACAGGGCGCAGTTGCTGCCCACGCCAGTAACCCCGGGCGAGATTTTCGCCGCGAACGAGAATTTCCCCGTCCGAACCAACCTTCATCTCGATTCCGGGAAACAGTTTCCCGATCGAGCCCTTCTCCGACCGGAAGGGATGATTGAGGCTGATGAGCGATGTAGTTTCCGTGAGTCCGTACCCCTGAATGACGGCATATCCGAGGCGATTCCAGAACGATTCCGTCGCTTGGGGGAGCGCAGCGCCCCCGGAAATGAACGCCCAAAATTTCCAGCCAAGCCGCCCGTGGATTCGGCGAAATCTCCACCAGCGGCGCAGGAAATGCCGCCCCTCGGCGGCGGCGAAGTCTTTCCGGAATTGCTCCAATTGGGAATCGCGCTCAAGGTCGCGCTCGATTTCCCGCTGAAGCGATTCGATTAGACGCGGCACCGCGACAAGCACGGACACACGCTCCCGGTGAACCGTCTGGGCAACTTCGGCGGGATTGAGCGAATCCAGAAAGATCGTGGTCGCACCCAGGAGAGGCGGAATGAAAAGCGCGAGCAATTGCCCGAAAATGTGGCTGAGCGGCAAAAGATTGAGAAAGCGGAGCGGATGAAAGACCTTTTCATAGCGCAAGTATTTGCGGATTTCCGCTTCCAGAGGCTCAATGTTGGCGAGGACATTTCCGTGCGAAATCACCACGCCGCGCGGCTCGGCCGTAGTCCCTGAAGTAAAGACAATCTCCAAAGTGTCGTCGCGGGAGAGCGCCGGCGAAGCGTAGGGAGCGGGCGAATGCCCGGCGACGGTCTCGCAGAGCGATTCTAGAATCAGGCCGGGAATGGCGGCATCGCCCAGTGAAACCTGGTTTGAGTGAACCACGAGCTTCGCGCTGACTTGTGCGGCCACGCGCAGCGCAAATTCCGGCGCGGAAATCCGGTCAATTGGGACGGCGACAGCCCCGCGCAATAGGCATCCCCAAAACGCGGCGATCCACTCGGGCGAGTTCTCGCCCCAGAGAAGTACGGCGTCGCCACGCCCGACGCCGCGCGATTCCAATTCGCGGGCGAACCGGCAGGCTTCCTCGACAATCTTGCCGTACGTCCAGCGCTCGAATCGAAATCCGTGCCGGGAAGCAACGGCAATTTCGTTTTTGTGGCGCGAGTATTCCGAAAGGAATTCGACTAGAGATTGGCGGCCCATCGGCGGCTTTGATTTTGTCGCATGCGGCTGGAAATTGGAATGCCCTCGGGGCCGTGCGGGCTCGGTGGTCTGTAGCGGCAGGGAATTAGCGTCATTGATCTCTGCGGGGGGGCGTTTGTGCGGCGGCGAAATTCACCGGAGCGTGTCGAATCGCGAGATCGAAAAGCCGCTCTTTGAAGAGCTTTCGAAGGCGCCTGATTACCAGTGTGTCGATGAGGTTTCGGATTCCGGCGCGAATTTGCGCAAAGCGGGAAAACGCGAGAAGCCAGGATCTGTTGCGACTAGGATTCGGCGGCCGGACCCCAAATAGCAACGGTCGGAGGAGAGGGACACACATGCCGCTCAGCGCCTCGGAGGGTCTTTCCATCGCGTGCTCGCGCCGCATATGCCACCAATTCCACGCTAGCAAATCAGCCCGCTAAAAACAATTCGCGATGCGCGTGGACTTCCGCAAATCGAGCGGCGAACTCGAGCCGATCGAGAGGTGAAAAGTAATTTCGAGACTTCCTCCCGGTCTTGGACCGCCGAACCCGGTTTTCGACCCAGCACCGAACGCGGAGATCAGTTGGCTGCACGATGCGGACAAAGCAGCTTTGATGATACTTTGGGTCGATGGGCGGGAACCGGCAGGCGATTGTTGTCGGCGGAGGTATCACTGGCTTGGCCTGCGCGTATTGGCTCAAACGTGCGGGCATAGATGTTGCGCTCCTCGAAGCCTCGGACAGGCCCGGCGGGATTGTGGCAACGTGTGAAAGAAATGGATTCCTGTTTGAAGCCGGGCCGCAATGCCCGCGATTTTCGCCCCGTCTGTGGGATTTGGTTCGCGAAATCGGGTTGGACAAGGGGTTTGTGCCCGGCGACAGGAAGGCGCCTCGCTACATTCTGAAAGATGAGCGGTTGCGCAGGGTTCCGTTTTCCCCGTGGGGTTTCCTGACGACGGACCTTGTCGGCGCGGGATCAAAGCTTCGCCTCTTGAGCGAAGGTTTGCGCTGGTCGAAGCCGCCGGAATCAGAAGAAACTCTCGCGCATCTTGTCCGGCGAAAATTCGACGGCGATGTTCTGGATTATCTGGTAGACCCTTTCATTTCGACGCTTCTCTCCGGGGACGCCGAGAAGATCGGAGTCGAGAGCGCTTTCCCGTTTTTAAAGAGTTGGGAAGAAAAGTACGGAAGCCTGCTGCGCGGCGCGATCCTTTCGAGAAAGGGTGGATCAAAGTCCAAAGTCGACAAGGATGCAAACGCTCGCACAGCGGAAAAGCACGATAAGAATTTGGTCGTGACCGATGCACTGCCTCCCCTCGGCTCGTTCCGCCAAGGCCTGGGAGCGCTCCCAAACACTCTCGCCGAAAAGCTGCCAGATTCGCTGCGCTTGCGCGCTAAAGTGGAAACTTTGGAACGTATTGAGACCATGGGGAAGCAGGATTTTTCATGGCGAATCCGGTTGTCCGACGGCGAGGAAATCGCCGCCGGCTCTTTGATACTCGCTGTTCCCGCGTTCGAAGCGGGACGGCTCCTCAACCAAGCCGCGCCAGAGACCGCCGCCTTGCTGTCCCAAATATCGTATGCGCCGATGGTTGTCGTATCGTGCGGCTACATGCGCTCTCAGGTGCGCAATCCGCTCGAAGGATTCGGGTTCATGATTCCCCGGCGCGAAAACTTCAACACGTTTTTCTGCATCTGGAATTCGTCCGTTCTAACAGGCCGGGCGCCTCAAGGGACGGTGCTGGTAACAAGTTTCGCCGGAGGAGCATCGAATCCCACATTCGCCAATCAGGACTCAGAGACGATCGTCCGAACCGTGGAAAGGGAAACCGGAGGCATCCTGGGCATTGAGGGACCCCCTGTCGAGCGGCTTCTGTGGAACTATCAAGCGGCCTTGCCGCAATTCAATGTTGGCCATCACGAAGGAGTCGCTCAGATTCGGCGAACAATTGGCCGGACTCAGGGTTTGTACCTGGCGGGGAACTACTTCGACGGACGATCCCTGGGCGAGTGCGCGGAGAGTGCCTTCCGGACGGCCGAGGAAGTGACGCGGCGCGGCGCGGTTTGAGGCATCCAAATCGAGTGGATGTTTTGCATCTCATAGAAAGAGAAGTAGTTAGGAGGAGTGCTTGTTGCACGGCCTGATCATCGGCATCGTCGTAGTTGCATTGGCTCTGCTGGCCGGACGCATTTACCAGCTTCTTGGCGCCGCGCGGGATACCCGGCGCTTTCCACCACTGGGTGAAATGGTGGATATCGGAGGCCATCGCTTGCATCTGGTAGCGGCAGGAGAAGGAGGCCCAACCGTTGTTTTCGAATCGGGGCTGATGGCGACTGTGTTAACGTGGAACGAAATTCAACCAGAGATAGCCAAGGCGGCGCGGACGATATGCTACGACAGGGCAGGGCTCGGTTGGAGCGAGCCAGGGCCGATGCCGCGTGACGCGAACCGAATTGTCAGCGAACTCCACGACCTTCTCGACCGGGCGAGCCTTCCGCCTCCGTATATTCTCGTCGGACATTCCTTCGGCGGGCTTACAACGCGCCTGTTCGCGGCGCGCTACTCCCAGGAAGTCGCAGGACTTGTTTTGCTCGACCCGGTGGTCCCGGGCGAATGGAATCCGGTGAGCGAACACAATCAAAAGAGAATCCGGACGGGTGCGCGCATCTTGCGGCGTGCGGCAGCAATGTCGAGGTGGGGAGCGCTTCGCTTCGTCTCCTTTCTCCTGCGTACGGGAATCAAGCCGATTGCCGAGCCGCTCGTGAGACTAATGAGCAAGGGGGCGCCCAAGGGAGATGGGACTACGAAAAGTCCGTTGTTTTGGAATTTGCCCCCCAGCGAGAGGGCGCTGACGCCGGTATTTTGGGTGCAGCCGAAGTTTACCGAGACCATCGCGAGCCAGCTGGAAAACCTTCCGCGAAGTTCCTCCCAGTTGGCCGAGGTGGAAAATCTGGCGGACAAACCGGTCGTGGTGCTGTCGGCCGGTGACACACCTCCGCAACGTCTGCAGGAACACATCGCCATCGCAGGATTATCCTCTCAGGGGAAACATTTGGTCGCGAAAAAAAGCGGCCACTGGGTGATGGTCGACGAGCCGGAACTCGTTTTGAATGCGATTCGTGAAATGCTGGATTGGAGCCGGCGGCCGCGCGTGATTGGAGCGCGCAATTGAGCCGAGGCGGAATGTATGGGGCTTCGCGGGCGGAAGGACGGGAACGGCATTGAGGAATCGTGGATTGCTAACCGGCGTTCTCGCTTTCGCGATCATTTTTGCGGAATGCGCGCTTGCCGTGCCTGGGGCCGCCGCACAGGGACAAGTTTCGCGGATGGCGGACCAGCAGCAACAGGTCCCCGTGCAAAATCAGCAAGGACAGGCGGCTTCGCAGCAGCAGGCGCCGCCCCAGGGCAATGCCTCTCAGGCGGCTTCCCCCAAGCCCGCGCAGACAAATGACCTGCCTCAAAAACCGGAAAGCAAAGAGCAGCAGAATCTGCGGCACGAGCAGCAGACCGGAACTTCGAAAGACCGGATTTTTTGGGTCGTTCCGAACTTTTTGTCCATGCAAGACTCGACAAACATTCCCGTTCTCACGACCGGAGACAAATTCAAAGTAGTGGGCCGTTCGATGGTCGATCCCTTCGAATTCGTACTAATCGGCTTTGCCGCGGGAATCGGGCAGGCGGTCAATAGCACCCCCTCCTACGGGCAAGGAATGTCGGGCTACGGTTTGCGTTATGCGACTGCCTACGGCGACAACGCGGTGGAAAATTTCATGGCCAGCGCCGTGCTGCCGTCGCTGCTCCATCAGGATCCGCGCTACTACGAGCTGGGGCACGGCGGCTTTTGGCGGCGGTCGGGCCATGCTCTGAGCCGGCTGGTGATTACACGGTCGGATTCCGGCAGCACGCAATTCAATTATTCGGAAGTGTTCGGAGCCGGTATGGCAGCGGCGATTTCGACGTACAGCTACCATCCGCATTCCGAACGGCAATTTTCAAATATCGTGACGGTTTGGGGCACGCAGATGGGATATGACCTGGGGACATATATGCTGAAAGAGTTTTGGCCCGATCTGCGGCGATGGCATCATCGGAAGGCTCAGACGGACACGCCTTAGCCGAGCGAGTCCGGCATCTGTTTGCAGCCCGCGCCAAACTCCGGCCGGCCTGCGCGATTATTTGCTCTTCATCGTGTAGACGCCGTCCCATTCCTCGTTCGGCGCCTGATCAAGAAAATTCAGCGAGCGCTGCAAAAAGGTTTGCGTGGGCCCGTCGTTGGGATATTCCGCCAGCAGCTCGCCGAATGCCGCCGCGGCGTGCTTCCAGTTTTGCGACCGATATGCGGCGAGCGCGGCATCAAATTGGGTGAGCAATGGCTGATGGCTCGATTTTGCCGCCGCGACATCCACAAGTTCATAGATATTGACGGGATGCGATTTGCCCTTGACCCTGATTTTATCGAGGTCGCGGCAAACGAACTCATCCGCAACCTGCCGGTATGTGAATTCGCTGATCACGATGTGCGTCTGATATTCCTTGTTGATTCCCTCGAGCCGTGACGCCAGGTTTACGTTGTCGCCCATCACCGTCCACGCCAACCGCTTGGCCGAGCCCATGTTCCCCACGTTGACCGGCCCGGAATTGAGGCCGATTCCGATCGAGATCGGAGACCGACCTTCGGACGTCCATTTCTGATTAAGCTTTTCCAGCCGGCGAATCATCTGCAGTGCGCACGCGCACCCTCGGAACGCATGGTCCTCCTGCGGGTAGGGCGAGCCCCAGAACGACATGATCGCGTCGCCGATATATTTGTCGAGCGTGCCGTTTGTCGCGAAAACGGCGTCCGTCATTTCGCCGAGATATTCGTTCAAGAGCTGCACGAGTTCGTCGGGAGAAAGCTTTTCCGAAAGCGCGGTGAAGTTGCGTATGTCGCTGAACATCACGGTCAGCTCTTTCAGCTGGCCGCCGGGCCGGATGTAGCGCTGCGGATCTTTCTCGATCAAGCCGATGACGGCCGGTGACAAATACTGCGAAAACGTCTTGCGCAATTTGCGCTTTTCCCGTTCTTCGAAAATCATCCGGAAACTCGTGATGGCCGCGTAATTGGCCGCAAGTGTCCCCGCGGGTATCACGAAGCTCACCCATCGGCCCTGCGACGCGAACATGTAATAGACAAAGACGGAATAGAATGCCAGAGCCGCCAGCATGGAGACGGTCGAATAGAGCGGCGTAAGCCGGCTGAACAGGAATCCGAAACCTATGCCGAAGAAGAGAATGAAGCCGATGTCGATGAGTTTTTCGTCGGAGCCCCGGATCAGGAAGCTCCGGCCCTTTTCGCCGCTGTGAAGGATGTTGTCGATGATATTCGCGTGCACTTCCACTCCCATGTAGGTGGGCAATTGCTCTTGGAAGGGCGTGACGCGAATGTCCCCGATACCAAGTGCGGTGGCGCCCACCAAGACGATTTTGTCGCGGAAGCTCGACGCCGAAATATCGCCGTGGATGACGTCCCACATCGAGTATTGCGGGTACGTGTGGTACGGGCCGGTGTAATTGATCAGCGCGGTGCCGTCGGCAGCCTGTCGAATGATGTGGCGGCCCAGCTGAATCTTGGTTAAGCCGTCCGCCGAAATGTAGGCGGCGACGTCCTGATCGGGAATGTTTTCGTAGAGGCGCACGGCTTGCACGGCCAGGGAAGGGAAGAAGTCCTGGTCCTGGTAACGTTCGACCAAAGTGGCGTGACGCAGAGTGCCGTCGATATCGGGATTGATGTCGAGGAAGCCGTAGGAAGCGGCGGATTCGGCGAGCAGCGGGATGTTGGCCTCGACGCCAGCGGCGACTACACCGCCGTTCCGCTTCCACGCTTCTCCCAAATTGAAATCAGGTGACCCCTTCGGCCTGTCCTTTAGGACTTGAGGGAAAGTTTTCGCCCAGATGATGTTGAAATATTCCTCGGCGAGTTTCGGATCGGCGGATTTGGCGCGTTCCGGATTGAGAAAAATGTGGCCGAGAATGACGTTCCCGCTCTTCTTCATCGCTTCCGCAAAATCCTTGTCCGCGTCGGACGTTTCCTCGAGAGCCTCAATCTTTTTCCGAAGGTTCGGAGAGGCGGAAGCGCCGATTTCGGTCTGCAGGTCCCGCAGCGCTTGCCCGGCCGGATTCGTTTCGGGAGTGGGGAACGTGGCGTCGAAGGCGATGACCCGTGCGCCATCGCCGCTCAGGCGGTCCACCAGAGCCGCGTAGTTGGTGCGGGGAATTGGGAAAGACCCGACGTATTGAAGAGTCTTCTCATCGATGCCGACGATCACGATCCGTGGATCGCGGGCGCGGGTGCCGCGAAGCCCGAAACGCAGGTCGAGAGAGCTCTGCTCGATCCGTTGTAGAAATGCGAATCCCGCTTGCCGGTTGCCGTTGTTCCCGGAAACTGTGAACAGGGCGAGCCCCGCCAGCGTGATGACACCTGCCAGGCTGATATTGACTGCAAGCAGGGTGAGCTTGCCGAGTTGCGCCGTCCAATTGGACCAATAAGATTCCTTCACGCGCATTCGTATCGGGGCTGCAAAGCTGCGGCACGTGTCCGTCTAGGATTCGCGCGCCGGCGCTTCGCGGCCTGCGGGGCTACCCGCAATTGGGATTTGTCGAGCCAGGCTTGCAGCCGCCGGATCCGCCGCGAGTGGCAACGATCAAGCCCGCTGCCAGCCCTCCCGCCGCCAAACCTCCGATCGTCACCCAACGAATCGTGTGGGATGCGTGGACCGGCGGCAAGTCGCCGGAAACACTCGTGGAGAGCAGTGACGCCTGGCGCGTTGCCGGAGGCGTGTCCGAAGCCTTAAAGCCGCCGGGAGGAATCTCCGTGGTGATGACCACCATTTCTCCCGGGTCCAGAGTGACCGAGTTGCTCGCGTTGCTGGTCTGTCCGCTATTGTTTGTGGCCTGGGCGTTGCCCAGGGGCGTGACGGAAACGTGTCCCTTGTAGCAAATCACGGTCGTCTTGTTCGCCTCGTAGGCAACGTAGAAGTCCGTGCCGATAACTCCGATCACCGCATTCGGAGTATTCACTTCGAATTTTCCGCCGGGTTTCGTGATCTTTTCCACCTGGCTGCGCATTTTTCCGAAACTCATTTGCAGGGAAGTCTGCTGCGAGGCTGTGTCGTGCTGCACGATTTTCAGCTCGCTGTTTGAGCCCAGGCTGAGGATCGAACCGTCCTGCAACGTGGCCCGGGCGCGGCCGGCCTGCTGGGTCTGAAGGATATCGTTCCAAAGGAGCGCCTCTTTGAGGCTCGCGGGCTGCGAGTTTCGAGTTACTGCCGGAATCATCGCGCTGATCTGCCCGGCCTGTGGCGCGGCAGACTGGGGTGCGCCGAAAACGGGCAGCGTGCAGAGAAGGCCGCACAATAATCCCGCAATCAGCCGTTTTACTGGGTTCATGAAGATCCTCACAGGTTTTCGGATTGAAGTGTTGCTTCCACAATTTTCTCAGATGGCCCGGCTGTGTCAACGAATGCGGCCCCCAGGCGTGCTCAATGAAGCCACAGAAAAGCGCCGGCCAAAATTCGGAAGCATCCCCTGGGGTGATTTAGGAATCCGAATCAATGTAGCGATTTAAAGAAGAAGAAAAGCGCAAACCCTGTTATTCTTCACCTAGATGAGAGAGAACTCAGAAGAAATGGGCCTCCTTGAGCCCGTAGGGAGGCGTCTCCTGAACCCGAGACGCGCCCGGCGGTTTTGGACTCAGTTTCTCATCGTTGTTTTGCTCGTCGGTGTTGCCGGACTTTCGACCGTCGCCAAAGACAGCCTGTATCATTTTCATTCGATTTCCGCGCAACACGTCACCAGCTCCGTCAAAATGCAGTTGGCTCACACGCCCGTAATGGACAGCGAGCCGGCGATGCCAGTTTCATTGACGCTTCCGGCCAGGCCCGAGTACCGTCGGCGCCTCTGGGAACCAAGTGAATCCATTTTCTTCCCCGCTGTCGGGGTCACTGTTTCGCTTCAACATCGATCTCCCCCTTCGTCTCTTCCCTAATTTCATCGTCTTTTTTTCGCGGTCAATTCAACCTGAAGTTCGGCCCCCGGGCACATACTGACTCAGGGCAAGCGAATCTTTAAGGAGTCATCATGACGAATCGGACGCTCCCTCCCAAGTTCCTTGCGGAGCTTTGTTCTTTCAGCACTTGCGTCGTCTCCAGCTCGATTGAAAAGTTCGATTTGCGTCTCCGCAATATAGGGTTTGCGGATTCCCGTGTGCGCTGCATGTATCCGGAACTTCCTCCGGTTGCCGGATTTGCAACCACTGCCCGTATGCGAAGCACGTCCCCGCCGATGGAAGGCGGAAGCTATTACGATCGAACCGACTGGTGGGAGCACATTCTCTCCGTTCCTGGGCCGCGAATCGCGGTGATTGAAGACATGGACAACCCTCCCGGCCTCGGAGCCTTCATCGGTGAGGTTCACGCCAGCATTCTTCGCGCTTTGGGATGCGTGGCCGTGATCACGAACGGAGCCATGAGAGACCTTCGGGAGGTGCGGGCGACCGGCATCCAGGCCTTCGCAGGAAATATTTCGGTCTCCCATGCCTACGCGCACGTATTTGAATTTGGAGGACAAGTCCAAGTGGGGCACCTGCGAATCAAACCTGGCGACCTCCTGCATGGCGACCTTCACGGCATCCTTCACGTTCCCACGGAAGTCGCGGAGAAAATCCCGGAGGTTGCTCGCACGATCTTGACGAAGCGCCGCCGGCTGGTTCAGTTGTGCCGTTCGGAGAAATTTAACCGGGAAGCGCTTCGAGCGGCGATCAAGGAAGCAGAGGCTTAGCGTGATGCTTGCGCGGATTCAAATCTCGCACTTCAAAAGACAAAACGAAATGATACGCAGAATACGAAATACGAACCTCGTGGCAATCGCTTGCTTTGCAATCTTATGCATGGTCCTCGCCGCCTGCGGCGGCGGCCGCACCGCTGCGGAGAATGGCGCCGACGCCCCCATCGCGCCGGTTGTCAAAGTGACGCGGCAAAACCTGTCTGACACCCTGAACATCGCTTCCGAGTTCCTCCCCTTTCAGGAGATCGATGTTTACGCCAAGGTGTCCGGCTATATCCGGCAGCTCAACGTGGATTGGGGAACGCACGTCCGCCAGGGTGACATCCTGGCCATCCTCGAGGTTCCCGAACTCGAGCAGCAGGTTCAAGTGGACGAAGCCTCGATGAAGCGCAGCGAAAGCGATCTCGAAGGCGCTCGCGAGGAACTCAATCGCGCCCAGTCCGCTTATACCGTCGCTCATCTCACTTATACCCGCCTTGCCAACGTCCAAAAGTCCCACCCGGAGCTTGTCGCGCAGGAAGAAATCGACGTCGCCCAGGGCAAGGACCTCGAAGCCAGCGCTTCCTATTCCGGAGCCAAGGACGCGCTCGCCGCGGCCGAACAAGCCCTCGCGGCAGCCAAATCCGCTCTGCAAAAAGACCGCGCGCTTTTTGATTACACACGCATAATCGCGCCCTTCGATGGCGTAGTTACGCAGATTGACGCCTACAAAGGCGCGCTCCTCCCGGCAGGCACGTCTTCCGACAAGGGCAACCTCGCCCTATGCCACTTGTCGCAGAATAATCTCCTGCGCCTGGTTATCCCCGTGCCCGAACGCGCGGTTCCCGGCATTCGCATCGGACAATCTGTCGAAGTCGACGTTTCGGCGTTGCACAGAAGTTTCGACGGAAAAATCATCCGCTTTTCCGACCAGATCGATATGGAAACGCGGACCATGCACACCGAGGTTCAGGTTCCCAACCCCACCTTTACCCTCGTACCCGGCATGTACGCCTCCGTGAAATTGCCGCTGCATACCGCTACCAACACTTTGACCCTTCCCGTGCAGGCTATCCGGAATTCTGGCCAGAACCGCGGCAGCGTCCTCGTGGTCGGCGCGGACGGAAAAATCGAGCGGCGGGACATCGCTCTCGGCCTGGAAGGCGCGAACTCCGTCGAGATTTTGTCCGGACTTCAGGAAGGCGATCTCGTCGTTTTCGGTGAGCAATCCCAATTCCAGCCGGGCGAGATCGTCAAGCCAAAGCTGATTCAGCCTTCGGAAGTGGAGTAAACTGCCATGTCATCTTTTTCTCTTCGCCATCCCTATTTCATTGTTGTTATCTGCCTCTTCGTCTGCGTCCTGGGCCTGACAAGCATCGTGCAAATGCCCGTGGACATGTTTCCCCCGATCAATATTCCCGTCGTGCTGGTCGCAACGTTCTACAGCGGGATGCCCCCGCAACAGATTGAAGCGGACATCACCGACACTTTCGAACGCTTTTTCACTCTCGGTAGCGGCATCGATCACATGGAGTCACGCTCGATGACGGGCGTGAGCCTGATCAAAATTTATTTTCAGCCGGGAACGGACGCCAACGCCGACGTTACGCAGGTCTCGAACCTGGCGATGGCGGACCTGCGCCGCTTGCCCGAGGGGACCCTGCCTCCTGTGGTGCTCAGCACGGGAGCCTCGAACCTGCCCGTCTGCCTGCTCACCGTCGAAGGCAAGGGCCTCAGCCAGACGCAGCTCCACGATTACTTGCAGTACCAGATCCGCAACCAGATCGCAGGTGTCCCCGGAGCTACCGTCCCGCCCCCATACGGCGGAAAATACCGGCAGGTGATGGTCTACGTCGACCCGCTCGCCCTGCAGGCTCATCAGCTGAGTCCCATGGACGTGGTGCGCGCCGTCGACGCCTCCAACCTCATTTTGCCCGCCGGCGACGTTCGCATCGGTCCGCTGGACTACAACATCTATACCAACGCTCAGGTTCCCGATGCGGCGGCGCTGAATCAGGTCCCGCTGAAGACCGACGGCCAAAAATCCGTTTTCGTTTCCGACGTGGGCCACGCAGTGGACGGCTCCTACCTGCAGTACAACATCGTTCGCGTGAACGGCCAGAAATCGGTCTACGTTCCGATCCAGAAACAGGGTGGGAACACCAATACGATCGCCGTCGTGGACGGGATCAAGAAAGTGATCAAGAACCTTCGCGATATCCCGAGCGAACTCAAAACAAGAGTCGTTTTCGACCAGTCCGTCTTCGTCAAACAGGCGATTTCGACCGTGCTCCACGAAGGCGGAATGGGTTTGGTCCTGACGGCTCTCATGATTCTGATATTTCTGGGAAGCGTTCGCGCCACCTTTGCCGTCTTTCTCTCGATCCCTCTGTCGGTGATGGCGACCTTCTTTTTCCTTCATACCGGAAACCGCGGAATCGACAGCATGGTTCTCAGCGGTCTGGCTCTGGCATTCTCCAGATTGATTGACAACTCCGTGGTCGTGCTGGAAAACATCTTCCGCCACCTCGAACATGGCGAAGGACCCGCGATTGCCGCCGAGCAGGGCACCAACGAAGTTGCCTTGGCAGTCTTGGCCATCACGCTCGTCACCGTCGTCGTCTTTTTCCCGGTCACGCTTCTCTTCGGCGTCAGCAAATATTTGTTCTCGGCGCTCGCTCTCGGAGTCGTGCTCGCCCTCTTCGCGTCCTACTTTGTGGCCGTTTCGGTGGTTCCTCTTTACTGCGCCCACGTTCTCAAAAAAGTCGCGGGGCACGGCGAACCCAAGGCCGACATCACCGCTGAACCCGAAATCGGCGAGCCCCCGGCGGGCGGCGCCGCCGGATGGGGAGAAAGGTTCCACGCCTCTTTCAACCGGCGGTTCGAAGCGATGCTCGAATACTACGACCGCTGGGTGTCGAAGGCCCTCGACCGGCCGAAAGAAACCGTGGCGGCTTTTCTGGCCCTCTTTGTCCTGAGTTTCGCCTTATATCCCTTCGTCGGCGTGGCCTTTTTCCCGCGCACGGATGCCGGCCAGTTCGTCATCAACGTCAAGGCGCCCACCGGCACACGAATCGAGATGACCGACCAATACATCGCTCAGGTGGAAAAAATTATTCGGGAAATCGTTCCCCCGCGCGATTTGAATACGATCGTATCCAATATCGGCTTGATGCCCGATCTTTCTGCGCTCTTCACGCCAAACTCCGGAATGCACACCGCATTCGTCGAAGTGGGCCTGAAACCCGACCACAAAGTAAGCAGCTTTGAATATATGCGCCTTGTGCGTGACCGCGTTTCTTCGCAACTCCCCGAGCTGAGAACTTATTTTCAATCTGGCGGCTTGGTCGATTCGGTGCTCAACCAGGGCGTTCCCGCCCCGATTGACGTTCAAGTCAGCGGGATGGACCTGAACGAAGACAACCGCATCGCCCAGAGCCTGGCCCTGAAGTTCAAGCAAGTGCCGGGAGTTTCGGACGTGTATATCCCGCAGGACATGGACTATCCCGCTCTCGATATCCACGTGAACCGCGAACGCGCCAGCGAACTCGGCCTGAATCCCAAAGAGGTGATCGACAACATCATCACCGCGCTCACCTCCGACGTGATGATCGCCCCGAGCTACTGGGTGGATCCCAAAACCGGAAACAATTATTTCGTCACCGTCCAATACCCCGAAAACCAGGTGAAATCCCTGCAGGATTTGAAGACCATGCCTCTTCGCTCGCCAAACATCAAGATGCCCACGTATCTCGATCAGGTCGCCGATGTCGAGCCCATTCTTTCCCCCACCGAAGTCGACCACTACCAGCTCGAGCGAATGATTGACGTGTACGTGGCGCCCTCCGGCGAGGATCTGGGAAGGCCCGCGGCGCGGATTTCCAAAATCATCGCCACGACGAAAACCCCGTCCGACATTCGCATCAACATGCGCGGCCTCGTTGTGACCATGGAGTCTTCTTTCAAGAGCTTCGGCTTCGGCCTCGTCCTCTCGATTCTCCTCGTCTACCTGATCCTGGTCGCCCAGTTTGCCTCTTTCACCGATCCGTTCCTGATCATCCTGGCCGTGCCCACTGGATTGGTGGGAGTCATGCTCACTTTTGCTCTCACCGACACGACGATGAACATTCAATCGCTGATGGGCATCGTGATGCTGACCGGTATGGTCGTCTCCAACAGCATCTTGATTGTGGACTTCGCGAACCGCCTCCGTGCCGAAGGGCGCTCGGTCCGCGAAGCCGTGGCGCACTCATGCCGGATCCGCTTACGGCCCATTCTGATGACCTCGCTCGCGACGATCGTCGGTTTGCTTCCCATGGCTCTCAAGCTCGAAACGGGCAGCGAGGCGTACGCTCCTCTGGCTCGCGTCATCATCGGCGGGCTTATCGTCTCCGTCGTTCTCACCATCTTTGTGGTTCCCGCCGCTTACCTTCTGATCTATCGCCGGAAAGAGCAAATGCAGGGAGCCGAAACCTTACAGGAGGCTTCATGATCAGACGGGATTTTCGACTTCTCTCGGTGACGCTTTCGACTTTCGTGGCGGGCGCTTGTTTTGGACAGAGTGCCCCCCGGCCCGCTGCCGGGATTCTGGCGCAAATGGCAGCCGGAAGCGCCGTCCAGCCTCCTTCTCACGTTGCTCCCGCCCAGCTTCCGGGTGCGCAGAAGCTCACCCTCGCGGACGCAGAAAAGATCGCGGTCCAAAATCATCCGCAGGTTCAGGCAGCCTCGGCAATGGCCGTTGCGGCGTCCGAGCGCGTGAAAGAACAGCAATCGGCATATTACCCCACCGCGAACGGCAGCTTGACGGCCGTCGGCGCCGAAAATGATAGCCGCATCGCCGCCGGGGCCCTTAATAATCCGATCGTGTACAGCCGGTATGCCGACGGAGTCACCGTCAGCCAATTAATCACCGATTTCGGGCGAACGCACAATCTGGTGAAAAGCTCGAACTTGCAGGCGAAGGCCGCCGAGGAGAATGTAGTCACCAGTCGCGCGGATGTCTTGCTCAATGTCGACCGCGCCTATTTTTCGGCTCTCAAGGCTCAAGCCGTCCTTCAGGTCGCGGAAGAAACGGTGAAGTCCCGCAAGCTCGTCGCCGATCAAGTCACCGCTCTCGCCCAAAACCAAATTAAATCGGGCCTCGACGTCAGCTTCGCGAAGGTGGATTTGTCCCAAGCTCAACTCCTCTTGATCCAGGCCCAGAACGATTACCAGGCATCGCAAGCGGATCTTTCCGTGGCGCTGGGATATCCAGCTCCGCGTACGTTCAACCTGACGGAGGAGCCCGTCCCCGGCGCCCCTCCCGCGGCCGTCCAAGACTTGATTCAAGAGGCTTTTCGCGATCGCCCCGAACTCATCGGCCAGCGTTTTGACGTCAGCTCGGCGCAAAGCTACGCCACAGCCGAACGCGATCTCTGGTTCCCCACAATTTCCGGAATCGGAGTTGCGGGGCTCGTTCCGGCTCGCGAGGAACCCCTCCCGTCGCGCTATGCGGCCGGCGGCGTCAATGTGAACATTCCGATTTTTAACGGGCATTTGTACGGAGCGCTGCGAAGCGAAGCACAGGCCGAGGAGCAGGCCCAGCAGCAATATTTGCGCGACCTGCAAGATCGCATCGCGCGTGACGTCCAGAAGGCTTGGCTCGATGCCAATTCCGGTTACCAGCGCCTGTCCGTGACACAGGAGTTGCTCGACCAGGCCGACATGGCGTTAAATCTCGCCGAAGCGCGCTACAAGCTGGGTCTTAGCTCGATCGTCGAGCTTAGCCAAGCGCAATTGAATCAGACGCAAGCGGAAATTGCGGATGTCGCGGCGAAATACGACTATGCCGCTTTGATTTCAGCTCTGAATTACCAGACGGGTGCGCTGCATTAGCGCCGCGCCAAACCGCAAATTCCCGCGGGACTTCGGCGCTTATTTTGCCCGGAATGGATTTTCCGCGCCGCCGGTCCCGGCATGTTGCTGCGCCGCGAACAACAGCGAAACCAGGTAGACCGCGATTCCTAGCCCGATCAGAATCACGCCCACAAACGCGAACAGGACGAAAGATAGCGGGTGAAACCACAGCAGGCTGATGATTTCCACGATCAGCCCCAGAATCACCAGGGCGCTCGATACGCGCAGAAACCTCCCCATCCCTATCGCGCCGAGTTTCATTGCCCCGGCCTCCACAATTTCGCGCCGCTCAATTGTTCGATGTCATGCGCCGAATCATGGCACCCGCTCGTCAGGCACGACATCTGTTCCGATGTCAGCGACCCCATCATCGCGGAGTGGACCGGATTCTCCATGAAGTCGCGCGCTCCGAGATGGCAATGCAGGCACTGCGCGTTCTTGAATCCGCCATCGATCCGGATTGAGGCGGGGTTCGGCGGAGTTGTCACGTACTGCATGTAAATCCGCTTGAGCCCCTGGATCTTGTCTTTGAGCGGGCCGTAAATCGTGTAATCGGCGTGGCAGGAATAGCAGGCTGTCTCGGGCGGAACTCGGTGGTTCTGAAAATGCTGCGCAGGGAGAAATTTGGCGTCGTCCAGATACAGGCTTTGGCCGTAGGGGACCATCACGTGGCAAGATACGCAGAACCGCCGTTGCTCCGAACGCTGCATGTGCGTCCCCATTCCCAGCACGATGCAGAGCACCGGCAACACGCACAAACCAATGAATGCCACAATCTTCCAACCCGTTCCCTCCGTCACTCGGGGCCGGACCAGAAAGATCGATGCGAGAACGATGCTTAAGACAATCAGTGTAATGAGAACGCCGATCACGAATTCTCCCGCGGCCGCCGCCTGCGATTGCCAACCAATTTCGCCACGCCTTTAGCGGGTTCCGATCATCCCGCCGGCTCCACCTTCTGCAATACTGTTGCCACCTTATCGCATGACTCCTTCGTTTATACCGAATTTTCTTTCCTGGTCTGTGACGCGCATCACAGCGAACCTCACTCTCTCCCTGCCGTCAGGCCCGCGCCAAGTTTTTCTTCTCCGCTCCCCGCCGCCTCGGTTGGACTCTTCCTTCCTCGTGCATTAGAATCCTCTTGCTCACACGATTTTCAGGGCCCCGGAGGCTCGAATGCGCGAATTTCCCGTTATCGACATTTCTTCTTTTTCTTCCTCTTCTCCGGATTCCAAGCGCGCTCTGGCCCGCCGCGTTGACGACGTCTGCCGCGAGACCGGCTTTCTGGCCATCGTCGGACACGGCGTCTCGCCCAGCGTAATTTCCGACACTTGGAACTCCGCTCGCCAATTTTTTGACCTGCCGATGGACCAAAAGCTCTCGGTGAAGATGCCTTACGAAGGCTACCCGTACGGCTACGCGCCGTTTCAATCTGAAACCCTCGCCAAATCACTTGGTGAGGATACCCCTCCTGATTTGAAGGAATCCTTCAGCATCGGCCCCCTTCACGTTTCGGCCGTCCTCGAGGACGATCCGTATGCGGATTTCCGTTATGCGGAAAACCAGTGGCCGAATGAGCCCGCGGGGCTCAGGCAAGCCTGGTCGGCCTACTACGCTTCTCTTGGCGAGCTTGCCGCGCGGATCATGAAGATTTTCGCCGTGGCGTTGGACTTGCCCGAGGATTTTTTTGCCGCCAAGATTGACGATCCAATCAGCGCGATGCGCGCCCTGAACTATCCGCATCCGTCGGCGCCTCCCCGGCCCGGCCAATTGCGGGCGGGGGCTCACACGGATTACGGCAGCCTGACGATTCTGCTTGCCGAGTCCGCCCCGGGCGGGCTCGAAATCCGCGGTCCGGGTGGCGAGTGGCAATCCGTGCCAATCGTTCCCGAAGGATTTGTTATCAATATCGGTGATCTAATGGCGCGTTGGACGAATGACCGCTGGGTTTCGACCTTGCATCGTGTCGTGAATCCGCCGCCGGATCAGCATGGCTCCACGCGCCGCCAATCCATCGCGTTTTTCCATCAGCCGAACTGGGAGGCGGAGATCTCCTGCATTCCCACGTGTCTCCCACCCGGCGAGCGGCCAAAATATCCGCCGGTTCAATCCGGCGTTCACCTGATGGAAAAATTTCACCGTACGGTCAAGACCGGAGCGGCCGGGTCTTCTTCCTGACCCCCCGTTTCGCATGCCGGGGCGGTTTCCTTCCGCTGAATGCGGACGCAATTTGCGCTGCGAGCCGCGCGTTGTGAATCAGCAATGCGATGTTCGTCCGCAGCGTTTTCCCGCCGCTTTCTTTCGCCATTTGGCTCAGTAAATACGGCGTCACGGCCTTGCCCTGAATTCCTTGCGTCGCCGCGGACTCGAGTGCCCGCGCCAGCAGCCCTTCCACCTCCGCCCGTGAAAGAGCAGCGTCCGCAGGGGGAGGGTTTGCAATCACGGCTCCGGAATTCATTCCCAATCCCCAGTGGATTTCGAGCAATCGCGCCGCCTCTTCCGCCGTGTCCACCCGGGTGTCGACCTTCAACCCGCTCTCCCGGCAATAAAACGCCGGAAATTCATCTGTCCCGAATCCGGCCACGGGTACGCCCAGCGTTTCCAGAGCTTCAAGAGTCTTCGGCAAATCCAGGATCACTTTCGCGCCCGCGCAAATCACCGCGACCGGTGTCCTGGAAAGCTCCGCCAAATCATTCGAGATATCGAGGCTCGCCGAAACGTCTCTGTGAACCCCGCCGATTCCCCCTGTGGCGAAAAATCGGATTCCTGCCGCCGCAGCCACCAGCATCGTTCCCGCCACCGTGGTTGCGCCGAATCCCCCTTCCACGACAACAGCCGCCAAATCGCGCCGGCTGACCTTCGCGACCCCATCGCTGTTTGCCAGCACCTGGATCTCTTCGCGGCTCAATCCCGCCACCAGGCGCCCCTTGATCAACCCGACCGTGGCCGGCACCGCCCCCTGCTCGCGAATCGCCGCCTCCATCTCCAGAGCAGTCTCAAAATTCTGCGGCCGGGGCAAGCCGTGAGCGATCACGGTTGATTCCAGCGCGACCACCGGTTTTCCGCCGGCGAGCGCCTTTGCCACTTCCGGCCGCACATCCAGATACGGGTTCATGAACGCGCCATCCGTTTCTTATGGTTCTCGATTCGCCGCCGGAGCCCTTCGGCGCTCATCTCTCGGGACACGGACTCTTCCGTTTCGAGTGCAAGGCTTGCCGCCGCCAGCGCCGCCAGCACGGGATCTTCCTCTTGCTTCGAGGCCATCGCATACGCGTACCCGGCCACGAGTGCGTCGCCCGCTCCCGTCACGTCCCGAACCCGCTCCGGTGGAATCGCCTCGGCAAATCGCGCCCGTTTTCCGTCGTCAACGTAGACGCCTTCCTCGCCGAGCGTGACGACAATCGTCCGCGCTCCTCGCCTCACGATCTCCCTCGCCGCTGCTTCAATTTCCTCGCGCGTCTCCGCTTTCCGCCCGCTCAGTACGCCCGCTTCCTTCTTGTTCGGAAACACCACGTCGAGATATCCCAGCAGCCCTTCGAATTTCGCGGCCTTGGCGATGGAGATGGGGTCCGCCAGCACCGTCGCCTCTTTCTTATGCTCCTTTAGCAGCCTTCCGATCGTCGCCGCCGGGAGATTGGCATCCACGAACCATAACGTGCAAGCCGCGAGCTGCGGCGAGATCTTGTCGGCCCACTCCGGCGTTAACTCCTCGACGATCTCCATATTGGCGAGCCCGATGAAGAGCTGCCCATTGGGCTCGATGGCCGCCGTGTAGGTCGCCGTAGGATGAATCCCCGAAGGCGAAGAGAACGACGCCGCGATTCCCATGCCCTCCATCTCTCTGCGAATGGCCGCGCCCGCTTCGTCGGCTCCCACAATCGAGAAAAGCGAAACATCGCACCCAAGCCGCGCCAAATTGCGCGCCACGTTGCCGGCCACGCCTCCCGTGCACGTCGTCACGCTCACCGGATTCGAAGTCCCGTGCCGCGCCCGCTCCTTCAGCCGCGCTTTGTGATCCACATTCACGCCGCCGATGCACGCAATTCGCCGTCCCGTGGAATTCATCTTCGCCGGTTCGCCCCGGACGAGTTTTTCGCACGATGGATGGAATGTCAATCGCGCGTCTCTCGCCGGTTTGTGTGCAAGCAGGGAATTGCCTTCCGCCTCGCTCGTCTCCTCGCAAAAATACCTTGTGTGCCTCCTGTTGACAGGTATTATCTATGCCACAGAGCGCCCCCCACGGAAATTCAGCAATGGCGCTTTTGCGCTGTGGCCCGCACGCGAATCTTCACCCGCTCGCGGAAGCTCTGTTGATCGATCATCTCTAAAACTTTGGCTTTTGCATGGCTGCACCGGCTAGCGGTGTACTCGCGAATCTCCAGGCGTCGCCGAAACAACCGGCGCAGCCCAGCCAGGCTTATGGAGGAATGTCGAAATGCCGATGATCGCCCCTGTCGCCGAATGGGATTCCGTCTTCCGCTCCTTGACTTCCGAGGTTCCGGAAGCTTTCACCTCCGACCGCCGCGCTCTGAACCTGATGGAAGGGGAGTGGCAGCAGCCCGGCTTCGGTAAGCATTACGACTCGGCCGTGGACGGCAGCAGCCTGGGACGCATTCCCATGATCGATCTCGAGACGGCGCGCCATGCCGTCAAATTCGCGCGTCTCGAAGCCGGAGTATGGGCGCAAACCGACCTCGATGAGCGGCGCCGCCGTGTTTCCGCCTGCCTCGATGCCCTTCGCAAGCGCCGCGATCTGATTGCCCGTCTTCTCATCTGGGAAATTGGAAAGCCCTACGCCCAGGCTCTCACCGATATTGACCGCTGCATCAGCGGCGTGGAGTGGTACGTTGAGAATATCGAGGCTATGCTCGCCCGGCGCGCGCCACTCGGCCTGATTTCCAATATCGCCTCGTGGAATTATCCGATGTCGGTCCTGATGCACGCCGTACTCGTGCAGGTGCTCGCCGGAAACGCGGCGATCTCCAAGACGCCCACGGACGGCAGCCTCTATGCGCTGACTCTCGCCCACGCCATCGCGCGGCGTTGCGGTTTGCCCGTTTCGCTCGTCAGCGGCTCTGGCGGCCAGCTGAGCGACGCCCTCGTCCGCAACGAGTATGTGGATTGTCTCGCTTTCGTGGGAGGCAAGACCAACGGCGGTGTGATCGCCTCCTCGCTCTACGACGACAAGAAGCGCTACATGCTGGAAATGGAGGGCGTCAATTCCTACGGCGTCTGGAGGTTTTCCGATTGGAATTCTCTCGCCCAGCAATTGCGCAAAGGTTTTGACTACGGCAAGCAGCGCTGCACCGCTTACGTTCGTTACGTCGTCCAGCGCGAACTCTTTCCCGCTTTTCTGGCCATGTACCTTCCCGTTCTGCGTTCCATTCGCTGCGGCAATCCGGTGCTGGTCGAAAAGGAATCCGACCCGCTGCCCCGCCTGGATTTCGGTCCGCTGATCAACAGCAAAAAAGTGGAGGAGTTACGCGTCCTCTACACGGAGGCGCTCGGCAAAGGCGCCCTCAGCCTTTATGAGGGTTCGATTCCCGAGGACATGGTTCTTCCCAACCAGGATTTGTCGGCATATTTCGCGCCCGCCTCGCTTCTCAACATACCCCGCAATACGAGGCTGTATCACAACGAACCATTCGGCCCTCTCGACACCATCGTCGTCGTCGACCACATCGAGGAATTGATCACCGAAATGAACATTTCGAACGGATGCCTGGTTTCTTCTATTGCTTGCGACGAATCTTCGACGGCCGCCAAAATCGCCGCCCAGCTCCGCGGGTTTAAGGTCGGCATCAACGCGATGCGTTCGCGCGGCGATCGCGAGGAAGTCTTCGGCGGGGTGGGACAATCGTGGAAGGGGTGTTTCGCCGGTGGGCGGTATCTGGTTCTTTCCGTGACGCGCGGCGAGCCCGGCGAAAAGCTCTACGGCAATTTCCCGGACTATACGCTGCTGCCCGAAGAGGTATCGGCGCGAACCAAAAGGACCGTCGCCTGATGCGCCTTTCAATCTTTCCCGGATTCCTCGGCCAAACCACCGCCTCGGCGCCGTGCCAGCACAAATTTCGCTGTCGTTATCGCCTGTCCCACGTGCCTTTGCGTATGATCCGCGCAGTGCACCAGGAGTCCTCCGAGGGTTGTCGGCAGCTTCCTTCGCCCCACACAACGCGCTTGTTCCAAATTTTCGGCGGCCAGAGCGCGAATGCGTGCCGCGCTCTTTTGGAACGACTCCTCTAATTCCGCGAACACTTCCGAAACCTTGGCCGCCGCATCGAGTTCCGCCCCCATCACCGCGAGCTGCTCCTCGCTGATCTGCCGCCCCTCCGCATACGTCAGCAGCCGGTCGAGGCTTCTCGCGATATGCCGCACGTGAAAGGCGACCGGCGCCATTCCTTCGGGCCGGGTATTGATTTCCTCGTCCGTCAGCCCGCCACACCACCGCCGCAAATCATTCGCGGCAAGCTCGAGTGCGTGCAGCACGGCGCGCGGCACGGCAGGCACGTCGCTCAGGCTCCCGCTCAGCCAAGGTTCGGGTGTTCCGTCTGTCTCTCCGCCTTTCGGCTCTCGCCCCACGACTTTGCCCCTTGTTTACTTCTCGGTCTTCTTCCGCAGCCATCTGTGAATGTCAGGCCAGAACTCCTTCGACACGTTGGAAGCGGCGTCCCATCCGATTTGCGTCCACCACGTAATCGCGGCGTCGCCTGCATTCCGCTCCGAATCGACGTGGTACGTTCTCGAAATTGCTGCGTTCACGGCATTCCCGCAGATTTCCGAACAATTGAACTCCGCGTTGCCCGAATCTCCCCGGGTGATCACCATCCGGCTGACCGCGTAGAACGTTCTGTGCCAGAATCCTCCCGTTCCGAGCTGATAGTAGCGAGGGTCTTGGTGGAGGAGGCTCGGGAAGACCGCCGAGGTCATGTAGTTCCCGATCCCGTTGTCGCCGAACGCTTGTCCGTAACGCAACCCGTAGGCCCCCCACCCTTGCTTGTATTCCTTCGGGGAATTTTCCGCCTGGGCGATGGCGGCCTGGGCTCCAATGAATGGATATACGAAATAATCGAATGTGTCCAGCGAGGCCAGCTTGAATTTCTCGCCCGCCGAAAGTTTCGGCGCGTACTTCGCGTTCTCCACCGTCAGGTAATTGGGCATCACGAATAGCACTCGGTCATCTGTAACCTTGGTTTTCGCTTCTGGTTTCTCCGGCAGTTGCGTACCTGTCCCTTGTGGGCCGGGCTTCTTCTTCGATTCTTGGCTGTCCGATTGTTGGTCCGTGGCCGGACTTGCGGGTGGAACTGCGGCTGTTTGCTGCGCCTTCAACGGCGCGGCCACAAAGAATACGAATAGAATTGCCAATGCCCTGGCGTGGGAAGGCCCGCGTCTTTCAAATCTCATCTGTCTTGTTTTTCTCCAAGGTAAGGAAAGGGCGGGAAAGAACGACCGAAGTCGCCCGTTTTTTGGTCCCTGGTTAGATAGTTCCCAAGCCTGCGCAGTTGTATGCGGTGCTATAATGCCGCCCTCGTTTCCCAGTGGATCGGCCGACTGAAATCAGAATCGCCGTTGGAGCGCATGCCCTCAATACGTTTGGCCTCTTCCGGCTTATTGGAGAAGACTGCGCCATGAAGAAGACTTCCCAAGACAGGCTTGCGCGTTCGCTGCTCGTGTTTTTTTCAGTTCTTGTCGCTCTCCTGCTGGGCGTTTTCCCCGCTCGCGCTTCGCAATCTGCCCAGCCCGGCGCCGCGGAGCAGCCGTTCTCCGTCCCGCAGTGGCTCTCTTTTCGCATTCGGCTGGACGACACGCTCACCAGCAAATATTCGATGGAAGGGGATCCGTTCAGTGCTACGGTCCTCGACCGCGGAAAATACCAAGGCGCTCGTGTCTACGGGACGATTCAGACCATCGACAATTCCGGCCGTTTCCGCGGCCACACCACCATGATTCTCGTTTTCAATCGCCTCGTCATGCCCGACGGCCGCCGCGCGCCCATCGCCGCGGAAATCGTGAGGCTCTATCATGCCCCTTCGGGCGAATCGGTTGATGTCGAAGGCGCCATCGAATCCGGAGGGCGCGGAAAAAAATCGTTCATCAACACCGGCCTCGGCGCTGGCGCCGGCGCTCTCCTCGGCGGAATTTTCGGAGGCGGCCGCGGAGCGGGACTCGGCTCGGTTATCGGTGGAATCGGCGGACTTGGTACGACGGGTTTTACCGGACCTCAGGTGATCGTTCTAAGCCGCGGCCTCGAAATGCTGATTCGCGTTACGGGACCGGGCGCTCCTCCGCCATCGAATCCGTAGCCGCCGCGCCCGCGCGAAACTCGCCCAAAAAGCAGAAGGCCCGCCGGGCGGCGGGCCTTCAAAGGGAGAAAGCTCCAAGGCCAATGCGCGGATGGCCAGAGAACCCTTTCCTCGAGCGCAGTCTAGTGGACGGCAAACTTTGAGTCAAGCCCGAAAGATGGATTTTTGTCCCTATTAAACGCTTTATCTACAATGAGTTAGAGCAAAGTAGCAAAAAGTGGCTATACTTTTCCACTGTTTTCCCGTTTTCTCCGCCCCACGTCGATCCCGTAGAAGTCCTCTGCATTGATAGGCTTACTGGAGAGTCCCAATTGGAGAATTTGCACTTGGCTGCTTCGGTCAAACACTTTATCCGGAAACGCAATCTTGGTGACGATCCTCACGCCCCCGAATGCCACTCCGGCAATCAGTGCGAACATGCAGATCACTCCGGTTCCGACGATTGTTCCCACGACGATCGTTCCGATATTCGGCTGTGTGAATTGGAACGTGGGTTCGTTCCAGGTCACTTCGGATCCGATGTTGATCTGGTCGAGCAGAATGTTCGCATCCGCTTGTGATTTCGCGCCCGCCACAATCGCGATTAACGTCTGCGATCTTTTTGCGTACAGTGCGGGTGAATTCTGCCCTTGCGTCGCCTCGTTGATCTTCATGCTGTGTTCCAGCTCTTCCAGCCTCTTCTGCGCGAATTGCGGCGTCGGGAAATCAGCCAGCAGCAGCGAAACATCCTGCCCCGCAAGATGGTACTTGGCCACCTCCGCTTCCACTCCGTCAGAAAATCCCAGCCAATCTCCCGGTGCGAGCGAGAGGAATTTGTCGAGCCCGGCCGGCCCCAGCACGTAATGGTTGGTTCCTTCAACCATCCCCTTGGTCGGCAGGAATTGCCAGAGCGTCGGGTAAGGCCCGGCTTGGGCGTTTGCCTGCACCGCTTTCAGCAGATCCGCGAGCCCCGCCATTCTCTTCGGCATGTCCTTGCCGTTGACCTGCAGCACAAGGTTTCCCACCAGGATCAGTGCCTCGTTTTCCGAATACGTCGCATGCTCCGTCAGGTTGCTGCGCGTCATATCGGACGTGCGTAAATACGAATATCCTCCGTAACCTCCCGTTGGGTCCTGAAATCTCCAGAGGGTGACGTCCAGGGCGTCCTTGCCCCGTTGGAAAGTGGCATGCTCGGCCCCCGCAATCCCATACTCGTGGAATGCCTCTGATTCGGGCGGCTGTGCCGTTGCCGCCGTCGTAGGTCCAACCTCCTTCCAGTTCCCGAAAGAAGAGGGCAGGGCGTTCTGCGCGCGGATCGCCGGAGACGTCGCAAGATGGGAAGACAGCAAAAGACAAAATAGAAATGGGATTTTTCTCATACCCGCCTGTGTATTAGACGCAGAAAGGCTACTTCGAGTTCCCCGGCGGTCCTACAACCGCCGCGGTCGTCGTGGGAGCCATCACTCGATTGTCTGAGGCTACCTTCACCTTGTCAATCGAGAGGCTGTTGAGGCTTGCCAGGTAGGTCGAAATCCCGCGGTATAGCCCGTCAGCGATGCGTTCCCGCTGCTGGGGCTTGTCAAGCAGGCGTTCGTCGTTTGGATTGCTCAGGAAAGATATCTCGACAAGCACGGACGGCATGTTGGCGCCGATCAAGACAACGAAGGGGGCCTTCTTCACTCCCCGGTTTCTCTCGCTCATGCTCACCAGTTGCAGCCGGTGCGTCAGCGAATCCTGAATGTCGCCCGCCAAGTCTCTCGACTCTTCGATTTTGTCGTTTCTCGCGATCTTTTGAATCAGCGTTTGCAGGTCGTGCAGCGATTCCTGCGAGAGCGAGTTTTCACGCGCTGCCACCTCATTCGCTTCTTCCGACGTCGCGAAACTCAAATAATATGTCTCCACACCTCGCGCCGCATGGTCGTGGCTCGAATTCGCATGAATCGAAATGAAGAGATCCGCCTTCGCCTGATTCGCGATGGCCGTCCGTTCCTCCAGAGGGACAAACGTGTCCGTCGTGCGCGTGTAGATCACCTGCGCTCCTGGCAGTTTCTCCTCGATCTCTTTTCCCAGCCGCAGAGCGACGTCCAGGCACAGATCCTTCTCCATCAGCCCGTGCGGGCCGATTGTTCCGGTATCTTTCCCACCGTGCCCGGCGTCAATCACGATCCGGCTGATTTTCAGCCCCAGCGCCCGCGTCAGGGGAATCTGCCCGTCGCGCGTCGGCTTCGCCGGAGTAGGCTGCTCGAGTTTCGCCACTTGCACCGTCTTCGCCTTGGACTTCAGCGACGAATTTTTCGCGACGGGCGTTTCCGCCACGCCGCCGGGCTTCACGGTATCGCGATCCGAAACCGTCTCGACGGACTTCGCGCCCGCCGCTGCCCTCTTGTTTCCCGGCGCTCCCGGCTGCGGCATCATCTGGCCCTTCGCCGCATTCGCCGATGCTGACAATACGTCGATCACCAGCCGGTTCGGATTCGCAAGCTGGTACACCGAATAATCCTTCGCTCCGTTTACGTCCAGCACCAGCCGCACCGTCCCCTGCTTGTTTTGCGCTACCCGCACCGATTTCAGCAGCCCGTTGTCCACTGCGATCGTCTTTCCCATCATCGTCCGGTCCAATTGCGCCCGGTACAAATCGAAATAAATTCGGTCCGGAGAATGCAGCCGCGCGCTCTCGAAATTCACGGAGTCGTCGAGCGTCACCACGATTCGCGTGTGGTCGGCCGCGTTCCAGGTGTGGATATCCGTTACCCGCGCCACCACTCCCGGGGGCTGCGGGATCCGCGCCGATACGTTTGCTTCCTGCACCGTCGGCTGCGCATCCGTGTCCGCATCGTCGCCGTTCTTGGCCGCTTCCCGCGCGTCGGCGATTTCTTTCAGCGCCTGCCGCGCGTCATCCGCCCGGTCGGATCGCGGGAACTTCTTCAGATAATCCTTGTAGGTCGCCTCGGCCGCGTCCGCCTGCTTCACGTCGTCCAGCTGAATCGCGCCGATGGCGAGCTCCGCGGCGCCGCGATACCGGCTGCCGGGATATTGCTGGATCAAAAATTGGTACGTCTTGATTGCGGTCTCGAAGTATTTCGGGTCGAATTGTTTGCCCATCTCTTCGTAGAGTTCGGCTTCCGCGATCATGGCCGGAGTCACTTCCTCCGCCTGCGTCGAAATCAGATAAACCTTGTGGTAGGCCTCGACCGTCTGTTTGTAGTCCGCCACCGTCCGGTCTTTCGGCAAATACCCCTCGAGCTGTGTCCGCATGGACACCGCCCGCTCGAATTGCGCCCGCGCCTGGCTCTGCTTGTCGGGACGCGCTCCCGCTGCGGGCGACACGATGGCCGCCGCCGCGGTTGCGGCGCATATCAGCAAGGCGCGAATAAACTTCCTATTCCTCATTGATTTGTAAACACCACCTGGCCGCCCGTTTCCACCTCTTTGCGAATCGGCAAAGGCCTCGGCGTCCAGTGCAAACCAGACGAACTTGACCCCGGCTGAAAATATCTGTTCGTGACCTTCTGCACGTACCGTTCCGTTTCAGGTATCGGCGGAACTCCTCCACTCGAATCCACCGCGTGCTCCCCCGCGTTGTAGGCCGCCAGCGTTTTCGTCAAGTCGCCGTTGTAGCGGTCGAGCAACGATTTCAGATACGCGGAACCGCCCTCCACGTTTTGCGTCGGGTCAAACGGGTTCTGCACTCCGAATCGCTCCGCTGTCCCCGGCTCCAACTGCATCAGCCCGATCGCTCCCTTTCGCGATATTGCCCGCGGATTCCACCCCGATTCCGTGCTGATCACCGCCTTCACAAGGTTCGGGTCCAAGCTGTGCCTTCGCGCCGCCTCGCTCACGATTCGATCCAAAGTGCCCGGCGGATTTTCAGAAACGTCTTCCACCGCTCCTGAGGGCGAAGACCCAGGCGAAACACCGGGGGAAGAACTCATAGTACTCCCGCTTTTTGATTTTGGCGAATTTGCGTTGATATACACCACGTGTCCATGCCCATCCACATAGGATGTAATCTGTGCCTGCGACGGCGCGGCCGCCAAGAACAATGCGGCAGTCGCTACCGCTATCGCGATGAGCGAGTACTTTCGCATAAAGACATTCTGGGGAAGGCAGATGGTTCCGCTTGAGGCGAATCCCATAATTTTAAGGCGCGCCGGACACAGTACCCCCGGCGTATCTTCCTGGCGCGATTGAAATTATAACAATCGGTCTATGAGGGGGTAAACCTGGGTGATAGCAGTTTCTATAGCTGATGTGTCTTTTCCGCCAGCCTCTGCCAGATCGGGCCTTCCGCCTCCGGAACCGCCCACAAGCTTGGCGAGCTCCTGGACAATCTTGCCCGCGTGGAGCTTTCCCTGCAAATCTTTCGTAACTCCTGTAATTAGAGCCACTTTCCCGTCGTCCGCCGTCGCCAGCACGACCACGCCAGAGCCGAGCTTCTGCCGCAGCGTATCCACCATTTGTCGCAATCCCTCTCTGTCCACTCCGCTGACTTGGGATGCCAGCACCTTTACGCCTTTTATTTCCCTTACTCCCTCCACCAGCCCCTGTGCCTGCGAGCCAGCCGCTTTGCGCTTCAGGTCTTCCAATTGCTTTTCCAGCGCCTTGACGGAGGCAATCTGGCGCTCGAGCGCCGCCAGCACGTCCTCTTCGCGCGCGTTGAGCATTCCCGCCGCTTGGCGCACCGTCGAGAGCGCCCGCTGATATTCGGCCAACCCTCTATCGCCGGTGATGGCCTCGATTCTCCTCACGCCGGCGGCCGTGGACTGCTCGCCGACGATTTTGAAGACGCCGATATCGCCCGTGCGTCCAACGTGGGTTCCGCCGCAGAGTTCCTTGCTGTAAAACTCCCTTGGATACCCCGCGTCGGGAATGGTCACCACGCGTACATTGGCCTCGGGATATTTGTCGCCGAAAAACGCCAGCGCTCCGGAAGCCAGCGCGTCGTCAATGTTCATGATGTCGGTGCGCAGCTCGAGATTCCGCACGATCTCTTCGTTCACCTGGTGTTCGATCTCCTCGATTTCGCCGGGATCGACGGAGGCGAAGTGCGAAAAATCAAAACGCAAATGGTCCGGGGCCACGAGAGATCCGGCCTGCTTCACATGCGTGCCCAGAATGTTGCGCAGAGCGGCGTGCATCAGGTGCGTGGCCGTGTGGTTGCGCATGTTGCGGACGCGTCTTTCGCGGTCCGCCACCGCCGCGACGCGGTCGCCGACGTGCAGATCTTCCTTTGCCACCACCCGGTGCGCGATCAATCCGCTGACCGGATAATAGGCTCCGCGCACTTCCGCCACTTCCATGGACTCCGAATTGTCGTACAGCCCGCCTGTGTCGGAGATCTGCCCGCCCGACTCGGAATAGATCGCGGTGCGGTCGAGGACGACTTCGCCCTCTTCGCCCTTCTTCAGCTCGTTGACCTTGCCGTCCTTGGTGACAATCGCCTCGATTCGGGCGTCCCGCGTCTTCGTCCCGAAATAAAAATCCGGCTCCGTCTTGTAGACCTCCGCGAGCTTTGTGTAGACGGGATTCGCGGCTTCCTTGTGCGCGCCTTTCCAAGAGGCTTTTGCGCGCGTCCGCTGCTCCTCCATTGAGCGGTCGAAGCCCGCCCAGTCAACCGACAATCCAGCGTCATGTACGACATCCTCAATAAAATCGCGGGGAAGTCCGTAGGTATCGTAAAGGCGAAAAGCCTCTTTTCCCGGGTATTTGAAATCCACTCCCAAGACGTCCCGCAATACATCGTGAAGAACTCGAACTCCCGCAAGATTGTTTGGGTTAGTTACACCCATTGCGTTGTTAGCTTCCTTCCACTTGGTCAGGTCCTTCGCGTTGAGTGCAGAATGGTGAGTGGATTGGGCCGTAACGGCGCTATTGAAGATGGAAGTTGAAAGCTCTTTCATGCCCACTTCGATTGTTCGCGTGAAACTTGTTTCTTCGGCATCGAGGACGTGCACGATTCGAATGATATTTTCTTGAAGCTCGGGGTAAACCCTGCGCATCATTTCGCAGACCGTCTTGGAGATTTCAGAGAACGGCGAAGGCAGGCCTATTATTCGTCCGTGACGGAGCGCGCGGCGGATAATTTTGCGGAGGACATATCCACGACCTTCGTTCGATGGAATTACGCCGTCGGAAATCAGAAAGGTCGCGGCGCGGGCGTGATCTGCGATGATCCGCAAAGACGGCAACGTTTCCTTCTTAGTCGGACTTACCATCGCGCGCTTAGCTGCTAGTTCGATGAGCGGCGTGAAAAGATCCGTGTCGTAATTACTGATCACGCCTTGGAGGACGGCGGCAGTGCGTTCGAGGCCCATGCCGGTGTCAACGGACGGCTTGGGCAGGGGACTGAGCACGCCGGCGGAATCGCCTGCCTGTCCGGGAGGCAGGCGGTTGAACTGCATGAAGACCAAGTTCCAGATTTCGACGTAGCGGCCGCAATCGCAGGGGAATTTGCAATCGGCGTGACCTTCGTCAGAGGCTGTCGGGCCCATGTCGAAGAAAATCTCGCTGCACGGCCCGCAAGGACCGGAGTCACCCATCTGCCAGAAATTTTCCTTTAGTCCGGGAATTCTCGCCACGCGCTCCAGCGGCGCGCCGGTCTTGATCCAGAGCGATTCGGCCTCTTCGTCGGCGGGCAGGGCGAGTCCCGCGAGCTCCGCCCCGCCGAAGACCGTGAAATAGAGTTTTTCAACGGGGAGGGCGAACCACTGGGGCGAGGTAATCAGCTCCCAGGCATAAGCGATCGCGTCTTTTTTGAAGTAATCGCCGAACGAAAAATTCCCGAGCATCTCAAAAAAAGTGTGGTGGCGGTTGGTGAATCCCACGTTTTCCAGGTCGTTGTGTTTTCCGCCCGCCCGCACGCATTTCTGGCAAGTCGTGGCTCGCTTGTAGTCCCGTTTGTCGAGGCCCAAGAAGACGTCCTTGAACTGATTCATTCCGGCGTTGGTGAAAAGGAGGGTCGGGTCGTTTGCGGGGACGAGCGAGGAGCTGCGGACGCGGCGATGGCCGCGCTCTTCGAAAAATTTCAAGAATCGCTCGCGAATTTCGTTGCCGGTCAAATGGCTTTCCTCGCCGAATTTTTTAGTCGCCGCATTTCCGCACTTTGTTTTGATTATCGCAGAAACGACGTGCCGGCGGCCAGCCAGCTCAGTCCGAGCGGAAGCGATGGAGCGGTCCAGAGGATCGCCAGCAAGCGCGTGTGTGGTCAAGGCCCGTGAGAGCGCCTCGAGAAGAAGGGACGATTGGCGGTACTTGGCGGGATAAGGGCGTCGAGGTCGACAGGCCATGACGGGGAGGAATCCGGGCAATGTACTCCCGCGGGCAAGGGTGCAAAAGTGTGGCGATTAGGAAGGGTTAAGTCCTGTGATTGCAATAGTTCTATTTCCGGGTGTGTGGCGATTAGAAAGGGCCAGCGGAGGGTGAGGATTTCGAGCGCCGAATGAGATCGCCCGAAGGGGACTACGGAGTGAAGTTGGTTGTGACGCCGCGACACGGCGAGGCCTTGGCTGCTCCTGGGATCCGCGCGATTTCGGCTTGAAGCTCGATATGAAAAGCATATCACGCGAATGTTTCAGCAGGATGAATGAGGCCACCGCCTAGTGCAACGAAACAATAACACTCGACAGGAGTATTGTTTGCAGCTTGCGCGGCATCAACTGTCTCTCGGCAACGGTGCGCCTAGCGTGTGGAGACCACTCAAATGCTATGCCGAGATAAGTCAGGTTTCGGTTGCGTCGGCGGCGGGGAATTCGGGAGCATCGGCGCGGGTGGCGGCGCGGATTTCGGCGCGGATGACATCCGCGGAAAAGCCGGCGGCAATCAGGCTGCGGTAGAGCGAGGCGATTTTGCGGTCATCGAGCGGCCCGGGCGAGTGCGCCATTTTCCGGCGGATGCGCTCGCGGACCGATTTCGCTTCGTCCGCTTCGGCGAACACCAAGTCGATCGCGGCTTCAATGTGAGAGTCGGGGACTCCGCGGGCGCGGAGTTCGCGAGCCACGCGGAATCTTCCTTGGTGGCGAGTTTCCGCGTGCCGGCGAGCGAAATCCCGGGCGAATCGCGCATCATCGAGATAGGCCCGCTCCCGAAGGCGGGCAATGACCGCGGCGACGGATTCTTCCCGCTCCGCGCGGCGTCCTAAATACTCCTTCATTTCGTGAATCGAATGCGCGCGCCGCATGAGGGCGCGCAGAGCCGCATTATAGAGCTCGTCTTCGTCTTCGATTTTGCGGGGAGAGGAGCGCGAACGCATGCGAGAAGCATAGAAGCACGGGGGAAGGGAAGCAAGCCTGGGCGAGGGGAACTCGGGGATTCGAGGGGAAGGTCCGCGGAAAGAAGAAAAAGCAATCGCGCGACGGCGTTACCGGCGGCCGGTGCGCTCGAATTCCGTCATTGCGCGCTCCATCTCTTCGCGAGCGGCGTCGGCGGAAGAACGGACACCTTGAATGCGGAGGCGGAAATCGTCCGGATTGGACGCGCGCATGAGGGCCTCTTCGAGCGAAATCAGGTTGCGCGAGTAGAGATCGAAGAGCGACTGGTCGAAAGTCTGCATGCCGTACTGGCTGGTGCCGGCGGCGATGGCGTCGCGAATCTGGCGAGTCTTGTCGGGATTGATAATGCAATCGCGAATGAATCCGGTGGTGACCATCACTTCGACGGCGGGGACGCGGCCGGCGCCGTCGCTCTTGCGGACCAGGCGCTGGCTGATGACGGCTTTGAGGGTGGAGGCGAGTTGGAGGCGAATCTGCTTCTGCTCGGGCGGAGGAAACACGGCGATGATGCGCTGGATCGTTTCGGTGGCGTCCAGAGTGTGAAGGGTGGAAAGGACGAGGTGGCCGGTTTCAGCGGCGAGCAAAGCCGTGGAAATGGTTTCGAGGTCGCGCATTTCGCCGACCAGAACGACGTCCGGGTCCTGGCGAAGGGCGGCGCGAAGCGCGGTGGAGAAGGAGGCCGTGTCGACTTCCACTTCGCGCTGATTGATAAAGCCCTTTTTGTCGCGGTGGAGATATTCGATGGGGTCTTCGATGGTGATGATGTGCTCGGCGCGGAGGGAATTGACGCGGTCGATCATGGCGGCGAGAGTGGTGGATTTGCCCGAACCGGTGGTACCGGTCGTGAGGATAAGGCCGCGCTGCTCTTCGCAGATCTGAGCCAGAATTCGAGGGAGTTCGAGCTCTTCGATCGTGCGAATTTTGGTGGGAATGACGCGGAGGACCATGCCGACGTTGCCGCGCTGCTGGAAGACGTTGACGCGGAAGCGGCCGAGGCCGGCGACGCCATAGGCCATATCGAGTTCGGCGGTTTCTTTGAATTTCTGTTTTTGCCGGTTGGTCATCATGCTGAAAGCCATCGAGAGCATTTCTTCCGGCGTAATGCGGGGGACATCCGTGACGGGGTTGAGGATGCCGTCGACGCGAAGATAGGGGTGGTTTCCGACTTTCAAATGGAGGTCGGACGCTTTGTTTTCAACGGCGCGTCGAAGCAAATCATCAATTGCGATAGCCATGGCGAAAACGCTCCCCCCGTGGAAGCTTGACTCGAAGCTAGCATGCGCATGGAGAGCGAACAAGGAGACCAAGCCAGGCGTTTCCTTCGTGGCAACCTGTACGGACGGGCAGGTTTTGCGGAAAGTAAAAGACAGTGGAGAAGATAGGTTAGGCGGGAGGCTGGTCGCGGAGAAATATCCGGTCGTAGACGACGGCCCCGAGCACCCCTCCGAACAAGGGGCCGACCCAATACACGCCGTGGCTCGTCCATTGGTTCGCGACGAGGGCAGGGCCGAGCGTGCGTGCGGGATTCATGGATGCGCCGGTGAACGGGCCGCCGATGAGAACGTTTACGGTGATCGTCAAGCCGACGGCGAAACCGGCGATTTTGCCGAACGCGCCTTTCTGGTCCACGACAGTGGCGAAAACCACGAAAACAAGAAAAAAAGTGAGCACGGCTTCGAGGAGCATTGCGTGCATGCGAGTGAAGTCGGGAGCGAGATAGGTGGCGCCGAGCCCCACCGGCCTCCAGACGGACTCGGGGAGAACGGCGGCGAGAAGGTAAGCGGCGGCGATGGCGCCGAGAATCTGGGCGAGCCAATAAAAAATCGTTTCGATCGTGCTGAGGCGTTTGGTGACCCAGAACCCGATGGAAATCGCGGGATTGAAATGCCCCCCGGAAATGTGGCCGAGCGAAGTGACCATCAGAGCGAAGGCCAGCCCTTGAGCCACGGCGATGCCGAGGATTCCAAAACCTCCCGTACTTCCGGCGCGGAGGTATTGGTCGGCGCAGATGGACCCGCAGGCGGCCAGAATCAGGGCGAAGGTTCCGATGAATTCCGCGGCAAGCTTTTGCGCAAGGTTGTACAAAATGTCCTCGAACGGGGCGGCGGACCGGCGCGCCTGCTGGTTTCAGCGCGCGCGGATTTTACTGAAATCGCGCGGGCGAGTCAAAGCGGGAGAAGAATGGATGTTACCGGCGGCGGAAGCGACCATTCAAGCCTGGGTCGTCTCGCTCGATCGGCTCGAGTAGTCATGAAGTTTCTGGAGGAATTGATCCTTCCACCAGTCTCCGAGCCCGCGCATTTCGCCAGCGGCGCGCGCAAAGTCAGGGTCGAAGTCGAGGTAGAAGCAGCGGTTTAAAGACGTGATGGAGCCTTCGGGATTCAGCCGGTCGCGCAAGTCCCAGGCGTCACCCGGGCGGGCGATGCCGGCCTCGAGCACGCGGGCGTAAAACCCCGTGCGGTTTTCGCGAATCGCGAGCCTGGGCCAGTCGGCGCGGCCAAGGCGCCGCGCGAGATTTTCGCAGGGGATTCTCGGGCCGCTCACCTGGACGAGGGCGGAGCCTGCGCGAACTATGTCGCCGGCGCAAATCTCGTTTTCGGAGATGTCCGCGAGAGTGAAATTCTCACCCATGGCCCCCTCCGGCAGGCTGATCCCATAGGACTCTTTCCAGTAGCGGTAGTGATCGAGCAGGTGAACGCAGAGAGCCGAATCGGCCCCGCCGTGGTAAGGCTGGGTGACGCGATCGCCCACGATGCCTTCGGGGCGCAATTCGACAGGGGCGTCGACTTGATCGCGAAGAATGGAAGAGGTCCAGGAGCCGCGAGAGTCAGTAATCGTCTTGGGCTGGCCGACAAAGATGGAAGAAATGCGCGGCGATCGAGTCATAGGGGCAGCCGAGTGTGGCATGAAAGAATCAGGGCAATCATTCGTCCGCGCCGCCCGGCGCGTCGTGGGGCGGCTCCGAGAGCGCTATCGCAATACGGTGGCGCCGGCGGTAGCGTTTGCCGGAGAAAGCCAGCCGTGGCGGTCGGGCTTGGCGCCCGTCACCAAGGCGAAAAACTCGTCTTGGATGCGCTTGGTGACCGGGCCGCGCGAGCCATTGCCGATCTTCATGCGGTCGACCGAGCGGATCGGAGTAACTTCGGCGGCGGTGCCGGAAAAGAAAACCTCGTCGGAGATGTAGAGCAATTCGCGGGGAACCATCTGCTCGGCGACGGGAATGCCGAGGTCGCGGCAAATGGTCATCACCGAATCGCGGGTGATGCCGGGGAGCGCGGAATTGGAAACGGGAGGTGTCACAACGGTGCCGTCCACAACGAGAAAAACGTTTTCGCCCGAGCCTTCGCTGACATAGCCGTTGGTATCGAGCGCGATACCCTCGACGTAGCCGTTGGCCCTGGCCTCCATGCGGATCAATTGCGAGTTCATGTAGTTCGCCGCGGCCTTGGCCATCTGCGGGAGGGTGTTAGGCGCGGGACGGTTCCAGGAGCTGACGCAAACATCGACGCCGGACCTCATCGCTTCATCGCCCAGGTAGCGGCCCCAGATCCAGCAGGCGAGATAGACTTCGATGGGATTGCCCTCGGGGTCCACGCCGCCGCTGCCATAGCCGCGGAGAATAATGGGCCGGAGATAACACGATTTGATTTTGTTGACTCGGACGAGTTCGAGATTGGCTTCGCACAACTCCTCGAGAGAAAAGGGCACTTCCATGCGGTAAATGGCGGCGGAATTGAGGAGGCGCTTCATGTGCTCGCGATTGCGGAAAATCGCGGGGCCCTGGGGAGTTTCGTACGCGCGGACGCCTTCAAACACGGCGGAACCGTAGCTGACGACGTGGGAAAGAACGTGGATATTCGCGTCATCCCAGTTGATCAGCTTTCCGTTGTGCCAGATTTTATCCGTCTTATCGAAGGGCATGATGGATCTCCACGGCGCCGTTCGCGCGATTTGTGATGCGCTTTCAAAAGCCAGTATAACACACGGAAAATTCGGGCAAGGAGCGGGGTGCGCGGGGCGTACGTGGCGACATCGTCCAAATTGGCCGTCCGTTGGGTGCGAAATTCGCGGGGAATCTAGAGAGGGTCAGCGGCCGCGCGCCTGGTCGCCGCGAAGAGTCATGCAGGTGGAGACGGCGCGAGCGACGAGAGAACCGTCGGAGGCGGTGACGTCGCACTCGACGAGTCCGATGGTTTTGCCGCCCTTGACGACGCGGCCGATGGCGCGGAGCCGGTCGTTCCAAACGGGGCGGAGGAAATTGATTTTCAATTCGAGGGTGGTGAAGCTTTCGTCGTCGGCGAGAGTCGAAGCGTAGGCAACGCCCATAGCGGCGTCCGCGATGTCGCAGAGAATTCCGCCGTGGAGCGTGCCCATGGGATTCGCGTGCCTCGCGGAGGCTTCCAATTCCATGACAGCCTCGCCAGGGCGAATCGAAGTGAGGCGGAATCCGATGAGCTGGGCGGCGGGCGGCCCTGGGACTTCTCCACGGACCATTTTTTCGAGGGCGTCGATTCTCTTGGACATGCGGATAAAGCTCAGATGCGCGGAGACGCCGGCTCGATGCTGAAATTTCAGGAAAGAGAGGGATTTCCGGCGGCGCGGATTGGCCAAGGGAGCGGCGCTTATCGCGGTCCGTGCTCAGTGATCGTCGAAGCCGGGAGTCTGCTGGCTCGAGATGGCGAGCCCGGAGATCCGGCCCCAGGCGCTGGTCTTCCAGTTTTCGCTGACGCTTTCGGAAACCATCCAGGGCGGAATGCTGAAGTAGAGATGGATCGCCAGGGCGTGGACGTAAGGCTCGTACATCGCGCGAAGCTTCGTGAGCTTTTCAGTTGCCTCGGGAGTTTGGCGAAGGCTTATCCCGGCCGTCGCGAGAGAGCTCCGGAGGCGGTCGAGACCTTCCGGAGGGAGGCGATCTTGGCCGGCGCTGTGGGGAGCGGCGCTGAAGACCTGCGCCAGGTCAACCACGGTGTGGCGGCACATCGCGAAAGTCAGGCGGGCCTGGCGGGCGCATTCGTCATCCGCGCCGGAGATCAGCAAGGCGCTGGCATCGAGAATCGCGGTGAGGGCCGAAAGCCAGGACTCGTTGCTGTGCTGCGAGCGGAAGTAGGCGACTACAGGATAGGAGACGTGGCTTTCGAGCAGGTCGGCGGACCAGCGCTCCCAATCATGAAGCAGATTGCGAAGGGCTTCTTTGCCTTGAGGCCCGGCATGCCGGAGAAGAAGTTCGCCGGCCGTGGGAGGCGAACCCGCGCGGGCGTCGAGAAGAACGATATTCACCTCGCGGCGGGAGAAAGCCTGGTAAATGACGGGGAGGTAGCTGAGAACCAGAGCCAGAAAGCCAAAACCCAAACCACTTTCGAGGACGGCGCAGAATCGCTCGATCCCGGTGTGCGGGGTGACGTCGCCCAGGCCCAGGGTAAAGAACGTCGTTCCGCTGAGATAGATGCAGGTGTTGAGGCTGGGGTGAAAACCATCAGTCCGAGATTCGCTGTAATAGATCAGGCCGAAGGCAATGATGAGCGAGGCAGCCCAGATCGCGAAGAGGCCGAGGAGGGAAAGCGGGCCGAAATAGCTTAGAAAGGTTTCACGGCTCTTGGGATTCTTCATGCGCCGGGCAAAAGCCCGCCAGGGGCGCCATGTGTTGACGTAGTAGGCGCGCGTCAGCCGGAAGCGGCGCGTCACGCGACGGGGGAGAATGATCGTCTCGAACGCCTCCCAGAGGACCAAGAGAACGATCATGGTTCCGAGAACTGCTTCGAAAATCAAAATGGCTCCTTTTGTCCGGCAGCGGAAGCGGGTCAAAAATCGGGCGTAGTGCCGGGGGCGATTCTACAGCCAATTACGACGGACGGGAACGCCGGGCCGCGGAATCGCTCGGCGTCAACGCCGGGAGCTTCCGCGGGAGCCAGGCACAGTCCTTAGACACTTAGGAGCGCACGGAAGATTCAAAACGCATGACGAGAAACCGGGCGAACAATCTATTTGCGGTGCACGGAGCCGGAAAGCTCCGAAAGCGTATGGAAATTCTGCTGAATGCGGTCCAAGCGACTTCCGTGAAAATTCTCGTAGGCGCCGAATATCAGAAAGGGAATCAAGGCTGCCAGAGCCCACCACTTGGCTCTGGGCGGGACCTTTGCTTCGGGTTCCCAGCGAAAGAGATTGCGCGAAACTTCAAAGGCGACGTAGAGGCCGATGGCCAGAGCGGCTACGTCGGTGACGATTTCGGAGATTCCGGCGAGGTTCGTGGTGGCCCATTCGAGGCCGGTGGCCAGGTAAGTGGCGGGGATAAAGAGCGAAAACCGTTGAATCCAGTGGGGGAAGACCGCCAGAGGAATTGTGGCGCCGGAGAGGAAAAGGAACCCGGTCCAGATGAGGTTATTGATCATCTGGGTTTCCTGCATGGTGTTAGTAATACTGGCTACGATGAGGCCGAAGGAAGAAAACGTGGCGGAACCGATGGTGACCAGAATCAGGACCGCCCAGAGATTGCCCCAGGTCTGCATGTGAAACGCCCAGCGGCAGATCAAGATCTCGATGAACACCGTGGGCATGGTCATGAAGTAGTTGGAAAGAATGCTGGAGGCCAACATCGCTCCCGCGCCAACCGGAGCGAGCCGAAAACGGCGCAGGATACCTTGCTCGCGAAAAGTGACGAGTTGAACGCTAAGCCCCCAGAAGCTGCCCATGACGGTGAGAGTGAGAATGGCGCCGAGAGTGTAGCCGACCCAACTGGAAGATCCCTTGGCGAAGATAAAAATGGCGCCAAACAAAAACAAAAGAGGCATGACAAGGCTGAAGAAGAAAAAGGCGCGGTTCCGCACCGCGAGCATCATTCGAATTTTTGTGAGAGTCCAAGTATTCCGCATGAGGTCACCAAATCCTCTCAGTCCCTCAATCTCCGGCCCGTCAGCTCGACGAATACGTCTTCGAGCGAGGGAGAAAACATTTCGAGGCTTTGCAATTCGTTGTTTTCGGCCTCCAGGCGCTTGACGAGATCAACGATCGTGCGCGGTGGCCGCGACGAATGGAGGATAAACGTGCCGTCGAGGACGCGGGAATCCGCGACGCCCTCCAGCCGGGACAGTTCACCATCGGGCAGAGGGCGGGCCAGGCGAACCTCGATGCGCGTCGTCCCGGCGGAGCGCTGTTTGAGCTCGCGGGGAGTGCCCAAGGCGATCACCCGGCCGGCGTCCACGATGGCGACCCGGTCGCAGAGCCGCTCGGCTTCCTCGATGTAGTGGGTGGTCAGAAGGATCGTTTTCTTCTCGCGTCTCAGCTCTTCGATGATGTCGTAAATTTCGCGGCGCACCTGAGGGTCGAGTCCAGCCGTGGGCTCGTCCAGGAAAACCACCTGGGGATTGTTGACCAGCGCCATGGCCAGCGCCAGCCGCTGTTTCTGCCCGCCCGACAAGTGGCTGTAAAAAGCGTTCCTTTTTTCTTCCAACTGGAATCTTCTGAGGAGGGACGAAATATCGGCTCGGGTTTTGTAGAAATCGGCGAAGAGATGGAGGGCTTCCTCGACTCGGATTTTGTCGGGAAGGGCGGTGGCCTGGAGGACGGCGCCGATTCGCTGCTTATACTCGTCGCCGGCGCGCTCCGGGTCGAGGCCGCAGACCAGGGCCGTGCCGCGGTCGCGATTCCGAAGGCCTTCGAGAATTTCGACGGTGCTGGTCTTCCCGGCGCCGTTGGGTCCGAGAAGCCCGAACACTTCCCCTTGAAAAACCGAAAAGCTGACTCCCCGAACCGCCTGGACCGTGTCGTAACTTTTGTACAGCCCTTCTACCTGAATGATGGCATCGCTCAAGAAAACTGCCCCTTACCGCATGGTACGCAAGAGAAACCCTCTTTCTATAACACATTCTGGCAAGCCGCGCGAATCAGGTTTTCCGGCGGGCAGGAGGCCGGCGGCGTTTTTTCGGGGGGCGGGCGGATTTTGGCCGCCAGCCGAAGAGCGCCATGTCGATCGCGCCGCCGTCGAAAGAAACTCCCTCGGATTCGAGGAGCCTGCGTTGGAGCATCGAGTGAGGCTCCGGAACGCGGATGCGGCCGCCGGCGCCAACCACGCGATGCCAAGGAATGCCGCGCCCGCGCGGCGTGGCGGCCATGGCGTAGCCGGCGGCTCGAGCTCCTCCGGGCAGGCGGAGGAGACGAGCGACTTCTCCGTACGTGGTGACGCGGCCTCGAGGAATCTTCTTTACGAGGCGATAGACGGCATCCCAGGACATTAGGTCTCCTCAAAGCGTCTGAAGAAGCTCCCGGATGGTTTTAGCCGAAATCGCGAGAGGGAAGCAACCGGGAGCGACTCCAGCTGGCCGGAACTATCGCGCGAGTTCCGGCGTCTAAAGAATCAGGAGCGCGAAGCGCGCGAATCAGAGGCTCCGCATTGGCGTTGAGAAGGCACCCGCCAGCCGCCCGAAGGCCCCGCCCAGCCGTTCCGCGAGAGTAATAACCAATTGGACGCAACCAATCGGCGGCGGGCGCATCGTACCATTGACGGTGTAGTGGAAGGGCCATACACTACGCCAACTTGGCCCGAGGAGGCACGGTGGCGTTCGTCCGGCGCAAAGGGAACACTTACTTCCTGGTGCACTGCGTGAGAAAACAGGGAAAGGTGCAGCAGCTTCATTTGGCGCGGCTTGGCGAAAGACCGCGGATTACGGACGACGTGGTCCGGCGGGTTTCGCGCAATCATCCATTTCTGGAAGTGGATTGGTCGAATTTACGGGAGAGGGTGAACAGCCGCGTAGAGCTGTTCGACATCCGTTCCCTGTATGTGCAGAAGTTGATGCATTCACTACGCAACCTCAACTTGGACCTGGCGGATCTATCGCCGCCAATGCTCTTATTGGCTGATCGTGCCAATTCGAGCCGGGAACTGGTCACGCAGCTCCGGCTGCTTCGGTCAACACTCGATGTCAAGCTGGACCAATTCGAGCGAACCGAGGCGGGTGCGGAGGGCGGAAGGAAGTTCCGGTAAGGGGGATCGCCATGGGGGCGCGTCCGCAACATCTCGACCCGACGCAACGCAGCGTCGAATCACGCGACTTTGAAACAGGGCTCCGCCGGAAGATCGTGGGGCAGGACGAAGCGGTGCAGGCGGTGGTGGACCTGTACCAGGTCTTTCGCGCGGGCCTCAACTCGCCGGGGCGTCCGGTGGGGAACCTGCTGTTCCTCGGTCCGACCG
>Ga0335072_10000293_pt1 | contig 105750 bp, 81 predicted proteins | sample Lox_Sample_21_FD_206725 | JGI IMG/M metagenome (GOLD analysis project Ga0335072, IMG submission 206725) | Soil microbial communities from Loxahatchee National Wildlife Refuge, Florida, United States - Lox_Sample_2.1 | ecosystem: Environmental > Terrestrial > Soil > Wetlands | place: USA...
GCCCCTGGTTCTTCGTCTCTCATTACGAGACATTCTACTTGCTTTGCAAATAGTGAGTAAGGCTTCAGAAATGATACCACAGGAGGACAAGAAGATCCAAGACACCGAGCCACAGAAGATAAAGGACGCAAGGCGCAAGTCCGTTGGTGAACCTACATCAACCCTCACCAAGAAATCCAAGAGAACTAAGTCGATATCCAAGTCAGTGGAGAAGCAATCAGTAAAGGAGTCTGGTGTCGTGAAGCGAGAGGAACTGACTGCAGAGATTGATGGCATCCGTGTGGTCCTCATTGGAGACCAGCACGAGTTGCCTCTGATCGATTGGAGTGTCAAGGAGTTTAGTGTCAATGTCCGAGATTGGTCAGCGTCGATGAGCGCGGACACAAACATCGACATGTTCATCAACGTCTACAACTTCTCAAAGTCCGCATGGGAGCCCTTAATTGAGCCGTGGCAACTTGGATTCCACATGTCGAAGGATCAGCAATCAGAAGTCCTATCTATGGAACTCTACTCGCATAAAACGATGGAACTGACGATCACCTCAGCGACGATTGCACTTGCGTCCAAGTCGTTTGATTTCCTTTCGAGCGATGAAGACATGCTGTCTAAACCGAGGACCGCTGATGCACCCTACCGCCTCCGTAACTATACTGGGTTCGATCTTAATGTGTGGGTGGACGATAAGCAAGACGGCGAGGGCGCTGCGGCCAAGCTCGCCGATGGGGAGGAACTCCCTTGGCGCTTTGAAGATCCAACTACCATGCGAGAAAACTTGGCGCTTGAAGGTAATGCAGGTCTTGTTGGTGTGAAGTTGCAAGGCAGTGGCTTCGATAGCGTCAACCGAATCCAAGTAAATCGTGAGGGCGAGACGCTGTACAACCTGAAGCCGCGGAAGGAAAGAATATTGCATCGCATGCTCGTTGAGGTCAAACTTGGCTCTGACAACGTGAAGTATATCACATTCCGCTCGCCTCTCTTGGTAGAGAACAATACTCAAATTCCCATCGAGATTGGCGTCTTCAGCCCGGAAGAAGGTAATTTGCTAAAAATCGAGAAAGTTGCACCGGGCGAGGGTAGGCCGGCTCCGGTTGGAGCTTGTTTCGAGCGGTCTCTCGTCCTTCGTCCAGATCAAGGTTTTGGATATGGCTGGTCCAACGAGCGTCTCTTCTGGAAAGATTTACTCAAAAGGCCGATCAGAACGATAACTTGTCAGGGAGAGACTGGAGACCGGTCTCCGCCATTCCACTTCCAGATGAAGGCATCTTATGACAAAAACGACCCAATGATCCAGATCTATCCTTACATGCGGATCCGAGTATCTGCGCCGATCGAGATTCAGAACCTGATTCCATACGACTTCAAATATCGAATCTATGACAAGAACACCAAGAAGGACTGGACGAACTTCTTACGGAAAGGCGGTGTCAGTCCAGTTCACGTGGTCGAGCTATCGCACCTCCTCTTACTAAGCATCGACCTCCAGGATTCAGCTTTCAAGCAAAGCGACTTCGCGATTATCAATAGCAACACCCAAGAAGATTTCCGAAGGGAAGATAATCTCGTGATGAAGGATCACCGTGGCGACGAACTCAGGCTAAGGCTTCACTACTTCAACATCAAGGACAGTGGAGGGGCATTCAAGGTCTCCGTTTTCAGTCCATACGTGGTGCTGAATAGGACAGGCCTTGACCTCAGCATTCAGAGCAAGTCATATTTCAGTTCCTCGAAAGCAGCCGCTGGCCGGGGCTCGCGCAATGATCCCGGTGCTGAAGGTGGTAAGGCTGCGCCATTCTTGTATTCGTATCCGACAGACGATCGGAAGAATAGGTCGAACTTGAAGATTGGGGATTCAGTTTGGAGCAAGCCGCAAAGCTTCGAGGCCATCGGAAGCAACTTCGAAGTGGTGGTACCGCATATGCGCGACAGAACAGAACTTCATGCGGGTGTCTCGGTTGGAGAAGGACAAGGCAAATACAACCTAACCAAAGTGGTCACGATTACTCCTAGGTTCATCCTCAAGAACAAAATGACGGAAGAGATAAATTTCAGAGAACCAGGCTCATCTGGGATACAAACGCTGAAACCCAATGAGCTACGACCTCTCCACTTCATGCGCCAAGCTCCAGAAAAGCAATTGTGCCTTTGCTTTCCTGGCGTCAACAACCAGTGGTCATCGCCATTCAACATCGCTAACGTCGGAAGGACGCACGTGAAGCTCGCGAGGCAGGGACAACGACAAAAGCTGATCAGGATCGAGATCATCCTGGAGGATGCTACCCTTTTCCTACATATCAGCATGGAAACTAAGCACTGGCCATTCTCAATGCGTAATGAGAGTGACACCGAGTTCCTATTCTTTCAGGCGAATCCAAACTTGAATGAAGATGAAGAAGAGGACAGGCGCAGCGGCTGGAAACCCATTCGATATAAGCTTCCGCCGCGGAGCATCATGCCATATGCGTGGGACTATCCGGCCTCAAAGAACAAAGAGCTTGTTCTTCTCGCGGCTGGCAAAGAGCGATACATCAAGCTCGCCGAAATCGGCAACCTACTGCCGATTAGAATACCGCCTCCACAGAGAGGCTTGCCCCCGAAAACTATTGATGTGAACATTGTGGCAGACGGACCTACCCAAACGCTTGTGCTTTCAAATTACAAGGAGTCAAAATCCTTGTACAGACAGAAAACCGGGGCATCCACGAGTTCTCAGACGAGCGTTGCACAAACCTTCGAGGTGAAAGAGATCGACTCCGAGGTGAATTTCAAAGCACAGTTACGACTTGCTGGATTTGGCGTCTCTTTGGTCAACAGTAAACTCAAAGAGTTGCTGTATGTCACCTTCCGCGAGATCGAAGTCAAGTATGGAGATTCGAAGTTGTATCAAACCTTGAATACAACCATCAAATGGATACAGATCGACAACCAACTTTACGGCGGCATTTTCCCAATCCTACTCTATCCCAGTGTTGTTCCGAAGACTGGAAAGGAAATGGAGGCACATCCGATCTTCCACACCCAGATCATCCTTGTCAAGGACGATTCGTATGGCGTGCTTTACATCAAGTACGCAACTCTATTGCTGCAGCAAATTACGATCGAGCTGGATGAAGACTTCATTTTCGCTATGCTTGATTTCACACAGGTCCCGGGAGCTTCTTGGACGGAAGAACGAGAAGGAAAGCTGTGCGATGAGAATCTCGATGTTCCTGAGCCGAAGAAAGAGCACCAGGGCCAAGATGTCTATTTCGAGCTTCTCAATATTCAGCCGATGCAGCTTGACTTGTCTTTCATGCGGACGGAAAGAATTAATGCAGAGGACACACTGATCAACAATCCTATGATGTTCTTTGTCAATGTCATGACCATGTCTATTGGCAATGTGAACGACGCACCTGTTCGACTGAACGCTCTCATACTCGAGAACGCTCGCATTTCGATTCCTGCCCTAATCAACAACATGACAAATCACTATAAACAAGAGTTTATACGACAGATACACATCATTCTCGGATCGGCTGACTTCCTGGGCAATCCTGTCGGACTTTTCAATAACATCAGCTCTGGCGTTGCAGATGTGTTCTACGAACCGTATCAAGGCCTCGTCATGACTGATCGGCCTCAAGAACTTGGCATAGGCATTGCCAAGGGAGCATCAAGCTTCCTAAAGAAATCTGTTTTTGGATTCTCGGATAGCATGGCCAAATTCACCGGTAGCGTTTCGAAAGGACTTGCAGCTGCAACCATGGACAAAGAATTTCAAGACCAGCGCCGCATGTCGCGGTCGAGAAACCGACCCAAGCATGCCCTCTACGGCGTCACTTCTGGAGGTAAGGCCTTTGCTGCTAGCATGGAGAGTGGTATCGGAGGCCTAGCTCGCATGCCGCTACAGGGCGCAGAGAAAGAAGGAGCTTTTGGTTTCGTCAAAGGCGTTGGAAAGGGAGTTCTCGGACTCGCGACAAAGCCTGCGATTGGGGCTTTTGATCTCGCTTCCAACCTTGCAGAAGGCGTTCGAAACACCACCACTGTCTTTGACACCGAAGGCCTTGACCGCGTTCGTTTGACACGTTTCATCGGAATGGACGGAATCGTGCGACCATATTCGCAGCGTGAAGCGCTAGGTCAATTCTGGCTGAAGACGGTGGACGATGGGAAGTATTTCGACGAAAACTATATTGCCCATCTCGAGTTACCAGGCAAAGATATGCTGGTCATGCTGACCTACAACTGTATCATGCTTGTGCGCGCGAAGAAGCTGCGCGTGGAGTGGGACATCAAGTTGACCGACGTCCAGACCATCTCCAAGGAGAGGACGGGGATGAGCATTGGATTGAAGGGAGGAATAAACGGCCCGTTCATTCCGGTACAAGATGAGAGCTCGAGAAATTGGCTCTACCAACAGATTGCTATCGGTATGTGAACCCGCTGACGCTTTGGTAAAAGCACATTGCTGACTTGTCTTGTAGCTGTGAATGCCTTCAACGACAAATATAATGCGAAAGGATGATGCGAAGGAAATTAAGCTGTCGTTTTAGCATGGAGTTAAAGGTGTGTGGTCTCTTCGGGACACAAGGTTCGTGACGATGCAAGTCGGATGTCATTTCCTTCCACAAGCATATCTGATTTGACGAGGCTCCTTGTCTTAATACTCAGCAAGTGTAAATTTAGCAGATAAATCGACTTCTCACTATATAAGTAAACTTCCTGCCAACTGTAGCACTTGGCTTGAAACCTCCCTTCTGAGTGTAGTGTACAACGGGCTATTTTGTTCTATCTCTCGTCCAGCAGTGGTTTCCTCCCTCGGGGCGTGCGCTGTAATGTGTTCGTTTCTCTCACGCACTATCACGTCCATGTTCTAGACTCCCCGTTGTAGCATTTCTCCTTATCTCACTGAATCCATGTAGAAAGGCTGGATGCTAAGGCTCTAGCGCTGCACGTTCCTCCTGGGATCTGGAGACCCAGGTTGAAGGGAAGCGTAGCAAGGGGCTTGGGTATGCAAGACGTGGGCTGTCGCTGAAGGCAGAGATTGATCGGTTGAAGAATTTGCTATCACAGGTAGGCGGCAGTGCCTCTGGAAGCAATGATGTTGTCAGGGAAGGAGGAATTAAGTGAGGATATATGACAACAGCGGTGGTGGCTAGTTCCCAATAGGACAGAGCGCTGCTTAAGGTGGTTCAACGGGAGATGAAATATTCCAGAATCCACCCATAGTGAAACATTGCTTCTTCTCGATGGCTGTATCAATGAAAGTATCTCGAAGTGGTGGTCTGTGCATACGCGAGCTACAGATCAATCGCGTTCCTGGCGCGTGGCGTCATCACTTTTTAGTTAAACGAGAGCCCGTAGTGATCTCGGATCACTCGTCCGCCATGGCGTTTGGCTTACATTGGGCGGAGTAATCCTGTTGTTTCTTTGTATTCTGGCATGGTGTACTCTGAGTTCGTCTGTTTGCGCGTTGTCTAGATTCTTTTTGTAAGTTATGCACCAACGCTGAGATCAGAGGGCTTTGGCAGACACGGGAAACGAGAGCTTCCCTCCACTGCTACCACGAAAGTCACGTTCTAGGCTTCTCAAGGCTCAGGCCAACTTCCTTTAGCCATGTCATCTGCTCCGATGTCTCCCGTCACCAATGACTCCGCAGGTGGTCAATCGCGTCGAACCTCAACACCGCCCTCTTCGCCACCGGCTGAAAGCCCAGACGAAATGGAGAAGAAAGCCCAACTTCAGCATGAAATGGAAGCACCGAGAGAGGCTAATAATGATGAGGAAGATGACGATGACGAGGAGGAGGATATGGGTACCAAAGCCAGGGCGTTGATCAATCTGCTTAAGACCAGCTCGGTACGCCTTCACAGCTTGACACTACACAATTGACTAACCGACGTGATGCTATAGGTCTTCGTTGCAATCATGGCAGATAAGATGAAAGAGCAGCAAAGACAGCAGCAAGAGCAAGCCCGGCGAGAAGCTGCGAAGAAGCGTGCAGCTATAGAAAAAGACGCTGCGCCGAAAGCTGCTCCCAGAAGGTCAACCCGGAAAAACGAAGACACAGAGGGAGCAGAAGGCATGTCGCAAGAGAAACCCAATGCCTCACAGAACAAAAAGCTCCCTACAAGAGGCCGCCCTAGAAAGAATGCACCGAAGAAAGGCGATGGTATAGTAAAGTACTTCAAGAAAGAGGAGGTTGTGCTTCAGGAGGATGGACCATCCGTTCAAGAAGCTCTGGCAGAAGCTGCAGACGAATATGATGCGAAGCCAGAAGGGCTAGGTGCGCAGGAGCTGGTCGCTACTCAGCAGCCCGAACTTGTCACTGGTGGAAAGATGCGGGAATACCAACTAGAAGGCCTGGAATGGCTCAAGTCGTTGTGGATGAACGGGCTATGCGGTATCCTTGCGGATGAGATGGGTCTAGGCAAGACCGTTCAAGCTATCTCCATGATCGCATTCTTCAAGGAGAAAAACATTTCAGGGCCCTTCCTGATTGCCGCTCCTCTGAGCACAATCAACAACTGGATCGACGAGTTCGCTCGCTGGACACCAGAGATCAAGACTATCATGTACCACGGCTCGAAAGACGAGCGTGCCGAGATGCGAAGAAAGTACATGAAGATGCAAGACCAGCAAAAGTTCGAATTCCCTGTCGTCTGCACCAGTTACGAGATCTGTATGAATGATCGCAAGTTCCTGGCCAACTACAAATGGCGATATATCATTGTTGACGAGGGGCATCGACTCAAGAACATGAACTGCAAGCTGATCAAAGAGCTGCTGACATACAACTCTGCGAACCGGCTACTTATCACTGGCACTCCATTACAGAACAACATTGCTGAGCTGTGGTCATTGCTGCACTTTTTATTGCCGGAAGTGTTCAATGACCTTGACAGCTTCGAAAGCTGGTTCGACTTCTCCAGCGTCCTGGAAGACCGCACCAACTCAGACGGTAAAGCTGTGAAGCGGAAAAACAACCTCGTTTCAACCATGCACGCAATTCTGAAACCATTCCTTCTCCGCCGTGTAAAGACAGATGTCGAGTCATCCCTACCGAAGAAGCGAGAATACATCCTCTACGCTCCCCTCACACTCGAGCAGAAGGACCTATACCGAGAAATCCTCTCCGGAACAAGCAGAAGCTATCTGGAGGAAAAAGCTGTTGAACGCATCGAGGCCCGCTCCCGCACCACCTCCCTAAAGCGCAAGGCAAACAACAGCGGCCGTTCCACACCCGCCAAAAGCATCAAACCCAGCCGCGACTCTACTCCTGCCTCCGCTACCTCTGCCACAGGCTCCACCCGTCGTGGCCGCAAAGCAGCACGGACAAGCTACAGGGACATTTCCGACCGGGAGTTCAATTTGAAACTCCATCGATTAGAAAACGGCCAAGACGACTCCACAGATGTTGATGATGAAGAAGCCATTCCCATCTCCTCTGACGAGCAAGAAGAAATTTCCCGCGTCCGAAACCTCAAGGCCGCCAAAAAGGAAATCGCGAACAAGAAACTCCAGAACCCCATCATGCAAGCGCGCCTCGCCTGTAACAGCCCGCACAACTTCTACTGGCCCTGGCAGGCCACTGACGAAGCCGACGCCTTAGACCTCGACGAGACCCTCGTCACCGCGTCGGGCAAAATGCTGCTCCTCGACCGCCTCCTCCCCCGCCTCTTCGCGCTCGGTCACAAGGTGCTCATCTTCTCCCAATTCAAGACGACACTCGACATAATCCAGTCGTACGCCTCCCATCTCCGCGGCTGGGCATGCTGCCGCATCGACGGGAGCATATCGCAGTCGGAGCGCAGCGAGCAGATCAAAGCCTTCAACACGGACGAAGAATACAAGCTCTTCCTCCTCAGCACCCGAGCCGGCGGCCAAGGCATCAACCTCGTGGCAGCCGACACCGTCATCCTCTTCGACTCAGACTGGAACCCGCAGCAGGACCTGCAGGCGATGGACCGCGCACACCGCATCGGCCAGACGCGACCCGTCATCGTCTACCGGCTCGCGACGCGCGGCACGGTCGAGGAGACGCTCCTGCACAAGGCGGACGGGAAGCGCAAGCTCGAGAAACTCGTCATCCAGAAAGGCAAGTTCAAAAGCCTGCTCGACGGTGTGGACGCCAAGAACAAGAGACTCAAAGGCGGCGAAGAAGCAGACGATCTCAAGGGAGTCTTGGCGAGCGTGGACTTTGAAAAGTACGATCTCGGGAGGACCGAGGGAGACGAGATCCTCACAGAGGAGGAGCTGCAGATCTTGACGGATCGCAGTGCCAAGGCGTACGAGAGAGCCGAGAAGGGCCTGGATGGGGAAGGCGCGGCGTTCAAGGTCGCCGAGACGAAGAAGGGGGAGGAAGTTCTTGGGGACTTGAGTCACAAGTGAGTCAATGCAGTAGTTTATTGGTTGAAGTATTCGAGCACGTTGGTTGGATAGCCATAATACGAAAAGTAATTATTGACAGAACTCGATTGGTACGAGGATGTCTTTGCCTCGGGATCAACCACCTTATGTGCCCGTCGCCTGTGGAGGGATTTCTTGAAGCAAGGAAGGAAGCAAGCGCTCTGCAAGACCTATCAATGAATCCATCAGGCAATCTTTGACTGTTGTGAACCAGGAACTCCAGTACATACATGAGGGAAGTTTTGCGCAATCATGCCGTACCCATTGTCCGACACCAGCCCCCGCCTCAGTGCCAAGCGCCCTTCGCTTCCCGATATTGCTTCTGCCACTATTGTGTCCGTACTATTGTCCAGGTGTAGGATACTCCTTCTTCCTTCGAGGCATTCCAGCCTCGTTTAAACGAGGGGTCCTATCAGCATTCAAGTACTGATTGCCTCGGAAAGCTTTCGTTCTCCCTTGGTCATCAACTGCCAGGACGCTCAACTCCTTTGTAAGACTTGAGACCTTCATTCTCACCGGAGTTGACTGCTCTCCGTTGCCTGAGGCATCCTTCATTTCCAGTGTGGCTTTCTTTGTCACAGAGGGTTTATCTTGACCCTCGAATTCACTTACCTTGGCGGCCGCTGGGGCGGCTTTCTGCCCGTGGTCGGCAACGCTATTCAGCTTTGGTGTTACTCTGCTCCTCGATGCGGGCACTTCCTCCTCGGCTGTCTTTGCTGTCGGAGTGCTATTCATTTTGGTCGTCATGGCAGTCAAAGCGGACCTCCCTCTCATGGCAATCGACTGTTGGTAACCTTCAACGGCAACCTTTGCCCAATCAAGGGCAGCTTTCTTTCCCTTTGGCGTTGCGACCATCTTGAACGATATCGACGTATCGGAAGCCCCATCATCTTCATAAGATTCGTCGCCTGGGGCATCCTTCATGGCCTTTTCATTTGCATTTGAGTTAAGAGATGTAGATGGCTTTTGCTTCGATGGCGTGATGACTTCTGGGAGCTCAATTGTGCCTCCTTCCATGTTATGGGGGTCTTCCGCGAAGTTGATCTTCTTAGGGTCAGCTGATCCTTGTGTTTCAACGAGTGGCCCAATCTTGTCCATGAGCTGGTCTTCGCTGAGAGGTAACCTAATATGCGCCGTGGTTTGCAAAGCAGGCGAGTCTTGGTTTGTAGTCTGAAGAGACAAGGGGTCCTTTGCATCGGTATCATGAACTTCGATTATCCTCTTCTTTTTGACAACTCCTCCTTTTCCGAGACCAGCTTTTGTGGCGGCATTCGTCGCTTCCTTTTGTATCTGCTTTTCACTTTTCGTATAAGTGCGAGGTCTGGCTTTACCATCCTTACCAACTTTCGTCTGAGTTGGTTTCTGCAGAGCAACGCTGGCCGCTACTATAACTTCACTAGATTTCTCCGCATCTGAAGCCCGACGTCCGGTCATTAAAGCCTCTTCCTCAGCCAGATTTGTTTTCTTTGAGACTGGTGCAGGAGTGGCGGATATCGGTTTCGGTACTTCTCCTACAGGAGGAGGCTTTTTTTGGAAGCTCAAGAGGAGCGCTTCGATTTTGGATTGTTCAGCAGGACTGATGCTGGGCTGGGAATCATTGCTAAGATTCTTGGCCGATAGCGGAGTTATGAAAGATGCTCCAGCCAGACTTTTACTGAGCTGTTTTGATGCTGAAGACTGCGAAGGGCCCGGCGAACCTCTGAATAGACCACCGCCATATATCTGGAGTGGGTCTGCATATCCTGCGACGATAATATTTGACTCTCGAGAAGGTATCCCTGAGTAAGAAGGCAATCCCCTGGGAGTTTGCGGTGGCTCAAAAGATTTCGAAAATCCTGGATGAACGTTAGGCCTGGCTTCCTGGTTTAAGCATTCGTCCAGGAAGCGTGCAGACGACATTCGGTTGTCAAATGCCAAAGCAAGGACAGGCGATCCATTCTCAGCTATACTTGGCTTCAAATATGGATCCTTGGTGTGTTGTGGTATCTGAGGAGCTGGAGCTGTCCGGACTATCCATCCCGTTTCGTCGGTAGGACTGAACTGAATTGCTGCATCTGAGTTATCGACTGAAGGAAGCTTGTAAGGCTGAGAGTCGTCCTTGTAAGATGCTTTCCTTGATGGGGCCTTGGAAAAGCTATTAGACCGCTGCGTAATAGGCGACCAAGCTGGCGCTTCGTTGGAGGAGGCCGAGTCTTTTCGCTGTGGTTGACTCGATCCATAAAGAGCTTGCATTTGCGTGACATCGCTAGATGGGCTAAAATTACTGTCCTGCGGCGGATTAAGTTTCAGTCTCTTCGGAGAGCTTGAGGTCTGAGGGTCGGACAACTGGCTTGGAAGCTGTGAAAGGGCATGAGGCGTATGCAACCCGGTTGCACCACGCTGTATCTCAAGCAACTTCAGCGAGAACGTGCCAAGCTTATCTTGATCTTGCCACTTCAGAGCCTGCCGCAATGCTGGCATTGGTTGTTGAGGGCGTGACTTGGTGTGCTTCGGCGCGTCGTTGATGAGCTTTCCAGTATTGGTCATGGCAGACGGAGTCAGAATATCGTAATGTCTGATGATCTTCGGCTGCGTGTTCGAAGACTTCATCTCCTGGACCTTCTGAAGTCTTCTTGGTGATATCTTGAGGGTGATAGCTCTTTTCCCTGGACTAGTATCCAGATTACTGGTATCTGGGGCCTCATTGTGTCGCGGTGGCTTTGGTGGATTGATATTGAGTCGAGGTGGACTTTGTGCCTCGAGGCGTTGGTCTTCGTCCTCGTAAATGATACTTGATTCATCGAGGCCTCCACCTTGTGTTTTCGTTAAAGTCATTGCATCTTCGTACCTCTTGGTCAAGTGAGAACCACGCACCCGGAGGCTCATGGCCAAGGTAGCAATTTGGTCATCAGGAGAAGTCTTAGCGCTGGATAAGTCGGTTGGCGTGGTAGCGCCATTAAAGGGACCAAAGCCACGAGCATGCGTAGTAGCATTGGCTTCTGTGCCATTTCGAACGGGCTCAGGTCGCCTGCGGCGTTTCGAGGATGAGCTGCTCAGGTTTGTACCAACATCGTTTGAGAAGTCCGATAGGCTGTCTTGACTTGCTCCCTTCCCAAGAGCTTGCTTAGCATGTCGTGTTCCCTGCTCGACAACCTCCGAAGTGTATCCCAATTCTCTGTCTTCCCTGCTCTTTGGTGCTTGCACATCTTGAGTCTGGGTCCATTTGGTTACGCCATTGTCCTTCCCGCAGCGTGCCCATTTTCCAAGTACGCAAGTATCAATGCTACACTCCTTCAGAAACCGTCGTGCCAGTTCCACTTCAGTAGCATTACAAATGAAGTAATCGAACCTTGGAGAAATGTGAGGAAGGTGTCTTCGGGTATTCGCTACGTGGCCACGCCAGCTGTCGGAGTCGAGCCTCAGTGAATGGTCTGTACGGAGGATGGCATTCAGCTGTGCCTTTTGTAACTGGTGGATGCCCTGGTCTTCGGCGTAGATCTGCTTATCTCGAGTCCGTAAGTGCTTTAGGACATCGTGAAGCTCGTCGCGACCCAAGCCAAGGATGTCACAGGCTGCTTGAGCAGAACGGCTCCCGCAAAGGTTCTCGAAGATTTCAACTTGAAGAGCAGGCACAAGCTGAGTCCAATAGATACTCTGAGCACCATCTGCGATTGCTTCCTCAGTATGGTCGTGCTGAATCTGGGGGAAGACTCGCTGGTTAGAACCGACTTGCTTCACTGGCGTTGCCGCTCCGGGGGAACTAACCTCATATTCCTCCCCGTCACTCGTCTCAGCATCGTCCAGAAATGATCTTCTGAATGGAGGCACATCTTCCGCTACACGCAACGATGTCAAAGAAGCGGTCTGCAAACCGAGTTGTGCTCCACGGTGGACAATAGGAAGGACTGTGTGGTTGGGAGACCGATCTATGTCCATCATGTCAACAGATATGGGTTCTGCAACATCGTGTGAGATGCGATCGTCATCCTCTAACTGTGGATTCGCCTGTTTCAAAGATGGAAATGCTGCGGGAGGAAGGTGTGGGTCGAAGAAAATTGTTTGTTCTTTGAGCAGTCTTGGGAATGCCGGCTTTGTCGCATTACTTGCAGCTGGCGTGTCATAGTCCTCATCTTCGAAACGCTCAGGGGCCTTGATTGTGGTTCTTAGACGCATCGTAGTACTGATTCTCAACAGTGGCAGATGACGTATTGTTGATATTTACTGTCAGGTGAAAATAGCTTTTTTATCGAATGTTTCTGCATGAAAGAGCAGTGAAGGCATGGGCAGGTGAAGTTTGAGCTAGCGGACAGATCGATCTAGAGCTTTTGAATATCAGCGCCGTTTACGCCCCTAGATTGTCACTTCAGGTGTTCTGTTGAGGGTGCTGGATGATGGTGTTCTGACAGCCTAGATTCAGCCTGTGAATCTCAGATATCAGTAATTGCATGATTCAGATATTGCACCTGGTTTTTTCACAACGACAGCTTACTGTGATGTTGTCACAAAACAATCATGGCTTCCTGCCGCCTGCCGCGCCCTTCCCCATAAACAAAGCCAGCTTTAGATCTTCATGTCCCTTTTTTGTCCTTGCGGCGGCCTAGTCCATATTGCTGGTGGTTGAAGCAAACCCCCAAGTGGCATTCATCACATAATTCCCGAGCACAGTTTTCATTACGACCCTGATTGTTTGCCAGACCCATAACAACTCCCGATCAGATTCTGCAACTAGATATCGTGCCCTAGTGCATTTCACTCATACCCATTTGTGTTGCTCTGTTCAAGGAGAAACGCCCCCTCACCCATCTTGGAATGGTGCTTGACCAAGTCTTCCTTCCATGTCATTCTCGCCCTCATCCGACTCGCGGTCCTCCATGTCCTCATCCGACTCGTTTGCACGAACGTACCTTCTCTTGCTAACTCTTCTGAAACCGCCGGAGATTTGGTATTGCTCCTGCATCTCCGGGTGCGAGAGCCGCACATCGAGGCTTTGTTCCATCGCAACATCTCGCTTAGCTTTCAGTATATCTTCGAAAGTTTGAAGCATGTTCTTGGACCCATCTTCGATAGCAAGGCAGAATCTCTGAGACTGGACTAACTGCATGGCTTCCACGGCGCCGAGGCCGTAGAGAACCATTAAGTACGCAGTCACAACCGCTGCAGAGCGGTCATTGCCGGACTCGCAAAACACAAGCACTTTGGCCGGAATGCCATCCAAGCTGGTTGGTAGTGTAGAATTGCAGCTCTGCTCCAAATGATCGTTGATGGCCTTTATGGCGCGAGGTAGCTTTGTAATCATGTCGTATGGGGAGTCAAGATCCAAGGTGAGCGTTTGTAAACCGGCGCTGGACGCAAATTTGGATGGGTTCAATAGTCTGGCCTGCAGGCGTGCAGCAGACGCACTTCGCACTGCTACCAAGAGCGTGATACCCTCCGTTCGAACGAAGTTGACGTCCTGAGCCGCCGTTCCAGGACCAAGAAGGAGGAAAGGGAGAATTTTCTGTGCCGTCCTGCGCTGGTCATACTTCCACTCTAGCCCTAGATGATTCACGTGATAAGCTCCGTGGCTTACGAGGGCCCGAATGAAGACAGGATTGCCGAATTCACCAGACACATCAACGTGAGGAGCAGCATTTGTGAGAGTAAAGACCGGTTTTCCGCCCTCGTAGTTAAGATTTGGAGGTGGAACGACGTAGCGCGGTGCGTCCAGGCGATTCTGGACATAAGGTTGAGATGCCTTGTACGCCAACGGCGCTGTTGCCGCCATGCTGATTCGATGAGTTTAACGATGACAAGACTTGCTGCTTATGGATACAGACTCGCAGTAGTTAAAAGTTGGCGTCGATGATGCAGGCGGATGGACGCCAGAGCTAATGTTGATGGGTGGTTCGTCTGCGTGATTGCTTTAGATGATCAAGTCAGCTCTCTGGGCGCAGCAACAGGTGGTTGTAGCCTGCTGCGGCAGGTCAAACATAACATCTGGTCACCGTCAAATGACTGAAACGTTGGTTGATGAAAGTGACGCTTTGAGATTCCACAGGCAGACGTCGAGTCGTTCGCAATAACGCCGGGCCTTGGCACGCAAACGCCTACGAACTGAACCACCAGTAACTGCCTATCTATCTGTGGGAAGGCGGCAGAAAACGGCGGCCTTTCACGCAGTTTTCGGCGTCGTTCCGCCGCCCTTAACGCTCTCGTGCCGGCACCATGCCGCCAAGTCTACAGGCACCTGGCTTTAGCACGCGCGTATCACCCCACCCCTTCCAAAAACAGCGCCCCACCTCCCATTTTGCTCACTGAGAGCCCAAATGGGCTTTCTTCGCATTTTGACGGCTTCCAGGGTCCTATTTGAGGGCCGTGTACGCCCTCTCTGTGTCAAAGATGACTCTCCGCAGCATCCTCCAAGTAAAAACGCTTTACCGCGTCCGCTGCCTCACGTCTGTCCACCTCTCCAACCATCGTTGCTGCGGCGCGTTGCCCCCTTTCTCCAGTTATCATCCTCTCTCACGGACCATAGTCCCGTTCCTCCACAACTCGTTACACAATGAATTGGTCGGCGAAGGCCATTGCTGGCGGCGACGTCGAGATTAAGCCGTTGTCACGAGAAGAAGCCCTCGCCAGACAAGATAAGATTAGGCAACTAGGATGGTTTGCTCCCAACTGGGAAGACGCGATAATCGACGCTGTCCGTGTCGCTGAACGATATTGGCGGAAGTAGGTATCCCGCCCACTCTGGCCCTCTATCGGACGCTGACACGCTTGCCCTACAGGTATTGCGATGTAGTGGGCGTAGACTACAAGGAGTATCCGTTGCGGGGAGACCAGGCCATTTATATGGCCTTTATCGACTAGATAGCTGCGATGGCTCGACAGAAAGGCCGGCAGAAAAGCCAGCAGACCTATATGTTCACGTGGCTCATTCATAATGTTCGAAAGTTTGTAATGTGCCTAATTGAACGCGTAAAATGGTGATGAAAGTGGAACTAGGGTGCTAGTCTTGGCGCCAGATGATCCAGGTCAAGATATTGGGATGCACAATCCATTGAAAGCCCTGAGACACCAGTGTCCTCCCAAAATTACGCCAAGAAGTATGTAAATCGTTTTCAATTTCGCCTTGCCAAGTGCATTCATGGAATTAGAATTAGTTATCCTTGTTCTGGTATCTATACTTACGTCAATCAAAAGATAACTGCATCTCCGTTCCCTGGAATCCATTTTTGTACAAAGTTAACATTAGAAAAACAGCCCTTCTTGCAATCAACGTCAGGAAGAATAATAGTACGGTATCCTAACTGGATGCTTAATGAAGCCGCGGCCAATCTGCCAAGCCAATTTCCATGGCTCCGCAAGACAGCTGGATTTGATGGCTTGTCAAGGAGTTCATGCCAGTTATCAATAGATGTGATCGTAACTGGCTCAGTAGAAGAAGCCTTGCGCGGCACCTGTGTGATGGCACCGTCTTGGTTGACGGTTAGGCTTACCTCATGAGCGTCATGTGGGCACTGCTGAGAGACTCTTAGGAGATCTGGCGGAATTTTTGACAAGGATTTTAATATATCAACATCTCCTACCCAAACTCCCCCGTCATACACGGAGACCACAGCTTCCTGGAAGAAAGCCACGATATCCCGAGCGCCTTCGTGCTCCGTGGCGTATGGAACTCGATATTCTGTCAAGGACAAGTGTAGAGAGGTATTTTCAAAAGAGTTTTGCGGTTTACCGTCCCACGTGTCGTGAGTTAGGAGATTCCATTCGTTGTTCCTAAGTTGGCGAATCCGTGGTCGAGGAGGCGGAACGATAAGTGATACGCCAGCCTTTCCGACATTTCCCAGAGCACGACATATTTCAGAATCGTCGGGATTTTCGTATGGATCACACACCAGAGGCGATGCTGCGTATATAGAGTCACTAACTGAGATAGCCATGACAGACGTGAGTTGTTTCGGGTCCAGATCCTGGTTTCCGGTCTCTAAGAGGACAATGCAAGAGAAAGCAGCTTCTCTTGTTATTGGTAACGGGTGATACCATCGAACAGAAGCGCCTGCTGAATATCTGACCCACTCCGCCGATTCCAAGGGTGACGAGGTGATATCCATTGAAATGTTCGCCGTATCAAGAGAGTTGTACAGGTTTCCGATAGCGCCTAATGCTTGTAATGGTTCCCAACCATCGACCTGAGGAAGACCGCTTAACTCGTGTCTCCTCATAGTGTCGAGAATTTCTTCGCTGCTGATAGATTCTGGTGTACTAATTTTCGGTAGACCTCCGCCTTGCCTGTTTAACTTCCAGCACAGCATCGCAGCTCGTAGATCTCCAAAAACAGGCTTAAACTGAACATAAAACCGTCGCTTTCTTCCCTCCAGCTTGCTGTGCGGATTATACAGATACACAAATTCACTTTCACTTGGCCGTTCTAACCCAACATAGGAAATAGTCAAGGTATTTTCCGGATCGATGTCGTACGAGACAGTCCACGGGTGAATAGGGTTATGGAATTCCTCCCCTTTACCCCGAATACGATATGATTTCTGCCAACGATAATGCGACGATCTGTCTGGTTGTCGCCTTGATGGGTCGCTATATGGCAAAGCTGTGGCAAATGCGAAATTATTCTCGTCATCTCGATAGACTATTATCCAGTCCGCATTTCGGCCACCGAAAGTTCCTGCTACACGACGCAAGAACTCTAGGCGCCAGTTCAGTTTCGTGGCGCGAATGAACACCTTCGGCTTTGTCAGACAGAGGGTTTGAGTTTCAAAACTGACTGGACGACCTTGAGAGTTGAGGAATGATGCACACCGACGGCGACCAAAATTGATAAGTCTTCTCATGGACTGCCTGTCTTCTCCGTGAGAGTCGAGATACGTTTGCGACGCTTTTCCAAGGTGGCTTAACCATGATTTGCCACGAATCCCCTTATCAAGTTTTTTGAAGCCTAGTTCTATATATTTCCACAAGAATGAGTAATATGAGCAAATATTCATGTTCTCGGCATCAAGCTCTGGCCATGTGTTAGAAAGACACCCGATGGCGACAAATATCAATTGCTCGAATGAGATCCTCGAGTTCCGAGAGCTGAGCGTCTTGGTGACGACGACTGGGTCACCATAGTAACGAAACTTTGCCAGAGGAAGTGACCAGCAGACTCCCTTATCTGATTCAGGGGTTGATTCCAGCCCAATTGTCATGATTCCCCCATTGCGAATGAGAGGATCCAGTTGCTCTATTTCTTTGAAGACTTTCTCGTACACCGACATGTCTGGATATAAGTGCCAGGCTGAGAGACCTACTAGAGCAGCTCCATCATGAATGCTCTGAGGAATGCCGCAGACAAGGCTATCGACAACTTTCATAGATGAAATCCACGCTTCTATAACACTGTCGTAAGTGCTTCTTGTGTTGTTGACGGCAACATTGACATTGTTGATGATCAATCTCAGCTGCGTTTGCTGCTTGTTCTTGGAGACATCAGCTGCCCGGAGCCAAGCTCTTGCACTCGCGTCCCACTCAGCAAGTTGCTCCCGGGTGACATTTGCCTCCATAGCTGCAAGCTCCGGAAAATCGTAATCTCGGGCTTTGCTGGATAGTTCTTGCTTCCTTAAGTCAAGAATCTCAGCCCAGATGGAGATGGCTTCCTGAGGTGACCAGAACCTAGCCAGCATACATGCTAAGAGCTGGACGCATAGAGCGTCGTTTCCAGACGTAGCGGCGGCCCAAATTGCCGTACCGTCGATGCCTATCTTCTCGGCAAAAAGGGTGTGGTTCCTGGCGTCTTCGGCATTGACCATGGTTTTAGCGATCTCGGAGACCCGTTCTCCGTAGGCTCTGATCAGATTTGGGACCGCAGGAATCTTGCTCCTGAAGATAGCACCCAGCTTCCTCGCAGTAACATGATAGGAACCACTCTCGGCAAGCCGACGGCGCTCTTCAGACAGGCAAGTACCCAAGGCTCTGTACTCTGTAGGCGCCTCCACCTTGTAGAGAGAGAAGTCGAAGTTTAGATTTGCGAGGGCAATGCTATTCTCCTGCAAGGCGGTAACCAAGGCTGCGTTAAATTGACTAATTGCGCTCGCCATTATGGTGATAGTGGAAGGCTTTGACTGAAAAGGATATAATAGCAAAGTACTTCTCTTGTCCCAGAGGAGTATTTTGATGGAATGGAGAAAATAGCGGATTATGGGGAATGCAAAGATGAAACGTCAAAGATGGAAAACTCATTAGAGGGCAGCAATGTTGGATGGTAACAAGGCTCCCACAAAGAGAGTTGCCTGAAAAGCGGGCAGATGAGGTCGGGTGCGACGCAATGCCGGACGCGGCGGGCGGTGAAGGCGGCCATGGGGCCGCTAAACCGCAAGGGGTAGTCCACAAGTTGGCCGTTAACCAATGCCTACGGACTCGGCGTTCTCTTGGACTCTCACAATTCCTTTCTGAGATGGGGTGCTTCTAAAAATGACTAGAACTAAAAGATGCCCTGTCTCAGTGGGTAGCCATTTGGCATGACTCACTTAATATTGATGGTCAATTTGAGCGCAGAGCACCACTACAAAGTTGGGGACGGCATACTCGAAGCATAGGCATGATCTGAAAGCATATCTTCCCGATACGAGCTTCTTCTGACCAAGTTTGCGAGAGCGAACTTGTCCCCTGGTGTTCGCCATTGCTGGTGGCTGCAATAGTATTCTTGATTATGGGGTTTGATACTTGCAGTGACATCACCCTATGCTTGATATCAGACTTATGAGGCGTTAACTAGCCCCTTTGCAAGTTGTCTATCTTATTTCCCATCACCGAGTAGCGCTGGCGCGGTCGCGTGCAGTAGCATTTCTTGATTTGTTCAAGCCGTTTTGATGTCTATCCTCTATCTAACCAGCGAACTTTGTGCGCACAGTCGCTGAGATGACACGTGAATGCAAGAACAGAGAATCAAAAAAGGAAAATTGGGGGAAGCCAGGTTCCTTCCCTTTTGGGCACTGAGCGTGATCGTGATCTCTCTCTCTCTCTCTCTCCAACTGTCATGCAGTATTGGCCCTCGCAGAGCATGTATGCTTGCCACCTTTTTATCGTAATGATCCATCCGCCTTTCTTCGTTATCCGTCATGAATGCTGATGGTCTGAAAAAGTTTATGATGCTTCGAAGTGGGCGTTCTACAACTTGTCGTAGTACTATTACAAAGGTTAGTAAGATCCTATGGTGTCTTGTGCGGTGGGGGTGGGAACTCACGTTGTCGAGGCCAGGTACAACTTCCTTGATACCCTTTCTCTTTCGCATTTCTTGAACAACCTGGCCAGGTTTCGTTGATGGATCGAGCGGTGAACCACCAGGCAGGATCTGCCAATGGTCAAACACCATCTGTGGGAAGGCTTGGCCACCAGTGTTTGAGCGCAGGTCTGCAGTGAAGCCGAAAGACTCGTTGACGGGCAAAAATGCCTTTACATTGAAGAGTGGGGTTCCTGGTCGCTGTTCCTCGGAGAAGACGTGACCTCTTCTTCTGGTCAAGACGCCATAGATACCGCCCATGGCCTGCTCTGGCACCTGGATCTCGACAAGGTAGACGGGCTCAAGGATGCCAGGCGATGCAAGAAGCGTAGCAGCGAAGAGTACACGCCGAGCTGTTGGGATGATCTGCCCACCGCCACGATGAATGGCATCAGCGTGGAGAGTAACATCCATGATGTTAAAGCGAACGGAGCGCATCGGCTCTTCGGCGACAGGACCTTCTCTTGTAGCCCACTGGAAGCCGGAAACGACAGAATCTTTGATTTCATTGAGATACTGGACGGCTTTGGTCTGGTCGACTAACAAGTTGGCACCTGTTGTATCTGGACCGAAGCACCAAATCTTTCGGGCATCCGTAACATCCCAGCCGTAATCATCAGCCAAGACACGTGCTCGTGTCTTGAAGTCATCTCGCGGATTGATCTTACCAGCTTCAATAGCCTTGGAAACTTCCTCGTCCAATGGCTCGGCGACCATGTAGAGACGATTGTGCTTGTTGGGGGACTTCGAGAGCGCAGTAATGCTCGACTTTTCACCGACAGTCTCACGATACGAGACGACTGGATCCGAGATGCGCAGAGGTACACCAGCATGATCTTCCTCGAGATCCTTCAAGCAGATCTCAAGATGCAGCTCACCGGCTCCCGCAACGATGTGCTCACCGGACTCTGAGATGTAGGCAAGTACACAAGGGTCGGACTTTGACAGACGCTTGAGACCTTCGACCAATTTTGGCAGATCGTTGGCATTCTTGACTTCGACGGAACGTCGCACGACAGGTGACACCGAGAACTTCATGACCTTCAGGTTGTGGGCGGTGTCACTGGTGGTGAGAGTACCGGACTTGAGCAGGAACTGATCAACACCGACAAGACCGAGGATGTTACCGGCTGGTACATCTTCGATTGGCTCGATGAAGCGACCCATCATGAGGATCGTGCGCTGAATGGCCTTAATGAACAGGTCTTCCTTCTTCCCTGGTGTGTAGTTCGGGCCTTGAATGCGAACCTTCAAGCCAGAGCGGGCAGTACCGGCAAAGACGCGACCGAATGCGTAAAATCGGCCCTTATCGGAAGTCGGCACCATCTTCGAGACGTAAAGCATGAGAGGGGCTTTAGGGTCACAGTCGCGGATACCGATACAAGCTTCATCATCTGGAGGACCCTCGTACAATGTCTCTGCACGGTATTTCTGAGCAGTGACGGGAGATGGCAAGTGGATGACCATCATTTCGAGGAGCGCATCGGCGGCAGGGAGGAACTTCCGCATGATGATCTTCAAGAGAGGCTTGCCCTCAAGGTCTTTTTCTTCAGACGAAAGCTTGACATCTAGCTTACCGGCCAGCGTCATGATTTCCTCCTTCTTGTTCGCCTTGATGGAGTCGAAGATCTTGAAGATGGGATCCAGAATAAACTGGTTGAAGGCGCGCTCGAGACCGCCTTCACCACTCTTGGTCCACTTCTTGGTCTTGGGGTTGAAGAAGTTATCGCCCTAATGCATGTCAGTCATGGGTTCACCCCTTTTGTGCTAACGGGAGAGTTGACATACCCAAAGTCGCTCCATCATCTTGGCCTTGTCTACGCCGAATTTCTTGGCATATTTGACGGCAAACTGTCGGACAGTGAAAGCCCAGCCGTGTAGACCGGAGCCGAAAGCGACGGTGCCTTTATCTGGGTAAACTTGGACATCACCTAGAGCTTTGTCGAAGTATGTGGCAACAATGACGTTGACAGACTCGATGGTTCGAGAGAAAGACTGGTAAAGATCTTCCTTTCCAACCTGAAGCTCAAGAAGAGCACGATCGACCTTGTTGATGATGACGACGGGCTTGATACGCTCACCAAGGGCTTGCCGAAGGACAGTCTCGGTCTGGACACAGACGCCTTCGACACAATCGACGACGACAAGCGCGCCATCCGTGACTCGAAGAGCAGCCGTCACCTCAGAGGAGAAATCGACGTGACCGGGCGAGTCGATCAAGTTGATCAAGAACTCGTTACCCTGAACCTTTTGGGGGATATCTTTCAGGTCATCCTCGTCCGGTAAGTGTGCGTACAGGGAGATTGCAGTCGACTTGATAGTGATGCATCGATCTTGTTCATCCTGACGGGTGTCTGTAAATCGAGCTTCACCAGCTTTTGCGGCAGAGATGATACCAGCGCGCTGGACCAGGGAGTCGGTGAGGGTAGATTTGCCGTGGTCAACGTGAGCAATGACGGACATGTTACTAGTGGCATGTTAGATGTTGTTTCATTGCTGCTCCAATGGGTTGGCTCTCACCGAATATTGGCAGGCTTGTCCATCAAGGCACGGATCTCGTCGACGGTGAAGCTACAAAGTGAGAGACATCAGCACCATATCGAATAGCTACAGCGCTTAGCTGGTGAAGCTGGCCTAATGATAACTTACTTGACCATTTTGGCGGTCGGATTTGAGGTTTTTGCCTTCGAGGCGGGGTAGCTTGTGATGAAACTTGTTGTAGCTGTCGCAAGTTCAAGACAGATGCTTGAAGCGACGGGGAGGAGGCCTACAGTAAGAAGCAGAAGAAGAATGAAGACGTTGGAGTCGTCTCCAGATGGTGATGGTGATGGCGGAGTCGCAGAAATAATTTGTGCACAGCAGCTTAACAATCGTAGTGGGGTTTGGGCTGCGCATCGCCGCTAGCTCCAAATCCAGCGCTTGGCATCAATTCGGACTTAGAAAACGGACATGAGTCAACTTTTCTGCCGCTAAAATCTGTGCATGCACAAAAGATGCACACATCGCTACCAGTGTGACTCACCAATAGGAGTCATTACCATAGGTTTCTAGAATGTGATGACTCTAATCTTGCATATATGTCACGAACATTCCTGATTGGGAGGCGTACCATCACCATGCGCGTCCATGCGCAACACTTCAGATGATGAGGTCACTAACGTCAGAGGGCAGGTCGATGCTGATCTGAAGGCTACCAAAGCTAGGTTTCCTTTCCCGGGCCCAAAAGGATTTAGGGAGAAGATCTTGTGTGTTGCGTTATCTTTTGGGGCCATAGCAACAAACGGCTTACAGCCCACGGGCTTTCACTCCTGTCTTGTCCTTAGCTCGCTACATGAGTTTTACAGTCGCGTTTCCTGTTTTTTCGCCACATTCAGGTATATAAAGCAGAGCTTATTTGATTTGATGGAGCGCATGGCTCAGCACTCCATGTTTGCAGCAGATTTCTCCTTAGGTCAAAGCAGAGGAAATAAAACATGGTACCTCTTGGATAAAAGATGTGAACGTTGGGACACCAGGAGGAAAAGATGGCGGGTTAAGCGATAGGTGCTCTCACGGAGATGAGGATGATGATTTATCGGCCCAGTGAGGCAATGATCGAATGCAAAGCTATGTAGCAGCTTGTCTACAAGCCAGAGCCAGATTTTACCAGAGACTAAGGGGTATCCTGAGGCTAGTGACGCCAGCTTTCCGCCGTTCCTCTTGCATCGCCTCCCCCCCAAGTTCAACATAATCCAGCTTCGCTAAGCATAATTTTGACTGATTTGACTCCAGCACGCCCCCCCATGCACCTCGATCGACCGCTCACCAAGCTTCCAAGGGGGTTAAAGGATAGTTCCAAAGCTTTCACGGGTCAGCAATATTCAAAGAATTCCTGAATGAACCCAATACTTACCCGAAGGTCTGCTTAATGCTCCGGACGTAGTATCCTTCCCAATTCCGCTTCACGACCTCTTCTTGTCCAACTGGTACTCCACGCCACGTACAGCGCATGCTTGTCACATGGTCTATCGAGTTCTGGTCAAAGACGATTTCTTGAGTGCTGAAATGCTCCGGGGGCCACTGAGCCAGTCTCCACTTCTGCACGATCTTTGTTGGCTTCTCGAGCTCCACGAATTCGCCGGTAACATTGCCATCGAAGATAGCAAACTTGGCACCCTGTTTTGCACCCTCAAAGACTGTTGGTGCAGCCCGAGTAAAAGCAGCTAGACGTTGTGGGTCAGTGAATGTTTGAAACATCTCCTCGGCCGTAGTTCTGAACTCATCCGTCGCGGTCACCGTGGTTGTATTGACGGAGGATCCACCAGTTGTTGTTGTCATTGTTGGCGTCGGTGTTGGTACCCGTTCTCTTTGCGGATGCCAGGTCGGTGTAGATACTCCGCTTGATGGATTTGAATTTGGAGCGTGTTGTATGTCTTTTCCATGTTCCTTTATCAGGGCAGGCGCAAGCTTCTGGAAGGCGACGCGAAGCTGCGGGGTGATCTTTGAGCGGACCAGCTCTTTCACAGGAGCTTTCTCTTTCGATTCTGAATAGATGTCTATGTCGAACTGTTAAATACCATTAGCAAAGGGCACATTGGTGCCGAGGGCGAGGCCGCTGGGAACATACAACATAATCCTCTGGTTCGGTATCATGTGCCACTTCTGGGACGTTGATGCTGCCACTCACGTCCTCGCCGTTTTTGGTCTTGCCTAGCCCCGAGTGAGCCTTTGCGTCTTTCCAGCCCAGTAGCTGCACTGACCTTCGTACTCAAGCTGTAGCTTGACATCGAATATGGTAATGACCTTCCCTTTTCGCTGGCTCACATCAACGTCCCCATCCATGGACACCACTTTGGAGACCTTCGCAGAGACGTCACCTTCCTCAGCGGAGATACCTGGCAGGATTTCTTCTAGATATTGCTTAGCCCACGGCGCCGCATCTTTGTTCACCCAATGCCAGTTGTTCGGATTGTGGAGGACCATCGTGGGCGGCCAGTTAAGTCGGGCTCGAACCAGCGATTTCAGACGAGTATACTAGGACTGTGAGATCGTTATCAGTAACCGGTGCACTAGGCTATGATTTTGGGTGATAGTTTAGCCAAGTGGAAGGTCAGGAAACAGGCCAAGTGCCCTTTGTAAAGCTATTCCGCACAAAAAAGAGAACAAATCTTCTAGGACTGGTGCCAGCTGTATTTCTCATCATGTAGAGGATTGGGGCAGATTGAGGCGAGGACCTACCAGGACTACTTCTTGCACAGACAGAAGAACATTGCGGAAAAGGAACAAGGCCAGAAGATGTTCTTCCCCAGTCGCACAGAAATTCTTCTAGAAGAATCGTCCGCCAAGACTTGAACGTCCTCCAACTTTTTGGTTGCTCCGAGCTCTTCCCCGCGTCTCCCGGAAAATGTTTACAAAGCATGATGGCCTTCTGCGAGATTGATTCTTCGACCTTTATTCCTCGAAGCTTTTCATATTCTCCCTTCATCTACAGACCTGCAAAAAGTACTCCAAGGACACTCGACACTCGACTCCTGATTCCTGCTTGCCCGTGCCCCATACAAGACTGCAACGCTTTCGCATGTCAAATCGCGTCATCCCCAAGATGACGAACTTTAACATTGACATCATTAGCGATGTTGTCTGCCCTTGGTGTTACATTGGGCACACTCGCCTCTCCCGTGCTATCGCAAACCACAAGAACTCGTATCCAGATGATACGTTTAAGCTCAACTACAAACCCTTCTACCTCGCCCCTCCGCCCCAGCTGAAGTCCAATTCGATTCCTCCCTTTCCTGTAGAGAGCCGACCTCGCAAGGAAGTCTATGCTGAGAAGTTTGGACCGGAACGCGTCCAACAAATAAACGCTAGAATGGCGCAAGTATCGGCGAGCGAGGGACTCAACTTCAAGTTCGGCGGTAAAACTGGGGTGAGCCGTAACGGACACAGGCTGGTGCACTATGCCCAGAACCATGGCGGAGAAGAAGCACAGAACAGGGCCATGCTTGGGCTGTGGCGACGGTACTTTGAGGAAGAGGTTGACATTACAGAATTGGATGTGCTTGTGGAAACTGGCGTTGAGGCTGGTCTCGGCAGTGCCGATGAGATAAAGAAGTATCTTGAGAGTGGTGCTGACGGCAAGGAGGTGGATGAGCTCGCGGAAGAGGCAAGACACAAAGGAATCAATGGGGTCCCTCATTATGAGATCCAGGGAAGATGGGAGGTTAGCGGCGCTCAAGATCCTGTTGCGTTCGAGACGCTCTTCAAAAGGTGGAAGAACATGGAAACAAAGGAGAAAGGAACCGGCACATTGTAGTTCAAGTTTGATATCGTCGCAAGTCTCCGAATGATCATACCCTTTGAAAAACAGGACATTGCGATCGATATTCTTGTACCCATATGTCCCATGCGAGAAGCTTGGTTGACTTGGCGAATAACCGGAGCCAGGGGTTGCTCTCAGCTGTCCTTTTATGTTGCCTGCAATTCAGTGATGGACCTGTTTGGCAGTGAGTGGCCATCGCTCTAACCATAAACCTAACCCCTAGTTGCTCTCCGACATGGCATAAATGCTTTTCAACGCCTGAGCTTGTCTCAACCAATCCGTTGCGCCATGCTTGAAAGTGTGATGGCTTGATACCCCAGTTTCAGACATTCAGCTGATGAATGTGCCGTTTGCACCCTCAACAATCTTTGCACTTCTTCTGGCGTCAATGAATAAGTCCTCGCACTCCTCCACATCCGCCACTTCGATGCTTTGCCGCCCATTTACCCTTGCAAGTATACTCGCCGGCGTCAGCAACTGCAATGCGTACCGCAAGGAGACTTTTGCGCCGTGATCCGCTACTTTCTCTAACGCCGGCTCGCTAATGACAAGGCCTTCGATCTTTGCCCGAAGCCGGATGATGGTCTGAATTTCGGAGGGGTTGTATGGATGAGTGGGGATGATGAGCAGTCGAGCGAGGAGATCCGTGGGAATACCGTGAGCCGCAGTAATGTCCTGAGTTCCTCTTATTAGTGTATTGCCCCGGTTCGAGGCTAGGATGACGATAGGAGATATTGCTTGTTCGAGAGCGCGGTTGAGGTAGGTGAAGCATTCAATGTCGAGCATATGAACCTCGTCAATGAACAAAACTCCTGGCACAAGCTCCGCCACGCCTTGGTCGATATATCTACTGACCACTTTGTTGATCTCCGCGCGAAGCTTGTCAGTGATCTCGGTCTTTTTAGGCTTCATCAACTGGCCCATCATGCTCATGACATCTTGCCCACCCTGGGGTCTTGCATTCGCAATGTCTAGGTCGTGTAATGTCACATCCTGTACGATCTCTTTCTTCTTGTGGACTTCCCCTTTCGGCACTGGGACGTACTCTTCTGCCTCCAGGTCGAATTCAGTGGCGTAGGCGTCGGACCGGCCGACACGTTTGCATGCACCAGTCTTGACTTCGATGTAGATCACATCGCCGACTGCCACTCGCTCTTTTTGGATGGCTTCGTATATGCTAGGATCCAGCCGCAGCTTCTTTGTCCCTTTCGCTGATTTCAACACGATGACAAGGTGTGAGATGGTTCTACCATAACCTCCTAATGGATTTTCTGCTTCTTCCGGTATGAGTTCTGTGACTTCGCCTTCGTAGACTTCTTTTGTCTCCCGCACTCGCAGGCCTGGAGAAATAAGCCCTGGTCAGTAGCAGATCCCAAGTCACTCGGACGACATTGCTTTACCAATGGCTCGTCTGAAATTCTCCATCAATGCTTCTGTCTTCTTGACTTCTGTCGAATACACTTCGCTTCCGACAATTGGACAGAAAGGCACTTTCGTCCCCAGCTCCTGTGATACAGCCAATGCTAGAGCTGTTTTACCAGTACCTGGTCCACCTGCTAATAGTATCGCTCTTCCAGACATTTTCTTCGCCCTTATGAGGTCAACGACAACGCCACAAGCCTTTGAACGTCAGTTCAAACATCGTGCAGATGGAGAAGCGTCTTGCGCTCACCTCTCGGGCTGCCGTCTGCCCAACAAAGCCACTCCCCGAAGCCTCCGCTGTACCATCATTCCTCAAGCCTAGTCCTTTGATGTGTGTATGAGCCGCTGTTCTGTTCTCCCGCGAATTGCCCTTGACTTCGCTAAGGTTGACCATCGCGAAGTGTGGACAAGATACACAGCTCGAAATGGAGCGTAGATATCCTCTGGATTGAAGACTAGAACAAGTACAGAAAGGCAAGGTGAAAAGAGGTAAATTCTACTTGTAGGAGATGCAGTGTAGAATTGCTTGGATTCGTCGCAACTTTTTTCGCGACCTGTATCTCGCCAATCCCTTAGCGTGGATTTGCGGCCAGCTCGTTCCTGAGGTCGGCTTGGCCTCCCCATAGCTCTTCCACATGAACCCACAACTTCAATGCTGAGAGACCCTTTCCAATCAGTCTCCTGCCTGACCCTAATGTCAACACCAGTCACTTCTGTCTTGCGCAGACCTATCTCCGCGTTCTCCTTCATATCCTCGAAATTCAAATCACTTCAGCCTCTTACAGCAATACGGACCTTTAAGCCATTCCGACAAGCCGACCGAATACGTGAACCAGGAGATGAAGACATACCACCATATCCCTACGGACCCAGGCAGACCTTCAAGCAGGCCGACAGAGGCCTTTACGGCGGAGCATCCATACAGTTCGGCAATAAGATCTCAAAGGGAAGAAACAAGGGCAAGACACGGCGGCGATGGTACCCCAATGTGCGTCTGGAGACGATTCGAAGCGAGGCACTCGGCAAAGACCTAACGATCAGGATCACGGCGTCATGTATGCGGACTATCAATAAGTGTGGTGGGCTCGATCAGTATCTGCTCGGCGACAAGCCAGCCAGGATAAAGGAGCTCGGCTTGTTTGGGTGGAAGTTGAGATGGAAGGTCATGAAAAGTCCAATGATGCAGCAGAAGTTTGCGGAAGAGAGGAAGAAACTCGGACTTCAAGCTCCTGGCCAATGGAAGCTCGGACAGACCTTCGAACAGCTATGGGCGCATGACGCCGCTCGAGCGGAGATGTTGCGGGAACAGAAGAAGGCGTGGGAGGAATTAAAAGAGAAGGACGAAAAGTTTAGGCAGCATGTCAAGACGAGATGGGAGCCGAAGGATGGGAGGAAGTATGACTTAGATCAAGCTGTCATTGTGCGGGATCCGAACCAGGCAAATTCTTTGGCAGGTCTTTAGAAGAAATCTATGCAATTCACCCGTTGCGTCTTCAGAGCACTCCGTACCTTGCAAGGTGATATTCGTTGGCCAAAGAGCCTGACGGGTCCCCAACCCCAATCACACCCTGAATCACAAACGCCTGGCACTCACGCCCGCTGCTATGTCCAAGCAATGGTGCCCTTCTTGTTGCTGGGTGGTTAGTCCGCTTTCCGCACCTTCCTGGGCGGCGGGGCAGAAATGGGAATCTCATCGCCATAAACACCAGTGAAGATCTTGATGAACTTCTCCTGAACCCGTTCCAGGATCTCCTTGTCAAGACCCAGCTCCATCCCGTACATCGCCTCCTTTTCCCACTGCACTCTGCACTCGAAGCTCTCGGGTAGCGGCCTCCTAAACTGGCACAGCTCATGCAAGAACCCGTCTTCGTAGATCGACTCGTACTGAAAGTAACTCTCTAGTAGAACACTGAGTTGGAGATGCCGGAGGCTCTTGAATAGTCGCCGCGTACGTGCGAATTCTTCGCCCGGGGGTTTCCAGCTGTCGCTGACGTTGTGGCAGAGGTGGAGAGACTGGATCCTGGCGGCTGCGAGTGGGAATTTGGAGGCAAAGTTTTCCAAGTCGTACCTGTACTTGAAGATGAAATGATTCCTTGCGAAGAGGATGTCGAGGGTGGTGTGTCGCATGGCCCGAGATACGAGAAGGAGAGCTGGGTCCACGTACTCGATGACCCTGCCACCAAGCCCCCTGTACCGATATCTACAGCCGCCCCAGCAATGGCTGAATGAACTCTCAGGGCACAGAGTGAGACGCCAGCCTAATTTGAAATCATTGTAAGGGGGCCAGACGTGAATATTGTCTGGACCCACGACGACGTAGCTAAGCACCTGTAAGAGCAGCTCCGGTGGCAGGAGGCTCAATTGGCCGAGATATGTCGGGTTGTGCGCCTGACGGCTGCCAGGTAGTGGGATATCAGCAGTTTGGGCTAATAGCAGAGATCGCTCGTGGTTAAGTAGTTCAGAGTCCTCGTCATGGACAATGTGCTGCGGGCGTCCTCCAAACGCGGACATTGTTCAGGTTTTGCGTCAACTACGGACTTGGACTGGAGGCTCAGCGATTTGCCGACTATTGTAGGAAGAAAAGTGGAATACTTATTAGGGTGTTAGAAGGGCCACTCCATCCGCGTCAGAAGGTGAAGGTAACTCAGCCACTAGTTGAGGTCCCTGAAAGTCAGTAAGACCCTCACCAGCTCTTTTCTTTGAGAGACAATTTCTGAAAATCCCTTGAAACCTTTCAATTGTCTAAATTATGCAAAGTATGTAGAGAGCAAAACCACAATTGGGTATCTCAGTCTAAATAAGAGCTACACTGTAGTCTCAGTGACAGTCAACAAAAACAAATATTAGGATCTAGCTCTATACAGCAGGATCTTTTGGTACCTCGCTTTCCTTCTCGTCTCTCCCACAACGCCACAACCCATCCCTTCAGAATGCCATTCCAATTACGGGGGCTTTGAGAGGTACTGCTGCGGGTATATTATCGCTTCCATCGCCCAAATAGGGAGGTAGTTCTGTCTCAACAACCACAACTCTCTTCTCAAGAGACTTGAAAGTATTGCTGCGACTTCGTAGGCCCTGTACGGTTGTTGCAGTAGTAATAGTTGTTAGGCTACTGGGAGACGGGGCACCTGACAGTATAGATGTGGCCACAGTGGACGCGCTGAGGGTCCGGCAGCGAGAATGTGAGGGTCTCGGGGGCGTGGCTGCACACTGGTAGAACTGGGATTTTTTGCTTTCAGGGGCATGCGAGCCTGAGGTGGCCGTTGATGCCGAGCGTGACAACCACTGTGAGACCCGATTGCGGCTGAAAGAGCTTGCGCGAGATTGTGATCGAGACCGAGTGTGGTATGACTGGGACGTCGGAGGCTGACTTAGTTTGAATGGACGCTGAATTTCCGAAGGTAAAGGCTCTCCTTGTGATGGAACGGCTTCAGCGTGCGCTTCTTCTTCGACTTGAGGAAATTCCATCACGTGATCTACCTTGGGTGCATCGACTGGCGTAAACTCTTCCTGCATCGGGCTGAGCACCGTGACACCAGTGAGTTGATCTACCTGGCGGTGATGGGCCTGAGCTGGTATTCCTGGCAGCGAGCTCCAGACGACTGGGTGGCTGTGGAAAGCGTCGTGTGCACTAGGAGGTCGGGAGGTTGAGATGATTGACGAGGATCTTTTCTGCCAGTAATCCAGCTGTCGCTCCCCCACCATCGACGTGGTTAGGTTCTTGGGAGTAGATGGATTTGGAGGATGTCTCAGCCGCTCCTCAGACCGCGAACGGGTGAGCGCCTTTGCGGGCAGCTGGATTTCGCCGAGATCATCGAAATCTGCGATATCGAAATCTGGCAGATCAGATAGTCTGTTGTCAGGAAGGTAGATGCTAAGCTCAAGTGGTCTGTACTGATAACGGCGTCGAAAAGGAAGACCATCCGCCGATTGGATTGGCAATGGATCACTAATACTTGGTCGTGAGGACGACTTTTTGCGGACTGAGAGGCTTGCTCTCTGCGACGCTCTTGAAGCAAGGTTCCTGCCCTGTGCTACCAGTTGCGACAGCTGTGAGGGTGGCGGTGGTTGTGGAGTGACGGGCATATCGTCGTAGAAGACCAGCTTCATCGGAGGTACAAGGTGAGGTTGATTATGGCATATTTTCATCTCTCGTTCCACCCCTAGTTGAATCAGTACGCAGCTTCAGAGGCAGCGGAAGGTGATGTTAGCAGACCTATTCGCCGCGACAATCTGCGACGGTCTTCCGCGGGCGACGAGAAACAATCGTAGAAGAGAGTGAGCCAGCTCGAGAAGCACGAGCTGGCATCGTTAGACGAAGACATGGCCATCAGCACGCAGCGCCAGCGCAGTGCTTTCACCTACAACCTGCACGGAGGTCCGAAGTCATGGGATAACAAAAGAAGAAAGCTGCTACATATGAAATTATCCGGCCATGGCTCTACGGGAGAGCACAATAGGGAAAGCCGAAACCATAATGACCTTTGAAGATGCTACGCGTGGCTTGCCAGATTATTGTGCCAGGGATAGCGAGTTGGTGCATTGCGAATCAATCACAGCGCTTCCAGAAGTGAGGTGGGAGAGAATTAACTTCCGAGCATTGGTCGATTGGCCATGAGGTCGCCAGCATATCAGGTACCGAAGCTAGCTCCGACTCGTCAGGTTGCAAGTTCAGGTTGCGACGAGTTTGACGAAGCGCGGAACATGCAGTTGAGGACACCCATTCGTTAGTTGGGAGATGTGGGCGGCAACGTCAAGGGCCAATCAGGAGCTGGAGGACGCGCCTTGGGAAAATGGATTCTGAAACGCCAATGCAACGCCCCCCCCCCCCGTATTTCTGTCCTTCCCCACGTGCCCACGTCTTGTGTCCACTGCAAGTTTGAAAGTCCTTGCGATTACTCTGAGTACCGTGGAAATGCTTGTGAGGTTGTCTGAATTACTCCGAAATCTTGTCTTTTGTCACTCCTACTGGATACAGTACGCTGAATGTAACTCTCTCCTGGGGCAGACGCCAAGCCATGACTGCCTGCTTCAACGCTCGCAATTCAATACTCCAAACTGCCAACATCACAAATGCCGATCTGGTGAGTCCCAGGCGTCTCTCTCCTCGTTGAGAGATCCATAGCACGGCTTCTTTTTCGAGCCGCCAGACTCCCCATCACCCTCGTCCTCATCTTCGTCGACTGCGAATTCTGGTGGCTCTGCCGATGGTAGCTCCCTCACATCAAACCCTTCCCGAATCTGCTCGCCAGCTGCCCCGCCATCAACGTCATACGTGCGCACAAAGTGTTTCTGTTCATCCCGGTTCCAAAAATCCCCACCCTCTTTCCTTGCTCTCACTCTCTCCGCCTCCTCCGCATCCGTGTCTTCGACGACCAAGTCCACCAATTGACTTCGGTCTGAGTGTGACGTTTCAGACGTGCTGCGCTCACGTGCCAACTTTGACTGGATTACGCCCATCCGCTCTCGGCTTCCAGAGTTGCTCCGGTTCTTTCCCTTTTGAAGGCTTTCCCGAATCTCGCTCCTCCTGCGTGTCTTGTTATCGCGAGTGGGTTGGAAAAGGTTGCGATTAGTCGACGTAGTCAGCAAACCTGGATCTCCCGCCATCCAGTCTCCCCTAGACGCATGGTGGGCTGTGATGACGGGATACTAAGTCATGTGTTAGTGCAAGCCACGGGCTTAAACATTGGATAAGGGGAGCAGCGTACGTTCCAATCACCGAATTCTAGCGCTCTTGCACTTGTATATAGTCGTTCGTCCTCTGCGTCTATGGCAAACTCCTTGTCAGGGTCTGCCGCTCTGTAGTCGTGGGCCCTGCTTTTCCCAGCTGCTATCACGCCAGTAGACCCTCCTCCAGACAAAAGTGGCGTTCGACTGTTTGGCTGCTGTGGCTTGGGTATCCAGTATTTACCTTTCCCACCTCGTTCATATCTCATTCCTTCCATCATCCTTGCGACACGTGAGCCAGATTCTTCATGGGCCAACACATTCTCGCCCGAGTCAAATACCCGGTAATCATAGTACTCTCCACTAAATGACTCTTTAGCGTCCTGGATCAGGTCGCGTATACCGAACGCATCCCGCAAAGCATACTTAACAGGCATGCGGGCCGCCGAAATGGTAACATCGGCGTAGTCATGCCAGGAGAAAGCATACCAGTGTGATACTGCAAATATTGGCATCTCAAAACAGATCAGTGCATCTTGAATTGCCGCTGCGAGGTTGTCGGCTGATCCATAACCAGCTACGTTGTTAGGGATGGCGCCCGCGGCCTGAAGGATGGAAAGGAAAAAGCCCTGCCAATACGAGGCAAAAATTATGAGCTTAATGCACAGAAACTTCGGTATAGGACGAAATGGTTTGAGGTCCCCTGCCATGATCACCCAGAACATTGCAAGTGAATAGAGACTCAATGTGACGCTGACATTGTACAAGATGCCAACCCAGAGGTAGCCGGACGTAACCCCCAGATAACTTTCCTGGTAGGTGTTGGTGACCTTCATTATAATGGTCGCAAAACTCAACAAGGGTTTCAGGTAGGCGTATTGGAGGATACCCCTCTTGATGGCGAGAAAAGTATGGGGGTCAGATATATCGACCTTCGAGAAACACAGCCCTATTGGCCAGGGATGTGGAACTGGCTGTCGCCCATGCATCATGACGATCAAGGACCGCTCGCCTCCAACGAAATTGATCAGAAGCTGGAGGAAGGTGTAGATTGTGAACGCTTCGTAAATGTCTCTTAGCGGATCCAAGTAAAGGGCAGCATCAATTGACATGATGCTTCCCCACGAAGAAGCTGAGTAGATTGGGACCATCAGGAGGATTCGGATGACATATCGTTGCAGGAGAGGCTTGCGATAATTCTTCGATTGCAACCATATTGACCTGAAGAAATCAGTCAGGTTCTTTGGTGCATAAGGAGGCACGGAGAGAAGACAAACAGGAAAGAGATCAAGGTTGCCACGAGGGACCCAACGCCCGCGAGAATGACAATGGCATTTGTGAGCTTGTTGCCGGTCCCACCCGAAGCAGCCACGAAATCGTTGCCCATGGCTGCCGGTTAGGGCCCAATTCGGGGTGGACAACGAAGGGGCAGGCTCGGGCGTGATAGCCAACACTGTGTCTTCAACCCTGCCTTAATCTCGCGTTCGAGCAGCAAACCACAGACGCGTCCTTTTTACCTTGGCAGATCATTGAGATATCTCGGAGCCTGTAAATGCTTCTTGATAGCTGAATGATATCGAGACCGAGCCAGCCACTGAGATAGTATTGAAGTACGTGGGTGAAAGACTAAACGTAGTTGCCTGCAGGTGCGATAACTCCCCAGTTTTTCAACCACATGCATCTACCGGTAGCACGAAGACGTCACTTTCCGCAAGCTTCAAAAGCTTGGACCTGCCGTAGCTCTAAATTCGAAGCGGACTAGCTGAGAATTGAAGGCATCGTCTGCGCCTCGAACAGAAAGTCTTCGGTGAAGCGACAGTCTGCGGCCTCCATCTATTCTATCTGGGTCGAGGCTTGGAAGTTTGTGGATGTTTCACAACCATGAGCGAGTTCTCTAGAGGGTACCGGGCGCAGTTTGAAAACAATGGCGGGCGGAGGTTTGACTGCGCAGCCTCTGACTCAGGGTAATACCTTCAACTGGTGAGTCCTGATCTGCGTGCCACTTCAACTTGTACTGAACCTCCGCAGGGTATGGATGGTAGAGCTGCTCGTCTGCGGCATCCTAGTCCTATTCTTCCTCTTCTACTTCAATCGCCTCTTTGCGGCACTCGTGTCCTACGGCATCCGGGCTTATACATGGCACAAATTCCGCGTGTATATCGACATTCAAGCTCTACAGATATCCCTTCTTGGTGGAAGGATATTCTTCAAAGGCGTGAGATACCATGGGCAGAACGAAACAATATTGGTGCAGATCGGTTACTTGACCTGGCAGTACTGGATCCAGTCCGTCAAACAGGTGGATCTAATCCGATTCGAGAAGCCCGAGCCAACAATCCCAGACTTGAACGATTGCGGAGCGAAAGAGAAAGGGGTCAGTTCGAGCGAAGACCTTCCTGAGCCAGAAACGGCTGGAATCAGAGAGGGTCGAAATCTTCCTTGCCGAATATCCATTTCCGTATCTGGGCTGGAATGGTTTGTGTACAACAGAAGTCCAGCGTACGATGCTATAATCGGCCAGGACGGCCAGCTTGATGTTGGTCATCAAAAAGGTAAAGGCGATAATCCTTCTTTTGCATCAGGTACAGATCTCGACCAATCTTCTAAAGGCGGAAAGTCGCGTGTTACTCGGCTTCACAGTCCGAAGGATGAGGCGTTACCCTCTCGGAATGATATGAAAGAATATACGTCTCTCAGTCATGAAGTCTCGCGAGAAGCTGAAAAGAAGGATATTGATCCTGAGCATGAGTCAATGATATCTCGATCAACCGAGGCATCCCACCCAGCACCATCGCCGACAGAAGCTTCTCTTCCACTACTTCTCAGAATACTACCTGTGTGGGTTGAATGCCACAAGGGTGCCATCGTGCTCGGCAATGAAACCACGAGAGCCATTTTAACCACAACATTTGATAATGCAAGGGGGCACCTTGACGCAAGCAGCTCAGGCCCTCGAGATCAATTCCGTCAGATTTTCGACTTCCAGATTGACCACCCAGTCGTACAGATGAGACCCAACCCAGATTTCAATCAGCTTCAAAAAACCGCTGCCGAGAAAGTGCTGTTCGAGTCGGAATCCCCGGCCCCCAAGGGCAAATGGCGGTCAGTCGGCTGGCAGCTCAAAAGACACCAGCGCCGTGCCTGGCACAACCTGCGTAACCTTGTGCCTTATTTCCGACGGTCTGTAGAATCTTTCCACGCCTCATCTTCCGATGATTCAACAGGTGCCCGTGATGTCAAAGAACCTGCATACGAGACGAGAGAAGGACCTTGGCTTGGCCTCGGTCGTTACCTTGGTGACGAAGAACATGACAATCACGCAGGATGGACGAACGTCGAGTATGCAAAATTCTCGACTGTGCTTGACTGTCCAAGTGTTCACTTGACCCTTTATTGGGACACACCAGGGCAAGTAACACTAGAGACCTCCCGCGCCAAAGAAGCGTCCCACAACGAAGATATCAACGGAAGTGATCCTCCGGCATACGGTCTCGATTTGGTCATCGGAGGAGGGACTATCGACTATGGCCCCTGGACTGACCGGCTGCGCGCTGAGCTTCAGAACGCCTTTTTTCCAAACCCTTTCAAAAATGTGAATCCAGCTCAAAAGTTGGAACCCGGCAGTCTCAGGCAGAGCACAGCCATGAAAGTCAACATCACGATTGAGAAGGAAGTCAACCTTCGAGTGCCAACTCGTGAGAGCTCCAAAGACTGGCAATGGAAAGGACGCGCAGATGCTCTGCGGGGCATGAAAGGGTTGAAGAAGCAGCGAGAAAAGAAGTACTTTCGCCTGAAGAAGGCTGAGACGGGCGGACTCGGCCCTGACATTCGCCCTTTTGGGTGGCTGACCTTCCACGTCGATGCAAATTCAGCGGTGACATATGAAATGGATCTGGTGCCGGGAAGTGCCGGATACCGCAATCACCTTGAGATCGACTTGAAAGGCACCAGAGCTAGTTCCAGTGTCAACCACGCCCTCCTCTGGAAATGTGGACCGCAGAAGCTTTCCTGCGACCTGTCTAACCCTCTGGGCTGGAATGATCTGCACACGTGGACTTTTTCCGTCCACAGTCAATCTATGGAGCTTTTTCTGCTCAGAGACCACATGTTTTTGCTAACCGACCTAATTGGCGACTTCACGTCAGGCCCGGACGCTGATTACATGACCTTTGTCCCATTTCAATACAATGTTAAGCTCGTCTTCAAAGATGCGAAAGTGTACCTCAATGCGAACGATGCAAACATCATTGATAATCCGTGTAGTCTGGAAGAGAACTCGTTCCTCGTTCTGGGCTTTGAGAAGCTGGATGGAAGTGTCGACATTCCGATGCGAAACTTCTCTCCAGTTCAGAACAGCGTTCTCTTCAACGCCAAAGGACACAGTGTTCGCATGGAGCTGAATACGCCATTATGGAATACCCTCCACACTTTCGTCAGCGACGATCCAATAGCTGTGCTCAAGGATCTGGCTCTAGATGGATCGTATAACTACAAGCTTTCCACTTCCTCCCGGCTCACGGATACTCTATTTCTCAATATCAGTGGCATGTCCCCAAAAGTCTATTTACACGGATTCTTGATCAAATATTTCATGAAGATGAAAGACAACTACTTCGGCGAGTTCATGCATTTCAAGACGCTGGAGGAGTACCAAGAGATTTCATCTGCTAGGCAGGCTCTTGGACCGGAACATCTCCAATCCAATGCTAAGAAAGACGACGAATTAGATGTCATCCTGAACATCAGGGCTGACAAATCTTGTGCTCTGCTGCCGGCCAACCTCTACTCGCGCAAGGACAATGTCCGCTTTGACATACTACTGGTAGAAGCAGATATGCGTTTTACGAGCTACTACATGGATCTGAGCATCAAGTTCAGTCCAATAGAGGGTTCTTTAGAGAATTTGGCGCCAGATGAGGCTGGAGCACCCGGTACCGTATCAAATACGCAATTGTTTGTGGATGGGATCAGTGTCTACGGGCACAGGCTGTTCGGGGCTCCACCATCCGAGCCAACTTACGTCTGCAACTGGGATTTTGATGTGGGCAAGGTCATGGGTGAATGCTCGAGCGTCTTCATTCGGACTCTCGCTTTTGCTGGGACATCCTTTGCGTTCACGCTAAATGATGACGAGAACACCATATCGATCGCGAACACAACCGTCCTGCATGATATCACGTTTCTCCGGGCCAGAGTTGAGTCTATAGGCCTGTGGTTTTTGATTGATGACGCAGCTCTCACCCTTCAAACAGGCCACATAGACATCTCATTCAATGACTGGGCTGGGGCTTACTTCTCCGACCGTGTCCACGCTAATATCCCAAACATCACCGTCGCGGCTATCGATCAAAGGGACGCCGTCCATCATCGAGGGGACATTGACGAGCCTGTGAAGACTTTTGCTTGTTTTGAAACATCGGTCGATCTCAAACTTGTGGAGCGGAAAGCAGACTTTGCAAAGGGTCGGGCACGTCAACAACACCACGTCCGATTCCACGACCAAAGGACTCATCGTGCCGACTGGCTGCTGCATTATTCCGACGGGGCAGGCTACATACGAGAGCGGGACCGATATAAGGGTGGCCCACCATCAATGCCGATTCCACATATGCCACAACCCGCCACTGAACTTGCCTATAGCAATGGCAAGGGTTTTGCTGGGTCGGTACATGACAAACAACAATTTCTTCCAGGCCACAAAAGCTCTTTCCTTTCTCTGCCATTGTCTCAGAACAGCCGTGGCTATGATTTTGGAAGCAGAAGGCCTTCAATCCATGTATCCAAAAGCCCTGCCCCAACGCGTTCCAACGGAGCACAATCTCGAGTCAATCGTCAAGGCTCACCAGGTCTGGTTCCCAAATCCAATACCAACAATGTGAGCTCAGGCAAAGGGCCAGGTACATCGACAGCGACCATCACCTTTTCGAGTCCCTGGTCTCCCCCGTACTTCCCGCTCCAGAAGATAAAGTTAGATCGGACCAACTTACCCCAGATTGCCTCGGAATTGGAACCTGTATTCCAGAGCAATCCAAAGCGAGTCGACCAGGATACTTTTGAGGCACCGGACGAAGGACCTCGCACAACGCATGCAAGCTTCCTTATAGAAGCGCGACCAGGTTTGGCGGGATTTTGCACCCCTCAGCTCTTCGGAATAGTCTCGGCCCTTTTGAAGCAGTTCCAACCTGAGCACCCTGAGGACGTACTGGATCAAGTTCAGATTGATACGATGTCTCGAATTCTCAAGTTAAGAAAACTTAGGTCTAAGGCTCGTCTAATCTCGGACTTCAGGATTCACTTGCCGTTTCTTCATTTGAGGCTAATCAATGTGGATGATTCCGAACAGAACAGTCTCCGTACGGAACAGCGCGACCAGTACGACCTCATTCTTGCCCAACTTGGCCTGACATTTCGCCTCTATGATCATGCAAAAAATGAGGAAGAAGAGTGCAGAACCGAGCGCGCAGTCATTCTCTTCACCCAAGCAAATGAGATATATGCTGCTGTCACCGGGAAATCTGCAAAAGCCTCGAGCGAAATGGCCAGCGCTCAGATCTCTTTCGAGGATGTAGAGTTCTGGCTTGGTTCTCAACCACAGATAGATGCTAAGTTGCAACTTCGCAGTGTCGAGGCCTTTACCCGAAGCAAGCAAATCGGATATCTGTCGTCGTTGATACACCGTACTGGAGTTGTTGCTGAACAAATCGGGAACGACTTCAGTATTCCAGATCAGAACCACAATCTTAGACACCTCGTCTATCACTTGACAGTGGAAGGTGCTCACATTGCCGACCCGGCGTTTCTCACAAGGCCATCCTATGTGCTTCGCAGTGCGGGAGACCACCTGAGAACGAATGATTCTTGGAAAATCATGTCTCGCCTGCGATCAATATACAAAAGTCTCCCAAGACTAAGACGTGAGCAGATCGTTGGTGAAGCTTTCGACCAATACCTAGAATGTCCCAGAGATGCGGAGAAGCATGTGCTTGCAAGTTTCGATCAGTGGCGAAACTGGGACCATGGGGATGTGCAACAAAGCTTCTTGATGGAAAGAATCTGGGGTAAAGCGATTGCCTCGCAAAATCATGTTGCATCGCAGCACATTCATGGAGAGCTTTTTGTTCGGAGCATCCGACTTCTACTTGATCCTGGGCAAAAGCAGAATGAGTGCGCAGTGAAAGACTTGGACATTATCGTTGCACTCCTTAGGACGTCGGAGACTGCAGTCAAGGCCGGATATGGGAAATCTCAGTTGTCCCAGAAGCTAACAATACAGGGGAATTGCTCACGCATTGCACTACAACTCAACTGGGTTCTTATCGATTTGATAGGTGACACGTTGGTACAATTTGAGGCGGCTGCGACCGAATTGGATAAGTCCGCACCTTCCCCGAAGCCACAAGCACCAGAAGGCGTTTCTCCAAACACAGAAGTGCAGCTGGTTTTCGGAACAGATCTTGGATCTGTCACGTTTGATAGTGCGAATCTGACGTTGACATTTGCGGCGGAGAAACTTCGGGCGTCCGCTATCCAAAGTGCCAAACCGCGACAGGATAAGATCTTGAACTTAGTGCTCTCATCCAATTCAGCCTTGATGAAGCTTCTAAGCGACGAAAGCCAAATCCTAGGTTGGAAGCTTTCTCTGCCGGTGATTCATGCTTCGCAAAGCTCAAAGCCTGACGCGCCCAAAAAGCCGAGAGATTTGAGACTTGCAGGAATCTGCCACAAGCTCCGCTTTGACCTCAAGGAGGACATTCTGAGGGTCCTTTCAATCACTCAGCAAGTTATTGACGACGAGGTTGACCTTATCTACAAATTGATCTTAAAGCTTAAGGTTGGAGAACGTCCTTCAGATCGAGCAGCAGTGCAAACCGGGCTACTGCCACCAAATCTTCGTGTGGCTTTGTTCCTAGACGATTACAGATTGAACTTTCGGCTTTTGCCGTTGCTGGAATACACTATCTCTGGAGAAGTTGCGCGGACTTCCTTGCGCCCAGGCCGTGATTCTACGATCCAAGCTGACTTGGACCTCGGAGGCCATACCCACTCCTTCCAGTCTGAAAATAGGCAGGGCCGAGTCACTGTTGCGACATTCGGGTTTCCACCTATCAATGGAAGAGTCCTGATCAAGCGTAACAACTCGGTTCTGTCCATAGACGCGGATACCACCCTGGAGAAGATCAGACTGGAAGCGGCGGAGCTCAGATCCTGTTTCGATGCAGTTACCAAACCGGAGACGACACAGGCGGTAAAGGATGCTCAACGAAGCATAAGAGAGGCTTCGGCAAGACTTAAGACCATGTTCGCATCTCCAAGCTCACGTCCGACAAAAGACCGCAAACCCCTTCAAGTATTACAATATGGCGGACGTATAACTTTGCATGGCCTTGTAGTTCATTGCAGCGCACCCGGACTCAAGGGCGGGGACTATCGTGCAGACCTGGAGTTCCACCTGGGTCTCGTTACTGCACGTGTGCACAACCGGACTGGTCAGCTTGACGTCATTCACGATCAACCGCAATTCGACGTTCAGGTTCGGCGAATCGGGCTGGCGCTCGGTCGACGTGGCCACATTGGCCTGACAAACGTCGGCGAGTTGGTATTCAATGCACATGCCACTGGAGCGACCGAAGTTGACGAGGAGGGTAACAGGATTCAGGTGTATCGTGCTTCGAGTGACGGTCTTAGCGTGAACCTTTTCGAAGAGACCGCGTCATTGATCGTTGACGTTGTTTCGTTTCTACAAGAGCGACTCAAATCACTGGTCATACCTGACGAGGTCAAACAGATTCGGCCTCTACGACGCATGACTATGGCAGGTCTCTCGGAGAGGCCCGTAATCGAGCCTTCAGGTGATAAAACAGATATCACGAGCGAAGATACAGCATCGAGTACACTGCTGGATTCTACCTACGCTATAGAACTCGGAACAATCGAGGTCAGATGGATCGTGCTCAATACGAGTTCCGCTTCCTCGCCCCGTGAACAGGAGGATCTTGTATTCTCCATCAAAAAGATCGACCTGAGCACGAAAAGGGAAGGATCAGCCCGACTTGCAATTACAGATCTTCAGCTGCAAATGGTGCCCAAATCCTTTGACGCGAAGGAACGATCGGCCAACTCAGCTCTCCTCCCTGAGGTGGTCTTCAATGTGGCTCACATGGCGACGAAACATGATCGTCGGTTTGCCTTCCAAGCTGCCGGTAAAGCGCTTGATCTACGGCTGGCATCTGACTTCATTGTACCAGCGTCTCTGTTGCAGTCGTCCCTTGGCTTAGCGAGTGAAGAGCTTCGCAAAGCAAAGACATTATTGGAAACGACTCCAACATCGAGTAATAAGGGGACGACGAATATTCTAGGCAGTAAACGCCTAGCTTCTCTGTTAGTCGACGCAGATTTTGCGGGCGCCGTTGTTAACATTCGAGCGCGTCGGGTGGAAGAACCCCAAAGATCCGTTTTTGGCATTCTCAAAGGCGAGAAGCGTTCACGCGCAGGTCGTTATGGCCAAGTGGTCTATGGTGAAGCAGCCACGGAAGCTGTTCTACGTGCTCCTGGTGTGGCGTTCAAAGTTGAATATAGAGATACCGGAAGCGAAGAACCTTCTCTTAGCGCTGAGATCAAAGTGGCCGCCTCTTCCAACGTCTTATATCCATCTGTTGTACCCCTGATTATCGAAATCTCCTCAAGCATCAAGGAGATCGTACGCGACTCGGACGACACTCCAGCGACTGCGACCGAACAGACACACACTCAGAAATATTTGTCAGACGCTACGATCAGCAGTGGTGACCCCGCAACCATCTTAGGCCGCTGCAAGCTGAATATTGGACTGTGGATAAGTAAGCAGGAATTCAGCCTCAGCTGTCAACCAATTGCCCGCGTGGCAGCTACTGCACGCTTCAACAGCATATTCATGACTGTCAACACTGTGCAATCCTCTTCGCAGCAACGCTTCTTTGCGCTGCTGATAAATTTCAACCAACTGCAAGCCTCTGTGCAACATGTGTACTCCCGAGAATCGACAGCGAGCTTCGATGTTGATTCGATTGTTATTTCTTTGATGAATAGCAAGCACGTCACTTCAAACGCCGGAATATCTGCCATCCTAAATATCAGCCCCATGAGCATTGCTATAAATGCTAAACAGCTACAAGACTTCCTCCTCTTCCGAGAAATATGGTACCCTACGGAGCTTCGACAAGCGTCTGCCCAGCCTTCTTCCTCAAACAAGAGCAAGGAAACAGCAGACACTCAAGCTTATATCGTCCAACGCTACCAACAGGTTGCAGCTGCCAGCGCTTTCCAGTGGAATGCTGTCGCTTCCATACAGGAGCTGAAAGTGCAGCTGGATCTTGGCCAAGGCCTGGGCAAATCGCTATTTGCTATATCCAAACTCTGGGCATCGGCAAGGAAAAATTCCGATTGGGAACAAAACCTTTGCATTGGCTTTGAGAAAGTTGCAGTGGAGAGCACAGGGCGGATGAGTGGGTTTATTGAACTGCAAAACTTTCGTGTTCGGACCTCGATTCGTTGGCCGCTGGTGGAGAGGGCTTTCGAGCAAACACCGCTTGTTCAAGCATCCCTCGGATTCGATGAATTGCGTGTCAAGGCAGCCTTTGATTATCAGCCGTTCGGTGTAGCTGACATCTCAACGTTGGAATTCCTCATGTACAACGTACGTCCGACCCAGAAAGGCGATAAAGATCGCCTGGTTGGCATTTTGGATGGCGACAAGGTCCAAGTCTTCTGTACGACGAGTACTGCAGCGCAAAGTCTTGCACTGTACCAAGCAGTTGTGCGCTTGATAGAGGAGAAAGAAGCGGATTATGAAGCATCGTTGAAGGAGCTTGACAGATATCTCCGGAGGAAGTCGGTTTTCCCTTCCAGTATCTGGACCGAGGACTCGGTAAATGATGCTGAAGATGCAGAACCTGACCAGGAGAATTCCATCTACCTGCACACGGACGTTGTGGTGACTCTCAGGGCGATCAACGCTGGCGTTTTCCCAAGCACCTTCTTTGACAATCAGATCCTCAAGGTTGAGGCCACTGACGCGCAAGCTCGCTTTGTTGTGTCCGCAAGAGAAGACACGATCCATAGCGGGCTTGGCCTGACACTTGGTCAGTTACGGGTGGCGCTGTCGAATGTTAATCGATCCCACACTCAGGCCCTAGGTGAAATCTCCGTCGGCGACATTGTGAGTCGAGCAACAAGCTCAAGAGGTGGCACCATTCTCAAAGTTCCCAAGGTTGTGGTCGCTATGCAGACTTGGCAGACGGCGTTGTCAAACAACATCGAGTATATCTTCAAGAGCACCTTCTCGGGCAAGATCGACGTTGGTTGGAATTATTCACGGGTTAGCTTCATTCGTGGAATGTGGTCGGCTCACGCTCGCGCACTAGCTCATCGCCTTGGTAAACCGTTGCCGCAATCTGCAGTCCAAATCAAAGGAGGCCCGCAACCAGATGACCCGACTGGAAGTGATCGGGGCCCGGAGAAGATCACGGCTGTGGTCAACGTGCCGCAATCTAGATTCGAGTACACTGCATTGGAGCCGCCGATTATCGATACACCACAGTTGAGAGATATGGGAGAGGCGACGCCGCCTCTGGAATGGATCGGGCTTCACAGGGACAGACTGCCGAACCTGACGCACCAGATCATCATTGTGACACTGTTGGAGGTGGCAAAGGAGGTGGAAAAGGCATATGCTTTAACTCTAGGCTATTCTTCTGCCTGATTTACGTAGCTTTTGATTTGGTTTTATACAGCGACGGCGTTGGAGGAGTTCACCCGGGGCTTTGCTCCCATTATGGCAGACTCAGATGTGGATATGGAATCGCGGAAAGGTGCCTTCTAGTGCTTTCACAGAAAGCCCCCTTAGAACTGAACTCGGGGAATGGCACCCCAGGTGAAGATCGACCCATCTGCGGAAGCTATTGGCCGTTGTGTGGCCTTAGATACTTAGGTATGTTCATGCCTCTACTAAAGCTTTCAAGAAAGGGTGTCGCAGTTCTTTGTGGAGCGCTCTTGGAGTCACAGGTGAAAAGCTCAGCAACCAGCACCTGTTTATCCTGGCCAGCACCCGACAGGAATTGGCGTCCACATCCAATCAACTCAAGTATACAGCTTTTACTGAAAGTGAAGTCGAGATGTCGACCCCTGTTCCTGGTTCCTTACGTATGTAGATCCCTTTCCTTGTTCCTACTTTTCTTGCTTCTTGGTCTGGTTGCTAGTGTCTTACGTCATTCATTCGACACCCCGTACAATCGATATTTTCATCCTCATCCAACTCCACTAGCCACAAAAGCCACAGCCACATCCAGCCCAGGGCTCATGCTCAACCTGTCACAATTCATTGATTTTGAGATTTCTTTCTTCAAAGACATGGCTTGAGCTCATTGCCTGAAACTAGAAACCATCTTGTGCGTTGAAAAAAGCAAGTTGCAGCTAGTACCTAACAGTGTATCGCTCATTCGAAACTGTTGTGCGCAACGAACAAGATGTCGGGCCAAAATCGGACTAAATCAACAGGCGAAAAGGATGGCGAAGATCTCACAACCATTCTAGACAAATCGCAACGTGCAGATCTTACTCTTCTCATTGCAAATGTCTCAGAGTCAATGCGACAGCTTCTAATTGACAACTTCGACGCATCTGCTGGCCTTGACAAAGGGTTGCTCAATGTGGGTATAGGTAGGACAGATGAGGAAAAGCTCATGAATGCCCCTGCAGACCCTGCCACAGTGGATGTGGATTCCTATGATCGCGAGCGCAAGTTATTAGAACAGTACGAGAAGGATGTGGCCTCTGCGAAGATGAAAACGCTGAAGAGAGATGCTCTGAAAGCCTATGATGAGTGGAGAGAAAATGTTCTTCAGCGAGTGGGGCAAGTGGTGAATAGTCAGGATACTGCTCAACAACAACTGAAGGGGTCGAAATCCAATTTTGCTCGTCCACAAGCTCCTCAAACGTCGGGACGCGTGACGAAAGAGGCCCCCCCTTATGGAAAAACCAAGTTCAGAGACCTCTTTGTGCCGACAAAAACTCCACTGACAAAGATGGACATGGAGAAGCGGACCCTAGTGCTGCACTCCGTCCTTCTACTTCTGCTGTCTCTTGAACACTATAACGCACCGTCTCGCATTCTCCTGCTAAATCTGACTTCTTCACTGAAGCTTCCGTTGAAGACCTTCGAACAGGACGAATATACCACCGCCAAAGGCTTGCTTGAAGCTGCCAAGGAGATGACCGCTAGTGGGGAGGCGAAGAAGCGAGCTGAGGAGAACAAAGAATCTCGAAAATGGAAAGTAGGATTGGCATCTGTGGCCGGTGCAGCCATCATTGGGGTGACTGGCGGCCTCGCCGCACCAATGGTTGCAGCGGGTGTCGCCTCTGTTATGGGCGGTCTGGGTCTCGGCGCAACAGCTGCAGCCGGCTACCTGGGATCCGTGGCCGGAAGTACAGTCCTGGTAGGCGGCCTGTTCGGTGCTTATGGTGGCAGAATGACTGGTCAAATGATGGACAATTATGCTAGAGAAGTCGAGGATTTCGAATTTTTGCCGGTCCACAGCGGAAACAAGACTAGTGAAGATGAAAAGGAAGGCGCTGAGCAGGCAAGCCACCATGATCACAAGTTGAGAGTCACGATATGCATCTCCGGGTGGCTTACGGAGAAGGAAGAAGTTGTGAAGCCCTGGAGGGTCCTTGGTTGGGGAGCCGAAGTGTTTGCATTAAAATACGAGTTGGAAGCTTTGCTGAACCTGGGCAATGCAATGAATGGGATGGTCCAATCCGCGGCATGGGGCTATGCTCAGAAGCAACTTATCGCGCAGACCATATTCGCAGATCTTGCTTCTGCGTTGTGGCCAATCGGGCTGCTGAAGGCGTCCAGAGTCATCGACAATCCCTTCAGTGTCGCCAAAGGAAGAGCGGAGAAGGCGGGAGAAGTTCTGGCAGATGCATTAATCAATAAAGCTCAGGGCGAGCGACCAGTGACACTGATTGGTTATTCACTGGGAGCGAGAGTCATCTACACCTGTCTGATTAGTCTTGCAAAAAGGAAAGCTTTCGGACTCATTGAAAACGTGGTCATGATGGGCGCCCCAACACCTTCTGACACGAGCGATTGGCGCATTATGCGCACAGTGGTGTCAGGTCGACTGGTCAACGTCTTCTCGCAGAACGACTATGTGCTTGGCTTCATGTATCGGACATCCTCCATCCAATATGGTATTGCCGGCTTACAAAGAGTTAAGGGCCTCCCAGGCGTTGAGAACGTTGACGTCAGCGAGGATGTCAGTGGCCATCTCCGGTATCGCTACCTAGTCGGAAGCATATTGAAGAAAATCGGCTTCGAAGATGTTGATATGCAAGCTGTCGAAGAGGAACGCGTTGCGTTGCAGAAGGTGGAGGAAGAAGAGAAGAAGAACTCTTTACAAGCTCAAAGGAGACGGCTGCTTCGCCGACAATCCACTGGTGGGAGAGAGGACGAAGCAGCAGAGGCCGAGTTCGAGGCTGGCGAGATTGAGAAACAAGTCCAGGCCAAGACTCAGCAATCGTTGACCACGAGAGTTATCCAGTGGTGGTATTCTCCAAGCTTCCCAAGCACCAAGGACGCCGAGAAGACCGCTGCTAACTTACAGAGAGCGGCTAATGACCCGAAGGATGCAGCTAATGCCGCACGTGACACTATGAATGATGTGCATGCCTCGACGAGAAGTTATGCCCAGTGGGTAGCCGAGAAGCTCCCAAGCATGCCGGGGATGGTTAGCAAGAGCTCAGCAACAAAACGGCCAACCAAGGCCGTATCAGATCCCACCAAAACAGCTACGGATGCAACAAAGAAACTTCTCATCTCAGTTCCGGACGCAAAGAAAGCGGCAGCCAATGCAGCCGCATCGGTTCAGAGCTACACGACACGTGCGGCCGGCTATCTACCAAGCTTATCTAGTATGCCCAGCATACCCAGTATACCCAGCATGACCGGTCGTGACAAGCCAGCCGCCGCGCACGCTGACGCGAGCAAAATGGCGATCAATACGTCGAAGGTCGCTACAGATTCAGTGAGTAAGCAAGTCACAAATTCTGGGAAGAACCCTTCCGACGCAGCGAAATCAGCAACCAACAAACCGAAGCAACGGCCCATAATCCACCAGGCGACAGGCAAAGCTCCTGACATAAGTAGTGCCGCCAGTAAAGCCACTAGTACACAGAAGCCGGAGGCCCAATCCTACGCCGCTCGCGCATCATCATATCTACCATCAATACCAACAAGTATGCCGTCTCTGCCGACATTCGGTCGCTCAGCCGCACCGACGACCGCGACCAAGACGCCCACCAGCAAGGACGCCAAGCCACCTACGCAAAGGACAAGCTCCGATGCGAAGAAGCAGATCCCGAAACTAGACAGAAAACCCAGCGGCGTAAGCTCGCCAGCGCCGCCGAAGCTCGATCGAACACCGTCTGGGTTGAAGTCAACCCCGACACCCAAACCAGACAGACTGCCCTCTGGCGTCAAGAGTCCAACGCCAAAGCTCGAGAGGGTGCCATCAGGGCTCAAGTCACCACCACCGAAGCTGGACAGGGTACCCTCTGGATTAAAGTCGCCACCGCCGAAGCTTGACAGGCAGCCTTCCGGCCTGAAGAGTCCGCCTGCGTCGACAGCGAGCAAGATGACGGACAATGTGCCAGGAGTAGAGCAAGGCCAGCGAGGCGGTGGGTAAGGCAGCAGGGTATATGCCCAAGGTACCTGGGCTGGGAAATTGAGCGTTTGGCTAGATGGTACTCGGGAAAGGAGGTAATGAGATAACGAAATTCAGCTGTAATTGAAGCATTCTTAGAATACAACTCGTAATTGATGGAGTCGACTCCCTAGGATGCCTTCGGGGCCACCTTGATGATCAGTTCGCTTAGTGCCTGTTCAATGTCACCAGGAGTATCGACCGGCTGTAGTTCGATAGTGCTAATGCTGAAGTCCGCCTTGGACACCATTCGCTGTGCAATCGCTAATTCCTGACATTCAATCAAGTCCACTCCACGCTCTGCGACATCGCCTCCTCATGAGAATTTCTCTCCCTACCTCGCCCCCTCAATGTACTCCGCAGTCGGCTTCTCGTACTTGGCGCAGAAGAAGCGGTTAGAGTTGCGTGCAAGCCAGGAGCAGAGTTTGCTGATCTCCTCGCGCAGACGGTTGACTGACTGGACGTCCATGTTGGTTTGAGCGACCATCTCCGGCATGTTGACTATGATATTCGGTCAGTGATTGTTGTTGGGGTGTAGAGAGCATGTGATGGGCCGGGCAGGACAAACCGAGCATTCTGCACAAGTGCTCTGCACCGTAAGCATCACCAGGGCCCTTTCCATTCCACTCTGGGTACTTTCCACTCTCCCACAACTGTCGGATCTGGAGGAACGCCCAATGTCAGGGTATGACACTCACGCGAGATCGATTGCTCTTTTACATACCTCGGCCCACTGCGGTCTCTCAAACTTGTACAACAGCGTCTTCCCTATCGCTTTGTCAAAGTACACTTTCATACCAGCCACAAATTCCTCCAATACATCCGCCTCAGCACTTCCCAACCTCCTCTTGCCCTTCTCCTCGTCAAAATATGAGTCAATGATGAAGTTGACCGGCGCTTTACTCGGCAAGGGAACTACGAGCAAGCTCTTCGTAACGTTCTCCCAGTCATCGACGAGCAGGTTCTTGAGGTGGTCGGGTACGACGATGCGGACGCTCGGGCGCGCCATAAAGGTTTCTTCCTGTGGGAGACGAACCTCAGTGTAAGCTTTGACTGTGCGGGCACGAACGTTTTTACGGAAATTGGGCATTTGGGTGGGCATGGGCTTGGGATGAAATTTCAATGGGATAGTGGTATTTTCCTGGAGAGACAAGTGGTCCGTTTTGGATTTGCGAATGAAGTGCCCAGCAAGCTCTGAGGTGACTCCAAGTTGGTATCCAAAGGGCCCGCGGACAGCTGCAAAAACAATGCGATCTACTCCTGGATTCAAGTTGGTTGAAATGGGCTCGTGGTCGGCAGCGGTTGCAAATCCATGACCTTCAATCTGAACATTGCTCAGTGGAAGAATGCCACGCTCAGGATCAGCTGCTGCGATTGTTGCAGGTTGTTCTTCCGGTTGATTTGATGTTTGCTCCTGCCGCCACTCTCCTGGTGGCTCCGGCTCTTGCTCTGGCCCTGCGCCCCGAGTTTGCTCCTCCGGTTGCTCTTCGACTAGCAGTAATTGTCCTTCGCCTCTTTGTGTAGCTCCATCTCCATAGCTGCATTGAACTCCGGATGTTTCACAAGTGTTGCAGGAGGGGTGAGTGCCATCGCATTTGAGCCTCTTGCTACGACATTTATCGCAGGCATGTCGGGTTTTGCCACGCCTCCTTGGAGCAGGCGGCTGTGGTGAAGATTGAGGCACTGGCGAAGACTGGCGCTTAGTTAACCCACGTTGAAAGGTGAGCCTAGCTTTGCCGGTTCCAGGATACTTTGGGGGTAACACATAAGCCGGTAGCTTGGGGAGGTCAACTTCCCCAGGCGCTGACATATCGTTGATTCCTAGTGTTTCGTCATCGTGGCTAGTCATTCGCTGTCTCCCACGAGTGGATCTGCTAATGGCTGGTAGCTCCGGCGTGTCTAGTATTTCTTCCTCATCGGTAGGTATCCGCTGGTTTCGAAGACTGTATCTGCGGATTGCTGTCAAGTTGTTGATTCCTGGCATTTCTTCGTCTTCAGCAGAGACATGCTGACTTCTGCGAGCCAGTCTGCTGACTACTGGCAGGGTTGGGGGCGCTGGAGGGTCTTCGAGATCTTTCATCAGGAGCTTGGTCGGCAAACTTGTGCGAACGGACTCTGGAAGCGCATGCAAAGTCTTGAGTGGAAGCTTGGCGATTATGTTGTGAGGGATCTTTTTAAGTGCCTCTTCGTCCCAGCCGTAAGGCAAGCCATCTGGGTCTTCAGGAAGGCGGCTGAGTCTGGCTATGAGGCTCTTCGGGTGCTTTAGAGCGTCGAAGGGCGAATCCGTGCCTGGTGGATCCAGATTTAGGGGTGCATTAGGAACGCCAGCAAGGACAAGTCTTGTATTGGGATCTTGACCTTCATAGAACAGTAGGCGATTGAGGTTGCTTGAGTCATTTATCCGAGTTTGAATATATTGAGGATGGTGATGCTTAGGCAATTGAAACTTTCCTGCTGCTGCAAGCTCCTGGCTCATCAGGTCTTTCTCTTCTTGCGTCGAACCAGAAATGAGGGGTGCCCAGAATATCCCGCTCTTCTCGGTTGTCCTGCTGATATATTCTGGTAGGTCTGGGGGCGGAGACCGGGCAAGAATGTCATCGGCGGTCTCAGAGTACGCATCTTCTTCTGAATCGACTTCTTGTCGAGATGGACGGTCAGAATAGCTGGATATTGTTTCCCTATTTGATCGTCTTCGCCCCTGATTTATTCTTCGGCCACCAACAGTTGTGACTTCGCGGCTCGCAGGAGGCATGGCCAGAGATTCTGAGGAAGAGTCCAAGAGGTAGTGTGTAGAATAACCGGAAGGAAGTCTGAAACCACGGTGGACTTAGTTTCACTAGAAGCTCCTTCAATAGGCCTATTTCCGGTGGAGCTGTGGTAGGGGAAGTCGTAGGTGTCGACGCTATCGCTGATTCGTTGAAAAGTATGCTGCGACGTCCGCCCTCTGACAGACCACCGGAGACCCTAGGTAGTACGGCAAAAAAGCACTTGAATGAATCATGCAGCCTTCGTCCGTGGAAGAGTCAACCGGAATCGGTGTATCAAACGGCACTGGAGTTGTGTTTGGAATCTTCACTGATGTTGCTAGCGCGTATGCTGTAGCCTCCATCTGTCGTGCGATAGCCACTAGAGCCCTTTTACGAAGAGCCACTGGAGCTGTGTTCACTAAAGTCGCTAGGGTGTATGCTGCAACGTCCGTCCATGGATGAATCATTTGGAGAGATTTGGGGAGATCACTAAGGTTAGAACACGAGGAAATAAAAGGAACCAACCTTTTCAACATCGTTGTCTTTTCCGCGCTTTGTTCCCCGGCCACCTGCGGGTACTGATGAATGGCGCTCTTCACTCCCACGTCCCGAGCCAAGGTCAGAACCTTGACCCTTACCTTTTCGGGAAGAACCTGCTGGCTTCGCCGAAGTTCGAGTAGGCTGAGTTTGGACAAGATCTCGCTTGAGGTTGTTGGCTAACTCTCTGTTGTCGTCTGTGAGTTTGCGGAGGCGGTCCTGTGGAACCCAGTCGTCCCAGCTGTAGATAAATTTATCAGTCAAAATGGTATGTCCTTAGAATTTGAAAAAGTAATGTTCCAACCAGAGGAGTCATGAGGCCCAAGTTGTCTGCGCAAAAGCTAATCGGAATATTCAAGCTTGATGACTACCAATGATGTGCTGATGGAACATTCTTTGTCGGGGGCCAAATTGGAATTCACGAAAAGCGCAACATCAAAACAATAACGCTTCAGCAATCACAACATCTGTGGAGAGAAGCTTTGTCTCTCCTCTTGACGAAGCACTTTCTTCTGGCCTAGCGAGCAAGTCGCCAATAAACAGAAATTTGGACTCACGTATTCTTCCATCCTTTGTAATGGATGCGGTATTCATGTGGACTCGTCTTGTCTTTGGCGTCGGTTCTTCTGACCTCCAACACTTTCGCTTCATAGAGGAGCTCATGATGGAAGCAGAGCACCTTTTCATCTTTCGCGTAGGTGGCGACACTTGCTGGCGTTGCAGGCGCCATCGCTCCGGACTAGGGATCCCAAATATCAAATTTCCACTCTTCGCCTCCAACCTGTCCTATCCAAGGTCTTGATTATTAACTTGTGGAAGCAGTCGGAAGGGTGTGCGCTGATTATTGAAAGCCTGTGGAGGGAGAGGCTCTTTATCGAACAAAACGCGTCTGGTTCGGCCCGAACCGTGTTTGTTCTTCGCGTTCCTTGTCCCCTCTACCAAGCCAGCCAACAAGTCAACGTCCTACTTGCAATCCCTGAATAAAGTTGCTTGAACTACAGGTCGAGTCTTGGGACAACACTACCAAAGAAGAGGAGGCTCACTTACCCAGCTGGTGGCCAAGCCGGAAGAGGAGAGGAACAGACGAATTAAATAGCCTCTCAGCGCCGGCACCATCAAAGAAAGAGTGTACGCGTATAAGGCTAAGCTTTGATCTTGCACAGAGACTAAATTTGCTGGTTTTGGCGAATTTGCAAATTGCTGAGAAAAGAGGACGTGGGTGTGTGCTTGACGACGAAGATACGAAGCTAATACGCTGCGCAACCATACGGCTTCAAGACAAGGAGCGTAGGTGTAGACAATTTCGCCCTCAGATCTAGTGTGGAAGCCCGTCGGACACCGCCCTATCAGCACTGCATTGTGATAGAGACAGCTCGTCACTGCAGCTTTTGTCTTTAGAATCCAGCCCTACTTATTGGAACCCTTCGTCTGACGAGCCTTCACGATAGAGTGCTAGCTAGGAGGTGCGACGGAGCAAGCTATCTACATTGGTTCCATGAGATTCTCACAGGGGTCACTGCGCCTTTGACACAACCCTCACAACCCAGGAAGAAGCGCACAAAGCGATCAGAAACATGGCTTCCACGATAACAGAGTCATCGATTTTATCATCTTATTTGCTTGAGCCAGCGTCTCTACCGACTATTCTCCCATATTCGCAGTTCCTGGCTTTGTTTCCCTCACAGCATCGCTCAAATCCGCAGATAAAGCTGCTGTACCGCGATCTCCAGTTTCTCCGAAATGTCGATATTGATGTTGTCCAGGAGAACATTGCAACAGAGTGCAAGCGAGGCGATCACATGAAGGTGGAGATGCTAAGGCAACTCCATGCGGAAGGGAAGAAGCAGGGTGAATCAACCGAGCAGCGAGAAGTGGATATAGATATGCAGCTTTTCGGACCGGCGGGAAGCCTACCCCGAAGAGACAGGCAGCATACTGTGGAGAGCTTGCTGCGAGATATGGAGCACGCTTGTCAGCAACTAGAGGCTGAGACACAACATCTGGAGACGGAAGCGGAAGAGGTGCTGCGGCATATGAAGGAGATCGTCGGTGCTTTGAGTGACCTCCGCTATGGCAAGTTTGCGAAAGCTCCCGGCGTGGAGGTAGGTGGTTTGGAAGGCGAGGTGGTCAAAGCATTGAAGGGTCTGGAAGATGCTTGCAATCCGGTCTGATATCACGAGTATGATATCATACAATTGCGGGCTACTGGGCGCAGAAAGAAAGCACTCAGTGTCACCTGGCTGGAAGGCGAACGGCGGTGAAGTGTATGTAACATTGGGAACTAAGTAGGCAACGGCTTGCCTAGGGCGACGGGAGGAGACTAAGCATGCAGGAACGAGACTTAACTGTGGGACCCTGAAGTATGAAAAAAGTTCAAGCTTAAAATTTGGAGTCCGAGCGTCTAACTCAGATGCATGACTCAATAGTCAAACCATTCTACTAAAGTATTGTCTCCAGACCTTCGCAACAATCCAATTGATACACCTACCACACACCTTGCACCTTTTCTGTCCTGCCAGTATGGAGCAGATCAAAGCGACTTTCGCACAATGCAAGAAAGAGAAGCGAGCTGCCCTCGTGACCTATGTCACTGCTGGTTACCCCACCGCAAACGAGACCCCAGATATCATGCTCGGCATGCAAGCTGGAGGCGCTGGTACAGTTCGAGCCTTTTTCAACTGGTTGACCTGATAGTTGACAAAATCTCAGACGTCATTGAGCTTGGTCTTCCCTTTACCGATCCCATCGCAGACGGCCCAACGATTCAGAAATCAAACAATGTTGCCCTCCAAAACGGAGTCACAGTCACTTCCACCCTACAGACCGTACGAGAGGCTCGAAAGCGAGGCCTTAAGATCCCAGTTCTCTTCATGGGGTACTACAACCCCTTGCTACGCTATGGGGAGGATAACATGCTAAGAGATGCAAAAGAGGCTGGCGTTAACGGCTTCATCATGGTCGACTTGCCACCGGAAGAAGCTGTCCGATTTCGAAACCATTGTACCAAGGCTGGGCTCTCATATGTTCCCCTCATAGCACCAGCGACATCGGAGAGTCGGATGAAGCTTTTGTGCAAGATTGCAGACTCGTTCATCTACGTCGTCTCAAGAATGGGGGTTACGGGCGCAACAGGAACGATGAATGCTAAACTCCCCGAGCTTTTAGAAAGAGTACATCTATACTCTGGAAACGTGCCTGCTGCTGTTGGGTTTGGTGTCAGCACTCGTGAGCACTTTCTGAGCGTCTCTGAGATTGCGGAAGGAGTGGTCATTGGCAGCCAGATCGTCACAACACTGAGCGAAGCGCCAGCAGGTCAAGGGGCGAAGAAGGTGGAAGAATACCTTACACAAATCACTGGCCGCAAGCTTGGTGAGCACAGCGATACCAGTGGTGTAACAAGAGAAATTGGCATAGTGGAGACCATGTCGGCCGCAAAAGAGCCAAATGGCACACAAGCGGATGGCGGCCATGTTCACGTCGACAAGGTCATCACTGATGACGACGTGCCCTCTGAGCCAGGCCTAGCAGACCAGCTCGATGCTTTAAATTCGGCGACAAACGGCACATCACCCAATCCAGCTGCGATACCGGCTCGATTCGGTCAATTCGGAGGCCAATGTAAGTCGATCCGACCACAACTCAAGTAGTCTTTTTGCTGATGTTTTAGACGTTCCCGAATCACTCATGGACTGTTTAGCTGAGCTAGAAGCTGGCTTCGACAAAGCCAGAAACGATCCCGAGTTCTGGAAAGAATACCGGTCGCACTACCAATATATGGGCCGCCCATCTTCACTTCATCTCGCCGAACGTCTAACTGCCCATGCCGGAGGCGCCAACATTTACCTCAAACGAGAAGATCTCAACCATACTGGAAGTCACAAAATTAACAATGCCATTGGTCAAATCCTCATCGCCAGGCGCCTGGGTAAGACCCGCATTATTGCCGAAACTGGCGCCGGCCAGCATGGTGTCGCCACTGCAACAGTGTGTGCCAAGTTCGGCATGAAGTGCGTGATTTATATGGGCGCTGAAGATGTTCGCCGTCAGGCTCTGAACGTTTTCCGCATGAAGCTCCTTGGTGCCAAGGTAGTTGCAGTGGAAGCAGGCTCTCGAACTCTGCGTGACGCAGTCAACGAAGCCCTGCGCGCCTGGGTTGTCGAGCTCGACACAACGCACTACATCATCGGCAGTGCAATTGGTCCTCATCCCTTCCCAACCATTGTCCGCACATTTCAGAGCGTTATCGGCGACGAGACGAAACTACAGATGAAAGAGTTGACTGGACGGCTGCCAGACGCTGTCATCGCCTGCGTCGGTGGCGGGTCCAATGCAGTAGGCATGTTCTACCCGTTCTCGAAAGACCCATCCGTTAAACTCGTCGGCGTTGAAGCCGGCGGTGAAGGCTTAGATACAAACCGCCACTCCGCGACCCTGACTGGAGGAAGTATCGGGGTACTACACGGTGTGCGGACGTACGTCCTGCAGGATGCCCACGGCCAGATCAGTGACACGCACTCTGTGTCTGCCGGCCTGGACTATCCAGGTGTCGGGCCCGAGCTTTCAAGCTGGAAAGACTCCAACCGTGCCAAGTTCATTGCAGCGACAGACTCGGATGCTTTATTAGGCTTCAGAGTTCTGTCTGAGACTGAGGGTATCATTCCGGCGCTCGAAACGGCCCACGCCATCTGGGGCGCAGTCGAGCTGGCCAAGGCAATGAAAAAGGACGAAAACATCGTCATCTGTGTCAGCGGAAGAGGGGACAAAGATGTGCAGAGCGTAGCTGATGAGCTGCCGAGACTAGGGCCTGGCATCGGGTGGGACTTGAGGTTCTGATATTCCGTCCAGATGAAATAGAGAAAACTCAATGATCTCTATCACGGCGGCCTTCTTAGCAGCACGGCACGCAGTATTACAAAGACTACAACCAACGCACGGTGGTCTTCAAGCCTTTTACTTATTTCAGATGAAGTAGACTATCAATGTCAAACCGTGTCCTTCATCGTAATCGCTCCACGAGAAATCCGCAAGGAAAGTAATGATGCGGCATCCACTTGACATCTCGCCCGAACCAAGCAAAATGAAGCGGGTGGCTACCTACGGCCTCCAAGTCGGACAGTGCCTCAAGACCCCTGCTCAAAGGACGTCACGTACTTTGTTGAAGGGATACTGTGATGGGGGGCGAAGGACCTTTCGCAGAGGCAGGAATTGTTACAACCAGTGAGGATAGGAGGTCGATAAATGACATGATTAGCTTGACACAAGAGCGGACAGCGATCGTTACCGTACAAGCTTTCCTAGCGGTCAACAGGCAGGGTGATGTCCCTACAGCGTCCTCCTGACACAACGTCCGGCAGAATGCAGGCCATGTTCCATCGGCTACTGGATAGAAAGAGAGGTGATTTGCGTGTATTGGTGTACATGGCGCCCTCGATGTCCTCTGGTAGCTCGAATTTACACATTATAAGCTCGTATTCGGGCTCTCATGTCCATCTATCCATCCATGTTCCTCGCCCGAAACTTTCTCTACCCCTCTCTTCTACTCCCCTCGTGTCACCACTCACTGATGCTTCGCCACACTCCCCTTTGCCCTCCACGTGCTCACCGCCGGAATATTGGCCGGATAGCGCTCCTCTTGCGTGCCGTACGCCTTTGGCGTCAGCTTCATCAGCGTGTGCAGCGGCACCTCCATCCACGGACTCTTGCTCTGGTGCAGATTGTTAAAGTAGGCAAAGATACACCGCACGACGGCCTGGTGCGTCACAATGATCACATTCTCGCTGCGCTCCAGCTCCATGATGATGGGCTCCAGCCGGATCACGACGTCGCGGTAGCTCTCGCCGCCGCGGTAGCGGTAGTTGTACTTGTCGTCGTCGCGGGCACGGAAGTCTTCCGGGTACTCGCGCTCGATTTCCTCGTAGGTCATGCCGTCGCAGAGACCCGACTCGAGCTCGTCGAGCGCCTTCCACTCGAGCTTCTTCCACCCGGTCTCGGCGGCGAGGTAGCGCGCGGTTTGGATCGTGCGCTTGAGCGTCGAGGTCCAGATGGTCAAGGACGCGCCTTTGGGGATACCGGATTTGCGGACGAGTCCGGGAAGGGCACGCGCGTACAGCTCGCCACGCTCCGAGAGGCCGGAGTCGCCGCCGATTTTGCCTTCGAGGTTATATTCGGATTCGCCATGCTGAGGGGCTGGGTCAGTCTGGCTGGGCAGGTTTGAAAGGTGGAAATCGCAGAAAGGAGGGTGGTCTTACGCGGGAGAGCCAGATGCTCCGGGGCTTGATGTGGAGGTTCTGGAGATAGTAAACGAGGCGGGAGGAAAGGTAGTCGGGGATACGGTTGATGAAGATCTTGTGTCTTGGTGGTTGTTAGCGAAATTCATAGATCAGTTATTCATCTCGCTTTGTCTCTTACCCTAGATCCACGATCTTGACGTAAGAATACTGCTTTTCTGATTCATCGAGGGTCTGATAGACCTTTTCGTAATTTCTGATTCTATCCCGAAAATCTTTGGCTGCCACTTCGGGATCTTGTCTGATGTTGCATGTCAACATACCCAGCCTTGTTCTTGCAACAGGTACCATATTTACCCGATGTAATCTGGAGATGTCGTCTTGACTTCCATTATGTTGCTCATGATAACAGCATCGTCATCACATTTGCTCTCAACAAACAGGGCTGCCAGTGGCACCAGCACGTCAGCATTCAATCCTCAAGCCTGACATTAAGCTTTTGATACGTACCTTCAATTCCGGTCGCCCTGAGACGTTCATAGATCCATTTCCGGCGAGACTTGGTGGAATTTGTTGCATCTAGGATAGCTACTGTGTTGGATCGATCCTCAAACCAGTGTAGCATGTCATCTACAGCTGCCTCTGCAGCTGCTCTTCGTGCTTTTTCGCCTTCGGTGTTGGTCATGTCAAAGAAGTTCGCGTCGGGGTGTGGTGTTGCCTCTCGTCGATATTTTCCCACATTAAAGACCTCCGCTCGGATAGATATCCAGCCAAGATATCGTTTCACTGCACAGAAACGTCAAAGAGGCTCATTTGCTCAATCCATGGAGACATCACAGACCTTTGCCGGCGATAAGACTTTTGCCCCTGGCAGGCAGCCCGACCATGATAAGGCATATCTGATTCTCAGACTACACAGTGTGAGGATCGTTAGCAGAGTCCGTCAATGCGCATCCAACTGCATCTGCGGTTGTTGAAGCCATTCAAATTGAGGCTTTAGAAGAATGGGAAGAACGTGAATGTTCCAAATGAAAGCGATTGCAAGTGGAACAGGAGAAGGTTGCTTTGCAATATCCAAATAAACCTCGACGGCGACATCATAACGTAGCAAGTCCAACGCAAGCATTGTAGTGTTCTGGTCAAAGCCGTTTGCCGGGGCCACGCTCACTTCAGACATTGTTGCTGTATCCTCTCTAGACCCTATAGTTCGCTCGTCAAGTTCCGGAATGGTGTTCAGGTACAGCCGGTTCTATTTGACGACAATGCGACTGGTTCTGCTCTTGGAGGGTAGTAGTTCCTATTCCAGTGTTTCATGCCACTCCTTTTCAGCCTCGAATTTCTTTGCTGCTGCACGTCATGTGAGGGGACCATGCGTTTTGTTGATTGAGGTCTTCCCGTGTCAAACCGTGGACGCATCCCATCGGGAGGATTAGGAGGCCGTCGTGCCCCGCAAAAATTCCTTGACCAGACGCAACCCCACAAAAGATTTTCGAAGCTTTTGCCGGTGAGCCGACACTGCCTCATCCTGCCAATCATGCCTCATCAAATTTCTTGTCAGCTCTTGTCAGAGGTTGGCCGTCTGTGGCGTGGCTGCATCACTGTCACGCGAGCAAAGACGACCATCTCTTCCAGGTCGTTTGCGCCAAATTCAAAGAGAGATGATTATGTCGCTCTTATCTGCGTATTAATCATTGACCGAGGTCTTCCGAGAATACCTTAGCCATCCTGCCAAACGCCGCGCACTGACGGCCTATCGTGGGATTTTCCGGAAGCCATTCGATTGTTGAGGCAAACCGCCAAACGGAAGGCGAAGGAAGGCAACAACGAAAGGTTCAAACTTCAAGCAAGAAGAAAACGAAGAAATGGTAAGACTTACGGGCGTGCCGAATAGTCTTGTACCGGTTTTCTTGTTAAGCAAATCCCTTGGGCGCTCTGTTAGAGGGCTTGCCTGGATAAAACTCATCATTCCAGCTCCGGTGAGCGGTTAGGCGGTAGCTTGGTTAAGTTGGGGATAACCTCTAACAGTAGGCAGGCCTAGTTGGTTGGAGGCGGAGATGCGTCACCCTCATGTCAAGGTCATTGGAAGCAGTTTGCCGGGAGTAGCAGGAACGATGAAAAAGCTATGCTGCGGTATCGTAATTCGACCTGAGGGCGTACTACAAGAAATACAACTCTTCAATTTAAGCAAGAGCAAAAGTCATCAATTGTTATCGTTTCGCTGCAGGCTTGTCGTTGTGATCGTTGGGAGATTGGAGGAAGCTTATCTTTCCCGCCAGTCACCTAGCAGCTTCGGGACTGTAACACCAGCTCCGTGCATTTCTAGATCAGAGATGACACCTCAAGGCATAATGAAGATGTGTGATCGTTGGAGGATTGTCTATTCATGGTACATTTCAAATGGATCTTGTTCCCAAAGAGATTGAAAGATGTTCTCGAGAATAGCAGAGACCATGATAGCAGCACCAAAGTTCCTGAAATATTGCAAGTATATTCAGAAGCAAAAGAGGCTATGCTCATGCCTGAACGCTGTCTGCGCAGCCAAGGTCGAGTGTTGTGCAGACCACCCACAGACATCACAGCTCGATGTCGCGTGTTTTGGCCCTCGCTCATCCCCAGGTATCTATCCAAAGCCGCCCGATCTGCAACACTTGGCCCCTCCCAAAAAAGCACCTGCCTGTCCTTTCGTGCTTGCGATCACAGGAAACACATCTGCCAACGATCGCCTACAACCGCTCCCTTACGCAAGGTAGTATGCCTTGTGCAAATCGCTTCCATGGAACAAGAACTCCATGTCAGCCCTGATCCTCCAATTCCCACGGACCCTTACTTGTTCCTGTAACTTCATTTGATCCATACCGGACTGGCCCAACGCATCAACACATGCCGGACATAGAAGCAAGCCACAACCATTCTCCCTCCTTGCTCCAGGTGGCGCCGAGCGTCCAAATTTGTCGTATTGCTGAGGCGCACCACACGCATAGAAGGCCGGGCTGATACAGAAGTCGCACCAGTGGTTGAATGCAGGAGCACCTGGTGTTGAGAAGTTAAGGAATGCTTGATGGTAGTCGAAGTCACCGGGGCATAGTCCCGCGATAGGGGCGATCTCGTGCTGGGCACACCTGCAGATCCGGAAGCGGTCCAACGCGCACATGATGCACATGTTGCTGGGTTCCTTTCCTTCGGCTCGATAGCCGCCTCCCATCTCTTCAATGATCTTGCTTCCTTCGACGATAACCTCGACCCTCTTAGGACTTCCGGAGCCCACAATTCCATAACGGTAGTCTCTACAGAAGTCACATGTCCGAGTCGGGTTCTGAGCTGCACTGAACTTGAAATTGATAGGGTAGACGAAGCTCGTGGTGATCCATTTGGTATCCAAGCACGAGCTACTGGGTAATTCGATCGTGATGGGAGTATCGCACTGGGTGCGTGGTGTGATTTTGTGTGCCTTCTTCACCTGATCATCGTGCCTGAAGAAGCAACCGATTCCATCTTTGCGGCATTGTGTGCAAGACGGGCCTATGTCTGATTTCCTTTGGGTGCATTTTCTCTTTGCGTCAAGACAAGGCACACAACTTGCAGACTTTCGGGGTGATCGAGGAGCATCGAGAGCGGGAAGTGTCCTCGTCCGCAGACCCAGCCCACACATCTGCAAACCTTCGTTATTGTTGTCATTGTCGTGATCACTTTCTGGATCTGGGCCAAACATCGATCGTCTTCGAGCTGCCGAAGACAGAGAGTTCCGAGAGTTCTGGCTGAAACTGCCGCCTCCCAACGACCAGAGACTTGGTTGGTCGTCCTCTGCATTGCAGTGGTCATCAACGTCGAGAGCGGGCACTCCTGCGTCTGCCAGCTGTCGAAGCTTTTCCTTCCCTGCCACCGACGTCAGCTTTAACAAAACTAGACAAGCATATCCACGGTTGCGTCCTGACAACCAAGTGTTCTTAGGCCTAGCCTTTTTGATTGTCCCACCAAGCTCGCGATCCGCTCCAAGTTCCTTTTCCTTGCGTTTATTATTGCGTGCTTTCGGAGGACAAGCGTCGGTCTGACGCTTCTTTGACTGAGTCGGATCATAGTCCCCACTATCGTCCTTGTCGACCCAGAGGCTGGTACGTTGTGCCACTGTTATGGACGATGTCGATGTGCGCAGTTCGTATTTCTTCAAGTGCTGTTCGAGATGGTCTGTCTTGAAGCCGCATTTGGCTCGATACGGCAACGAGTCGCGGAAGACTTCCAGAGCGTATGCCAGACGCGCCTGCGTGTATCGTGGCATTGTATACGAAGGTTTTCGAGATCTATATGTTTCATCATCAGCAATGGTGATGCAAGAGGGTAGAGTATGCGTGTCTCCCACGGCCTGGACAAGATGGGCAAGTGAAATTTTGGATCGATCTCCTAGAAAGTAACGGGAGACATGGTCAGGGATAGCGCAGACGCACCAGAGCAGACTTAACTGAAACTTAATGGAGTAGTGGTAATTGCGCCAGGTACACAAGGGTGAGAATGGCTGACAGTAGTTAAAGTGAGGGTAAACTGAAGAGTCCAGGAAAATAGAGAGGACAGGTCTCGATGCTTGGCATTGTGCAGTGGCTTGCAGTGAATTCGAGTTCATGAGCACAGGAAAAGGATCCTTGCTGCGGCGTGGTACAAGTATGAGAGAAGACCTAGAGACTTCCGTAGTCCTGCTCAACAGCACATGAAGAACGAGGCTCGGATACTCCGCGAAGACCAGTAGCGACACAGGCTAATGTCCTGAAGCAAAGACAGTCACAGTCCCAGTTGAAATGAACCAAATCGAGCAAGAGGATCTATACGTAGAGTATCGACGCCCAATGTTGTTGACCCTCTAAGCCAAATGAACTTGCTAGATCAACGTGCTATACATAAGAATGAAATGTACGCGCAATGTCACTGCGACTGTGGCATCTTGATAAGTACCAACTGTTTTATTCTAGCGATTCTCCTTTCTCTCGTAAACGGCAGGTGTCAACTGCGACGTACTTACGCGCGATACCAAGAATTCACGTTCGATGGGTCGAACGACGGCCTTGGTTGGAGGAGAAGGACAGAACCAGATACTTCGGCTGCGATGATGCTCTGATCTAGTCGGGAAACGGCTCGAGTCTCAGAACACTAACTCGTTGAGGTAGATATGAGGAAATGCCACGGGCGAAACTGCAGAGAGAGCCGTCAGTAAAGAACTCTGGAGAAATTGCCTTCAGCGCCTGCTAAATGAAGAGACTGTACAATGTCAGATCTAAGCCCTGTCACAGGCTGTGGTCATCAATGCCGAAGCTATGTTGACCGTCGTGATAATAGAGTAAATCATCATGTGAATAAGGACGCAAAGGGAAAACTGTTGGTGCGCTTACCTTTTCCTTTCAGCAAGTAAGAGTCTTCCCGATGAAAGGAGTAATCTCCTGGCCAATTCCATTAGCAAGGTCCGCAACAGAACATCGGCACGTTAGAAGGCCCATGATTGATCAGTGCTGACAGTCTCGTCTTCGTCAACTTGACGTCGACTTGGACATATGCTTGTCTTTCGAAATGTCGGTTCATCATGTAACTTGTATGAGTATGAGTGGGAGGATGTACCTGACATGCATGGCGCTTGGGATCTCCGCGAAGTCACAAGAACGGGCAGGCGCTCCGATAACTAGGAAGAATGATAGTCAGAAGATGCGGTATCGAATGCTAAGCAGATAAAGAAAGTCAGAGGCAGTTCAGATATGCATGAATGGTTAAAAAAGTTGGTGTCTGCATTGGAGGAACCAAATAAGACTCGTCATCTAAGATATTCATCACGAAAAACAGGACAGGTAGAGCACGGTGATTGTACATACCTTCGATCATATCACTTACAAGGGAAGCGACGAAGAGATCGTCCGGACAGATCTGCAACAGCATGTCAGCGATTTCCATGAAAATCCCTGACGAGTCTAACACGAGCTTCAATGATTCAGTGGGCGAGGTTTTCTAGGCCTGCCACAACAAGGCATTTCCGTCACAACCAGGAACTTTTCAAGCCCTGTCGGAGCCCAGTGCCATTCATCATAGAATTTTCGGATCAGGATGTGTTTGCTTGGTAGACCTACCACGCGTCATCTCTCACCAGTGTGGAGGGTATGCGCATTTTGAGACCTGGCACATCACTCAATCAGCCTGCGTTCTCGTATGGCGCATAAAGGTATCCAGATTCAGTGCTGTTGGGACCTGCCTCCCGGAAGATTTTTGCAAGTTGGAATTGTTCAGACATAGCCATTTGATATCGTCGACGACCCGAAGGTCTCGGTCGGTAATTTCCAGCGTATATTAATTGTGATAGTCATCATATGAGTGTGTGGTGGAAGGAAAAGGAGGGATGGCTTACAAAATGTTGGGCCATATAACGAATCGATCACCTGTAGTCTTCAAGGAATGTTAGCTATGACCGGCCACAGTCCAGATTGCGGAGAGCGAGCTTTGAACAAGTTCAGACTGACGTGCTTGCATTTGCAGTTTCATACCCGTAAGGGTCAAAGACTCTAGTTCAATGCGGTTGTACAAAATCATCAGGGAAGTTGGGGTTCATGACAAGAGGGAATGTTAGGACGCACCTTAATCGTTCCGTTGCTTATCCACACGAGCAATATTTCTGAACAAGATTTTGGTGTCTCTTAAGGATAGAAGGGGCCCCCCCCACCCCAAGTTTTATAGGCTGTGCAAACATCTTTAGAATCTTCCACCAGCACCTGCCGTCTCAGGCCTATATCGGAACAACGCCAATTTGCGACAAAACAAATATCGCCTGACATAGTCGTTTGAGGTTGATTCAGTAGAGAGAGAAACCTTAAGCTTGGAACTGGCAGTTCGATGCGGACACGAGAGCACGATGCGAACAGTCGCTGAAGGCATGCAATGTCATGGGTTCCGATAAGTAGGAGTGCTGGGATTGCAGCACGGAGGTGCACAACGGAATACGGGAACGAGGCATCTATCGTGGGCATTAGCAACAGCTACCTTAAATTTGCAAGAAATTCAGCCATAGCTGCGTCCCATATTCAGGCACACGAAGATAATGGGAAGTTGAGCGCCTGGCCTTCGCAGATGTTCGACGCTTCAGTGCCTTGTGGATGTTGTGCGTGTTTGTAGATTTCATACAGCAAAAATGTAGGAGATTATTTGGAGAAACTTGCATCGCACTATGCAGTTTTGGGATTTTGACTAAACGAGTGGGCCTAGCAGTGAGCTTCCTATCTTACCCTTTTTATCCAACTTAAACGCCGTGGTGAAATGCAAGAGGCAAGCAGGCAAAGGCTAATTCTCATGCTAGGCAATACGAAAAGAAACTTCCTGGTAACGCGCACAAATGCTTTGCATCAGAAGGAGCGCTGTACAGACAATCTGAAGAAAGCATCCCGTTACCTGCCACCCATCAACCTTCGCGTTCTTTACTTGTGTGCGGCAATGACCTTCTCCATCTCCTCGTAACTGCCCATATAGATGCCACTTCGGTCATGAATATGCTCTGGCCTGACCTCCAGCATTCTCTCCATCTTACTATTCACAGCCATACCACCGGCATTTTCGAAAACCAAAGCCATTGGCTGTTTCGCAGCTGTCAGCAAAAGCTGCCCGAACAGAAAACTCAGGAATTGAAGCTACTCACCGAACACTCGTACAGTATTCTCAATTTGCCCTTTGGACTCTTCTTGTCTGCCGGGTATGCAAATATGCCTCCGTAGAGCAGAGTGCGGTAGGCGTCTGCCACCATACTGCCAATGTATCTCGCGCTGTACGGTTTGCCACCCTCCTCTTTGGGAAATTTCAGGCTCTCAAAGTAAGCTCTAGTCTTGTCGTCCCAATACATGCTATTACCCTCGTTGACGCTGTAGATAGCTCGCTTTCTTGGGATGCGCATGTTCGGATGGGTAAGAATGAATTCTCCGAGAGCATTGTCCTAGTGGGTCAAAATTAGGCACCTTCCTTCGAGCATCCAAGGAGATTTTTTGTCTTACCATTGTGAAGCCGTTGACTGAACCACCCTTTACCGTCAAGACCAATTGCGCAGAAGCGCCATACCTGGTTGTCGAGTTAGCTACTCTCCTAGGTCCACGGCTTCAAAGACTTTCATACATCGTGAATCCAGCCGCGACCATCTCAGTGCCCGGGAGCAAGACGTCGCTCGCATTGACCTTTCTTTCCGAGTAGACTACCTTCTCCGGCAACTTGTAGATACCAAAGATGGTTCCAACACTGACCCCTGCATCCAGATTTGACGACCCATCGATTGGGTCACATGCAACGACGTATCTGGCATGCGGCTCCTTAAAGATAATGGCTTCTTCCTCCTCTTCCGAAATCACCATTCTACACTTTCCCGAGCTCTTCATGGCGGCAATAAAAACATCATTTCCGATCACGTCGAGTTTCTTTTGATCATCACCAGTTGTGTTTGAAGATCCTGCAAGGCCGGTAAGGTTGATCAAGGTGGCACGACGAATGTAGTAGGCTATGGACTTGAAGGAGAATTGGAGAGCATGGCACAGGAGACTATAAGAGCACTTTGTCAGTGATAAACCAATAGACCTGCTAGGTTCGGGACGATTCTCACGTGAAGTCGCCAGTCGCTTCATGGTGCTTCGTCTGTTCTTCAGTCAGGAAGCGGGTGAGTGTAACAATGTCAGTATTGATCTTCTCCGTCCCAGACCCAGCTGTGGGAGCGTCACCGTTGGTCGCCATCGTTTAGGATGAGTGGTAGTCGTTCGAGGTAATGAAAAGGGAACACTGAGAGAGCAACGGGAGAGAAACGTAGTAGTCGTGCGATGTAGCTTCGGCAGAAGGGGAAGTCGAAGGAAGAAGTAGCGGAAGGGAACACCGGCTTCAATAAAAGGCAATCACGCCGCCACCGATGTCATATATACGGTTGCACAGCCCGAGAAATAATGCCGAAGAAGGCAAGAGTATGCTATCTTGTCCCGACAAATCGATAATGAGTCGAGGGTCCTTGTATGGGTGCAGACGGGGCACTTTGTAACCATATGGGCCCGTCTGGAATTACGTTTTGGTGATCCCCGCAGGGCGAGGAGGCCCCGCTCCAACCCCATTTGTGCCCATCAAATAACGTAGTCCGGAACCGCGGCGACGACGGGGGGCGAAACCGGGAGTCCTAAGCCGGTTCTTCCCGAGCGGGCTGTTGACTCGTCGAGCGCCCCAGTATTTATCCGCAAGTCTCGGCCGCACAATTGTAGAATCAACCATGGGAACAGAAAAATTTAGGACAGGATTCACCACCTAGGCGCTTGCCGGAAGAATGATTGGGAAAAAGTGGCCGGCTCCTTGCTTTCGCCGTCCGGTGGGAGGATTTATTTGGAGTGTGTGATTACAGCGTAGGTTCCTCTGGTCCAGTCTCCTTACCCCATCCGTCCCCCCCCCTTTCCCCATCTAAAACACCTCCACCGTCCCCCACCTAGGCGCGTTGATTATAACGCCCATCAAACACCCAGCTACAATTCCTGTCACTGGCAACGTGACAATCCACCCAGCATAAATCCACGCGACCATCTTCCAGTTTATCGCACGCAACGTGCCAGAACACAACCCTACGCCGACAGTGGCACCAGTGATGCACTGCGTCGTGCTGATCGGCAGCGCCAACCTTGTCGCTAGGATGACCGTGATTGCAGATCCGAGCTCCATGCTGAATCCTCGTGACGGACTGTGCAGCGTCAAACGATTGCCGAGGTTGCGCATGATATTGTAGCCGTATGTCCAGAGGCCGATGATAATCGCGGTGCCGCCGTAGACAAGAACCCAGACGGGTACCGGGCTTTTGCTCGACACCTTACCCGTATTCCAGATCAGGAAGATGGCAGCGAGGGGCCCAACGGCGTTGCTAACGTCGTTGGAGCCATGTGCGAAGGATGCAACGGCTGCAGTGAGGACTTGCAGGAAGGAGTACAGGTGCTCGGTTTTATTGTCAAAATGTGCGGTGTGTTCGTGGATTTTTGAGATGTCTCGCGTGAGGAAGTTGGTCTTGGATTCCTTGGTACTGTCGAGTTGCTCGCCCACGATGTCACGGTCCACGCCGTGGAAGAAGTAGTATTTGGCCTTCGCCCAGAGATTGCGGGGCGTGTACCAGGGTGTGGCGTCAAGATCCTCGAGTGCAAGTTTGGGTTTCGAGTCGTCTGGGACGCTACTAGGGGCTGCAGGATGGGAGTCTCCAGACGAAGAAGAATTGATGCATGCTTCCGGGGCCGGTTTTGGGTTGCCCATTTCTGCGTCCTTGATCGGCTCTGCAGGGACGGCGTCAATGTTGCGCGAGAGATCGACTGCTTTGACGTGGCCGCGGTAGTAGTCTTGGACGACCTGGCCGGTATGGCCTTCTGGCTTCGGTGGGACTGGGCCTTTCTTCCACAAAAGGGGTCCTTTCAAGACTTCCCATGACTTCAAGGTCCAGTCTTCGAGGACAAGCCGTCGGTAGAGGAAGGGTAAGAGGAAGATAGCATAGATTGCCACAACGCCGGAAGCGACACCGAGGACGCAGCCCGCGATCTGGCCACCACTCCAGTTGTTGAGTTTGAGAGAAGGCGCTAGAAGGTTACGGTAAGCATGTTTACCTGCAAAGCCACAGCCTCGACTCACCTCCTTTCCACACGATGACCATCGTCAGGATTCCCGAAGTGACGGCAAAGTAGAGCGGTATCATCCATAGTCCGGCGCGAAGAGAGTCCTTACGCTTCATGACACCGTACTTTGTGATTAAAAAAATTATCGCACCGAAACCACCTGCGATAGTGGGAGCGATGGCCCATGCCGCGAAGACTTGAGATACGCCCTTCCAGCCCCAATTGACACCATCCGCACCCAGTGCGGCGATACCAGCGCCGATAACACCACCTACAATGCAGTGCCTGGAGATGTTTTTAGAGCAGGCTACGAGACCGAGAAAGAAGGGATGACTAACGTTGTGGAGACTGGCAACCCGATCTTTGTCGCTACAGTGAGCCAAGTCGACGAACCAATCAAAGCACACATCATGCCTAGCATGAGTATAGCTGGCTGTTGCTCGAAGGCAGATACGCTGAGAATCTTGCTTCGGATGGTGTCGGCGACGCGAGATCCTACGAGGACAGCACCTGCAAACTCCATAACGGTTGCGATAAGCATTGCTTGCTTCATGGTCAGGGAACGAGAGGAGACGGATGTTGCGAAGGAATTGGCGACATCGTTCGCGCCAATGTTCCAGGCATCGAGGAAGGCAAAGAGCATGCCGATTGCGAAGATGTAGTCATATTGGTGTAGGACGGCCATTTTGCTTGTTAGGGGAACTCGCGGTTTGTCTTGAGTGATCTGTATTTGGTGGTCTGTCCTTTCACTAGCAGGTCGCTACAATGTGTTACTTGCCTGACTGACAGTGATGCCAGAGCGGGACAGAAATGACAGATATATAAGGGCATATCAAGCGCAAAGCCGAAATTTGTGCGATGAGATTTTCGCCACGGCCCGCCAACCAAGCTGTTGGTAAACCATAACGAACCCAACAACCTTGGAGGTGCCAAGAGTGTGCGTTCAAGCTATCCATACTCAATGTCGGAGGAGATGCCTGAAAGGATCGCGAGAAGTACAGTCAGGATTGTCGTCGAGAGGCTTGGCTCAGTTCGAGATGAAAGGTACTTGCCTCATAGGGCGCCGCTCCGCTCAGCCAAGCCATCCGCGGAGTAAGATCCAAGAAATCCCAAGGATGGCTGAGCTCTTGGCTAGATCTTTCCCGAGAACCTTCTCTTTAGGCAAGCAACACGTGGGCTATGGGTGCTGAGTGATTCGTCTGGCCACGTCTTGGCCGTCTTCGCCGCCAGCCTTGGCATTCACGAGATGCACCTCAGTACACTCGAGCACCAGCAGGGTGGAGTCAGCAGAGTTCGACGCACTGGTTTGCTGCTCGCAAAATTAAGCACGGTCATGTCAATTCGTAACGCAATGGACCAGAACTAATGATAGAGATAGTCACTTAGAGCATATCTTAGAGTTTCAAAAGCATTACGACTGACTACACCTAGCATCAGCAATCTTGCATAAATGCAATTAGAGGCCAACTGTTGAGCTACGCCGTTCAAATCACTATCCCGTTACCGCATCTTGGCGAGGCTCGGTCGTAAGAGATGATTTGAGGCAGCCTGATGCATTCTCGACTATCCTAGTAAGTCCTCTCGGGACAAACCATCACTCTCGATGGCGCTCAGGGCTAACCTTGCTGTCTAAACCAACACGGTATCAATAGAGGATGAGGGTATGGAAGCATCTTTCCTAGTCATAGAAAACTATTCAATTTCAACGTATTTGATTGCCGGCCCATGTCGACCCACGGACTTTTGTACGTACATAGACGACTATTAAGACGACTCTAGTGCTAATCGCTATTTCTCCCCTTCTGGTGTATTAGCTTCTTCGTCGGACCTTGAGGCAATGCAAATGCTTTGAGGCCGCATGTTCAACGTAATCAGAACTGCCGAGCCTTCGGTGTACCCGGAGGGCAAATCACAAACCTCCAAATCCTCGACGCTTGAGACTTGGTAGTGTTGAGGAACTTGCCGTTGCAAGAAATCGATTGAACGATGCTGACCGATGAGGCGAATGGATCTGACAGGAGGGAGCCAGGGCGAGCCTTTCCGCGCGTGATCTGAAGCGGAATCCCAAGTCTCGGGAGTGAATGGACTTGCCGGTCCACGTACGTAGACCTCGAGTTCGATAATGGGCGGAGGTCGCCTTCTATCAACTAGTCTTGTGCTGGAGGTGAACCTGGAGATTGTTGCAGAAAAGTGGTGGACACTGCGAAAACTGCCAAGCTCGATCGTCTCGAGGTTCTGGAGATGGTGCGAGACAAAGCTCCAAACACTGCGATCGATCTGGAGGATGGTTAGTGGTGTACGCGACGGACTATTGGTCCTTTGCTTACTCTTAGATCTTCCTTGCCCCGAAGAAGGTCTCCATTACTATCGTCCGTGCCCTCCAGTTCTGGCAAGTGCAGCGGAATTGACCAGATCCTCAGTCTCTTCATGTATGAGCATGCTGGTGTACCTAGCCTTTGCAGGATAGCCTTAGATCCTGCCAGACCGTTGACAGCGAATTTATTCGTGTCATACAAGACAGGAGATGCTTCATCGTAGACTTTGTGACAGGAGAGAAGGAGTCCGATCTCAATTCTGTCATTCCTGTCGTGGCCGCAATGATGTGCGAGATGACCTGTAAGCCAAATCTGTGATTCTCGTCTGAAGAGTAGACGATAGATGCAGACGCGTAGTTCTGTTCGAAGATCGAGGAAGGGGAATGGGCGAGCGGTGGTAGCAGAGGCAGGCGAAGGGTAATGTACTTCGGCCCGGTCGACACTCTTGGCACGCTCCATATGGCTAAAGTAAGTCAGCCCAAGAGCTTATCGTCGAGCGAGGGCATTGGCCATGGAGGAGAATGGAAACAAGTCTGTTCGCACGACAGTTTTAGTCACAAAGGCTGGACAATTTCGGTGATGACATGGTGAGAGTTTACAAAGAATTTCTGCGCCGATGCAAAGAATTTGTCCGCCGATGTTTGCAGGAACAGCCCCAGGGCTCGGCAGGGGGACCGCACAGCCTTGTCCGCTTAACCAAAAAACCGCGGACATCAGATTTCACCCCATGAGTTATGAGCGGAGGGTTACCTCTGACGCTTACAGTCCTTTTACCACTGATGAAGTTCTTCAGCACAAGACAAAGGCCCTTATATGGCGGCTAGGCATCGGCCTTGCTCCAAAAGCCCATTCATGCACAACAGTTTCTCGCAACCAGATCTAGCTTGGGAGGACACGGTCGATTGAATCAGTCCCCACTAGCTATGTGCTTTGAATCCGGTGACCACGAGTACTGGGTCGCTTCAAGTTCTGTGCCAAATAAGACCAACAATTTGCGATAGTCCTCACTGCTCAGCCTTGGCACCCACTGATGCATGTTCACAGTGGCATTCCTGGCCTTAGCTTGCTGCTCATCCTCGTCGACTCTGCACCAAGTGTATTTGTATTGGGAGCCTTCCCGGTCGTTTATCATAGACTCGTGCACCACTTCCTTCTCGAAGGAGCAATCTCCAAAACTGCTTTTATGATCCTCGATGAGTTGGCAAAAACGCCATGGAAGACATCCCGTGACACGGATGGTTTTGTAATCGGGCATTTCATGCCCTAGCCCAAGTGTGGAAGTCTCGGTCAACGCCGATAGCCGACGATCGGTCAATATCAGCTTCTGATGCTTGTCGGTCAAGGAGAGACTGTTGTCGTCCACAGGATCTCCATCCGGAATCTTTTTGATATCAACAATGACCTCCAAGGTTGGCCAAGCTCGGATTGGGGAGCACGGCAAGCTATTACTCAGTTGGAGCACTATGGCCAGAAACGCAGACGCAGTCGGAGGCTTGACGAGAAGATTGTGGAGGCCACAGAGGACAGTCCCTATTGTGGCTAAGTCTAGAAATTCGACAGGAGCTAGGCTCCGCTCCCCTGTGGTGAAGGTGGCTGACCGCGTCAGGGGCCCCGGCTGAGCCGGTGTGGCAGCTTCAACTGTGAGGTTTTCAATGCAAAGGCGGGATCCCTGGAGCATCTTTGCTAGACGATGGACATTCTTGAACGTGATCACAAACGTATTAATGCCATATAGCACGGGACATGCCTCGATGTAGAACATCTTGCAAGTCCGAAGACTGGAGAGGTTGAGCTTTGCTGAATTCGTGAAATGAATGTAGCCTGCATCATTGATGTTTAGCTTGATGCTTTTCGAATTGCTGAATAGGTGTTTGTAGACGATGAGGCGGACCTCAACTGGGAGGTACATGAGCGAGCGAGCCTCGATGGCCATCTTCTTGAGTTTGGTACAAAGGTGGCTTTCTGTTAAGGAAGGTGCCATCATGACGCAGAACGGCCGCCTTGAGACAATCGCGGCCAGCACGAACTAGAAAAGCGGCGCGTGAGTTTGAAGGCCAAATACTCTTCGGTCGAGGGCCATTAAGACAATTCCGACATATTAATAAGTACCGGCGGGCTTCTGGTTGAACTTCTGGTTGAACTTCTGTTTGCATTTGCACGAGCCATCTATCAAATAGAAAATCCTCCATATATGCTGGACGGCCTGAAAGTAGACGTTGACAGGGCTCTCACGAAATCTTCGACCTACTTTGGCACACTTGACAACCACTCACTCAACGTGGGCTGTTCCTTGCAGAACCTGACCGTACAATAAGGGCGTACTGATATGGTTCCCCGAGTCGTAAGTTTTCACTTGCTGGACATCGAGTCTGTCTTTCAGAGTTGCCAACCGTTAACAATGCAAAAATGACCAACGTTCATAAGAGAGGTATAAGAATTAGGGGAAGGAGGTTGGTTTGGAGACAGGGAGAGAGGCTCTGTCACGAAGCTATCTAGGTGCCTATTGCCAAGGCTCCCTAGCCAGTTGCTTCGCTGATGAATGGGGGGGCTCCGTGAGCCTCAACGCCAAGAACGGACGCAGTAGGCCATAGCCTTCGCTTCCGGCGAGGAAATGAAGACTGCACCAACATCTTTATGAAGCTTCTTTTGATCCGGCACGCAGAGAGCGAGCACAACATAGCTGGCTTGCTGTACGCAATTCTCTTTGATTCTCTGTGGCCTTCGTTGCTAACTATCGGCAGTGCAGGCGTCACAGATTCGGCTCTAACAAATCATGGCGTCCTTCAGACCCAGAGATTGGGTTCGTACCTTGCGGACCGTCACCGGTTTACCCAAGTCTTTTCTTCCGACCTACGGAGAGCGTACATGACCGCGAAAGCCATTGAAGATGCACAGAAAAGCAAACATACAGACGTAGAGGATATGACAGTTGTTCAATTGGAGCTTCTCCGAGAACAAGATTTTGGTTCCTTCGAATGTACGCCGTGGTCTTCGAAGCGGTCCGGAATTACTACAGACAAGCTTCCAAAGCCTGAAGATGCTGGTTTCAGGCCACAAGAGACGAGCGAAGCAATGGCGAAGAGAGCAGATATCTTTCTCGATGATTACATACTCCCACAACTCGCCATTGATCATGAGCTGGAAGGCATCGTTGCCGTAGTCTCGCACGGCTTGATGCTGGCAGTGCTTTGGAAGTCCCTCCTAGCTCGCTTCGGACCCCATACGGTCTCCCTTGAGGCTGAGATTAGTAACAAGACTGGTTTTCGACCCCTGGAATACCTTCCCGGATGGTCAAACACAGGTTATGTCGAGTTGCACATGGTAAAGACATCTGAGTCTGCTGCAGAATCAATACCATGTAGCGAAGATGCCTCGGCACCTGCGAGCAATGACAGGTCTGCAAAACTGCCTGGCTGGAGAATGGTGGTCCAAAGTGTGAATAGGAAAGACCATCTCAGCAATTTGAAACGCACAAGAGGAGGAGTTGGTTCGTCCACCTATGACACGCGACAAAAGAACCTGGAAGGTTATTTCAAGAAACCAAGAGTAACTGTCAAGGATTGAAAATCGGCTTAGGCCCGGCATTCCAATACCCATTTGCCAAAGGGATTGGTTTCACGACCAAAATGCAATGTCTGCCTGCAAACCGTTACAAATGATAGCCTAATGACTGGATGACTGCCTCGCACTGGCGGATTGCTGTCGGCTCGGTCGAATACCGCATCTGGAAGTACATCTGCCAGCTGTGGAACAGGCAACCACATTGGGACGCAAATGTGGAAAGAGGTCGATTTTCGGTTCAAACAACGCTTTATGAGCAGTTCTCGATGGCCACCCTCGTAATTCTGAGTGCACTAGGTGGCTTGGCCGCATCCAACTACAAATTGTAGTACTTGGGTATGTTCTTTCTCTCCTTTTCATGACCTGTCGTGGTTCCACGTCATGATGAAGCATGTTTTCACACAGACCTGTTCTGAATTTCAAAGTATGTGGAAGAAAAAATTGTACCAACTGCTGTCTGAATTTCAAATTTCCTCGTTGATCAGAGGTGTGCTTTTGACAACGTCAATTATGTCTGACCCCAGAAGTAGCAGCTTCATTCACTCAAACTTTCGTCCTGCGCCCGTAGCATGGGCTGGCTGAGGGATGTGATCCCGAACCTAATCCTAGAATGCAGGAAACTCGTGCGCAGCATCCGCTATTTGCTCTCCCAGTGTCCGGCGATCACCGAGACAAGAAAGCGAAGCCCCGGGGAAAGGGAGAGGCTTGAGATATCCTCCATTTGAAATACTCTGCAAATACGGGATTCGTTCATGAGACCACCTAGATGATTCTTTCGTCTTAGATCTTCCTTCCCTACTTGTTATCCCCTTCTATCCCCTTCTGTCTCCCATACATCAGGGCAGCAGCAAACGTAGGGGCTCGGATTCCTTCTGACATTATTTCAAATCGATAATGCCATCGCAATTCTCATCCCATCCCACAAACTTTTCATGATAAGCTTCAGACTCGTCTGCACGAATACCGCGATCTACATAGTCTCTGGGCCGTCGTCCTATGACAGCAGAGCGAGAAGCACGGTGATCAAGAATGATTCCGGAAGTAGTACCACGACCACCTGAAAATAAAACGAAGTGGCATGCCGGATCAAGCAATGTCAACATTGGTGAAATGACTTTCTATTCGTCCATCTTTCCAATATCTATGCCAAACCCCTGCCTCTCATCCCGCCACCCAAAGACTGAAGAAGCAGCCTCGGAACGTCCCTTGCTCCCTCATCTGCGTATTCGACAAGTACTGCGTACAAAAGTTGAGGCACGGCTAATGGACTCTTGTCATTGCCCATGAGGTGCTCGATGCAGTCGCTAGGTTTAGAGGGGCGTCCAGGGATTGAGAAGCTGCGATACGCCTTCATTACCACACCTACCCTCGAAGCATCGGCACTCAAAGCCTCAGCTACCCTTCCAGAGGAGGAATTCTGCAATTATCACGAAACACAAGTAAATGGCGAGCCAAGTGCGGAGACGGACACAGATCAGGCAGCAATTGTACAAATACTGGCTGGAGCAAACCGAGTTCGGCCATACATCACACCCCTTATTACTAGTCATCCCGCTACTCTTCCCGTCTCTTATACACCTTTACAAGGCTGAAAATCTTTGGCCTCGGGGTTCCGGTGCACGCTCGGTCCGATTATACCTCCGTTGCTCAAGGCACTCACATTGGCACATTTCTTTCTTGCGCCCGAAGATCACTTCTCGACCACACTAGCTTCTAAGGCCGGCGGTGATATTTGGCTTGGCATTCTTAAATCCGGACCGAGTCTCGAATGACGAGGACATTGGGTCTCGAGTGTCCCCCGCTGACCAAAGTTTTATCTATTCTTCTTCCTCTGGCCCAGCAGTACTCCCTTACCTGCGCATCTTTGCTATTCTACCTTTGTACATCAGCAACTCGTTTCTTCTCTCATCTACCGCCCTCTCAAACACCCTCTTGACTCCTTTCTTAACTATGTCATTCTTGTACTCCCAATTCTTCGTCACCCCTCCCTACCCAACGACAGACTTCACTAACCAGACAGTCATCGTCACCGGCGCGAACGTCGGGCTTGGCCTCGAAGCCGCCCGACACTTCACCCGTCTCAACGCCGCCAAAGTCATTCTCGCCGTCCGCTCTGTCTCGAAGGGCGAAGCGGCCAAACAATCAATCGAATCCACGACCAAGCGCACTGGCATTGTAGAGGTCTGGCCCCTCGACCTTGCATCCTACGCCTCTGTCAAGGCCTTCGCAGCGAGTGCGGCAGCATTGACACGGCTGGACGTTGTCGTGGAAAACGCCGGCGTCGCCCGTTTGGAGTGGTCAACGGCAGAGGACAATGAATTGACGATCACCGTGAATTTCATAAGCACAATGTTGCTCGCCATCCTCTTGCTGCCGGTATTGCGGAAGTCAGCCAAGGAGTACAACACCGTTCCGCGACTGTCAATCGTCACTTCCGCGACTCACCACCGGAGTAATCTGCCGCAGTGGAAGACCGAGAACACATTTGAAACGCTCAATGACAAAACAAAACAGAGCATGAGGACTCGATACCCCGAGTCGAAACTCCTCGAGATCTTCGCTGTGCGCGAACTTGTCACTCGCATGTCGTCCACGGAGCCTCTTGTCGTAGTCAACTTGGTCAACCCTGGCCTCTGCCATAGCGAGCTAGCTAGGGATGCGGGTTGGCGTCTGTGGTTTTTCAAGTTGGTGATGGCACGGACGACTGAGGTGGGCAGTCGGACGTTGGTCCACGGTGCTAGTTCCGGGAAGGAGAGTCACGGACAGTATATGGACGACGGGCAGGTGCATGACGATCGAGTGTCGGCTTTTGTGAAGAGCGAAGAAGGCCAGAAAGCACAGAAGAAGATATGGAAGGAGCTAGGAGAGAAGTTGGACAAGATTCAACCAGGCATCATGCAGACTATATAAGCTCTGTTCTTGACTCGGGAGACTGGGCTGAAAAGGTAGCCTCATCACGATCTGGCTAATGCTGTCACCATTCCTGTACGCATGGGATCCTAGCAGGACGTATGATGGTCGTTTCTGCTCAGTGGTCGCTGCTAGTAAAAAGGACCAAGAGGTACGCGGGAATAATACCTAGGTGACTAAGTTTCTATAATGTATCGGATTGGCGCAATACAGGTGGCCACTATTTTCATTCAGGGCCGTGTGAACACCACACTAGGCTTGACACACCAAACGAAAGGCATAAGCATGAGGCGGGGCTTTGAAATGTAGGATAGTCACAGAAATGAGGTTGGATACAGGGTGTGGCAAATAGTCCCCACCCCGGTTGCCATTTTAGGCGCCCATACCTAATCTAGAGCCTCGGGAACATCCCGCGACTCGTGAAAGGCAATTCTTAGCTTTTTCGGACAGGATTTTAAGCCGTCTTTTTCTGTCAAGTGCTGTGGAAGACGTCGAAGCAGGAGATCCCGGCATGTCATTACTTCCAGAAGGGGGATGTAGCGCCGGTAAAGCGAAAACAGCCCCCCCGGAACAAGGCTACTACAAATCTGCCCAGCAATGTCCCGAACAGGGCTGAGCACTTGCTGGTAAAAGCCCCGACTACGAGAAAGCAAGGCTGCTAACATCGGGCAACACTGTGGGTAGCCTACACACTAGGACCGAAGGCCGCTTCTCGCAGCTTGATGAGCCAGAAAATGAAAAGCTTGCCTACCGATGTATGACCCAGATCATTGGCCTTCTCACAGATGGTGAAAGGCTTCAAAATGAATACGGAAGCCGACCAGCTACACAAGGAGATGGCCAGAATAGGACCCGTGTCTGCCTGACGAGTATGAATAGTATGGGCATCTCTAGGACCGCGAAACGAAGATTCTTTGTTCGATTTGGTAGTGCTCAGGGTCAACCAAGTTTGCTTTCTAGGACGAAATGGGCTGTACAAGGGCAGAGCCAAATCTGAGGGGCCATATGCTACATCTTAAGGACTTCATCGACTCTCCCATTCAAATGACCCCGGACCAAAGCCAGACCATCGATGAGATTGTGGAAGAAGACATTGCCTCTAACGTTGGCCTCAGGAGACTATGGCTCGCCGAGAGCGCATGTGAAGGCAACTATCCTAGGTGGTCAGCTAAGGCGAGCGACATCATAAGGGAATCGGAGATTGGAACTATCGACCGGCGGAAGTATGAGGAGATCATCCGCGACAACGATGACGCTGACGTGGTGGCTTCCTCCATGTGGCCGGAGGAGCACGATGACGACAGACAGGGATGGAAAGGCGAGTACACCGCGTGGCCACGTCTACCTTGGGATTAACATGACGAGCAGATTTGCCCTCAAATGTAATAAGGCCGCCTACGAAAGGGTTCGTCGTGCTCACTGGGAGTTGTCTCGATATTGATGCAAACTCTCATTGCGACGAGCATCTAATAGGCCAACAATCCTCTTCAAAGTGAAATCTTTCCTTCAGTTGCCGCCGGTCCTACACGTGGAACCTTGGTCGGCGACCATTACATCAAATCGATGCTTTAGCATGGATGACTTGATAGACCTGTAGGCTGCAATTTTGTAGGAGAGTATGGGTCGTCAAATGGTTACGAAGCCTCCCAATCGCTGTAATATTCATGCCGGGATCAAGGCTTTAACGAAAGCACGATCCGCTACCCACGGCCACTATCGGGCTTGCTAGAAGCCCCGTGGACGCCAGCGACGCACTGTCGGTTATTCACGATTCCCGCAACCATCGAGTGAGTCATGCCATAGCAAGGGGGGGGGTTGTTGGGCGCCACGATCAGTTCTCCCTCCCTTGAAACGAGGGGTATGGCGAAAGAGGAAAGGAGAATGGATCTTGGTGTGAGTTTCGGGTGTTCCCGGCTGCAGGTGTCAGGCCACTAGGACCATGAACTTCGACTCCGGTCGAATCAATGGGCAAGAAAATGATGGAGACAACATTTGGTATTGTCGTGGTCACTATTTAGAAGGAAAGGTACTAGTATGGTGGAACGACGTGGTAATTGCCCTGTTACGGTGGGGGCAAGATATCATTTGCTTGAGAGCTATATGAGATACGCAGAGAGCATATAGAAGGCAATCAATCGAGCTTTTCCTACAACACGTTTCTAAGCTTCCACTTGTCTCCCGTTGCCATGCTTGCCCAGTTACATGACTAGTGTGTGGGCATGCCATTTATCACTTTCACACTAGGTATAGCAAAATGTAAGTAATTTGCGCAGGAATAGATCGACACAAAGATTGAGACCGATCAGAAATGGACAGAAGATGAAAGAACTCGGGGGAAATATTGGAGAACATTTCAGCCAGGAAAATGGAGACGATGTGTAGTTAATGAATTTTTCCAACAAAGGCTTTCTAGCCAGATTTTAGTAGTTGATGCGTAACCTACAACAATATTTGCTTTGCCTCCCAGAAGCCCGTCCCTCTGGGCTTTCGGGCATCTGTCAGCGTTTATGTCAGATTTTGTTAGTGGCGGGGTTGGCCCCGGAAGGTGAATGCGTCGGCCTGCAATGACACCTAGGAACACCCATCTGTTGCCGCTCACTATGAGCTGTACAGTCCTGAATTCAGGCTATTTCAACTGAGTGGAGGGTCACCATTTGGTGAGACACAGTCCCCCACGCATAATCATTCAAGGCCAAGCTCGATTGGACTGGCTAGTACCATATGTGATGTCCTTTTTTCTGCGGTGATGCGCTGATGGGTGGCCAAAGTGAGAAGTGGCAATTAATTGTTGGTGCTGGCGACCAGCATCTGGACCACAGATGACATGCAGCGTGGCCATACAGCAAGCTACCGAATCACGCATGCATAGTGGAGATCTAGTGCATGCCCGCTTGATGCCGTGCCTTTCCTTCCGGATTGATAATCTTGAATGATTGAGGCTCTGTTTTCACCATGTTGGCATGGTCCAGTTGTTCTCCCAAAAAAGCTTCTTGTTTCAAAGTTCCGATCGATTGTGAAGGTACATTCTCGTTGTCGAGCTTGCGTAGGGACGGCTAAAACTGTCAGCAAATTCAACCCCGCTTTTCTTACCGGTGAAAGACGTTATCGATAAGCGCCTTCTGGATGCAGCGATCTCCTTGGTAGCACAATGTCAACCGGTAAGTATTCACAAGCCGCTTTGTAAATAGTCATTGGTTGAAAGAGACACTCACTAGGACGTAGAATCGTCGGATAGCTCGTGTGAAACTCCTCTCGATACTTCCGCAGTCAGACGAGACTCCGACGTTGACTTCAGCGGCCAACTCGCCGACGACAGCCAGCTCCAGTTGACGGAAAGAAAAATATATGAGCTCGAGTCCATGTACTCACGAACTACGGGACAGCGTGCCCCATTTGCCGTGCGCAACCTGCTTTCGGAGAGCTCTGCGGTGTCTACTACCGCAAGCGAGGCTATACCTCCGCTGACTCGCGGGAACTCAGATGCGTCTTCAGCCGGCTCTGCAGATACTGGCCTTGCCAGCGCACTTGACGGAATGAACCTGCTTGAGTCGCACGATGGGGTCCTGGGAGTCCCTGACAGATACCTTCCACAGGCAGACCTAATTTGTCCGTTTCAAATCCTCGACTGCGAAGAGTCATTCTCCGATATACGCCTCTTCAAGACTCATGTATTCTCCCACTTCAGAGGGCAGGCTTGTCCAACGAGTGCGACATGCTTCTTGTGCGGGGCCAAGTTCGTTCAAACCGAAGAGGATGACGCCGCCCGAGCCTGGAACGAGATGTTGTCGCATCTTGCCTATGAGCATTTCCGACGGGGGCAAAGACTAGCCACTGTAAGGGCGGACTTTGGCCTGATGAGGTGGATGTACGCGAGGAGGATTGTGACGGATGCACAGTTCAAGCGATTGCAGTTATGCCCGAGACCGACAATAGCACCGGCGTTTCCGGGAGCAAGAAATGGCGAGGTTGTGAATGTACCTCTGGCGCCCATGGCTCCTCCCCATCCTCTACCACGCATTCAAAGGCGCCCGAGACCTCTACCAACGGTCGGCAGCGTTGGTAGCCCAGACGAGCCCTTCACTGTACAGGCAGGAAGGCGAGCTGATAGGAGGAATCGAACAATGCGACGGCCTCCATGATAAGAGTATTCGACGGGAATGTAAGAAATTGTGGAAGGGGATCCTCAGTCACCGGCGGACCGAAATTTGCTCTCAAAGTTGCTATGCTGGCTTGCCTCAACTTTTTGTTTGCGCGATGCGGTGTCAAATTGCAGGCGGTCAAAAGCAGCGGTTGAAGATGTATTTCGGGAATGCGAGTACACGGACGCTCTGTTGCCTTGTACTAGCCCGATCAAGATGCAGCACGGATTGTACAACACCCAACGACCCCAGTTTGGACTGCTGGCATTGGATCGCTGATGATCTGAAAGGTCATTGCTAATATCTGTTGTTTAGCGTTGATGTTCGCCAAAGTTATGTTCGGCTGTTGAGACAGCCTTGTCGGTCTTTGCATTTAACCCAGATTGAAAGATACCCACCCTGTCAGTCCTAGTCAGAGCGTTGCATGTCTGTGTAGCATTAACCAAAGGCCTTTCCATGACGTACGCTTGTGAAAAGTGACGTGTTAAATTACTGCGAGCGCATTCCCAGCCTCGCCTCACTTCAGGCCCCGGAAAGGGAATTAGGCAACAACACATTTGTGCAAAAATCTTCCTCCTAGACGCGAATCCCGGTGTCATTCGATTTGATCAAGCTTCCATACAATACATTCGATTATCGAAGCAGTAGTTTGAAAGTGGTATAGAGGGAGTCGGAGGACGTAGGTGTTGGATTAGAGCATAATCTATTTATTTCTCCCCGTGATCCGCGCTTTGGGTCTTCGTAACCACGCCAGGCGCCAACAAGGCAACAACTAACTACTATCGCTAACATCAACCCTTGGCAATTCGTCAGCTTGCTGCCAGTATGGACCGCACTTTCGGCTCTATGGTTTCCATCACCTCCACCAGCTCTTTCCACATTTTCTCCCCAAATTTCTTGCCTTCCGCACTCTCCACCATTTTTCCACCGTCAAAGTAGGTGTCGTCCTTCCACAACTTCCCCTGGCTCTCCCTGCCGCGCGTGATCGCACTCACGTACTGCCTACTCCCAGCCTCCGCACTGCGGCCGATCAACAGAAACACGAACCAAATTGCTATGCGGTAAAAGAGGCTTTTTCGAGTATACTGTCGAGCCAAATCGGTCTTGCATATTCCTGGACAAGTAGAATTGACAATGACTTTTACTTCCCCGGAAGTTGACATGACCGATGGAAGCATAGCGATCTGTCGCATGGCGTACTCCACGAGTAATTTTGACAGCGCGTACTGAGGCCTAGTACCAGGCCAGCCCTTCTCGACACTCATTGCCTCGAGGGCGTTTGGGCTGTCGTAGAACTTCCGGACATCATCTGGTTTGATCAACCGCGCCGTCCCAGAGGAGACGAAATTCAGATGCGCCGGATTCTCGAAGTCGCCAGTAGAGAGGAGCTTCGGAAGGAGTAAGATTGCGAGCAACGTTGTGCTGATTGTGTTAACTTGTAATATTTGCTCCCAACCTTCGCGCGTCTTGCTCCAAGCACGGTTTGTCAATCCGGCGTTCAAGATGACAGCGTCGAGCTTGGGGATGTTGGCATCCACCTTCTCTGCAAATGCCTTTACGCTGGAGAAGTCGTCCATGTCGAGTATGTAGATTTCGATTTGAGGGCTTGCGGGCTTTCCGCTTCCCCCGTTAGACTGAAGGTAGCGTTCGATCTGCTCCTTTGCAGCTTGGCCCTTCTTCTCACTGCGTGCTGTGATGACGAGCTTGGTCGGATTGAGCGCTGCGATCTTTTGCGCTGCTTCGAAGCCCAGTCCACCGATTGTCGTGCCCGTGATGAGGACCGTCTTGCCAGCGAATGAAGTTTTCTCGTCGAATGGCAAGCTCCATTTCGACCTCACAACCCTCCACAACGCCGCCATGACTTAACGTAGCGTTGGTGGATGGAAAGTCATCAAACGGTGTACAAAAGAAGTAGGCCGTGTCTTTGCCGCAAGGAGAAAGTTGTAGAAAGAGGAACTATAGAAGGTCCCAAATAAAGGCTGCGGGATTCGTGGTGCTTGTTAGGTGTATAAGGTTGAGAATGAGCCCTCTCACAGTGAGCTCCAAGATATCGAAGTAGAAGCAGATGCACAGTTACACGATCTCAAATAAGGGACCAGACCTACCTCATTTATAGGACGGGACCAAACCGCCGAACTTCATGGTAATGAACAGGTCCAGTTGACGCGGAAGGCGGGTTGGCCAATCGGACCCGGACCATCACTAAGCCGGCGGAATGCCAGTCACCCCCGAATCCTTCTGCTGCAGGCAAACTTGCTTCAGTGAGGCCAGCTGACAAGACATGAACCTGAAGGTGAGGTGTGGTAAGTCATTATATGGAACGGCATGCTTACGAGAGTACAGGTGGTCGAAAATCTTATAATCTGACGACATCCACACCATCTACATGACGGCGTGGCGATATCGTGGCCCTTTCCTAGTTGCTGCCTCCTAGAGAAGTCGAAATGTGCACTAACGCTGGAAGACACCATAGAGCACGGAATCTCGACTCTCGAGAGCACTGGAAATCATTATGACACCTAGTCCAATCCTTATACCTAGGCAAAAGCTCAAAGATCCCTCATAGCTGGAAAAGACGGATCCGATAAGAAGGCTATGCGGACTCCCAACGCCGACCTTCTTTGCAGTTGTTTCAGCTTTGCTCATTGCCTTTTTCAAGTAGCCACGGAGATGGCCCGTCTCAGGGGCCGCTGTGTTGACCCACTGCTACTGCTCGGAGCCTCGAAAGGCTACCGTATCCTACCATCCGTACAATTGTGGATAGTTCTTGCAACAGTCAACCTTGGCTACGCCATTGCAGCCACTTCCTGGCTACTCTATGGAATTTTTACCGCTGTCTACTATCCGATTGTCCTTTTTCACATGCCTTTTTCAGTTCAACTTCGTGGCAAACTTCATAAGGACCAGACTGCGGGGACTTCCCAAACAGCTGTATTTCGTCGGCGTCGAGCTTGGTATCAAGCTGTCGGATGACATGGAGATCGCGATTCGAACGGAGAAGCTTACAGTAGCACTGTTCGGAAGTATTGAGATCGGAGACAAAAGCCACCAAGCATGGTGTGAAGGAGGCCGTGGGCGCAGACATTCCCAATACCAACTGGATCGCAAAGATGGTGGGCAAGGTCACCAAGATGCTGGAGGCTGCGCAGGGGGGTGCGGGATATTCTGGTGGAATATCTGTTAGGCTTGACAAATACAGACCCAAGCATCCAGAGAGACTGTCGTCAAAGCTGTTACCATACTCCGCGGGTGCTGACACTCCAAGATTTGTTTGCTGCTTAGAGATGAGGAAGCCTTTAAAAGCCACTTCAGTAATCTGCCGACGAAGGACATCGGCTTTTCCTTGGAGCATGCACGATGCTCTAGGCGGAAGTTGTACCAGTGATTCTTGCAATACCGCCAGTTAACAACCATGAGCCAGTACCGTGGGCGGCCAGAGGGACGATTGTAATCCCGGTTTTTCATTGTCACTCGCTCTGGGTTACCCAGCCCCTCAAAGATCCGCCTTCAGAAATGAGCCTTATGGTCAGCAGTGAGAAGTTAGAGTTACAAACGACTCTCCTCGCATTGTAATCCTTGAACTAGTATCCCTGGAGTCGAGTTATGATGTGGTCTAGGCCTTGCTTCAGACTGTTAAGACATTTGGAATGTGAATGCTGACACTCAGTACAATCCCTCAGCTGGCTTTAAGGAGGGGAGTGTCCGCGTCAGCATGCTTCGCTTCTCCGCCGAGAAATTTCCAAAGAACCTGAATTTGGTAAATTAGATGGTGAAGCTAGCTAAGAACAAACGTTGCATAGCCGGGCGATTAACTTTGGCGTGGTTGATGGCACAATGTGGATGACACCATCCCTATCCCTAGAACCAAAGAAGACCAAGTATTTGGAAGAGAACATGGGAGCGTTGGAAGCGAAATTGACAGAACAGGAGAATGTACAGATCTGAAAGGCGATCAGAGATGCAAAAGTCAGTGGGTCTAGTTTACCCGGCAGCGATGATGGCGTTCAATTTCATGAACACTCCGGTAAAGCATGAAGGGGAAGATAAAATCGTTTATCGATTTGAGCCTGGTGGAGGTATGCAGCTGGGGAAACTGGCATTGCGCTTTAGACAATCGCCTGAAGGATACAGAGCGAGGCGGCTTGCGGTTCTCGGCGCGAGAAATGTGGATGGATCCCATGTTGCCTCAGAATATGGGCGCGAGGAGTGCTACTCATTTGTACCCGGACCAAAGCATGGAAAAGATAATGATGAGAAGCTGTACCATACCGGAGGAGAGGATGGAGGAACGCGCCAAGCCTTTGTCTGCGGGCAAGTCGTGCCTTTCCTCGTCCAGAGAGATTGTTACACATGAACGTTTGTTTGACTCAGCACCAATGCCACCACTCGCACAACTTGGGGCTGAGGGAAAAATGCGAGTGGCCTTCATAATACCTCATCGATAGGACGCTGAAAGTCCTCAAGTAAACATGGAAAACCTCTCAATCCAAGACCATGCCCCTCCACCTCCGGGAAGTAGCAACAGCAATGCGCTCGGCCCAGCCGTTGCACCACCTGTTCAAGGAGCCCCACAACTCCCTCCTCAGATGTTCACTACAGCAGCACAGTTGCTTGACCTCACTGACAGTAAGGGCCTCATATCCATCTGGGCCTTACTTCGATAAGGCTGCTCTTGAAACACCCAAAGCGCACAAAACTGCAGCTCTACAAACTTATAATCCCTGGGCTAACAGAAATTTGAAGAGAAACTCCTTCTTGTCCTGCGCGATGGCCGCAAATTAATTGGTGTCCTTCGTTCCTGGGACCAATTCGCCAACCTCGTCCTCACTTCCACTACAGAGCGCTACTTCGTCACCTCCACCGGAGCCGAGCCGAAGAGACTCTTCGCCGACATCCCGCGCGGCACATACCTCGTGCGCGGCGAGAACGTGCTGCTACTGGGAGAGATAGACCTAGATAAAGACGACGACGTGCCAACAGGGTATGAGGAGGGCGAGATACAGGAGGTATTTCGGCTGAAGAAGGAAGAAGAGGTGAAGCGGAAGGAGAGGGACCGAGTTAGGGGGAGAATGTTCGGGGATGAGTGGGGTGGGGAGATGGAGAATAGCGGGGAGATACTGTTCTGAAGACAGATCTACGATACTTGGACGACCGGCCGTGAGATGCGCGGCAAGGTGGTGTAAAGTTAGGGGTGGGCTAGCTGAGAGAAGAAGATGCTGTCATGGATCCCATATTTTCAGAGGATACCAGATAAGCAGGGAAGAGGCAGTTGAAGCAGAAAATTGTGAAATGCTTCAGCTGGCCTTAGAAGGGCAGTACAGATGCTCCTTTTGGTCGATCGACCATCATCCACTTAGCTAGCGAGTGAAAAGCCGCGGCAGCAATTCTGATATCAGCATCGACCTGTTAGGTCGAGCCGCATTTCCACCCCAGTCAATAGGGAGCAATAAACACACTTTTGGATCTTTCCGTCACCACGCTCATGGACGAGTCTCAAGACGTCTCTAGTCGCGACAGCCAGTTGATGATCTTACAGAATATTAGTAAAGTTGCAGGTTGGTTAGGAGTCAGTGACTTTACCATCATTGCTTGTGTGATAGCAACACCTTCTCCAAAGTTCTTCCCATTGCTGTTCGCCTGGACTGTCATGTTCCACAAACCCAGACTCTCCACATCTCGGTCCTTCGAGGCCTGTGCCATTTCCTTGGAGAAACGCCAGACGTCTTGTTGAGCAGCTCCTTCTTTCCCTTCCAGGTGAGATGAAGCCGGTGGACCGACCCACAGCATCGGTGTCTTACGCTTTGCTGCGTCAGCGTAGAGGATGAGGTCGTCGAGATTCTTGGTAGCAGCTGACGTTGAATGTGAAGAGGTTAGGGAGTAGATGATTGGGATTGGCTTGTAGACCGAGGGTGGAGCTTTTGGCACTAGTTGATTAAAGGCTGATATGGTGGACTTGGAGACGGGCTTCAAATCGACCTTCAAGAAGGCGTGTGCCGTATGGTGACACATGTAGCCAGCAGGAGTTTGCGTAGCATTGTGTGCGTTGGTCGAGACTTGCTCGCTAGCACTGACAAGGTACTTGGCGCAGCTTTCTTTGGCGAACTGGCCATCACATTTGCAAGTCTTCAGCTCTTCGTCAGCCATTTCCCACTGCTTCATAGCTCCAAGAGCCACGTCTTGTCGGAGTAGGATATTGAAGCCCGCGTAAATGCTCTGAAGCGTGTCGTCTCCGACGAACACGACTTTGTCGAAGCGTTCGAGGATCATGCAGACCTCGGCCACGTCGTACCATCGATAGTGGCAGCCTATACAGATATCAATGTCACGAACAAGCGGAGAGGATCACAGGAACTATTACAGGGCTCTGGGCAGATATACCTTGTGGAACATATGCAGCATCGAAGCCAATTCTTCCGCCTCCACTCATAGCATCGAGCAGCTTGCCACGAGACGGACAAAAAATTGTTCTGGGCAGTGGACCTTTGCTATCGGTCTTGGGCGGGATGTAAAGGTCAATGGCATTCAAGCCACAGTCTATGCCACCGGCAAAGGGGTTGAAGTAGCTATCTAGATATCAGTGAGGTCTTTGGACGGGGTGCGGAGAGCGCGATTGTACAAGTCTCCTGCGAAGTTCCCCTGGCGTGTAGGATTCATATATTCACCTGGCGATGTTGTTCCAGCGAATCGGAACGCTGTCAGTCCGCTGAGGAAGCGTCCAGGCACCAGAAAAAGGGCTGATCTTCCACGCCATCCAGACTATGAATGCAAGCCAAGAGTATGCCACGGTCTTAAAAGCAAAGTGGCAGATGTTGAAGTCTTGTAAGGCATTGATGGCTTTGTTCTTGAGGCTGCCACGTTTGATATGCGAACCGAAGGCCGTGGGCAAAGAGTTTGGAGAGGACGTTCCGGACGAGAACAGTGGAAGTGGCATCTTATGGAGACTTGCGAGATCTTACTGTGCAGGAAGTTGTTCGGTCGACAAGGGCTGGTAGAATGTGGGTGTCGGAGCGTGATGCAGGCCGAGGTATTATTGCGCAATGAAAGCAGGAAAGGAAAGTGAATAATCGGGTAGTACGATCTGGCATTTCAGGAGCATATTGTCGTAAAGTGAAAATGTTTGATGACGGTTGAGGAATACACGAGGCCCCCGTCCTGTCTCAGTCATACCTGCATCACGGAAAGGCTACAGTCTAGCACTAGAAGTCAGTAGAAAGTAATAAATCTCACAGCGTCTTCTACCGTTATCTTCTCAATGCAAAGCTGCGACTGGCTTCAACAAGGCATTCTTCAACCACATTCCGTCTTGTCCTTCCTGCATTGTTGTGGTCGTCTTTCATGGTCCCGAAATTCAGGAGATTCCTAAATAAAGCCCTCCTACGATCCATCCAAATTAAGTAATGGCCATGGCGTCCTCGTGCTTCTCTTTGGAGTTTTGTTACATTGTTCCGTGGTTCATCCAAGTGCGCAGTAGCATTCCAACGGTTTTCGCTATATTTGATATCTGGCATAGATGTAACGAAGGAAGATAAAAAGACATCTTGACACAAATGCAGCTAAAAGACGCCCCATCATATTGTCCTGCGGTTGAGGAGCTCAAAAAGCAAAATGGTTCGGGTTCAAACGTATTCCATTGGCCCGTCTGGTGGAAAGGAAGTATAATTTCTTTTGGCATTAACGTTTGAATGAGGAAAAGACTCACGAGCTAAGGCACATGCTCTCCCCGCAGTTTTTAGCTTCGAGGCCGCCTTGGAGCCCAATTCTTACTGAGACGAGGCGGTAAAGCTGCCTTGACATCAGTCGACCCAGATTCTCATGCCCTTATTCTATCATACGAAGGCTATAACAGCTACGCAGACATTCGACATATCTTTCATTTGTTGGGACCCCGCGTTATCGCGAACCTAGAAAACCTCGGCGGGAAGGGACCACATCGGCCGTGAGAAGTCGGAACCCCCGATCACGTCCGACGGGGGAGTCATAGTTCTCCAATACTTCAACTGAACAATCGTACACGACCACACGTTGCAACTGAACAAAAGGTGGATAGCAACTATTTTGTGCAGGCCGTTGGGCCTGGGTGTCGGTCAAGATGTCGTGGAAGCGGACAGATAAGTTAATGAGCACCATCAGCCACTATGCCCGCTTCCCTGCGACTGGGGTCAGTTTACAGCAGATGGTGCAGTTTGGGGAGAAGCCATCCACAGGTGAATACGCCTTCGTCCCTTTTTGCGCAGGAAGCCTCCCTAATATCTCGTCCTAGGAACGCTCTTCCGCGCATCTCAGTTCCTTTCCGAAGAGCTTCCGATACGGCTTGCCCATCGTGTAGAAGAACTAGGTGATTTACCAGATGGCCTGAACGAAATGGCCTCGATCAAGAAAGTTCAGGATTGGTATGCACAATCGTTCGAAGAACTCACTAGCCTTCCCAAACCCAACCTCGACAGAGAAACGAGAGACCGCCTGATGAATCCGCCCAAGCACAACTCAAAGACCTTGTCACGTACCACACCGAACCCGAGCGTAAACAAAGGCAATGGTGGAAAGAATGGATCTTCAAACGCACGGCGCTATTTTGCGTCAATCGATGAGAATTTCGAGTGGCCTCAAGAGCTTGCAGACTATAATCGCAAGTTCGGAAAGACACTTGAGACGATCAAAAGACGGCACGACAGCGTCGTTCCCACCGTTGCTGCAGGCATCAACGAATACAAGCGCAAACGGCAACGTATGCAGATCGACTCCTCGATTCAGTCCTTCCTCGACCGCTTCTACATGTCGCGCATTGGCATTCGGATGCTGATAGGGCAGCATATCGCGCTCACTGGGCAACAGCACACCAGACACCCGAACTATGTCGGTATTATTTGTACGAAAACGAATGTAAAGGAGTTGGCTGAAGAAGCGATTGAGAACGCGCGATTTGTGTGCGAAGACCATTACGGCTTATTCGATGCGCCAAAAGTCCAGCTATTTTGCGAGCCCTCCCTAAATTTCATGTATGTGCCAGGCCATCTGTCACATATGCTTTTCGAGACACTGAAGAACTCTTTACGGGCTGTTGTTGAAACACACGGTGCAGAAAAGGAGGAGTTTCCGGTGACAAAAGTCATTGTTGCAGAAGGCAAGGAGGATATTACCATCAAGATCTCTGACGAAGGAGGAGGCATACCCCGAAGCGCAATCCCGCTCGTCTGGACATATATGTACACGACTGTGGACAGCACGCCTGAGCTGGACCCGAGCTTCAACTCAAGTGACTTCAAAGCACCTATGGCTGGTTTCGGGTACGGGTTGCCAATCAGTAGATTATATGCAAGATACTTTGGCGGCGACCTGAAGCTGATATCGATGGAAGGGTAACCTTGAAGCCAGAACTGCCCCTTTAAGGACCCGCAGCTGACAAATTTACAGGTACGGCACGGACGTATACCTCCATCTCAACAGATTATCCTCGTCCTCGGAACCTCTACAATAACAATCAGCAGTCATGAGGGGTGATGTACAGAAAGGGCTCGGTCACACACCCCAAGGATTGGCGCTGAACGTGAACACGAGCGCAAGCAAAAATGCAGCAATTCGATTGCGATTGCGTAACAAGGAAGTTACAACGCGGAAGCAGGTGGGAGATGCGGAGAGCATGATGAACGAGGAAAGAGAAGGGAGGAATGAGGCTGCAAGCAGCTATGCTGAGCAGTTGTAGTATATATACTTTGGCATCTCACTGGCTGGCGACGGAGGCAGGTTGTCCAGCCTTTGGATAGAAAAGAATATTGTCTGAGCTTCCAGTAACTGCGTATCCATGGCGGCCTTTGACACTATTTTCGGCGTCGTCACCACATCCCATTCAGGGCGTCTCCCGCCGCCCTTAAGGAGAGAATTCTTGTTCATTTAGCCCTTGCGGAATCTTCTTCAAAGCTTGCTTCCTTCCACCTCATTGACGTTCCATACAGCCTATGGTTATCGGGCTTCTCTGCAAGTCCTTTCACCCCGATCGTTTCTGAGCTATCTTCGCCCTCCAGAATAACCCTCGCAGCATATGCCCTCTCTGCAAAGGCCTTTGCTCTTGCCTGATACCCATTTGCAATCACAATCTGAAGTGCATCGTAGTATGGTCTTGGTATCCTCGCGTCAGCTACACCCTCCTCTTCCAGCAGGAGTTATAGCGCATGCGCGTCATGCAGACAAGCTATAGGTGTCGAGATGCCCGTTCCATCTCCAATCAGTCTACCCAGCCTGGTAATCTGGGCATATGACGAGCGCAGCAGAGCCTCTAGCGCGGCATTATCCTCTTGTACCGTCTAGACTCCAGTCGGCCAGACCATTAAAAAGGGAATGAGAGTAGTCATTCACCATGCAGTAGACTCCTGAGCCGTTTGTAAGTAGTTTTGTTGTGTTTTCCACTGCTTCACTGAGCAAAGTGCCGAAGTACTAGACATCCGATGTCGCCCTTTAGGACGCTTGGTGCAGCTGTGGCGGCGGCATATGCTGAGATTGAGATATACTTGGCACGGCCGGTGTTGCTGAGGTACACCCAAAGAACGCCAGAGTTGCAACCAAGTGGAGGCCATAACTGAGGAAAGGTATGACAGATGTGGGTACCCGAGGAGACAGGAAAAGCTCAAAATGCAACTTTGGAAAGGAAAGTCAAGCTGAGAAGAATTCTGCGAGAAATGCTGCACATGTCTATATCCGGAAAACATACACGGTCCAGGCACCCGATCGACTGATACAGGCACGTGAGCCCAGGTGGCATAAGGTCTCCCTACAGTTGGGGTAGCTTCTGATCTGCACCTTCAGATGGCGCGCCGACGAGGCTGCAGCAAGATTCCATGTAGGATTGGAGTCACCAGTCCAATGACGGGTGGCAAGTAAGAATTCTTAGCAACAAGCCAAGGTCCAAGCATAGCAACGGGCTGCGGGATGATGCAACAGTGTGGATGATCGTCAAGAGCAAAGAAGTAGAAATAGCTTCCTTAGCCTTCCTTCACAAACAGCTATCCTGGACTCGTACCAGGGTCGGTTTGCCGTACGATAGGACAGGTTCGAATTAGGAAGCAGGAACGTTATCGATAGCTTTGCCGAAGGCCTTTCTCCCCTGCTGATCGCATGTCGAAGGATCCCATGCACAGACACCTTTACCAAGACTCGGATTTGTTTTAGGCAACAGCACTGTTGCCGAAAAGCTTTGGCCGTTTCCCATTACTTTGGCACAAGTATAGAGCTTCGCTAAGTCAAATTCAGCGTTTGTTTCAAAGGTTGACTTAAAGCTTCCGGAAAGTGTTCTAAGAATCCTGTCTCGTTGCATTGGTCATGGAATCCATCATGGCCTACACGAAACATGTCTCAACTACAACGAACTCGCGGCAGAAATCTCGCTGCTTGACCTCACCTCCGCCGCGATGAACTGCATGGTCAAGGCGCACCATGCAGATTACTGCAAGCACCCCCCTCATCATTTTCGGTGAGCTGCGCAGTCTCATAATTTCCACTGACATCTGAGTCTGCTGATTTGCTACTTGCCGGGCGACCTCTCTTGTTGAGTAATCCAATTGGTTAAGATTACCAGCTGGTTGAGAGGAAGATCTTTAGGGGGCAGCGACTACATCCCACCCAAGATGGTTAAGGCGTCCCGGCATGGGGGCCATTGCTTCCTTTCCATCAAGAATTTCGCTGTTCAATGGCTAACAAAGCCTGGCGGGGGCTGGGCTGCAATCTCTCATGTGCTCGCTACTCTAAGTAAGTGGCGGACTACCCCAAGCCTCTCATTTTAGTTGCTATCTGCCCGATGTTTTTGTCCTTTTTGCGGCGCCTATGCGATTATCGCAATTCCCATAAGTCGCAGGGTCGCTCCCTATTCTTGCGATGTGGTCTCCGGTCTTGTGGCCATCTCTGCTGTGACTTGGAGCAATGTTATTGATGTTCGTGTCTTCCTCCAATCTAGATGCTGTGAAGTGGAAAGGGAAGCGAATTAAAGGTAAACCAGCGCTAAGACCTCTACATTGTCGGGAAAGTCAGTCCCGTCCCGCGGCGACGGTGTCACGCTATAACCCTTGCAAGCACTCCGAATTTACTCCATAAGGAAGTTACTAAGTGCGATCCTCAGCCTCTAAATCCTTCGCCTCCGAATATTACAGCCCAGAACACATCCTTTCACCACACTAGAAAAGGAAAGCAAGGGTTAAAATTGGATTCCGAGAAGCCAAGACTGAGTTGCTCGAATGAGCGAATGATCTGAACTGCTAGATCAGGTATAGAGGCTTTGGGACGGGACTGATTTCCTAGCCTGTAGGGCGGTAACAATCTCCCAGTAGGCTATCATTTAAGGCCTACAGGCAGACCCCTCCTGCTCTCGCACCAGGTTGAAGCTGAACTTGTCAATCTGTTAAGTCTTCTTCTGGTTGCAGGATATTGTTCGGCACTTGCCATGGACTCATCACACGGCACGCCAACTATCGAAAAGGGTCACCGGACAGGGCAACGGTTCTACGAATCTGTGCCACAACAGGATGAACCTACGCAACATATCCTGGATCCGATCTATCGCTCCAAGGTTTTCCAAAGTCCTCTCCTCGCGCAGTCTCCACAATATGAACGGGTGGAAGATGGGAGTCTTGCCCGCAGAAAGGGCGGAAATCCTGTTTCTGGTTACTTGAACGACAATCGCTACAACGTCTTTGCGTCAGTACCTCTTCTAGCGGCCGTGCTCGAAACCTCCCTACTCGTATACTTCTTCATAACCTATGTCTCTCTTCCACGGGATCCCAAAACGGGCGCTTTGCCTCGAATTTCACCCGTATATTCCACCTGGCCATTCACTTCGTGTATCGGCGGCATCCGCCTAGCAGTATACAAAACATTCGCATTTGTTGTTGCAAGCCTATACCAATGCGGCAGTTTCATCGGCCTGTACCTCATGTGGAAGAAAGAATCGGGGTACTGGTTTCGGCGTGTTGGCGCAGTCGCTGGATTCACCTCCTCAGTACTTCTCATCTGCCTGGCCTTCTCAAGTGGAAATACCGAAACACATACACATTTGTTCCTTACGGCTACAAAGATATTAGCGACCTTAACAGTCAAAACGAATTTTTTAATTTGCGATTACCTCGATCGAAAGGCTAAGCCTATCTTGAACACCATACCTGCTGCGATCATTCTGAGAAGATGGAAAGAGGTCATCGCCGGGCTTTCATTTGGTAATCTTTACCCTTTTGGCGGAAAAAAGAGAGCAAGACTAATAGAATACAAGTTTTCGCCATCGTTGTTAATTTGGGCATTTTTAAATGCACAGATCCGGTTCTGATTCAGACTCCGGGCACAACCTGCTTCGAAATAATGGCAGTCGGGGCTCCGGCAGAATGGTTGATGTCCATCTTGTGGATCAATTTCATGCTCCACATGGCCTACGACTTCTATGCCACTCCGCAGATTATGGCAGTGGTGAGGGCGGTGTACAACACTGGAGACAGCCCCGACATGCCCAAATTCAGGAGGCAGAACTGGAGTCCAAGTGTCGAAGATTTCGAGTTTGACGAAGCGAACTTTCTCACAAAGTCTGAGTACCCGGCCAAAGCGTGGAGACCACCCTCACCAGCTGAAGAGTTTTGATTCGATTCGATGTCACTTAGTGAACCCACAGTGGTTCGAGGATTCATGTTGTAGAAATTTAATTCATGGACATCGTTAAAAAAGGAAGGCGAACTGCAGCACACGGAGAGAAACGAGGAGCGAGATTAGATTAGATCGAGGTGACGCCATTTTGAATTTCCCCACCCTAACAAATAAGCTGCACGCAGGAGCTCTTACGAAAGGACGCATCAGTTGTGTGTCGCTACCAATCCCCCTATGGCTTCACCGTTACGCAGTACTGTGCGCAGGCTAGCCACGAGTGCCCGACGTGCGGCAACAGCAGAAGCAACGAACGCATACGGGCGACACGGTGAAAAGGTCAATGTGTACGGCATTGGCGTCTCGAAAGCCCAGGGCGTAGTGGATGGCCTTACAGGAGGTACGTTGCCTTCAGGAACTCGTGTGTATTCACACCAGTCATTCAATTTTCTCATGGTCTCAACAACTTGACATGCTCAGACTTAGACTAACGGTTTTCCAAAAAGCAATCGGCAACACTCCCCTCATAAAACTCAACACCTTCTCCGCCGATACCTCGTGCACCGTCCTCAGAAAATCCGAGTTCTAGAACCCCTGTGGCAGCGTCAAAGACCGCGCCGCGCTCGATGTTGTCAAAGACGCCGAAGAGTGCGGGCTCCTGAAACCCGGCGGGACCGTTGTCGAAGGCACCGCTGGCGACACGGGCATAGGACTCTCGCGCGTCTGTCGGAGTCGAGGCTACAAGCTCGCCATCTACATGCCAATCACACAGCCACAAGGCAAGATCGGCCTGTTAAGATTACTGGGCGCGGAAGTTTCCCCCGTTCCCGTCGTTCCGTGGGAGAACAGCCAGAACTACAACTAGCAGGCGAAGAGACACGCGGAGCGACCGCCAAAGCCGGGTTATTAAATAACCCGCGTCGCCTCTCCCATCTCTTCTCCCAGCCTCTACCCTGATTCCTCTCCCCGTCCATCTCACGTCCAGCCCTTCTCCTAGCTCCAGCTTCGCCATAACGCCTAGAAAGGATCCTCCTCGCATTTGGCGTCAAGCGGTTTCAAGATCCCCCAGCACTTGCAACGGCAATTTGCCCTCGTGATTTCCGAATTGCAAGACACTGTTAGCTGGGAAACTGTATCCTTCGCTGACTCATTCACACCTTCTTCCAATGGAAATCTCCCTGGATCTAGGGGCTAAAATGTCTATGATCATTACTGATCCTGAAGGCGATGTTGTTCTGAAGTTTGACCTCGCCTTGATCGTGGACAGGCATTGGAGGCATGGGCTGAAACAGCATCTCTCGTAGGCATGCATCTCTCTTATGGGAGTGCCTCTCACGACGCGCCTCTCTCACGGGCATGTATCTCGTAGTCGTGCATCCCATGGGCGTGCCTCTCATGGGCGAGCATCTAGGCGTGCATCTCGTAGGCGTACATCTCATGAGCGTACATCTCATGGGCTACCAACTCCATCGTTGCCAACACTAGCATCACTGTAAAAAGGGCAAACAGGACGTGTGAGATGCGTTGACAGAAGGTACCTGTAGAGCATCTTCTGAGCTATCTGGGGTCTACATAGGACCCTTAATTAGGCACTGCCTTAGAGGTAAGCGCGGGCCTAGGAGTACAGCGCTTAGAGTCCCCGATAGCCATGGTTATAGCCGTGTCCCTCCCCCCTTCAAAAACTCACCCATAACCTCTGGGCCACTGCTATACTTCAGGGGTGGCTACTGCGCTCCGGGGTGCCAGCTATTACCCTCCGCTGTTCAGTCTTATCCGCTGCAAGTCAGAAACTGTACCGTTACAAATCGTCTGGTGGCTGCGGGTGAGATTGACTCGTCCGTTGGGAAAAGAGGGCCCGAATAACATTGTCGTCCTCCAAAGAGCTTTCCTCTTAAGCAATTGTTGGATATCGTTCACCGGAGCCACCAGACCGTAAATCGGTGGCTATTGAGATAGGACAGTGAGCCCGGGGTGAGCCTCACCCATCGACGCTGGTCTGAAGGAAGTGAACAGAGCTCGCATGAACAGTCGAAGCCGAAGCTGTTCTTCAAGCTCAGTTGCCGCACGGTATCGCTTTCTGAGCCGTCGAGGTACGATATGGTGACTTCTTCTCCTTCAATGTCTTTTCAATTTCTTGAAGGGTAATGCTGTTAAAGAAGAGGCACAGAGAGAGAGAAATGTAAACAAACCTCGTCAGAATTTGGTGTGGGCAATAACCCGGGAAGAGAAGAGAAAGTGGTACTCGAACATAGTCGACTTGTGCGATGACATCTCGAACTTGCTAGATCGTACTGTGCAGGGAAGGACCGAGTTGAAGAAAAGACCGAGGAGTAGAGCATGGCAAGATTATGTAAGTCCCACGATGAGGCCCAGCTCCAGAGGGTTTGGTCGGAAACAGTGCGAAGGTAAGCCAAACCAGGAGTGACAATAATGGGCTGTGAATCCATCGAGGGCATCCCAGCAAATTGACCGGCTTTTCAAAGCTGTCAAGCAAACAACAAGGGTTTTTATTCCAATCTTTCCTCTGACCATGTCATATCATCTTAGCACCCCTCCCACCCCCGCCCACCCCAACACATACCCACTTAACGCCTCCCCAAACATCCCACCCCCGAACCAGACCTCTCTCCACGCCCCTGTGCCACCCTTCTTCCCATCGACACCTCTGTCGCCATTCCCCACGAAATATTTGTCCGACTGTCCCTCCACCAGTAGAAAATGAATTAACAAGCTCACAATGAGACTGCCAAGGATGTAGTAGAGGAAGCCGTATGTGGACTCGAGACCTAGGATCCCAGCGCTGATTCCAAGGACGAGGGCGGAGATGGAGCGGATATTCGATAATGTCTGGGAAGATTAGATGAGGGCCCTTGGCGGAGGAGAGGAGAGGGGATCCCAGGGGTGGTGGAGAAGCTTACGCGTGTGTTGTGGGTTATGGATTCGGGGACGAGTGGATGGAGGAGGAGGGAGAGTTCTTGTGGTGTTGGTGGCATTGTGGGTAGACGCGGATGTTTTCAGCAAATCGAGGAAAATGTGACAGCAATGCAGGATGCGTAATTGATCTCAGAGGCGGTTCTGCCCGTTTCCGAGATTGTTCTGTGGTGTTGCAATAGATTTCGATTAAAAGCTTGAAGCTCGAAGCGTTCAGCGGCTTGATGCCAAGAGTTCAGAAACCTGCGGCGACCTCACCCTCCTCCGGGCCTAGGGTGAGGCCGCCCTGGGAGCGCGCGACTAGCGCCGGAGCCGCGGTGAGCCGCAGGTGAGGCGGGGGTGAGAAAAAAGGAAAAAAAAAAGAGCAGGGGTCCTTGCAACAAGTCACGGAAGCGCGTCCCCTGGTAAGCCCGGGCGAAGAATTGAGGATAGAAAAAGCGGCGACTTTGAATTACCGTCTCTGGCCTAAAGCTTGGAAAGTGCGACACTCTTTTATGGCGGGCGGTCAAGCTGTCTACCGTGGCCGAACTCTTCACTCTATAAAGTCAGCCGTCCCCCTCATCGCTTTTCATCAACGCGAAATCCTCTGTTTCTGCATCGCTGCCCACCTTTCTCTAACGGCTAGCGCATCTAGAGCCACTGCTCATCACGGCTGACCTCCCGAGTTTTACACGACCATATGTTACCACATATCTTGAAATGAGCATCTCGCAACTCGCGGCTTTTGGAGAGCCACGGCCGCACAATCTGCCTATCACACAGAGAGAATAAGGCTCGCATGTGTTTTCGGACAACTACTCTTCGTCTCTCCCGTTACTCGTCCTCAGTGCAAACCATATCACCGCGCCATTTCATTTGCGGGCGCTGTGCTACGCCACCTTCAGGATTTCCACCGACTGAGACACTTCAGACTGGTCGCCGGCATCGACGGCTAATGTCGGACGCGTTGATGGGGTTAGGCAATAACTGATTGGTAATCCTGGCATACAGGCGTCAGATTTCTCTCGGAGTTGGTTCAACCCTTCGATAGTGCTCCAATGAAAAATGTCTCAATGTCACTCGTGTGACTGGAGGGCAGTGTGGACCCTCGCCTAATACTTAGGCTGACATCCAGTCGCATCAACTCTGCGCTCGGCTGATTTTGCCTGAGGACGACCTTTGACCAGCACAGCCCCTGTTTGGGCTCGTGGGGCCAGCTGTTCTGGATATGAAGAGGCCAAATTTAGATCTTGAGCCATTGCTAATGCTTTCTGCGCTCTCCCGGCAGCCCTCTCACGCAGCGATCTAAGTTTGGAAGGGGCGCAAGGTCAGGGGCCAGGAATTGCACCCAGATCACCATCAACAGCAACATTCTTCCAGCAGCTCGTCCAATACATCACGTCGAACTTTGAATCTACAGAGGTAACGAGAGCGGCATACTATTACCCCGAACCACGTTCTTCATAACTCTCGCTACTGTCGACAAAGTGGACGACGCGACTCGCTTAATTCTAGCTTGAAGGCCCTGCGTAGATGAGAGAGCGAGGTTAACCAGAATGGGAACAAAGAACCATCATATGTAGGAAGGTAGCCGTTGGTTGATTAAGGCAGCCTTTAGATGTGGTGAGAAAGGAAGCCATTAGGCGTGGTGAGGAAGGAAGCCATTAGGCGTAGTGAGGGAGGAAGCCATTAGGCGTGGTGGTGAGAAAAGCTGTTTTACGCAAGGAGGTGAAAAAGACTGATGGAAAATGGTCCGGTCAACAAAACGTATGAGGGATTTCTAACTAATGGAACAGTGGCCACACATTTGTGGTGCCCTTTCAGGGCCAAGTGCTATTTCTACTTCTTGCGGTTATTCTAAATTCTCTGCGTGCCGCAAACCGACACCTAGAGATGCAACAGCTGCCAATTGGCAGGCCAGATCTAGCCCCTAAGCGACTAATTATACAACGGAAGAGTCACGGCAAGGCTGTCAAGCTATTGCACGTGAGAAGGCCGAGAAGGAAACCGGCGAGCAAGGGCTTATGGGCTCACTCGGGCATTCACAATAGTTAAAAACACCAAAATTAGTATCGACATAGGCATTTCCTAGCTTCATTTGCACATGTTCACGGGTTGCAGCGAGCGCCAACGCTCGCTCATACATTCTACAGCGTACAGCTGTTTGGAAGGTCTGCCGACAGCGAATTCGCTTGCAAAGTCGCTGCCCAGATACATCCCCCAAATAGGCCACCTTAGGTCTACAATGTCCACTTGTAATCGGACGTGGGTGGACATTGTACATTAGAGGCTTAGAAAATGCTTCCCCGGTCACGGCGCACCGCATGACACTAGACACGTGGCTAGAGGCTCGGGCCAGTTTCCAAAAGCGCCCTTTCCACCCTGTAAGGCTCTGAGGACAACTGGCTAATCAGGTGGGACTCCCTGGTCCTAGGACGGTCTGAGATGGTCTTGGGCGCTTGATAATGCCCAGGACTGTCTTAGTCGTCCTAGGACCACCTCAGGCCATCCTAGGACCATAAATCGAATTACAGTTCGTTGCAAAACCAGCTTCCTTTCCAGTCGTGCTCGAGATTCATTTCCTCCCCTGTCGGACAAGGGAATGCTTATGGGAGGGAATAGAGGTTGAGGAAAGGGAAAAGATGATGGTAACCACTTATGTTCACGGCATAATGAAGAAACTTGCAAGATTGAGTCTGCGTTCATCCAAAACTGTTTGTCCAGTCAGGCTTGAATGACCCGGCGGGATCGTACACAAAGGCGTAGCCGAGGGTGCTAAGAACCAGCGAGACGATGAATACTAGGAAGACCACCAATGCAGTCCGCTCCTCCCCGCACTGACTTGGGCCAATTGGAAGAATCAGGAAGTGTGTCCTGAAAAAGTCTACCTGATCCGCCATCTCCGGGAGCAACCTAATGAGCCAATAGAGGAAATATAGAATGGCGAGGCCGACTTCGACGGGACCAATGATTTCACTCGCTTTCCAAACGAGGCTCATGCCTGGTTCTGTCATTAACGGGTATTCAATTCCAAGGATCGTCAGCATCATGCAAATCAACCACAATATCGATGGTGGCTTCCGGCCGGAAAAAAAGTCATCGCCGAAGAGAATCCTCGTCATCCACGCAACACCTAATAAGTCTAGAGCGATGATGAGGGTGAGTAAATTGGCGGTACTAAGTAGAAGCATCACCCAAAACTTGCTGCCTAGTGGATTCAGAAGCTTGAAGAAAAGCCAGGCTACAAGTGCCATGTGGGCTACGCCTGCAATATAGCCGATGTACTTGTCGATCTTCTCGAGCGAGCGGTTGAGGCACCTCAGGCTCCCGTTGTTGTTGGTAGTGGTGGTGTTGAGTCTTTCGTTTGACGCCAGAGTAGTCCATATGCCGATGATCTCGTAAAGGCAGTACGGCAGTATGTAGCAGAAGGCCCATGCCTGCGTCCAGGGAATTCTGGTACACCCTATTATCTTGACGGCTTGCACAAACGCCCACACAAATATGATGAATCGCAGTATAGGCATCTTTTCGATGGCCTGCAGGCTTGTCGGCTCCTCTTCCGCGCGGATGTCTTTAGAGTCCGTTGCCTCGCTGATTGCCTGGCTGATGGAGCCCCGGTAATGCCAAAAATGTGCGAGCAATCTGATGAGCAGGCTGAGGAGATCTGCAGCGCATACAATCGGGCTACTGCGAAGGTAGAATCGGTGTCGATGGTGGAAGCCGCCTATCCGCCCACACGGTTGTGCCATGACGTTTATTGCGAGTGGGACGAGGGCCCAGTAGGCTGTTTGCCAGGAGACTTGGATCGCTGCATCTGCGTCGTGTGAGCTAAATGTACCTCTAGCCCTCTTTCCTTGTCTAATTACCTTGACTTGCAGGGTGCTGGCCCTCGGAGACCATGAGGCTGCGGTCCAGGCGCAACCTTGGGAGCAAATTACTTTATGAGACCTTCGTCTGGCTTTGAAAGGCGGCCAACAATGTCCCAACGTACTGCGCGCATCAAAATGGTGACCAAGGAGTTCGAATTGAAGAGGAGAGTAGCTGTCTTACATTTTGTAAGGCAGGTACAGCGGCTAGCGAAATTGGCTTCCGGTCATTTTGAACAGGCGCCACGTTCCTCTGAAAAGGTCCCTTGGTCTTACTGAATTCCGGGGGCGTCATGCAACAACACTCAATCTCCGAAATAAAACGGTAGTAAAACTCTCACTAGATACCATTACTGTCATGCTTCGGTACTCTGAAAGTGGTATTTCGGTTGTTTATCTTTCAGAGTGTGCTACGGCGACATGTCTCAAAAAGAGGTGAAGGGCGAGGCCAATCTCTCCGCAATCAGGATTTGTATGGAAGGGTAGCTTGATCGGCCTTGCTGGTGCCGTTCAGTTGATGTTGTCAAAAGTTCACATGAAGACCTATGACCTAGTCACATTTGCCCAGCCTGGAGTACTGCATTTGCCCAGCCTGGAGCGCATTTGCCCAGCCTAGAGCGGGAGGAGATCTATCGACAAGCCCTCGGGCTGATGGAGACAGTTCTAGGTAAAGACGTGGAGAAAGCAGCAGAAGCTGCGCTATTTTGCGCCATCACCTTTCTCAGCCCTACCTACCAGGGACATTTCTCGTCCTAGCACAGAGTTAGCGTAATTTCCGAAACTGCTTAGAGATCAGTGATGCTACAAGTTTGCTGACGCTACAAGCTTGCTGATACAAGTTGGTTGGCGCTACATGATTGGTGATACCGCACATTTGGTGATAAAAGTTGTGATGCTCAGTGACCGCAAAAAAGGCCCCTGGTATGCCTGGCAATCCCAGCATTCTGTAAGTGACCAACTGAAATTGAACGCGTGCTGTAAGACCTGGCCCGCAACTGAATGACTTTCGATATCGCATGTCGGGCTCTGAAGCTCGGTAGGTAGGGATGACATTGCCCGCCTATTTAGCTGGCAACCAATGCAAATCAAAAAGAAATTCAACTTCCCTTGACGCTGAAGACCTGTTCAGGCTCCTAAGCTGCAGGCAAGACCGAATTCTATCTCATCGGACGGTTTCTCAGCGCAAATCAGACTGCTGCGGTCGGTGCTTCGCTGTGATGGCAGCAAAGGTACAAATCCGTAACCAGAGAATGTGACGTTTGGGCACTATAAGGAGCAACTTCAGGCTCCAGAAGGCTCCCGTTTTAGGTTCCTCAGGTTGCCCATTTCAAATGCCAAGGGTGCCCATTCAGGTGCCAAGGGTGCCCATTCAGGTTCCGGCCGGTGCCACTTCTACCCCCTAACAGAGACCACTTCCACATCGTTCCTGGAAGCACACCATTCCTAGGAGATTATTCCCCAGGAGAAATCCGCGCCTAGGATAAATTAGCTGGGACAGTAAGTTTCCTGGGAGTACAGCCGTGCTAGGAAAATCTCCCTAGGAGGTAAACCTCTCCCAGGATGAAAGTCCTGGACCTGTACTCTGACCAAGGCAAGCTGGCCGAGGCGGAGCAGATGTACGAGCGGGCGCTGGCCGGGTACGAGAAGGCTGATGAGTCTCTTTGACCGCGAGACCATTCCAGCTTCTCTGCTGCACGATCAATACAGAGATGACGGCAATGCTAGCGCAGGGGTGGTAGCCCAGGCCAAGGATTCGTTCGGCTAACATGCCTGAATCGAAGTGCGTCTTCGAGAATCACATTAAATTGACTTAAAGCCACTGACCAGTCTACCCTCACGTCACAAAGATATCTGCCAGCTACGAGACCTTCCCCTTCCAGACCAGCACAAACTCCGGTTGGCTCGGCTAACCTTCCCGGACTAATATCTTTGGAATTACGCTGAGCCACGAGGCGGTGGTTCGGCTACTGGTCGAGAGGGACGATGTCGAGGCCAACTCGAAGGACAAAGTCGGTCGGACGGCGCTAGCGTGTGCGGCAGCGGGGGGACGAGGCGGTGGTTCAGCTGCTGGTCGAGCAGGACGACGTCAAGGCCGACTCAAAGGATGACTACGGTCTATCGTGGGCGGCAGCGGGAGGCCACGAGGCGGTGGTTCGGCTGCTGGTCGAGAGGGACGACGTCGAGGCCGACTCGAAGGATATAGACGGTGCGGCGCCGCTATCTTATGCGGTAGAGGGAGGCCACGAGGCGGTAGTTTGGCTCCTGATGGAGAGGGACGACGTCGAGGCCGACTCGAAGGACATAGACGGTGCTACGCCGCTATCTTATGCGGTAGAGGGAAGCCACGAGGCAGTAGTTTGGCTCCTAATGGAGTGGAACGATTGATAGTCCACCCTACTATGAAGGTAATGAAGTATCCGATTTCATAGCATTATCAGACAGCCTAGCAAGACTTTTCAAAATAATCTAGACTTGGCCCTTTAATAATACGGAAGGAGATATATTTGCCATCATAAACACGTCGAAATTGATTCGGATAGGCGTGCTTTTAACCCGTACAACTACATTGGCCGATTATTCAAGTATACCAACTAGGAGCAAAGCCAATCCAAACGGTCTAAGCTATACTAACAAGAACTATAGGCATGTACCTTTTGATCAAATGGGAGGATTTGTCGGCCGCATAGATGAACTTGAGCGCCTCAAACAGAAGATTTTCGAAACTAATGGTCGTCGAATTGTATCTGTACTCGGCTTGGGGGGTGTGGGCAAAAGTCGAGTGGCACTGCTCACGCCCAAAGTCCTAGAGTCTGTGACGAGATTCGAGCCATCGCCCGATCGAGTCTTCATAGCCAGGATATCGACCGTCTATGGAGCGTTCGCTAGCTTTACCTCGGTAAGACCAAGCTCGTGTTCGATATTTTCAAGCACAACTTTCAAGGACAGCATATGACTGATATCTGGTATGAACCCATCTGTCTGCTTGCCAGCGAAAAGGAGGCCAGTTGCTTTTCCCTCACGGTCGAATACCAGCGATCCTGAATCACCACTGGCACTGAAGGGGCTATTCGCCACGCCGATTAACCACGAGGCCTTCCTCGGGCAAGATTTTCCGGACCCACTGGTGAGGGTGAGATCGAAGCTTTCCACAGACGGTAGGAGGTGCTTACATCGTAGATTTCCCTTCGGTCGTCGTTATTTATCGGTGTCTCCGTGACACGGCTGAAGCCGGCGAAAAATCACTCCGCAAACGTGTTGAGCGAGTCGCAAGTCACCTCTTCTTGAATTTTGCCCTTACTCGTGGCTGCCTGGAAGCGGAGGAAGTCTTTCACGGTGGCAAGGTCGGGAGCCTCCACGTTTTCCTGAGAACTCACTCTCGTACAGTGGCTTCGTCAGGAACAGGAAATCCTTTCTGAAGAGCATCCTCCATCCCTCCGTAGTGCCAGCTAAAATTCCACGTCAGTATCGATCGTTATATGGTGGTAGATGACGCTCCCTTACAGCACGTAGCGGTCCAACGCTGCATCTTGATCCTTTTTGACCTTGTCTATGTGCTTATTGCGGTTCCGACGACC